>LXNJ01000646.1_pt1 | contig 23456 bp, 21 predicted proteins | sample 809081 | NCBI WGS metagenome assembly LXNJ01 (sample SAMN04870510, study PRJNA318959) | sponge metagenome | biome: sponge; feature: marine sponge reef; material: water | host: Petrosia ficiformis | place: Greece: Milos, Mediterranean Sea | collected 2013-05-29 | depth 5-7 m | reverse complement strand
GAAGCTTGATCGTCACGGTCGACCTGCACTGGGTGCGGAAAACGAAGCACGAAGCGTCAGTTTTGTTAAACCACTATCAGATCCAGTGGGCGGCACAAAGGCAGCGTACGGTCGTCATCAGGCGAAGATGATCGAGCTAAATCCACCCGAGGATGCACCAGATGAGATTGTGCAAATAATCAGTGGAGGACTTCAGTTTTCCGAAGCGTATCTACGCTTATACGGGCATCCGGGTCTCCTGAAACTGGCAGCAGCGATTCACGGCAGCGATTTCACGCCTTTCCACGAAGCAATTTGGATCAAGCAGCCTGGTCTTGGCGGTTCGGTTGCCTGGCATCAAGACGGCTTTACCCATTGGGAAAGTCCAGACTTGGATGAAAACACCCACGGGTTTAACTACATGGTTCAGCTCTACGGCTGCGATGCAGAAAACGGACTGTGGGTGGTTCCAGGATCTCACGCGCGAGGTAAGTTAGATATCAAGCAGATGGTGGCTGACGCTGGGTCCGATCGATTGCCGACAGCGGTGCCACTGATTTGCAACCCCGGCGACGTAGCAATTACGAACCGTCAAGCGATTCACGGTTCTTTCGCGAATACGAGCGACCGGTTCCGCGTTTCAATGACTTACGGCTTTCATCGCCGACGAAGCGTACTAAACGTTCGAAGTGGCGGCGTGCATAGTCCTGTGACCGACTACACAGATGAGTACATACGGGCCCGATCTCGACTTATCCAATTTGGGATTGAAGCTCGCAAGCTGCGATTTCCGGAAGAAGCGCCCTATGCGTACGAGCCATTAGCAAACGACGCGGCACAATTTGCGTGGTCTTCAGATCGGCTCGCGGAACTAAAGGACTACAACCTTCAGGATTTGGGTATTTAGGCATGGCCGAGACCGTGCTCAAGCTAGCAATGGTCGGGTGCGGTGGTATAGCACGAGCACACTGGCACGGCATTCAAAGACACGCACCGCGGATCGACGTGCGTGCAGTCGTTGATGTAAATGAAAAGGCAGCCAAAACATTTGCTGAAACTGTAGGCGCGAAACCGTATGCATCGCTTGAGCGATGCGTCCGCGAATCCGATTTAGATGCTGTAGACCTGATGCTTCCGCATCATCTTCATGAATGGGGGGCGAACGTTTGTTATGAGGCGAAAAAGCACGTAGTGCTAGAAAAGCCGATCGCCATGGACGTTCTCACTGCAGAACGCATTCTCAACGGCGCGAAGCGAGCCGGCGTCAAGTTGATGGTGGCGGAACAAGCCCAATATTGGATGGATGTCGTGGAGGCACGCGTCCTAATCGAACAAGGCGCGATCGGAGATGTCGTGACCGGGAAAGCCTGTTTCTACGATCCGCTCAGAGAATTTGATTCAGACAACTTACCGTGGCGATTCAGTCTCGCGAAATCGGGAGGAGGGATCAGTATCGATGGTGGCGCTCATTGGATTCGACCAATGCGGATGATGCTCGGCGAAATCAATGAAGTGGTTGCTGCAACGGATCGTTTCATTCCCGAGATGGAAGGCGAATCGATTGCGCAAGCGATTCTGCGGTTTGAGTCTGGTGTGATTGGCACGTTTCAAGCGATACAGAGTACCGGCGCACTAGCGCCAATCGAGGATTTTCGGATTACGGGCACCAAAGGTGAAATCGTGATCGAACGCGGTCGCGAAGGTAGGCTGATGCTCTATAACGAAGATCACCCGACCGGCAAAAACGTCATGAGTGCATTTGAAAGCAAGGCCGCGTCATATGGTGTAGAACTCGCAGACTTCGCAAGTTTCGTCCTAGACGACATTGCGCTCGCAGCGCCACCTGAGTGCGCGCTGGGAGAATTGCGAACCGCTATCGCTATGTATCGAAGCGTTTCGACCGGACGTTGGGAGAAAGTCTGGTAGTCGTCGGTGCCTTGTACGGTTTATCGAATTAACGCAAGTTCAACTATATCGTTTCGAGTAGTTCCTTTAAACCTCGACCCAAACGCGAGATTGCCGCACTGTAGATAAACCGATCCCAGCCAATGCAGAAGTGTCGAACGCCTAGATCGATGTATCGCTTCGCTTGCTCAACTTCACCAATTTCGATTCTCGGTGGTACGTCGTACTCTATAGATTTCTTGATCACGAGCTCTTCGTATGCACGCATCTCATTACTACCTTGTAGCGAAGGATCGCCTTTCGAGAAACTGAAGTCTGCCGGACCCCATTGGGTCATATCAATACCTCGCTCCTTCGCACGTTCAAGAACGGAATCGATGTTGTCAACGGTTACCGCTTTCTCGATCATGATGACGGAAACGATCGATTCCAAGTCAGTGCCGTAAGTGTTGATGTTGTAGCCAGATAACGCCGGACGACGGAGTTTTACGCCCATTTTGGCGTCGTTTCCGGGTTTATCTGGTCGGATGGCTTCATGACAACGATCGACGTCATCGGCAGTTCGCACGTCCGTGAATAACACGGACTTGAATCCAGCTCCAAGCGCGACTTGAGCCCAAAATGCTTGCCCTGCCTGATCCAACTTGATCATTAAAGGAAGGTTCCCGCACTGACCTGCGCGCGCCAGGTGATAGAGCAAACTCATGTCAAACGTGGAGTACTCACCCACGAACTCAGCGTAGTCAAAAAAACCTGAATCGCCGATCATTTCGGGAATATCGGGTTCGGCAAAAAGGAAATGGGTACCGATTGTGGGAAGTCCTTGGTCCAGCTTTTGCCGGAAGGTGTTTTCCATGATCATGAGTGAGTTCCGTAGATGAGACCCTAGTATTTGCTACTTGGACGGGTTGCGGCGAGTGGCGAATGTTACGAATGGAGCGCGTGTGGCCTTGCTGTATAGTTGTCGTGCGAGGACGAAGGAGTTTTGATCGTGGATACGCAATTGCTTTTAGCGTCATTGATCAAGAATTCATTTTGGATGAAGCTTGTTGGCGTTGTGCTCATCATCACAGGTGTGATTTACTGCATATCGATCTTCGGGATCTTGATTGGTTGGCTTCCAATTTGGCTGGGGGTGCTGTTGTTTTCTTCGGCGAAGCGTTTGGATGTGCTTAGAGAGGGGGAGAGCCCCGCAATCGCTGTCGAGAGTATCGAGAAGCTATCGTTGTTCTTCAAGATAAGTGGTATCGTGACGTTAGTGTATCTTGTTCTTCTCGTCTTCTTGCTTCCCTTCTTTCTTTTTGGAGCCGTGGAGGCGGTTACTGGATTCGATGGGTTCTAATCGGATTCGATTCTGGTCCGAGTAGTCTCAGTTTTGTGCTACCTACCCGTTTACTTTGCGTGAATATTGCTAGGCAGAGAATAGAGGTCATAAGGAGGGATCAATAATTACTGTATAAAATAACATCTATACAAAGATATAGTTACTGCTATGGTATTGGCGACATCATTGCTTAACAACGCCGGACTCTGGCGAGCTCGAGACTTGAATGGACGTCAAACGGCGTCAAGCGATCGCGCTCAGAGTACGGGTTTCCCACAACTCGACGAGTTGTTGATAGATGGCGGATGGCCACGCGCTGCTTTGGTGGAAGTTCTTTGTGATCGCTATGGCGTTGGCGAATTACGGTTGCTGGCGTCGGCCCTGACGAGACCAGTGAGCGACGCACATTGGACGGTTTTGATCAATCCGCCCTGTGTCCCTTACGCTCCGGCTTTTCAAGCATTGGGAATCAACGTGCACGAATTGATGGTCGTGCATCCAAGCAGCCATCAGGAGGCGTTATGGTCATTTGAAGAAGTCATTGTCTCGGGATCAACACAAACAGTGCTGGCATGGTTGAGTGAGAGTGATCTTCAAGACAAGCAGCTGCGTCGAATCCAGGCTAAGAGCAAAGAACACGGGGTATTTAGCGTGGTTTTTCGACCGTTGGCAGCAGAACGGATCCCCTCGGCGGCTGAATTGCGCCTGAAGATTGAACAGCAAACAATCGATCGCAAGCTTGTCATTTCAATCGTCAAGCGCCGTGGTGGTTGGCGTGTGGATGGATTGGAACTGCCTTTGCCATGGGGTCCGACGGCAACGGATTCGCAACGTGCGCGTCAACTCCTTGCAGATTGGGAACGAACGGGTAGTGATATGAAGGCGGTTGCTGTCTGATGCTGTGGTTCGGACTGCACCTGCCTTTTTTGCCCTTAGAGGTTTTCCAACAGCCCAAAATCAAAGAGCGGGGTTTACCAGCCGTGGTCACCGAAGCGCAACGGGTATTTTGTCTGAATAAGCCTGCCAGAGCGGCTGGTATCCGTTGGGGTGCGAGTTTGGCAACAGCTCGGAGCTTGATGCCTGAACTGATTCACCATCCGCGGAATCAAGAAGCCGAATCACAGCGCTTGGAACGCTTGGTCAGGCTGGCTTATGAATTCACTCCTTATGTGAGCGTGGCTGATTTTGATGCGCTGCTATTGGAAATGGAGGGTAGCCTAAAACTCTTCGGCGGGGTCAATCAGGTTCGAGCCAGGCTGCGGTCTCGCTTTGGTCGCATGGGACATTTCGTAGCAATCGGCATAGCGCATACGCCGCGCGCATCACTGGCGTTCGCCAAAAGTGGTGATGGTGCTACTTGGCCCAACTTTCCAGAAAGAAGCGAGATTGAGCACATTGGGTTACAGCAGTTGGACACAACGTCGCTCGATTGCCTGGAACTTGAACCCAAAATCCGTGAACGGTTCTCGAACATGGGCATGCGCAACGTTGGGGACATCGTGCACGTGCCAAGACACGAGTTGCGTAAACGATTCGGCGACGAACTGACAGATTACGTAGCGCAACTGACAGGCGAACGGGTTGACCCATGGGAGACGGAACATCCTCCTGAAACATTTAGCGAAAACTTGCACTTGATCGATCCCGCACATGGAAAGGATGAAGTACTTGAACCCATGGAGCACTTGGCCAGGAGGTTATCAACATGGCTTAGGCAACTGAATTTAGGTGCGCGACGGTTGCGTTGGGGTGTATATGCATTTGAGGGGGATGGTGCTACGTTTGAAGTGGGGTTTGAACAGCCGCGTCATGAAGTCGCCGAAATCATGGCAATCACGCGCTTACGCATGGAGACCGTTGATCTACCGAGTGAAGCGATGACGGTGACATTGGATGCATTACGTACAGCACATCTTGGTTTGAAGTGGGTTGAACGCGATGTGCTGGGACAGCCGCTGACGCAACCTACACCGTCGCGTGAATTGCTTGATCGATTAACCGCACGCCTAGGGGAGGGTGCACTTCAACGATTCTGCATTCTCGACGATCATCGTCCAGAGTTTGCTTGGATGCCGACAAATGAGTCCGACGCACATGATGCGACGGCCAATGTGCCTGAGCTTGGTCGACGGCCGTTGTGGCTATTGGAACCGCCGGTTTGGGTGCGTGCTGGGCACTTGCACATTGTCAGCGGTCCTGAGCGAATTCAATGCGGGTGGTGGGACCATGAACAGCATCGTGACTATTTCGTAGCCCGAGACCGCGACGAAACCTGGTGTTGGTGCTTCCGCGACGCGCAAGGCTGGTTTGTGCATGGTTACTTCGCCTGAACAGGCTTTAGGAATCGGATTTGCCGAACTGCACTGTAAATCCAACTATTCATTCTTGACCGGCGCATCGCATCCGGAAGAACTGGTCGTACAGGCACATGCGTTAGGTTACCAAGCGATTGCCATTACGGACGAATGTTCGTTTTACGGCATTGTCAAGGCGTACGAAGCAGCGAAGGCGAAAGACATTCAGCTGATTGTCGGCTCCGAATTCAAACTTCCCATTGCCTCATTCGAGTCAGTTGAGATCGTGCTCCTAGCACCGACACTGACTGCGTATCAGCAACTTTCCAGCTTGATCACTCGCGCACGTCGCAACGCTGAGAAAGGCGGCTATTCACTTGATATGGGCATGTTGCAAGGCGTACGTGATTGTTTCGCGATCTGGCCTGTACCATGGGGAAGAGTGGATGACTTGACCCTCGTCGGAGACGCGTTGCGTGTTTGCCTGCCACATCTATGGCTGGCCCTTGAGTTGTTCATGGACGGTGAAGATACCGACAAAACAGCTACCGCCTTGGAATTGGCGTTGACCTTGAACTTGCCGATCGTCGCTACAAATGATGTCCATATGCACGTTCCAGATCGAAAGCGGCTCTTGGATACACTCGCAGCCATCCGGGTCGGTAGCCCAGTAAGCAAACTCGGCGCATTGGTTGATTCAAATAGCGAACGCCATCTACGATCCCTCGAGACCTTGCAGGAGCTCTATCACGAACACATGTTGGCCGAGTCTGTTCGCATTGCGAAAGCCTGCACGTTCACGATGGATCAGCTAGCCTATGCCTACCCAGCAAACTTAGTACCACCAGGTCTCACCCCTGCTGAACACCTGCGTCAACTCACGTACGTCGGCGCACGTCAGCGCTGGCCTGACGGCATACCACCCGATGTGGTTGAGTTGTTGGAAAAGGAACTGAAGCTGGTTTCAGAGCTGAACTACGAAATGTATTTCCTGACGGTGCATGACATCGTTCGCTTCGCGCGTGAACGTGGCATTTTGTGTCAAGGACGGGGATCCGCCGCGAATTCTGCTGTGTGTTTCTGTTTGATGATCACCTCGGTCGATCCTGCGCGGATTCACGTGCTGTTTGAACGCTTCGTATCCAAAGAACGCCACGAACCACCTGACATTGACGTTGATTTCGAGCATGAGCGTCGTGAAGAGGTGATTCAGTACATCTATGAACGCTATACCCGTGACCATGCTGCCTTGGCAGCGACCTTGATCACCTATCGGCCCCGTAGCGCCATTCGCGATGTAGGAAAAGCTTTGGGTTTTGACCTGGACTTGGTTGACATCTTGGCGAAATCGATGTCGTGGTGGGATAACAAAGAGGTCATTGACGACCGTTTGCGTGAATTGGGGCTGGACCCACGTGCGACAGAGGTCAAGCAGTTTGTGGCATTGGTAACCGAGATTCTTGGTTTTCCGCGTCATTTGTCACAACACGTGGGTGGCTTTGTCATTTCCGAAAAACCACTTTCACAATTGGTTCCAATCGAGAATGCCGCCATGCCCGATCGCACGGTCATCCAGTGGGATAAGTACGACTTAGAAACGATGAACCTGATGAAGGTCGATGTGCTCGGATTAGGCATGCTCAGTGCGATTCGAAAGGCGTTCGAGTACGCCAACGAATTCCACCATCTGGAGGGGCGCGAGCGTTTGACACTGGCGACAGTACCGCCTGAAGATCCAGCTACCTATGAAATGCTCCAACAAGCAGACAGTGTTGGTGTTTTTCAAGTGGAATCGCGCGCACAAATGTCTATGTTGCCGCGTCTTAGACCTGCGTGCTTTTACGATTTGGTAATCGAAATCGCCATCGTGCGGCCAGGTCCGATTCAGGGCAATATGGTGCACCCATATCTAAAGCGCCGTCAAGGCCTTGAGCCCATTACCTATTCAAGCCCTGAAGTAGAGAAGGTGCTTGAACGGACTTTCGGAGTCCCAATTTTTCAGGAGCAAGTTATTGAGCTGGCAATGGTTGCAGCAGGTTTTACGGCGGGGGAGGCGGATCAACTTCGACGAGCAATGGCGGCGTGGAAACGCCGTGGCGGACTTGATGAGATTGGTAAGAAACTGATCAATGGCATGCTGGAACGCGGGCATCCAAAGGAATTCGCCATAAGGATCTCGGAACAAATCAAAGGCTTTGGTGAATACGGTTTCCCAGAGTCACATGCCGCCAGTTTCGCATTGCTAGCGTACGTTTCATCGTGGTTGAAACGACATGAACCCGCTGCGTTTTACTGTGGCTTGTTGAACAGCCAACCGATGGGTTTCTATTCTCCATCGCAATTGGTACAGGATGCCCTCCGGCACGACATTGAAGTGTTGCCGGTGGATGTGCAATGCAGTACTTGGGATTACCACTTAGAACGGACTAAGCACGTATCGCCAAGCGATATTCGCGAGCAGGGAGCGCTACGAGTGGGATTCCGCCAAATCAAAGGACTGAATGAAGATGTAGGCCGCACCATTGAAGCGAAACAACCATATCTTGACATTGACGACTTGGCGCGTCGGGCTGATCTAAACGACCGCGATTTGACTTTTCTAGCACGAGCAGGCGCCCTGGCGACGCTCTGCGGCCACCGGCATCAGGCCCACTGGGATGCTGCCGGTGTGGAAGCGCCTTCCCGACTAGCAACGATGGCGCAAGCATTTGAAGCATATGTCACTGAGGTCCAGTTAGCGTCGCCGACAGTTGGTGACGACACCGTATCGGACTATCGATATTTAGGACTGACGCTTGGTGCTCATCCGATGTCTTTGCTTCGGAAACATGACGAGTTTCGACGTTGTGCTACAGCAGCAACTCTAAACACCATAAGGCCAGGAAGGTTCGTCCAGTTGGCAGGACTAGTGACGTGTCGACAACGTCCGAGTTCAGCGACGGGTGTGTTGTTCCTCACGCTTGAAGATGAAACCGGTAATGCGAATCTGATTGCCTGGCCAACCATCGTAGAACGATTCCGCAAAGTGCTCGTTCATGGCCAATTGTTGAGGGTGAAGGGGGTCATTGATCGAGAGAAAGAAGTCATTCACGTGACGGTGGGATATGCAGAAGACATGACTGAACGACTTGATCAATTAACCACATCGGATGAGCGAACCGGCAACTTGACTCGTTCCCACGACTTCCATTGATCGATTCTCACACGCAGAACTTCGAGATCGCAGAAACCCCAACCATAAAGGATCTCAGGAACATATCTCTTAACGTGAGCTACTTGAGGAGTATTCGTCGACTTGCCTCGACAAACAAACCGTCAAGATTGGAGAAAAGTGGCTCCGCCTGCTGGGCTCGAACCAGCGACAAGTTGATTAACAGTCAACTGCTCTACCAACTGAGCTAAGGCGGATCACGCGCGGATTATAAAAACGCGACGTCCGATAGACGAGGAATTTCGCGGCTATCTAGACCGAATAGCCTGAGCTTCGGCGTCCTTAAAATTGCCGCAGCCCATTCACCACTCGTCCTATGCCACGCGTCACTTACGTCGAATTCGACGGTACTTCACACGAGATAGATGCCGAAGTGGGTACGTCTCTGATGTTGAATGCCATTAATAACAACGTACCTGGCATTGACGCGGATTGCGGCGGCGAGTGCTCGTGCGCTACTTGCCATGTTATCCTGTCGGATGATTGGTTCGATCGGCTCGGCGAGCCAAGTGAGAACGAAGATGCGATGCTTGGCCTAAACCCCGAGCGCACCGACAATTCACGACTGTCTTGTCAGATTCCAGTTACCGAAGACATGGATGGTCTCGTCGTCTCGTTACCTGAATTTCAGTTCTAGCTCAGGCTTCTAACGGCGCTAAATCCTTCAATTCCGCAGGATCCCGCACGAATGGTTCTGGGAATACCTCGCGAGTGAGGCCAACGTATCCCTTATAGCCGTGATGCTCTTCCTCGATGTGTAACGCGCGCTCAGGAATCACAAATCGAGTTCCCTTTACACACTCGTGGATCGTTCCGGTAGCAGGATCCTGGAATCTGAATTTCCCATCCGTGATGTAGACATACAGCCCGATCGCGTGCCAGTGCAAGGGCGTACCACCACTTGGTTGCGCATCGAATTCGTCTTTACCACCGTAGAGTGAATGCTTCCGAATGTCTTCCTGAATTTCATCAACGGATTCGAAGAAATCGTGTTCAACGGTGATTTGTGTACTCATATCCATCCTTGCACCTTTGCCGCTTCATTGCGTACGAACTCGGGCGTTCCCATCAATTGTCGATTAAGTTCGATACGTTTAAACCAATAGTGTAACCCCAATAGGTCGGTAAATCCCATACCGCCGTGTACCTCAGTAGCTTTTCGTGCGACGAATCGACCAACTTCTGCAAGATGTGCCTTCGCATGGCATGCAGTTAAGCGCGCGTCCTCCGGAATCGCATCGAATGCATGGGCCGCGTACCAAACAAGCGATCGGCAAGGTTCTAGTTCAGCCGCCATTTCCGCACACATGTGTTTTACAGCCTGAAACGAGCCTATCACACGCTTGAACTGCTGGCGTTCGCCCGCATACGCGACTGCTTTGTCCAGCATGGTTTGTGCCGCACCTAATGTATCTGCGGCGACCACAACTCGACCGGCGCCGATCACCTTCGCAAGCGTCGCTTCCTGATCAGAAGTACTCGCTAAGTTATCACTACGTGCGTTTTCAAACAACAGCTCACCGACCGAACGTGTCTTATCAATCGTGTACAGACGCTTTACTTCAACATCGCTTGCTTCTACAAGATGGAGTTCACCATTTGCTGCGGCGACTAGAAATAAGTCCGCGTCCTGAACATCGATTGCGAACATCGCGGATCCGGATACGATCGCGCCGGTACTTGAAATAGGTTTGTTATCGCGTGCGCCAATATGATCGCCTACGGCGACTCCGCATATTATTTCGCCGCTGGCAAGGCGAGGTAACCAAGTGTCCTTCTGTTCGTCAGATCCTGCCAATTCAATTGCGAGCGGTGCAACGACATTTGAGCCGATAAACGGTACCGTCGCAACGCTTCCACCGAGTGCCTCCGCGATCAGAGCAGCGTCGAGCAAGCGCAACCCAACGCCGCCGTAGTTCTCCCCGATGAGTGTGCCAGGTATCCCAAGTTGAATCAATGCATCGTAGACTGACGCGTTCTTAGTCTGGTTTTCCGCAGCGTCGGTTCGAACCACCTCGAGGCTGCATTGATCGTTTAGTAGGTCTTTTAGCGTTTGCTGTAAGAACTGTTGTTCTTCGTTTAAAGCGAAATCCACCGAGAATGCTCCTTCTACGCTGGTTTGTCTTCGATTTTCGGTTCTTTCGGCAATCCGAGCGCGCGTTCGCCAATCATGTTTTTCTGGATCTGAGCAGTACCGCCGCCAATAATCAAACCCAGATCCATCATAAAACGTTGTTGCCACATGCCACCCGCGCGGATGTGATCGCTTCGGTGGTAGAGCGTGCCCAGTTCGCCAAGTGCATCGATCGCCATCGCTGCCATCTGATGATTCAGCTCACAGCCCTGCAATTTGATGATCCAACGCGGTAAACCAGGTTCCTCGTGTTTTCGTTGGGCTGTCAAAACACGCATACCGTTGTACTTCATCGCAAGCATTCGCCCTTGGAGCTGTAATAACCTATCGCGATGAGCAGGATTACTCATGATCGGTTCGCCATCGACATTCTCGTTTTGCAGCAGTGCTTCGATTTCATGGAATCGGTTTTCCGCTTGATGAGGATCACCAAGTCCTTGACGCTCGTGTTTTAGGGTATTGTTTGCTACGAACCAGCCTTCGCCTCTCTTGCCGATGATCTGGTTCTTAGGAACTCTGGTATCGGTGAAGAAAACTTCGTTAAACGTCGCCTCACCAGTCATTGTGACGAGCGGTCGGACTTCAATACCAGGGGTATCCATGGAGAAAACAAGATAGCTAATGCCTTGGTGTTTGGGCGCATCCGGTTCCGTCCGAACTAAGCAGAACATCATGTCTGCGTACTGCGCGCCTGATGTCCAGATTTTTTGCCCGTTAATCACGAAATCGTCACCATCGACTTCAGCTCGCGTCGATAACGATGCAAGATCTGAACCGCTACCTGGCTCTGAATAACCTTGACACCAAGTCATTTCACCTCGGACTGATGGCGGGACAAGCCAGCGTTTCTGTTCTTCAGTGCCTAACTCGAGCACGGTTGGCACGAGTCGATTGTCGCCCGAGTGACCTGGTCTAACGCGCGCTTTCGCAAATTCCTCCGCGATGATGTGGTTTTTAAGTGGGTCGGGCTCTGCACCGAATCCACCGTATTCGCGTGGTATCGTTCTTGCGGCGTAGCCGTGTTCGATCAGTAACTGTTGCCAGCGCTGGGCAGGATTCGGCTCATCTTTTTTCTCCTCTCGACCCGCCGGTCGCGGCGCGACCGCACCCGGGGAAAGGTGCTTGTGTTCCGCAAGAAATTCGCGCAGATCGTCGCGAAAAGTTTGATACTCGGAGCTGTACTCAAGATCCACGGAATGCGTCCTCTCTCTGTTGCGGCTCTATAGGTTACCGGCGAACGGCAATTCATTGAAGTATAGCTTCAACGAAGCGTTCGTCTTTCAGTTGAAGTCTTAGGAAGCGAGCTCCCGCATCCCGTCCCACTCTAGCCAGCAGTTGCACAACGCATCAGGGGAGGCTGCGAGAAACGTATCGTCACGCTTGGACGAAACGATACGAAAATACGCCATCAATCTCGGCGAGTTTCCCTCCAATCGTGTCGCACAGTGTGGAACGGCGTGGAGTGTTAGAACAGCATCACCTGGTTTGACTTTTATCAAGGTTGGTTTTGGCCACATCCGACCATCCGAGGTGTATTCGGCACCGTCGCTGAATTGCTCTCGGACTTCCTCGGGATAGTGCCTGAGTCCGCTAAAGTTAGGAGCGTCCGTATCGATGCGATCCCAGCCCGGGCCGTCCGGACCGAGGGGACCTCCCATGTCACGTTGATATTGAAAGAAACATGAGAACGCGTGATGCGCGCCCCGCAATAGTCCAAGATTCCCAGCGCCTTCAACCATCTGATCAGAGAGCGGGATACCGAGTAAGGCAGTGAAATTGAGAATGTTGACACCGCCAGGATACGTTCGTCGGACACCGTTTCGAGCAGGGTCGCGATTCCAACGCGCGAGTTCCTCATCGTTCATCGGTCGGTCGGTGCGTTGATGAACTGGCGCCGCGCCATTCCAAAGACCGTCGAGATGTCCGTGCCAACCGTAAAACGGCACTTCATTTCCGGGGTACCCGGCTTCATTGATTCCGTTTCCCAAGTCGTGCGGAAATATCGTCGCCAGTTGCGCGCGGCGTGGCTCGCGTATAGGGTTTCCGAGTGCTTCTGCGATTGACCGCATGAGCGGCTGATCGGGATTTACGAGCTCGGCGATTGCTGGATCAGTACCCGCGCGCATCGCAGCGCTGACGGCGTCGCGCCGTCTGTTCTCTAAGTTTAAATCAGGCTTTTGATTCTTGTCCTGCCGAACCATTGAGGTTTCCCAAATTGCGGATAAACCACCATAGAGCATTCGTATTGCACGGGTTACAACATCGGGCGGGACAATGTCCTTGAAGACTACGAAACCATCGTCGAAGAACGCTTGCTTCTGTTCAGGCGTCACGAATCTAAATTAAAAGGCTTGAGTTTGATTCAATCCCAGAAGATCAGACGCACGTAAGTTGAGGTCACTGACAACCATATTGAAGAAAAAGACTTCACGCTCGGTAATACGCTCGTCTGCCTTAATAATGCTTGCGAGTGCGTTAATGAGTGCGATTTTTCGTTCGACCGGTAGTCGCACACTTACGGCATTCAAGTACCGACTCAACGAACCCGCTTCGTAGATGTGAGAGTTTGCCGCAACACGAATGTCACTGTCGGTGACATTTTGACCTGTAAGGTCCGCAACAATATCCCGTACAAGCCCAAGTTCGGCAGGGTGGATGTTCGAATCCACACTCGTCGCACGAGACAGCGTCATTAAGACCGTTTCGTTGAATAGTTCTTGGTCTTCTTCCGGGGAAGCACCCGTTTCGTCAAAGAGCTTAAATATGGCGCTCAAACTGGATCGGATCACGGTGAAATCTGTGCTCTGCTTGGAAGTAGGGAAGCGGTGATTTTAACGTTGAGAATGTAATCTCGTACGATGTTCAATCATCCCACGAGATGGCGGTTCATGAACTCAAACGCGAATCGCATTTCCTCAGTCGGAACCTCAGGATGTAAGCCCGGGTTTGCGTGGATGCGTTTGTCCGTCGAGGCGAATGCATCAAATAAGTCCAGATATCCTTCACGCGAGAAAAGTTCGTCTTCAAGCTGCATGAGAAAGAGGATCGGACAGGTGAGCTTCGCAGCGTCTGCGAGCACACGCGAACCGAGTCGATGACCGACCCCTTGTGAGCCCAACAATCCCAGGGTCGCGACAACGGTAGGTAGCTTCTTGCTCGCGTCCGCAAGCATCGGTATGCCAAAGATGGAACCCATGGACAAGCCAAAGTAAGCGAGTTGGGTAAGTTCGTGACTCGAGGCTGATTGGGCGACATTTACTGCAAAGCGCCAATCTGCGTTCATGTCATCTACCATCGTCTCCCGCTGCATTTCGTTTCCGAAAGCTTCGCGTCCGCCAGGACCAACCTGGCGCAACCCGTGAACAGGACCATCGATGGACAAGACAGTGTGCCCTGCCTTAACGAATTGACCTGCCAAATACGGAATTGGTGCTTGATATCTATCACCGGAAGCTCCATGTCCGAAAGCCACCAGCGATGAACTAGTCGCACCTTCGGGCAACCAAACTGCGCCCGTTCTCTTTCTGCCCGTATCGGTTTCCGTAAGGAACTCTCGCGTTGCGTGTTTTGCGCCATCGTCGGCGTCCTGCCAGTGCACGTTTGATGCGAATTCGTTCATTTAAGAATCCTTGGTCGAGAGAACCGCTGTGGAGAACACTGATTCGTGTTGTTCTAGAGCGTCCGTTTCCGGTTTATACGTTCGGTAGGACTTCGTTGGCTAGCCGTTCGATTGATGCAAAACGCGTGTCAAAATTTGGCAGCACCATAACTTGACCTAGACCCGCTTGATCCAGAGCGCTAAGCTGATCAATCAATTGGTCTTTGGTTCCAATCATTGCGGATGCCTTTAACACGTCCGGCGTCAAGAATCGTTCTTCTTCAGGAATGACATAGCAGTTGTGTCCTGCATGAATGCGTTGGTGGCGACGGTCCTCCGGATAGGACTCAATCATCTTCACGTAGTCATCCCAAACGTACTTTAGTGCACCGCCTGGTTGACGCCCAAAATTCCGGACTTGCTCATAAGAGTAGTGAATAGCGGCCATAGCCATCGCACCGCATTCCGATTTAACGCGGTCTGAGTTAATCGGCTCGCCGTCATCAAGCACAACAATTGCCGTTAAAGCGGTCGTGTAATAGTCCTCGTGATCCAAGTCACGACCGATTTGATTTGCGCCATTCTGCAACATATGCTTGACATTGAGCATGACTCCGGGAGTAGCTGGCAGTGCAAGAACCGCGCCGTCGCCAAGCTTCCCCGCAACTGCAAGTGACTTTGGACCGAACCCGGAAATATAGAGCGGAATCTCGTCTCGAAAGTTGACGAACCCGTCATCAGGCATTACATGTCGAACTGGTATCTCGCGTCCTTTCGCGTGATAAATACCTTCTTCACCACGTAATAATGGCTTAAGGGTTTGGACGTAACGTTCTAGATCACGTACACGATCTGGAGGCAATCCCATCACCCGCATCGCGGTGTTACCTGCTCCTAAGCCAAGGAAGGTGCGACCAGGTGCTAGCGCGTTTATGGTTGCAATGCTGCCCGCAGTAACTGGCGCTGGTCGTGTACCAGTGATAGCGACACCGGTGCCGAGTTGTATACGTGATGTTCGAGTAGCCGCGAGCGCGAGCGTTGCGTAGCAGTCAGACCAGAGCATTTGACTATCCGCACACCAGGCATGGGAGTAACCTAATTCCTCCGCGCGCACGATGTAGTCGATGTCATTCACGTGTGAGGCGACGCAGACTCCGAATTCCAATTTATCTACTTCCTTCTACCAACCGCGGATGCCAGGTATAGGGGGAGTTTCCGGCGGACCTGCGAAACACTGAGCGATTTCCATCCAGCGGATCGCAGAGTCTCCTCGTAGATCTAGGTTGACTTCCTTGATATTGCGACCCTGTGTTACGACGTGCGCGAATTCAACAGCAGAGCCGGCAACAAAGTGATCGTCGGACGAATCGTTCCAAGTCCATTCGGCACCCGATGGCGCTGATAGACGAACATACGGAACAGGCTCAGGAACTTCAAGCTTTCTGTTGACAAACGTCCAGCCGTAAGTCGCAACTCCAATGTGACAGATATTGCGAATGCGATCCGTGTTAACCCGTTTTACGTGGAGCAGGTCATATATGTCTTGACCATGAGACCAGGTTTCCATTTGGCGAGCCGTTGCCATCATACGGAGCCCCATGTCAGGTCCAAACCAAGGCGCACGGATATTCGGGTCAACGCGTTCCAACTCGTCGCAGAGGTTTTGCTGGTATTCAAACCACCGATCCATAAGCGCACGACCTTCGAGAGGATCGGGTTCCGATTCCCGGTACTTTTCTCGATTCTGCATCCAATCTCGAAACCCGTCTGGGTCTGTTACAGAATGTAGGGCCCAGCGATCCGCGTCGTGAAGGTGCTGAACCACCCAATTCACAGTTCGGCTCTTAAACGGGGTCGGCAGCTCCCACTGGTCGTCTTTCAATTCGACTAGCAGTTCATAAAGCGCCGTCCCTTCTTCACGAAAATCATCTATCTGTTGCATGCTAACTCTCAGATTAGAGGTAATGAACGACGTCGGTCACCACCTGCGCGATAGATTGCGTTGCTCAAAGCAGGTGCGACAGGTGGTACACCCGGTTCACCAACACCAGCGGGTAGCTGCTCAGAGTTAACCAATTCAACCGAAATTGAAGGCGCATCTGGCATACGTGCAATCAGATAACCGTCAAAGTTGTTTTCTTGTATTGCTCCGTCTTTAAATGTCAATTTCGCTCGCTGAGCAGCGGACAATCCGAATACGACGGCGCCTTCCATTTGTGCCACGCAAGTATCTGCGTTCACGTACGTGCCGCAATCTAGAACAACGTGTGCATCAGTTACGCGATAGTCAGGGTCCGACGCATCGACTTCAAGAACAGTCGCCACATACGATAGAAAACTGTGGTGGACTGCTACACCAAGTGCGCGCCCGGCAGCGAGTTTCTCGTCCCAATTTGAATTCGCACGAACTCTGTTTAGTACATTTCGAAGTCGTTCGATCTTAAATTCGTGACCCGGTTCACTTGGTAGCGCGCCTTGAACCGTATCCATGCCTTTCCACATCGCGAGCCGATAGTCAATCGGATCCATGCCTGCCTTCTCAGCGAGCTCGTCAATAAATACATTCGCACCAAAGGCATGGAATATGTTGCAAACCGAGCGCAACCATCCGATCCGCACGCCTGCTTTCAAACCAGTCGCCTCAATCGATTGGTTTTCACAACGATAAGGTGTGTTCGTAAATCCCATGTCGAGTTCCCAATTTGCAGGCTCAACCATATTAGGTGCTGCGACGGTAGACATGATCGAAGGGAATGCAGTCCTTTGGCGCCAGGCAATGGGCATTCCGTCTTCGCCTAGCGTGGCTTCGTAGCGCTGAACACTCGGCGCATGAAAATAATCGTATTGCAGGTCGTTTTCACGCTGCCATTGCACGCGTATTGGCCGCTTGAGACGCTTAGACAATTCGACTGCCTCGAGTACGAAATCGGGTTTTGATTTACGCCCGAACGCGCCGCCAAGGAGCGTAGGCGTAACTTTAACGTTCTCGATCGCGAAGCCCTGCACACCGACTATCGTGTTGCGTGTCGTTTGAGGATCTTGAACGGGCGCGAGGACTTCAACCGAATCATCCACGACGTTAGCGATAGCTGAGGGTGGTTCCATTGGCGCATGACTTAGAAACGGTGTTTCATAGACCGCGTCGATCTTCTCTTCAGCGTTGCTCAGTAACGCATCTGCGTCGCCAACTTCATGCCAGACTTTCCCCGTGCTCTTGACCCCGTCTCTCAGGCTTTGCTGAAATGTGTCGCTGTCGAATGTTCGGTTCGGCGACTCTGACCACGTTATTTCGAGATCTTTGGCGACCCTAATGCCAGTGTAGGTATCTTCAGCTATTACCGCAACACTGCCGACTGGATTGAAGCCGATTGGACCGGGGGCGGCATTGATCTTTTCGATCCCTATGAAACGAGCATTCTCATTTGCACTGTCGGGAACTTTTACCTCTAACGGCGATGATCCGAGTACAGGTGCATGGACCATTACTGCGATGGCCATGTTTGGTAACGTGACGTCCGCACCGTACGTTGCGGTGCCGGTTGCTACATCGTAGGCATCAACATGAATGCGGGCTTTGCCGATGTGATTCCAGTTCTCCCGCGCTTTCAATGTAGGGTTTGTAGGAACATCAAGTTTGCTCGCAGCACTGACCAATTCACCAAATGGAATGCTTCGCGCCGAAGTTTCGTGATGGACCGCGTGTTCTCGTGCTTCACACTCGTCAGGCGCTACGCCCCATGAATCGGCTGCTGCTTGGACGAGCATTTCTCGTGCTGCTGCACCAGCATTCCTTAGGGGTACAAAGAAATTCTTGATACTCCTTGAACCATCCGTGTTCTGATCGCCGTATTTCGCATCTCCCTCAGCTTGCGCTACAACAACTTGGTCCCAATCTGCTTCAAGCTCTTCACACACGACTTGGGCAACAGCAGTCTTGATGCCTTGTCCCATCTCGGAACGGTGACAAGTGACTGTGACTGTTCCATCCGCACCCACCTCAAGATACACACTCGGCGATAACGATTGCGTTCCATTGGCGAAGACAGGGTTGAATCCTGTCGTATACGCGTAGGATCCCACGACCAAAGCACTAGACGAGACAAGAAAGTTACGACGTGACAGATTTCTTAAGTGAAGGGAGTTCATTGTCGACCCTCCGCGGTCCGGTGGATTGCCTTGCGGATTCGACCGTACGTCCCACATCGACATATATTGCCTGCCATCGCACTATCGATTTCTTCGTCAGACGGCGCTGCGTTAGTTGCTAACAGTGCCGCGGCTGACATAAGTTGGCCCGACTGGCAGTACCCACACTGCGCGACGTTTTCCTCAACCCATGCGTCGATGAGATCAGGTTGTTGTTCGACTAATGATTCGATCGTTGAAATATTGCGTCCTGACACTGCGGCTACGGTGGTGAGGCACGACCGAGTAGGGGTGCCATCAATTTGAACCGTACACGCGCCACACAATCCGCGACCACAACCAAATTTGGTACCAACGAGTGAGAGATGGTCACGTAAGACCCACAAAAGTGGTGTGTCTTCATCGACATCGAGCTGGTGCTCCATGCCATTTACTTTCATCGTGATCGCCATTCAAAACCCCTTTCCCGAAATACGATCCTGTTTCTTTATGTTAGCACTCGACCATATCGAAGGCGTTGTCTATTTAGGCAGACGCACAATCTTCATACTGAGTCTTCGTCGAGCTTCGTCAGCATGCGTTTGAGCGCGAAATGACGGTAGCTAGCTATGGCCAAATCTTGAAATAACTCCATACAGTCTTGGTCTCGTAGTGCAAGCTGAATCCAGCCATTGTGACCAGTGTAACGCGGAATCGTGAATCGACTATCAGCTGCGAGTACGGTTTGCTGTTCTTTGCCAACCCAGATTTCAACGCACGGTGTGCGATTTCGCACGTAGGTCGACACGAAGATTCTCTTTCCCGCTTTGAACGACGGCCTACCAAACTGCGGTACTTCAGACACTTCTGGCAGTGAAAAACAGAACGAACGAATCTGCTCTAGACAGCGACGACAACTCGGGTCATTGAAAGCATCGAACTCGACTGGATCAATCGGAATATCCGGTGGCGGGACATCTGGAATTACGTCCTCGATATCAGCGTTCCTACGGCTCGTATTTAAATACGCCTGTGCAACTTGGTATTGGACCTCATCCCAAGAGAGATTCTTATCCAGGTTGATGCCGAGCCAGCCTCTTGGACCAACGTATGGCGGAACGAAATAGCTTTCGCTATCCATCGCGACGAAATCTTGCTGCACGCCTTCAGGAGAATTTAGCCAGAGTGCTACGCGACCATCACCATGATGGTTTACGGCATACTGCGCGAAGACTTTTCCGTTGACACGAAAATCAGGTAGACCATGACTATGACGGTACTCTGTATCGCCAAAAGCGAGACAAAGATCACGCACCGCTACGGTTGGAGATCGAGTTGACACTATTGATTGATCTATACGAAAAAAAGATTAAAACCAGCTTGAGTGGAATCCTAGACTTCCGTCTCAAGAATCAGTAAACCATTATTCTCTATAGGGTGCCTGTCGTTTACTGATTCAAGGTCCAGAGTCTGAACGTACATCGATTGTTTCTGTTCAAGGACACTTGACTAACCGGCTCGATCCGAACTGTGTCAAAGGCGGCTACGGTGTCGTCCTCAGCATAATTCTCGTCGCCAATCAGAGGAGCTCGGTTACAGTGCACACGGTCTACGACGACGTAGATTGCGATCCTCAGACAGGTCAGTGGAGAGCAAAACGACTCACGGAGACGCCAATCGTTCACGCGGGTCTCGACTCAAGCATTGGTGTCAATATTCAGGGACCATCGTTAATTCGTGTACCTGATTGGATAGCAAATCCGCTCGGTCGTTATTACCTCTATTTTGCAGACCATAAAGGAAGCTTCATTCGACTCGCATACGCCGATGAGATTACCGGTCCATGGCAAATTCATCCGCCCGGTTCGTTACAACTTGAGCAATCCTATTTCCCAACAGAACCAATTCGACCACCCGTTGATTTGGAACTTTCGACGAAAAAGGGACCAAACCAGCTACTTCATAGCCAAGAGTACGAAGGATCCGCGCCTCATATAGCCTCACCGGACGTACATGTCGACCATACGGAACGTCGTATCTACATGTATTACCATGGTTTGCTTGCCTTTGCTAAGCAACGGACTAGACTCGCAACTTCTCGCGACGGCATCACGTTCAGCGCGGAAGAAGCCGTCCTGTGTGAAACCTATTTACGCGTCACACCCTTCGAGAACGAGTATCTAGGTATGGTCATGCCGGGGATTCTGTATCGGCTACGGCACGCGCGAGGACCGTTCTCAAGTGGGCAACGCTTATTTACGGAAAACGCGCGACATCACGCGTTGCTTGCTAATCGGGACCGCATGTTCGTATTTTGGACTGAAGTCGGGGAGGCGCCAGAGCATATCAAAGTGAGTGTCATCGAACAGATTACCAACGAGGATGCTATTGAAGTCAAACACTTAGCATCGATTCTTAAACCTGAATTCGAATGGGAGGGGACAACAGCTCCCAACGAACCTTCAGTTCGGAGTGTTGCATACGGCTGTGTCAATCAGCTTCGCGATCCCTGCATTTTTGTAGAGGATGGACGAATCTATCTACTGTATGCCGGTGGTGGAGAATCCGCGATCGGCGTCGCTGAATTAGTATGGGTTAGTTAACGATGTCGAAATTCGAAGAAGCAGACATCCCATTCGCGCGGCCCCGGGGCATCGAATTACTTGGTCGACTCTATCGACCCGCGAGATCAATCGGCCACGGAATCGTGATGGTACATGGCGGCGCATGGACGGCTAACGATCGATTAACACCTCACGTGATGTCAAGACTATTAGCGACACGCGGCTTGGTCGTCTTCTCACTTGATTTTCGGTGTGGTCCTCATTTCCAGCACCCTTCTGCGTCAGCGGATATCGCAGCAGGTATACGATATTTTCGACACCATGCTGATGAATTCGGGGTCAATGCTGACAAAATAGGTCTGATCGGTAGTTCCTCGGGTGGCCACTTGGTGCTATTCACTGCGCTACAACCCAACACGCAAATACATCAAACAACTCCAGCATTGGATTGTGAGGAAGAGTCCATCGACGCCAGTGTTGCATATGTGGTAGCACTCTGGCCAGTGTCGAACCCACTAGTCCGACTCGAATACGCACTGGAATCGGGACGACATGAACTTGTGCGAGCTCATCAGGGATACTTCGGTTCACGCGAGGAGATGCACCGCGCAAGTGTTCAACGAGTCCTTCGAACTAGGGTGTTCACCCACCTGCCATCGACACTCGTAGTACAACCCGGTGAGGACGCCAACGTACCTCAATACATGACGAACGATCTGCTAACCGCCTTCCGCAGCGTCGGCCACGAAATCGAATACCTTCACATGCCAGGCTTACCGCACGCTTTTGCGTACGAAGCTTCAGAGGCTACAGATCAGTGTGAAGCAGCCGTGTGGGACTTTATTCAACCTCAAATTGAGGATTAAGCGTAGTGCGACGAAGTCGCAGCGGCTGTGAAGTTCTCCGCGAGGATATGGAAGTTCTGGATATCAGCGTTTACAACGTCGAAACCATTCTCGAGTACGTACGCATAGCTTCGTTGGAACGAAGATAGGTTCGCTTTCAGTAGTTTGTCGCCATATTGTGCATCAAACGCGTCTTGATTCCCGCGACCGCCCCACATCCTTGGCGCCAACATGCGACCCGCCTTCATTGCGATCAAACCGATTCCACTCTCGCGTGCACCCTGCAGTTCTGGCTGTAACTCCTTGAGTGACTTGGTATTTTTTAGCGTGTTCTTACTAGCCCAATCGTACCATCCAGCAGGCGTCATCGCTAGCATTGCTAACGAGTACTTACCAGAATCAACCGCTGCCGCTAAACATTCGCTGGCATTTTCGTGGGAAGAGAAGCCTAAGTGACTTACCTTACCGGCTGCTTTTGCACGTTCGAACGAATTGAAGATTTCCTCGTTATTAACGATTCGTGGATTGTTTGCTCCCATGATGTAGTAAGCGTCAACGTGTTCTTGATTTAGATCGGTCAGACACGTATCAAGTTTTGACTCCCAATCAGCGGCGATCTTCTTCGATTCCTCAAGATTTGGATCAGAATCCGCATCCGCACCACTCACGAAATCCTTGGTAATAAGGAAGATATCGTCTCGGTGTGTTCCCGCGAAATCCGCAAGATTTCGTTGCGCGTCGTTGTAATAGGAACTCGTACCGACGTCATAGACATTAACGCCCTGCTCAAATGCGAGGTTTAGCACGCGATCCGCGCGATTGCGTGACAACGCGGCACCACAGCCATACACGAGCCGACTCGCGTTGTACCCTGTTCGACCTAATACGCGATAAGTCATCTCCGGGAACTTGGCAGCTTCCGCCGCTTCAGCGGCGTCCACAGCGGCACTGAGTCGCCCTGTTTTCAAAAGCGCAGTACCACCGATGCCTGCAAATGCAAGTTGCTTTAAGAAGGTTCGGCGTTGCGTCATCGTGCGTTTACCTAGGGAAGTGAACTGCGCGATTCTACCACTTGTTATCTGTTTTTTGCACGGTTCGGCGCGCGCCAACTGTGATTGAAGAACTAGACCAGCCACGCTTCTGCACAACATTGAGCGCATGCATCAAGCTAATTTCTGTGTCTTCTGTTGCTTGCTCGAACCATCAGCAGGACCGCTTACCTCTTAATCAAATTTGAGATGCTGGATCCCGTAGGCAGGGATCGCCAATGACACGAATCAACTAACAAGCAGACTGACTTTCGCAGGCGGCGCGGTGTGTAATCGGAGTTGTCTCTAGCTTGAAGTAACTTATTGATATAAAAATATTTTAGGTACGCTACCCCGTTTAGTTCGCGTTATCTACGATGTCACCATAAATTGAGCTTTCTATTTCAAAGCTTTATGTTAGAAACTCCTCAAGAGGCGCCTAACATCAC
>LXNJ01000645.1_pt1 | contig 23489 bp, 14 predicted proteins | sample 809081 | NCBI WGS metagenome assembly LXNJ01 (sample SAMN04870510, study PRJNA318959) | sponge metagenome | biome: sponge; feature: marine sponge reef; material: water | host: Petrosia ficiformis | place: Greece: Milos, Mediterranean Sea | collected 2013-05-29 | depth 5-7 m | reverse complement strand
ACGTTGGTCTTGCCGAAGATCACCGCCCCCGCACCGCGTAGGCGGGAAATCGACAAGGCGTCTTTCTCGGCGATGCTGTCCTTGAGTTCCGGCACTCCCCAGGTGGTTGGCGTGCCGCGGATGTCGTAGGACTCCTTGACCGTCATCGGGACGCCGTGCAGTGCTCCCCAGTCTCGGCCGGCAGCCAGCGCTTGGTCCGCGGCCTTGGCGCGCGCCAGTGCTTCGTCGCGGATATCGACAATGATGGCGTTGAGGTCGGGATTGAAGCGGTCCACGCGATCAAGGTAGTGGGTCAGGAGTTCGACGCTGCCGACCTCGCGGTTTTTGATCCTGCGTGCGAGTTCCGTGGCACTCGCGAACGCCAGTTGGGTCATTTCGATCTCTCCCAGGCTCGTTAGCTGATCACCGAGTGTGGCGTCGGCACGATCCGCGTCACCTCGATGTCGGGCAGCATCAGTTCGGCCACCCGCGGCGCGATTTCATCCCGCCAGCGGTCGCTCTGGTAGACCTTCGCGTAGAGCTCCTCGCGCTCGGCTTCGGATGCGAACCGGCGCAGCCAGACGTAGGTGGTCTCGTCCTCGCCGCGAAAGCTGCCGGCGATAACCATCCCCTGGGCGACTTGGAAGGGAATGATGACCGCTTCCATGAACCGCACCCAGTCGTCCATCTTGCCGTCGGCGATCTTGTATCGCCTGAGTTCGTAGAACATTGCACCTCACTCCGATAAGCGAACGAGGGTTTATACAGGATGGACGGATTGCTTGGAACCGATCCCGGGCGTGGCCTTGGGTGCCGGTCAGGGCTTACGCGGGTTCGGCGAACGGACTCGCAACGGTCAACGCGTCGAAGACGCGACCGTGCTGCATGTCTTCGGAGTTCAGGACTGTGCATCCCCCGGTCAATGCCGCTTGCACTATCAAGCCGTCCCAGAACGACAGACCGTGGAGCCGGTGCAGATCGATTGTCGCAAGTAGGTCGTCGGTCGTCAGGCGAACCACTTCGAATCGCGCATAGAGCAGCACGCGTTCGCGGGCCGCACCTGCACCCATGCCGAGTTTCCGGGTTGCCGCCGCGTAGAACTCCTGAAGGACCTGAAGCGAAATCACGCCGCGGCGCTCGAGCATCAGGTTTCGGATCAACTCCCTCGCTCGGGTCTGCTTTGCGACGTCGCGGTTGTCATCGGCGTAGACCAGGATGTTCGTGTCGACGAACTCACGCCCGCTCATGCAGTGCGTCCCGCCTCCACGGCTCCGAGGATCGGTAGGTGCCGGTGGACCAGAGACTGTCCAATTGTTCGACCGTCGCTTCCCTGTCGCGCGGTTGCGTGAGCGCGAGAAGGTAGTCGCGAATCATCTGATTCAGGCTGGTGCCCCGTCGCCCGGCTATGCGCCGCGCATCGGCGATCACCTGCTCGTCGATGGAGAGCGTTATATTCATGTTCCACACAATACGTGTGCACGGACTACGTGTCAATTCTGTCCGGCGCGTCCGCTATACTGCCAGTGTTCAGCCTGGAGAGTGCCCATGGCGGCGTTGGACGGAATGCGCATCCTCGATATGACCCAGTACGAGGCGGGTACCTGCTGCACCCAGAGCCTTGCCTTTCTCGGGGCGGACGTGGTCAAGGTGGAACGCCCCGATGTCGGCGATCCCGGCCGGGGTCGTGCTGGCGGCGGATCCGTCGACCGGGAGTATTTCGTCAACTGGAACAGCAACAAGCGCAGCATCACGCTGCATCTCGATACGCCCGAAGGCCGGCAGGTGCTGCTGAAGATGGTTCCCCGCTACGACGTATTCGTGGAGAACTACGGGCCCGGCGTGGTCGAGAAGCTGGATATCGGCTACGACGTCATGCGCGAGATCCATCCCGAGATCATCTACGTGCGCATCAAGGGCTTCGGCACCAGCGGGCCGCACGCACACTACAAGTGCATGGACATGGTGGCGCAGGCCGCGGCGGGCGCGTTCTCCATCACCGGCGAGCCGGACGGTCCGCCGATGCGCCCGGGACCGACCATGGGCGACGCGGGCACGGGGATGCAAGCAGCGCTGGCGGTAACCGCCGCCTGGGCGCAGAAACAGCGCACCGGCGAAGGCCAGCTCATCGAGCTTTCGATGCAGGAGGCCATGACCTACTACCTGCGTACGGCGGTTTCGCGCACCCGCTACGGCGAGCTTCCCGCGCAACGCACCGGCAACGGCATGGGCCCGTTCACGTCGCTCTATCCGTGCAGGGGTGACGGTCCCAACGACTACGTGTTCATCATGGCCGTCAACCCACGGATGTGGGCGGGGGTCTGCCGCGCCATCGGCAAGCCTGACCTGCTTCTTGACGAGCGTTTCGACGATCCCGAGCGTCGCCACGAGAACCGCGATCTATTGTTTGCGGAGATCGCGGCCTGGACGCGCACCAAGACAAAGCGGGAAGCCATGACGGCGTTGGCGGAAGCCGGGGTGTGCGCGAGCCAGGTCTACGAGACCAGCGATCTGTTCACCGATCCGCATCTCCTCGAACGCGGCTTCATTCACGACCTCCATCACGCCGACCACGGTGATATCCGGCTGCTCGGTTGGCCGGCACGGATGTCCAAGAGCCGGGTGGACATCGAGGCCGCACCCTTGCTCGGCGAACACACCGACGAAGTCCTCGGCGAGGACCTGGGATTGGACGGAGCGGCGATCGCAGCACTCCGGGACGCCGGTGCCATCGGCCGGGAGACGTTCGGCCGCGGTCGTTGACTCGAAGCGCCATGGCCAAGGTCTATCTGGTCGACGGCACTTTCGAGCTGTTCCGCTGTTTTCACGGCGCGCCGCGCCACACCAACGCGGATGGCGAGGAGGTCGGCGCGGTACGCGGCCTGCTGCATACCCTGCTGTCCCTGCTCAAGGGTTTGAAGGCGCGTATCGACGATACGGCACCCGCCTACGTCGCGGTCGCCTTCGACCCGTTGCCGGCCGGCCGGGGAGGCCCTACGGAGGATCCCGGCACGCTCATCCGCCGCCAGAGCGCCTTGGCCCTCGATGCCGTACGGGCCCTGGGTATCCGGCTCTGGCCGATGGTGCGCTTCCAGGCCGACGATGCACTGGCGACGGGAGCGCACAGCCTTCGTGCCGACGCGACGGTGAGCCAGGTGGTGATCTGCACCACGGATACGGATCTATTCCAGTGCATTCGAGGCAGCCAAGTCGTTGTGTTGGATCGCATTCGCGGGACGGTGACCGACGAAGCGCGTTTTCGCAACCGCTTTGGGATCGCCCCGTGGCAGTTCGCGGACTACCTGGCGCTGGTCGGGGCACCCGCCAAGGGTCTACCCGGTGTGCCGGGATGGGGACCGAAGTCCACCGCCAGGATGCTGGCGGCGCATGGCCGGATCGAGGATTTCCCCCCGGACGGAGCGGAATGGCAGGGGGTGCCGCGCGGGGGCCACCTGGCTGCGGAGTTCAGTGTCCGTCGCGATGAGGCGCTGCTGGTCAAGCGTCTGGCCACGCTTCGCGACGATCTGCCGCTCGACTGCTCGTTGCACGCCTTGGAGTGGCGCGGGCTGGATGCCGAGCGTCTGTGCAGGGTGACCGAGAAGGCGGAGGCGAACGACCTCGGGGAGCGGATCGAACGTTGGTCTCCTTAACACGAATTGCCCCTGTTCCATTGCGTCGATGATTAACGGTTAGAATCGTCGCGAATCCCGACTAGGCCGCGCGGTTCGGGCACCAAGGGGAGGTGATGGCGAGGAAACTGCTTGAGGTAAGGAATCTGCACGTCAGCTTCGGCGACGAGCCGGCGGTGCGGGGCGTGTCCTTCGATATCGAAGCGGGCGAGACCGTCGCGTTGGTCGGCGAGTCGGGTTCCGGCAAGTCGGTGACAGCGCTTTCGATCCTGCAACTCCTGCCCTACCCGCAGGCTCGTCATCCCGGCGGAAGCATCCTGGTCAGCGGCGAAGAGATGCTCGGTGCCGACAAGGCCCGCCTGCTCGATGTGCGAGGCGGTGTCGTCAGCATGATCTTCCAGGAGCCGATGACCTCCCTGAACCCGCTGCACACCATCGCCAAACAGGTCGGCGAAGCGCTGGTCGTGCACAAACGCCTGTCGCCGAAGATGGCGCAGGAACGTACGCTCGAGTTGCTCCATCTGGTCGGATTGCAGGACGCAGCGGACCGCCTCGGCGCCTTTCCACATGAACTGTCGGGCGGCCAGCGACAGCGCGTGATGATCGCCATGGCGCTCGCCAACGAACCGCAACTGCTCATCGCCGACGAACCGACGACCGCTCTCGACGTCACCATCCAAGCCCAGATCTTGAAGCTGCTGAAGGATCTCCAGGCCGAACTGAACATGGCGATGCTGCTTATCACCCACGACCTGGGCATCGTCCGCAACATGGCCAAGCGGGTCTGCGTGATGACGGAGGGCGAAATCGTCGAGGCCGGATCGAACCGTCAGATCTTCAACGAGCCACGGCACGCCTACACACGGCACCTTCTTGCTGCCGAACCGAAGGGCGAGCCGCCGGCCGCCAACGGTCGGGCACCCGTGGTCGCCGCCGCTGATGCCTTGACCGTGAAGTATCCGATCGGCAAGGGCTGGTTCGGGGGTCGCCGCTACTTCACCGCCGTCGAGACCGTGGATGTCGAGGTCCGGGCCGGACAGACCGTGGGCGTCGTCGGCGAGTCCGGCTCCGGCAAGACCACCCTGGGTCTCGCGATGCTGCGCATGCTAGCCAGCGAAGGCGTCGTGAGCTTCGACGGCAACGACATCAGCGAACTCCGCCGCAAGAGCCTGATCCCGCTCCGCAAAGACATGCAGGTCGTCTTTCAGGATCCCTTCGGCAGCCTGTCGCCGCGCCTGTCGGTTCTGCAGATCATCGAAGAAGGCCTTCGAATCCACGAGCCCCAGGTCGGCAAGGACGAGCGGCGGCAGCGCGTCGCGGATGTGCTCGACGAGGTGGGCCTGGAGCCCGAGCACATGGACCGCTACCCGCACGAGTTCTCGGGGGGCCAGCGCCAGCGCATCTCCATCGCCCGCGCCATGGTGCTCAAACCCCGATTTGTCGTTCTGGACGAACCGACCTCGGCGCTCGATATGTCCGTTCAAGCGCAGATCGTCGACCTTCTGCGCGACCTGCAGGTCGCCCACGATCTGGGTTATCTCTTCGTCAGCCACGACCTGAAGGTGGTACGTGCGCTTGCCAATTGGCTGATCGTCATGCGCGACGGCGTGATCGTCGAGCAGGGACCGGCCAGGGACGTCTTCACCAACCCCGCGAGCGACTACACCAAGGCGCTGTTCCACGCCGCCCTCGACCTCGAAGCGGACGAAGAGGTGGTGCGCCAGTAGGGGACGGGCTGGTCCCATCCCGCGCCGATCGAACCGAGGCCACCGCAGAACCCGCTGGGCGACGACAAGCGTCGCCCCTACGCGTCGGTGGTTCGGCGCCGAGTCTGGCCGGTGGTCGCTTCAGCCCTCTGGGTCGTCTTCCCAATACGGCGGATTGTTCAACGGACCCGGCGTTTGGCCCAACTGAATCAGGAGCCCGTGGGCGCTCTTCGGCGAGATGAACGCGTCGATGGACGACGGGTCGTCGAAGCTCTTGTCGACCACGCGCACGCCGGCTCTCTCCATGGCTTCGACCCTGTGCTCGAGATTCGGTGTTTGCAGGGTGAGGTGATGGAATCCCTCGCCTCGTCTCTCGAGGAACTTGGCGAGGAAGCCCTCCGGGTTGATGGGCTCCAGGAGTTCGATGCAGAAGTCGTGCAGGTCGAATAGCGCGATGCGGAAGTCGCCGGAGTGATGGATTGCCGTGCGGCGATGCCTGGCGCCGAGAACCGCTTCGAAAAAGCCCCGTGCATCGTCGATGCTGTGCACGGCGATACCGATGTGGTCGAACCGGCCGACGGGTTCGGTGGGTTGTTCTGGCATGGGACTCCCCTCTCGTTTAGTCGGTCCGGCGCACGGCCCGGTCTACCCAGATGCTGTCGGTGGCCGGGTTGTAGCGCGCGTAGAACTGGCGCGGCAAGGCCTCGCAGAATGCCCGCATCCGAGCCTTGGCATCCGGTAGCGATTCCGCCACGAAGTAGACCGGCTGGTATTCGGTGACGGGATACTGCTGTTTCGCCGCGGCGCCGGGATCCCAGTCGACGAACTGCGCGCAGGAGGTCTCGCGACACGCATGCTCCAGTTCGCCGAAACTCGATAGCAGGCCCGCGCCGTAAGCCTTCCGTTCGCCGCCTTCGCGCACCAGGCCGAACTCGACGGAGTGCCAGTAGCAGCGCGCCAGGCGCTCGATGTCGTCATCGTCGGCACCGAGGCTTGCGAGCCCGATTTCCTGGGATAGATCCCCGAACGCGGGATCCGCGAACATCGGCGCGTGCCCGAGCAACTCGTGGCAGACATCGGGTTCCGGTGTGTAGAAGGGCTTCGACGCGTGGCGAATGTACTGCGTCGAGAAGAACACCCGAAACGCCAGGCCGTTCAGGAAATCCCTCGGACTCAGCAGCCCGGCAACGGGGCGAAGCCGGAAGCCGGTTCGCGACTGAAGGAAGTCGCTGACCTCGCGGCCCTGCGGAATGCGGTCCAGGCCGAACTCGCAATGGCGTTCGAGGTCGGCCAGTGCGCGCCGGTACTCCGTGCAGGCGAATCGGCGCCGCAGGGTGGCGAGGCGTTCGTACACTTCTCGCCACGTCGCATGTTCGGCATCCGAGTATTCGACGACTGGGAACTCGCCGCCGTGCCGATAGCCGCGTGCCAGGCCGTCGACCATGGCGCGGCGGTCTCGGTAGTGGGGATCGGCAAAGCCCGGATGATCGGCCTCGAGGGCATCGCCGGCGTCCAGGGTGTTGTTGGCGATCCGGTCGAGTTCAGCGGCGTGGCGGGGAAACCAGGGCACGTTCTTGTGGTCGAGGACCACGACGCCGAGGGCGGCTTGGCGAAGGTCCGCGATCGTGGCCCGCATGGCGGCTTCGTCGGCCTCGCTGTCGCAGTCCACGTAGAAGTCGAAGGTCTGCGCCCGCCGCGGTCGGGACTCGATGTGGGTGAGACTGACGCCGTGACGTGCGAACGGTTTGAGGGCCGCCTCCAGGGCACCCGGACGGTCTCCTTGAAGCTCGATCAGGAGCGACGTCCGTGGCTCGGGGTATAGCGGATGGGGGTGGCTCGAATTCGTCACGCGAACCTCCGGTAGACGTGGCGGGGATTGTACCAACCGATCGGGCCGTATCGGCCCCGTTCGCCCCGATGGCCTTCATGCGAAGCCAAGCTGCCTGAACTACACTGCATGCGAATTGGACAGCACCTGGGGAAGAATGAGCGACACAGAGGAGCCTTCAGCGGGGGAGCGCGAGGGGCTTGCCCCTCGCACAGAAGACCCCTTCGTCGGCAAGCAGTTGACCGAACGTCAGTTCGCGGTGACGGACGCGATGCTCGCCGACTACTACGGCGGACTTGCGCTGACCCCGCGCGGCGACGGCAGGGTGCCGACCATGCTTGGAAGCGATGCCGAGAACCGTTATTTCGGCGAGATCGCCTTCTCCAACCACATCGGCCATCTGTGGATGCGCCAGGGCCTGGAGTGCTTCGGCCCGTTGAACAAGGGCGAAACCTATGCGGTGAGCGGCCGCATCCGCGACATCTACCCGCACCGGGACCGCTCGGTGGTCTACTACGAGGCGGAGGTCCGGGACGCGGACGGGAACTTGGCGGTTCGGACGCACCATCACCAGAGCTTCCTGCGCGAGAAGCCGGCAGGTGGCCAGGTGACGTTTCGCGACCCGTCGAAGAAACCCGGCGCGCGTAAGTTCATCATTCCCGAAGGCGAAAGGTTCGGCGGATTCACCCGGACGATAACCTTGGAAATGTGCGGCGAGTTCTTCCACGGCGACGCCAACTACCACACCGACAAGAAGGAGTCCCAAGCGTTGGGTTTCCGGGACGTGGTGGTCGGCGGACGAATGACGCTTGCCTACACGGCGCACCTCTTGGAGGAGCGATTCGGGGATGCCTGGTGGGATAGCGGCCGCCTGGATCTCAAGTTCACCAACCCGACCTGGCCGAACGATGTCATCACCGCGCACGGTGTCGACACCGGTCCCGTCGAGGGCGACGACGGAGGCGACCGCATGGGCGCCTTCGTCTGGTTGGAGAAGGCCGATGGCACGGTGGTGGTGATCGTCCAAGCCAGTGTCAGTGCCTGAACCGGCCCGTAGGGGCGACGCTTGTCGTCGCCCGCGTGGGCTGTCCGCAAACCGTTGGTACCTTCGTCAACACGGGACGCCGCAAGGGCGTCCCCTACGCCGCCAATTCTGATGCCGCCGGTCGACACCGAAACGCTGATCTACGGTCGCGCAGACGGCATCGAACTGCGCGCCGAACGATACCGGGCTACCGACCAGCGTGACCGGTTGGGCCGGGCGGTCGTCATGGTCCACGGTGGTGCCTGGACGTCGAATGATCGGCTGTCCCCCGAGGTTCTCTGCAGCGACTTGGCGGCAGGGGGATTCACCGTCTTCTCCCTCGATTTCCGCGACGGCCGCAACGGCAAGCATCCCTGCGCCGTCCAGGACATCACCGCCGGCATTCGCTACGTCCGGACACGGGCGACGGAGTTCGAGATCGACCCGGACCGTATCGGTCTCATCGGCAGCAGTTCCGGTGGCCACCTGGTGTTGTTGGCCGGCATCCAGCCGGACATCGATGCGCACCGCGGAACGCCGATCGTGGCGGACGTCGATGCCGGATCGCTGTCGGCGCGTGTGTGCTGCGTGGTCGCGCTGTGGCCGGTCTCCGATCCGTTGTACCGATTCCGCTATGCGCAGCGCGTCGGACGCGAGGAGTTGGTGAGTGCTCACCGCCGCTACTACCGGGACGAGGCGCATATGCGCGAGGCCAGCGTGCAGCGTGCCCTGCGCGAGGGCGAAGCCGAGCACCTACCGCCGCTGCTGGTGGTGCAGCCCGGCGAGGACGCCAACGTGCCGCGGCAGATGACCCTCGAGCTTGTGCACGAGTATCAGAACGCGGGTGGCTCGCTTACGTACCTTTTCTACCCCGGCCTGCCCCACGCCTTCGCCTATCAGGCCTCCCCCGATACCGGGCGTCTTGGGGCGGAGGTGCGCGCGTTCCTCGGCCGGGCCGAGCGGCCCTGCACGACTGACAGGCTGGCGTCGGGTAGGGGCGCGCTATAGTCTTGCGGGTGTCGATAGCCACGTAGTTTACGGCTCTTCGACCGGGCAGGTTGGGAGGCGGTCGCGTGGATGAATCCCGGTTCAGCAGGCTCGCGCGGACGCGCGGCGCGTTCGCCGGACTTGGCAGCAACGTCCTGTCGAAGAAGACACTCCTCGCGGTGACGGTCGGCTTGGTGTCGGGTACGGGCGTCGTCGTCGGCGAAATCTCTCTCGCCGGCCTTATCTTTTCGGGCCCCCTCGCCCCGTATTCCTCGGAGGGCGTCGGCCTCGTTCTATTCGGTTGCTTCGCGGGATGCCTCGTGATCGCCCTGGCGAGCGGCTTCCGGGGCGCCGTGTCCGCGCCCCCGGTGCCGACGTTGATCGTCCTGGCCGTCATCGGCGGCACGTTGGCTGCCGAGGGCGATGCCCTGTTCGCGACGATGGTCGCGATCATCGTGCTGTGCGCCTTGGCAACGGGAATATGCGCGTGGACCCTCGGCCGTTTCCGATTGGCCGGCATGATCAGGTTCATCCCCTATCCGGTGTCGTGTGGTTTCGTTGCCGGCACAGGTGGGGTCGCCTGCCTGGTCGGCCTGTCGATGATGGGCGTGAAACTCGACGTGGCGACATGGGGCTCGCTGCTCGAACCCTACGTGGCGGCGAACTGGGGCATCGGCATCGCCTACGGCGTCGGTCTCTATCTCGCGACGAAGCGATGGAGCAGTTTCCTGCTGCTGCCGATCAGCTTTCTGGCGACGGCGGCCTTGTGTCACTTTGGTTTGGCTTCGCTCGCCATCCCGGCCGACGAGGCGGCGGCTGCGGGACTCCTGTTCAGTGGTGTTTCCGAGGGCCGTCTGTGGCCCGGCTTCGGACTCGGCGACATCGCTCTCGTGGATTGGGCGGCCGTTGCCGGACAGATTCCCAACATGCTGACCCTGATCGTCGTCACGCTGCTGTGCATCGTGATGTACGTGGGGGGCCTCGAAGTCGCGGCCAGCCGGGAGTTGGACTGGAACCACGAATTCCGAACCTTGGGCGTCGCGGGTCTCGTTGCGGGCGTCGGCGGCGGACCCCCCGGGTGCATGGTCGTTCCGACGTCGATGCGAAGCCTCATGTTCGGTGTCGACATGCGGTTCACCGGCGTCGTCGCCGCCTTGGTGATGGGCTTGACGTTGCTGGTGGGCGACGTGGTACTGAAGTTGGTGCCGGTTCCGCTGATGGGCGGCGTGCTGCTGTTCACCGGGATGGTCATGCTCGACGACTGGTTGGTGAAGGTACGCAAACGCGTGCCGACGGCGGACTACCTCATCGTCGTCGTGATATTCCTGACCATCACGACGCTCGGATTCTTCGAGGGGGTTGGCGTCGGGATGCTCATCACCATCGTGTTCTTCGTCGTCCGCATCAGTCGTGTCGACCTCGTCGACTCGCGCTATACGGCGCGTGACCGTCGCAGCACCCGCGTGCGGTCGATTCCGGACCGGGCCGTCCTGCAAGCCCGGGGCGATCGGATACATGCCTATCGGCTGGCCGGCTACGTGTTCTTCGGCAGCGGCTACCGGCTCCTCGACCGGCTCAAGGAATCCTTGGCCGGCGAGCCCGGGCCCCGGTGCGTGCTCCTCGACTTCAAGGCCGTTGTCGGTTTTGACTTCTCCTCCGTCAACGCGCTTTGCCAGTTCGTACGCGCCGCGCGTGATGCCGAGACTCGCGTGGTGCTTTGCGCCGCGCCCGAGCGGCTGGGCAGCGAGATGCGACGAAATCTGCCGCCGCCGCTGTTCGGCGATGTGCTGTTCGAACCGGATGCCGATGCCGGCCTTGCGGGCTGCGAAGACATCGTCATCGAAGATCACGCCGGCAGTGGCGAAGCGGCTGGCGGGTCCTTGCTGGAGACGGTGGCGGACGAGATGGAGCGCCATCTCGACCGCCAGGTCCTATTCGAGGAACTGCTCGAGGAACTCGGCGACTGGGTTCAAGTCGAGTCGTACGAAGCGGGCGGTCAGATCGTCGTGGCCGGCGAACCGTTCGGCGGGGTTGCCCTCGTGGCGTCTGGTCGCGCCTCCGTCTTCGGCGCCGCGGGTGACCGCCTCGCGCAGTTCGGGCCGGGTGCGGCCGTGGAACCGCATTCCCTGTACGGGTCTCGATTGGCCGAGAATCGCATCGTGGCGGACGATGCATGCCGGATCGCGAGACTGACAGCCGACGCCTTGCGTCTGCTGGAGGACGTGGACGGCGCTTTGGCGCTGAAGCTCTATCGCTACCTGTTGAGCGCGGATGAGCCAATCACGGCGGAACCGGGTGGCGCGAATAGCGGGGCGAGCGATGAAACCTGACAGGCCATTGGACCCGCCCGCGGCTTCCGAAACGCGGTCGTCACCCGAAGCCTGGGAGCCGATCGCCATCGTGGGCATGGCCTGCCGGTTCCCCGGGGGCGAGGATCTGAACGCGTTCTGGCGGCTGCTCGCGGCCGGCGAAACGGCGGTCACCGAGGGCTCGCCGGGATCGGGCGTGGGCCGCGTCGGCCAGTTGCTGTTCCCGGAAGGACCCGTGGACTGGGACGCCTGTCGGTACGGGGCGTTTGTCGATGGCATCGACGAGTTCGACGCGGAGTTCTTCCGGATTTCACCCCTCGAGGCGCAATTGCTGGATCCCCAGCAGCGCATGATGCTGGAGACCTGTTGGCGCGCCCTGGAAGACGCCGGCATCGATCCGGATAGCCTGAAGGGTACGCGCACCGGCGTGTACGCCGGCATGAGCAACAACGACTACCGGCACCTGATCCTGGCGGCGCGCGAGAACGCGGAAGCGGCGGCGGGCCTCTATTCGGTCACCGGTAGCTCCTTGAGTCCCGCCATCGGCCGGGTGTCCTTCGTGCTCGGCTTCGAAGGGCCCGCGATGGTGGTGGACACGGCGTGTTCGTCCTCGCTGGTTGCCGTGCATCAGGCCGCCGCGGGCCTGCATCGGGGCGATGCCGACCTCGCCCTGGTCGGCGGTGTTCAGGCCATCCTGTTCGGTCGTCTGAGCGCGTTGCGCGCCAAGGCGGGCATGCTGTCGCCGAACGGCCGGTGCAAGACCTTCGATGCTGCCGCAGACGGCTATGTGCGCGGCGAAGGCTGCGGCATCGTGGTTCTGAAACGGCTCGCCGACGCCGAGGCCGATGGCGACCGGATCTGGGCGGTGCTGCGCGGCTCGGCCGTGAACCAGGACGGTACGGGGCCGGGACTGACGGTGCCGGAAGGCCCGGCGCAGCAGCGCGCCATCGAAGCTGCCTTGGCCCGTGCCGGTCTCGCACCCTCGGAAGTCGACTACCTGGAAGCCCACGGCACGGGTACCCGGGTCGGCGATCCCACCGAACTCGGTGCGGCGGGCGCCGTCTACGGCAGGGGCCGCGGGTCCGACCGGCCGCTGCTTATCGGCTCGGTCAAGACGAATATCGGCCACCTGGAGTCGGCCGCCGGCATCGCGGGATTGATCAAGGCCACCCTGGCGTTGAAGCGCGGGGTGATCCCCAAGCATCTGCACTTCGAGACACCCAATCCGCTGATCGAGAGCGAAGGATTGCCCTTGCAGGTGACGTCCGAGGCGACCGCGTGGCCGATGCTCGGCCGGCCCTCGCGGGCGGGGGTAAACTCGTTCGGGTTCTCCGGGACCAACGCCCATGTGGTGCTGGAGTCCTACGGTCAAACGGGAGCTTCCGAACCGGGGGAGGTGCATTTCGCGGCGGGCGCGTCTCGACCGGTGGCGCTGCCCGATCCTTGCCCCGCGACAGGTACCGTGGCGCGTCGAATCCGCCTGCTTCCGCTGTCCGGGAAATCCGAGGCGGCGCTGCGTGATCAGGCCGGTCGCTACCTTGCGTGGTTGGACGAACGCGAAACCGTGTTAACGGCCGAGCCCTCCGCCGACGAGCCACCGCTATCCGACATGGCCTACACGGGATGCGTCGGGCGCTGCCACTTTCGGCACCGGGCCGGAATCGTGTTCGACGACGTTGCGTCCCTGCGCGAAGGGCTCGACGCCATTGCCACCGAAATGGAATCGTCGGACCGACCCGCCGCTGCCGATGGTCCGACGGTGGCCTTCGCCTACACCGGCCAGGCTAGCCAGTGGGTCGGTATGGCAAGGAATATCTACCTAAGCGAGCCGGTGGCCAGGACGATCCTCGACCGCTGCGACGCGCTGCTGCGCGAGTGGCGCGGCAAGTCGTTGCTCGACGTGATGTTCGGTAACGCCGAAGTGGAATCACTGGACGATCCGGCGTGGACGCAGCCGGCGATCTACGCCCTGGAGTGTGCGCTGACCGCGCAATGGGCGAGCCTGGGTGTCCGCCCCAGCGTGGTCGTGGGGCATAGCCTTGGCGAGATCGCCGCTGCCCAGGCGGCGGGCGTGTTCGCCCTGGAAGAGGGCCTCGGTTTCGCGGCCAGACGCGGCGATCTGATCGCGGGGCTGCCCGAGAAAGGCGCCATGGCGGTCGTGTTCGCCCCTCGCGAGGTTGTGAGTGCGGCGGTGGACGCGCACAACGCGACGTGCGAAGGCACGGGGTTGGCGATGGCGGCGGACAACGGCGCCAACCAGGCGATCAGCGGTCCGGAAGCGGACGTGGCGGCCCTGATCGCGAACTTCGAGGCACAGAACGTCCGCAGTGCTCTGCTGCGGGCAAGTCCGGCGTATCACAGCGCCCTGGTTGACCCGGCCCTGGACGGGCTCGAGGCCTATTTCGAGGACGTCGTGGTCGCAGCGCCCGAGATGACGATGGTGAGCAGCATGACGGGTGAACGCGTGCCGGTGGATGCGAACCTGGACGGAACCTACTGGCGAAGCCAGGCGAGGGCGCCGGTCGCCTTCAGCAGTTCCGTCGAGACGCTTGCCGGTCTCGATGTCGATGTCGTGATCGAGCTTGGACCGCACGGTGTGCTTGGCCCGATGGTTTCGCTGACCTGGCCGGCGTCGCCGGAGTCGCCGGCACCGGCGGTGCTAACGAGTCTTCGCCGTCCCGGCCGTGACGAGTCGCTCGCCGATGTCGAGGGTTCGTTCATGGCTGCCGTGGCCGGCGCCTACGAGGCGGGGGTTCCGCTGCAATTCGAGGGTCTCTTCGCCGGCGAGGAACGACGCCGCGTTGCGCTGCCCGGCTACGCGTTCCAGCGCCGTCGGCACTGGATCGAAACGCCCCAGCGACGGCGCGGCGACGCCGGTCATCCGCTTCTCGGCGTCCGCCACGAGTCGCCCCGGGGCGAGATCGATTTCGAGACGGAACTCTACGTTTCGGACCCCGTATGGATGAACGATCACCGCGTATTCGACCACGTGCTGGCACCCGGGGCCCTCTACGGGGCGATGGCGGCGTGCGCGGGTTTTGCCGAAGGTGCCCGAACGGCGATCGTCGAAGACCTGCAGATGCGCAATCCCCTGGTCTTCCCAACGCCATCGACCGATGCCGCGGCAGAAGGCGACCCCGCGCCGGTCGGCCGAAAGGTGCAGGTCGTGGTCGCCACGACGGGTGGTGCACAAACGCAGCATGTCGAGATCTTCAGCAAGGGCGACGGCGAGGAGGGCTGGACGCTGCATGCCGAAGCCGAGTTGTCCGAAGCCGCGACCGGGCGTGTGACCTCGGGGTCGGCCGACTTGGACGGCCTGCGTCGACGCCTGTCGCCGGGCGACGTGGGGGCGTTCTACCGTGCGAAGGCCGAAACCGGAATTGGGCTTGGGCCTTCGTTCCAGTCGCTCGACGCGTTTTGGTCCGCACCCGGGGAAGCGCTCGGCGAGGTGGCGTTGCCGGAAGGCGTCGACGCCATGGACAGTGCCATCCATCCGATTCTTCTCGACGGCTGCTTCCAGGTGTTCTCCGCCGCCCGGAGCCATGAAGACAGCGAGGGCAACATCCCGTATCTGCCCTTCGGTTGGGAACGGCTGTGGTTAACGGGTCCGCTTCCCGAGCGCGTGGTCTGCCACGTGCGCTTGAAGGAAGTGCCGGAGGAGAGTGCGGAGGACGGCGAATCCGTCGCCGCGCGGGAGGTGGTGACCGGCGATCTACGAATCTACGACGAAGACGGTACGGAACTCGGCGGCCTCGACGGCTACACGGTGAAAAGGGCGACGCGGTCGGCGCTGCTGGCGGCGGTCGAGGGCCTGAACGATCTTCTCTACCAAGTGGTCTGGCGCGACGGCCCGCTGGTCCCGGGAATCCTCCCGGCGGATTTTCTCCCTAGTCCCGACGTGGTCGCCGGACAGTCGGGCGTCTTCACCGACTACCTCGCCGCCGAAGGCGTCGGGGCCGAGACCCGGGCCGATCTGCTCGCCGATCTCGAACGGTTGTCCAGGCGTTTCGCGCTGCTGACCCTGGATCGACTCGGCTGGCAGCGCGAACCCGGCGCGATCGTGGACGCCGATGATCTGCGTGGGCGTCTGAACGTCCGGGACGACCACGTGCGCGTCTTCCGTCGATTGCTCGAAATGCTCGCCAAATCGGGTGTTCTCGAGGAATCGCCGGACGGTTTCAAGGTGTTGGTCGGGTCGGACGAACCGCTGCCCGACCAACTGCCGGAAGATGCCGACGCGTTGGCGGACCGGGTGGCCGAGGCGTATCCGCACGGATCGACGGAGATCGGGTTGTTTCGGCGTTGCGCCGGAGCCTTGTGGGAAGTGCTGCGCGGCGATGCCGATCCGCTCACGCTGCTGTTCAGCAGCGGCGAGCCGAGCGCGGCCGATCTCTACCTCAAGGCGCCCGTGGCGCGTGCCGCCAATCAGATGTTGGCGGACGCCGTGCAGACGTTGTTGGCCGCCTTGCCGGATGATCGACGGCTCAAGGTTCTGGAGGTCGGCGCCGGTACGGGCTCGGCCACGGCGTCGGTCCTGCCGGAACTTCCGCCCGGGCGTTTCGACTATGTCTACACGGACATCTCGGCTGGCTTCTTCGCCGAAGCGGAAGCCCGGTTCGGCGGTATCGAAGCCGCGATCGAGTACCGGGTACTGGATATCGAGAAGGATCCGCTGGCCCAGGGGTTCGATCCCCACGCCTACGACCTGATGATCGCGTCGAACGTGCTGCATGCGACGCGGTACCTGAACGAGACCCTCGGCCACTGCCGTGACGTGCTTGCGCCGTCGGGCCATCTCGTGGCGCTCGAGAATCTTCGCGGCCAGGGCTGGCTCGACCTCACCTTCGGCCAACTCGACGGTTGGTGGCGGTTCGCCGACGACTACCGGGCGCATGACGCCTTGGCGGGGCCGGCGATATGGCGGCAAGCACTGACCGATGCGGGTTTCGACGCCGTCGCGTTCGTGGGGGTGGACGAGGCGGCAGCGGCAGAACCGGATCGCGGCGTGATCGTCGCCCAGGGTCCCGATCAGGTGACCGATCCGGGCGGTTTGTGGATTCTCGCTGCGGACCGCGGGGGCGTTGCGGAGGATCTCGCGGCCGATCTCGCGGCTCGCAACCAGACGGTCGTGGTCGTCGGTTCGGATGAATCGGAGGACACCGAGGTGCGCCCCGACGCGGGTGTGTTCCGGCTGCACGTCGATGTGAATGGCCGAGACTCGTGGCAGACCCTGATCGAGGGGCTGCCGCCAGAAATCCCTCTCAGCGGCGTGGTGCATCTCGCGGCATTGGACGGCCACGGCGCGGACGCGACGACGGATCAGATGGCGCGGGACACGCGACGTGTCGGCGCGTCGGCGCTCGCCCTGGCGCAGGGTCTCGCGGATGCCGACGCGACGCCCGGGAAGGGGTTCTGGTTCGTCACGCGTGGTGCACAAGTGCTCGAGCGCGAACGCGAGGGCGAGTTGGTCGGCGCCACGCTGTGGGGGTTCGGCAAGGTCCTGGCCCGGGAAGCACCGCATTGGCAGCCCAGGATGATCGACCTCGCACCGGGATCGTCATCGCAATTGGAACTCGTCGAGGAGTTGCTGTCTCCCGATGGGGAGACGCATATCGCCTACCGGGGCGACCGCCGCCGGGTGGCGCGTTTCGTTCGATCGATGAACGGGGCGGACCGTCTCGACTTGCCCGACGAACCGGGCTGGCTGCTCGATGCCGACGAGGGCGGCGCGCTCGATAAGGTCGTCGTGGCGGCGCAGCCTTCCCAACCCCTGGCGGCCGGCCAGATCCGCGTGGCCGTCGAAGCCGCGGGCCTCAACTTCTGGGACATCTTCCGCGCCATGGGACTCTTCGAGGAGGGTCTGTTCGGCGAAGAATTGGTGGGTCTTATCGTCGAAGTCGGCGAGGGCGTAACCGGCCTCTCGGTGGGCGAACGCGTGGTAGCGCTCGGCGACGGCACCTTCGGCCCGGAGGCGATAACCCTCGCCTCGCTCGCCGTGCCCGCGCCGTCCAACCTGTCGGCGACGGCGCTGGCCACGGTGCCGAGCGTCTTCGTCTCGGCGGCGCTGGCCTTCGAGGCGGCGGACCTCAAGGCCGGGGATCGCGTCTTGATCCACGCCGGGGCGGGCGGCCTGGGATTGGCGGCCATCGAACTCGCACACGCCGCGGGTGCCGAGGTCATCGCGACCGCGAGCGCACCGAAACGCGCGTTCCTGCGCGGTATGGGCGTCGCCCATGTCTTCGACAGCCGCACCACGGCATTCGGCGCCGAGGTGCTCGAGGTCACCGACGGAGCCGGCGTCGACGTCATCGTGAACAGCCTCACGGGTGAAGGCTTCGTCGAGGCGAGCCTGTCCTGCCTGGCGCAAGGCGGACATTTCGTGGAGATGGCAAGGCGCGACATCTGGAGCGTCGACGAGATGGCGGCCGCACGGGGCGACATCGGCTACACGATCGTGGAACTCGATGTGCTGAAACGGGATGAGCCGGCGCGTGCCGGCGCGATCCTCACTCGCCTGGTCGAACGGATGGCGGCAGGGGAGATCAAACCGCTGGTTCACTGGCGCTGGCCGTTGGCGGAGACCGGCTCGGCGATGGCGTTCATGCAGTCGGCCCGTCATATCGGCAAGATCGTACTGACCACGCCACCGCTTGCCGACGGCGCGCTGCGTGCGGACCGAACGTATCTCGTGACCGGTGGCCTGGGGGGTATCGGCTGCGTGGTGGCGGAGTGGCTCGCCGACCACGGTGCCGGCGTCATCGTGTTGAACGGCCGCCGCGATCCCGACGAACCCGCCGAGCGTGCAATCGACGACCTGCGTGCCCGGGGTGTCCGGGTCGAGGTGGAACTCGCGGACGTCACGGACGCCGCTGCCGTCGACGCCATGTTGACGCGCATGGATGCGTCGCTGCCGGCGCTTGGCGGGGTGATCCACAGCGTGGGCGTGTTGTCCGACGGAGCCCTCGCCAACCAGACCTGGGACCGTTTCGAGCAGGTCCTCTGGCCTAAGGTGATCGGTGCCTGGCACCTGCACCGAGCGACGATGGATCGGGATCTCGATCTGTTCGTTCTCTTCTCGAGCGTGACCGGGGTACTCGGCAACGCCGGTCAAGCGAACCACGCGGCGGCCAACGCATTCCTCGATCAGCTCGCGGGCCATCGGCGAGCCCTGGGTTTGCCGGGTCAGTCGATCGCCTGGGGCGCCTGGTCCGGCCTCGGCGAGGCGGAGGAGCAGCGCGAGCGCATCGCGGCGCAACTCGAAGCCTCGGGAACGGGCTGGATGACCCCTCAGAAGGGCCTCATGGCATTCGATCGCCTGGTTCGTGAGGACCTGACAACGGCGACGGTGACGTCGGTGGACTGGCCGGTGTTCGCCGCCAACCACGACTACCATCCGCCGTTTCTTGCGGAGATGCTCGTTGCCGCCGACACCGACGCCGACGAATCGGCAGCGTCGGTCGACCTGGTCTCGGAGCTAAGCAATACGCCCGCGTCGGGTCGTGAAGGGCTACTCGTTTCGTTCCTTCAAGGGGAACTGAAGGCTGTTCTGCGCATGCCCACCGACCCGTCGCCGAGTGTGGGGTTCGTCGATCTCGGCATGGACTCGCTGATGGCGGTGGAGTTCCGCAACCGCCTGAACCGGACGTTTGCCGGCGTGTACGTGGCACCGAACACCGTGGTGTTCGACTACCCGGACATTTCGAGCCTCGCCCGGCACCTGGTTCGCGAACTCGGCAGCGACGGCGACTCGGCAACGGTTGCGGAAACACGTGTGGGCCTCCAGCCCGTGGTTCGGGGCGAGCAGGAGGAGGACGCCATCGCCGTTGTCGGCATGGCGTGTCGGTTCCCGGGTGCGCCGGATCTCGATGCCTTCTGGCGGTTGCTGGAAGGGGGCGTCGACGCCGTGTCGGAAAGGCGGCGGGACACCGGTCCCTGGACCGGCGTGGTCGGCGACCCGTCGGCGGAACGTGGCTACGGATCGTTCGGCTTCCTCGAAGGCATGGATCAGTTCGATTCCCGGTTCTTCCGCATCCTGCCCATCGAGGCGCGCATGATGGATCCCCGGCAACGGCTGTTGCTGGAAGTGGCCTGGCAGGCCGTCGAAGACGCGGGGATCGATCCGGGCGACCTGGCCGGCAGCAGAACCGGCGTCTACGCGGGGGTCGGTGCCAGCGAATACCGCGACCTCATCGAGGCCAGCGGCGAGGAAGGGGGCTACCTCGGGACCGCGGGCAGCGTGGCGGCGGGCAGAGTCGCTTTCGCATTGGGCTTAATGGGACCCGCGATGCCGGTGGACCTGGCCTGCGCATCGTCGTTGGTCGCCGTGCACCAGGCGGTCGTTGGATTGCGCCGGGGCGAGATCGATCTCGCGCTGGTCGGCGGTGCGAACGCCGTCCTCTCCCCGTCGATCACGAAGTTCATGGCTGAACTCGGCATGTTGTCGAGCCGGGGACAGTGCCGGACATTCGACGCGGACGCCGACGGATTCGTCCGCGGCGAGGGCTGTGGCATGGTGGTGCTGAAGCGACTCGCCGATGCCGAGGCCGACGGCGACCCGATCTGGGGCGTGGTACTCGGCTCCGCGGTGAGCCACAACGGGGTCAGCGCGGGCATGACCGTGCCCAACGGACCCGCCCAGGAACAGGCCATCGAGGAAGCCGTCCTGAGGGCGGCGATCGACCCGGGGAGCGTCGACTACCTGGAAGCGCATGGCGTGGGAACGAGCCTCGGCGACTCCATCGAAGTTCGCGCCGCATCGCGAATCTATGGCCAGACCCGTTCCCCGGATCGACCCCTTCTGATAGGTACCGTGAAAACCAATATCGGCCACCTGGAGTGGGCGGCCGGTGTAGCCGGACTCATCAAGACGCTGCTGGCGATGCGCCGCCGGGTCATTCCGAAACACCTGCATTTCGACAACCCGAATCCGCGGGTGGAGTGGGACGAATTGCCGGTCCGGGTAACCGCCGAGGCAACCCCGTGGCCCGACACCGACGACGACCGGCCGCCGCGGGCCGCGGTCAGCGCATTCGGGCTTTCGGGTACGAACGCCCACATCGTCGTCGAGGGCTACCCGTCAACCGCCGAACCCTCGACGGATGATTGGGTAGCAGGGCCGGCGCGAGGGGTCGCTGCGCCGGCGAGCGAGGAGGTGGTCGAGGAGGAACTCGAGGCGCGCCCAACGCGGTTCCTGCCGCTGTCGGCGAAGTCGGACGACGCCCTCAAGCACCTGGCAATGCGTTACCTGGATAGGTTGGCGGCGCGTGCCGGGACCTCGGCCGACGCATCCGGCTGGCTGGCCGATATGGCCTGGACGGCGGGCGTGGGTCGGAGTCATTTCGCACACCGGGCCGGCGTGTTGTTCCACGACGAGGACTCGCTCAAGACGGGGTTGGAAGCGGTCGTTGACGATGGCAGGCCGACCCCCCAATTGGTGGGGGGAAGCCAGGCGAAAGTCGCTTTCGCCTTTACCGGTCAGAACAGCCAATGGGTTGGCATGGGGCAAGCGCTGTACCGGCAGGAGCCCGTTGCCCGCGCCGTTCTCGACCGGTGCGAGGCGTTGGTGAACAGGCAACGCGGCGGGTCGCTGCTCGAGGTGATGTTCGGCGCCGGGGGCAATATCGACGAACCCGGGTGGTCGGCGTTGGTGGTCTGGGCCCTGCAATGCGCGCTCGTTGCACAGTGGGAGAGCGTGGGTGTCGGACCGAGCGTCGTCGTGGGCGACGGCCTAGGCGAGATTGCCGCGGGCCAGGCGGCCGGTGTCTTCGGATTGGAAGAGGGACTCTTGTTGGTCACCGCCCGCGACATGGAATCGTCACCCGTCAACGTGGAGGCGGGACGGCCCAAGCTGGACTTGGTGAGCGGCGAGACCGGTCGCACGGTGGATGCGGACGAAGTGCTGGACGGCGCGTATTGGCAACGCCAAAGCCGCGCCGCCCCCGCCCTGGACCGATCGGTGGCGACGCTGGCAAACCTAGGGGTCGAGGTGGTGGTGGAGATCGGCCCGCAACCGGTGTTGGCACCGAACCTGACCGGTCTCTGGCCGAAGGGAGATACGCCGGCCGCCCCGCCCGCCATGTTGGTCAGCCAAACGAATGACGCGTCTTTGACCGCACAGGACAACAACGCCTTCGTCGCCGCGGTGGCGGGCGCATACGAGGCGGGATTGGCCATCGCGTTCCCGGGGTTGTTCGCCGGGGAAGCCCGCTCGCGGATCTCGCTCCCGGGCTATCCCTTCCAGCACCGACGCCATTGGATCAACGCGCCGCGCGCCACTCCCTCACCGTAGGGGCGACGCTTGTCGTCGCCCGAGTCTGCACGACACCCAAAACGCGTCGATACTGCCCGTGGGGGCGACCCTATCGCGCCCGTAGGGCGCGCGGTCGTCCGCGTCGGCGTGTCGAGAGGTGTTGCGCAAACGGCCCGCCTGTACGTCGCGGGCGCCTACGATGGTCTGGCGAGGTACTCGCGCAGTACCGCGACGCACTCACTGGGCTGCTCCAACTGAAGGTAGTGCGTCGCTTCGGGCAGGAAGTCGTAGTCCACGGTCTCCATCTGCACGAGGTCGAATGTCGGTAGGTACGCGAACGGCAGCGTTGGATCGGCACCCAGAACCTTGACGTTGCACGGCAGGTGCTCGAAATCCACCAGTCCCGCGTAGCTTCTGATGTATTCGACGATCTGAGCCTCGTAGTCGGGTGGACAACGAAGTTCGTAATGGTCCCCAACATCGGATTCCCGAAGCGTGGTTCGCGCCATCAACTCGTGAACTCCCGGCATGACGCGGGCGAAACTCGGTGAATACCCAAGCAGTTCCACGAATTGATCGAGATCAAAGAAGTGGTTGTGGCGCTTCCGGGTTCGTCGAGCCAGCGCTTCGGCGAGGTCGTCGAATTTCGCTTCGCTCACGCTCGGTCGAAACAAAGGCGGGTCGAAAAGAAAAAGGGTCTCGAAGCGGGCGCCCCGTGCGGGCGCACTCGACATGACGGATGACAGGGACAGCAAGGTGACCAAGGCCGACAGGGAGTGATAGACACCGATTTTCGACTTCGCGCCAAACGAGCGATCGAGGGATTCGAGAATGCGGCCCTGATCGTTGATCAATGCCGGGATATTGTGACTGCCGCGCGGACCCAAGCGGTTCCAGCCGTGGTTTCTCAGGTCATAGACAAAGAGATCGAAGTCCTCGAGCAGCAGGGACCAGAAAGGATAGTAGAGATCGATCGCCAAACCGTTGCCGTGGCTCAACACCAATCTCGGACCGTCCGGGTTGCCGTGCCGTCGGACGGTGGTCGCGATGCCGCCGTCGAGGAGAACCTCGACCGTAGAGGTTGGTTCGGGGATTTCCCACAGCGCTCGCGAGGTCATGGGACGACCTGCCGAGGAGGACGATGCGACGGCTCGGCCGGACGGGCCACGCGTGTGCCAAGTCCGACCTCCGTCGCCCTGTACTAGCCCGTGCGGCTCTCGACGTACTTCGCCAGCGCACGCATGGTATCGATATCGGCGAGGTCTTCGGCGGGAATCTCGACGCCGAACTCGTGACTGACGAGTTTGATGAACGCGACGGCATCCATCGAGGAAATATCGGACTCGCTGATCTTCACATCCCAGTCGGGGTCGTGGCCGAGGTCCAGGTTCTCCTGGGCGAGGGTGTAGAAGCGGGTTTCGAACGAGGACATGGAAAGCTCCAGATCGGTTGTTGGTTTGTATGGGTACTACCTAAGAGCGCCGACGAAGCTATCACACATGCTTGGGGCTAGCCACCGAGGGAACGTTTTGCCTCGTGGTTTCACCGGGCCCATCCGACATAGAACAACGTGGCGGCGACAAGGAGGAAAACCACACGCAGGAACCAACACCAACCCTGGAATGGTCTTCGTTCAATCGGGCCGCCCATTCCCAGTGAATCCACCTCAAGAATCGAATCCGGAGCCGCAACAGCTTGGGGGCCAAAGGAATGAGGACCAGGAACACCGCCGCGAACACGAACAGCAGCCAGTTGGACATGGGGATTTCCGCAGCGGCGCA
>LXNJ01000644.1_pt1 | contig 23495 bp, 20 predicted proteins | sample 809081 | NCBI WGS metagenome assembly LXNJ01 (sample SAMN04870510, study PRJNA318959) | sponge metagenome | biome: sponge; feature: marine sponge reef; material: water | host: Petrosia ficiformis | place: Greece: Milos, Mediterranean Sea | collected 2013-05-29 | depth 5-7 m | reverse complement strand
ATATCTATGAGGATAGACAAGGTTTTTTGTGTAAATAGTGGTCTGAGCCCGTCTACATCCCACAAGCTGAAGCATGGGGATTTGACGGGAAGGTGTTAAGAATGTACCAGTACGCGTATGCCATCAATGCGGTGAAAGGTATTATGAGGCAGCAATTTTAGATCAACTTGATACCTTAGCCCAGAATAGTGAGACTGCGCAGGAAAACATATCTGTGCCAATCATGGTATTGGATACCTAATCTGCAAACTTCGGACTATGGATAAATCCTCTCCTATTATCACCCTAACAACCGATTTTGACACAAGTGATGTGTATGTCGGTGTGATGAAGGGTGTTATCCTAAACATTAATCCGAATGTCCAGATTGTTGACATAACACATGCTATCCCACCGCAAGACATACATGAAGCTGCTTTTGCAATTCGCGCTGCATATCGCTATTTCCCCAAAGGCACAATTCATATCATTGTAGTAGATCCGGGTGTCGGTAGTGATCGACAAGCAATGGTTTGTAAAACTGATGGCGCGTTTTATGTGTGCCCTAACAATGGCGTATTGAGTTATATACTACAAGACATTGAAACTGAAGAAACCTGCAAACCTGATGCAGTGAACATCGAAAACCCAGCTTATCTTTTACCGCAAGTTAGCAATACTTTCCACGGCAGAGATATATTCGCGTCTGTCGCCGCGCATCTGTCGCTTGGTGTTCCGCTTGCACAGATCGGGGCACCGATTCGAGACCTTGTCCGGTTCCCTGTCCCTGGGATATGCATTTCAGATGGGACATTGACAGGACAAATTATCAATGTTGATAGTTTTGGAAATTTAATAACGAATATTTCGGAAAACGCGCTTGTCTCTTTCTTGCTATCGTCTGTTTCAAATGAGGATGCAGTCGAACAACTTGATAAGCAAATGGTGTCTGCAAAATTTGAAATTATAGCAGGTAATACGTGTCTTAAAAAACTGAATGGTGCTTACGCTGAATCAGGCGCGGGAGAACCGCTGGCAATTATTGGGAGTTTTGGGCTACTGGAAATTGCCATTAACTTAGGAAATGCCGAAGCACGTTTGGGATTAAAAAATGGTGATACTGTTATGGTGCATAGGTTTGATTGACATCCCCATTTCTGCAAGTTATAATAGAAATAGAACAAACAAAGGAGAACCGAATTGAAACAGATCGCTTTAACAGGAATAAAACCGACAGGACAGCCGCACATTGGCAACTATCTCGGTATGATCAAACCTGCACTGGAAATCGCGCAAGATTATCAGGCGCTCTATTTTATTGCCGATTACCACGCACTTACCACAGTTAAAAAGAAAAAAGAATTAGAGGATTTGACATATCAGGTGACAGCGACATGGTTAGCATTGGGATTGAACCCAGATGATGTCATTTTTTATCGTCAATCGGATATTCCAGAGGTGTTTGAATTGGCATGGGTATTAGCCTGTTTCACATCAAAGGGGTTGCTCAACCGCGCGCATGCCTACAAAGCAATTGTTGACGACAATGTTGAGGCAGGTCGTGAAGAGGACAAAAACATCAACGCTGGGCTGTTTACATATCCTGTTTTGATGGCGGCAGATATCTTGCTATTCGGCACACATGTTGTTCCCGTAGGACTTGACCAACAACAGCACCTCGAAATTACACGCGATGTGGCACTCACTTTTAATAAGAATTATCGGGAAGTCTTGGTTGTTCCAGAGGCAGTAATTCGGAAAGAGGTAATGACTATCACTGGACTTGATGGTAGGAAAATGAGCAAAAGTTATAACAATGTCATCCCACTTTTTGCGCCGTCAAATCAAGTTCGTAAACAGGTTATGCGTATCGTGACCGATTCCAAACGCCCTGAAGAACCGAAAGACCCCGATGAATGTAATGTCTTTGCCATCTATCGTCATTTTGCAGATGCGGATGCTGTTGAAGCGAAGCGGCAACTCTATCTTGATGGCGGACTCGCGTATGGCGATATGAAAAATGAACTGAATGAGTTGTTAGAGACAACCTTTTCCGCACAACGTGAGCAGTATGATGGGCTTATGGAAAGTCGTGATGAATTGGATAAAGTGCTTGAGAAAGGTGCGGAAAAAGCGCACGATATCGCTGTGCCAATTCTGCGAAAGGTGCGGAAGGCGGTTGGTGTGACCGGAAACCGGTAAAACGCATTATTGCTATAGAGCGAGGCTATTTTGAGTGTTCGTATGCTACGACGCGCTTTGTGCTTTCAAACGTTCAAGTTCCTCTCGGAGTCTCGCTGCTTCTGCTTCAGCCTGCTTTCTAATCTCGGTTTCTTGGTCCGCTCTTGCAGCTTCTTGGTCCGCTCTTGCAGCCGCTGTATCTGCTGGGGTTTCTAACCACTTCAACGAAACTGTATCGTAAAAACCGAGAATATTCCCTCTTAAACGCAGTTCTAAATTCAATGTTACAGACATAACACTTCCATCAGTCCCCGCCGGTATTGGAACATACTCCCCATCAACGAGACGAAAACCCATGAGGGGTGTCGGTAAATACTGCCTTTCGGGATCATACAGAAAGTATTCTTGCACACCTATTGAGGCATACAGTAGTTTCTTTTCATTTTGGTCTGTTCTATGAGTTTTCTCACTTGAAAATTCCAACACAAAGTCTGGGGGTTTACCCTCTTCCCAAACGCGATATGTGCGACGTAGCTTTTTACCTATACCAAAAGAAACAAATACATCAGGTGAAATTGACTTCTTAGGGTCTCCTTCAACATAGTACATCATCATATTTCCTGAAACGCACACATCAGGTTTATCTTTAAAAGCCTCAATAAGGATTATCAGCGCATTTATAAGCGCATCTCGGTGCAGTTCTGTTTCTGCCATAGGTTTCCCATCTGATTCAGGATAGATAATTGCCCCATTCGTCGGCGCATATCGTATACGAGATGTGGAAATATCAGATCCAGTTTCTTCAATAACTTCTTTATCAGCCACAATCGTCCCTCCTTTATTTCCAAGAATTACAGGGGGTTAGAACAATTGATAGTTATATTTGCGTCCGTTTACTGTCAGCATTCTTAAACCGAACTCACGTTAAGCTTATACTAATTTTCCTCAGATGTCAAGGGTAATGGAGTCGTTTAATTACTTCAAAATCAACATTTTCCGCGTGGCAGAGAAATCCTCTGCTGTTGGTGTAGTAAAGATAATTGACAGTTCTAATGTCAGCACTATTTTGTTTCGTCAGTAGCGTTGGGTGTAGAATGAGGTCCCATATCCCATAGTAGTATCGTGCCATCATCGCTTCCACTGGCAAGTGTTGCGCCATCTGGACTAAACGCCACGCCTTCAACTCCTCTTCCATGTCCTGTGTACGTTTTTTGAGGTTCACCGGTTGCAATATCCCAAAGACGGATAGTGCCATCCATTCCTCCGCTCGCAAGGATAGTGCCATCAGGACTGAACGCTATGCTCTCAACTGTCCATGTATGTCCTGTGAGAGTTATATGGTGTTCACCCGTTGCGGCGTTCCACATACTGATTATACCATTCCTATTCCCATTCGCAAGTATCTTACCATCAGGACTAAACGCTAAACTAAAGACTCTCCCAGTATATCCAGTAATTGTTTTTTTCAGTTCGCCTGTCGCAGTGTCCCAAAGACGTATGGTTTCGTCCGAACTTCCACTCGCCAGTGTCTGTCCATTCGGACTGAATACAACACTCCAGACAGTATCTGTATGTTCAGATATTGTTTTTTTGAGTTCGCCTGTCGCAGTGTCCCAGAGACGAACAGCTTTGTCATCACCCGCACTTGCCAAAGTTATACTATCGGTGTTGAAGGCTAAACTACGAAGATAAGACGAATCATGTCCTGTAAGCGTTTTTTTGAGTTCACTTGTCGTTGGATCCCACAGACGAATTTCTCTTGAACTTACACTCGCGAGTGTTTTTCCATCAGGACTGAGCACAACATCTTCAATAAGTCCACCAATATTCTTACTATGGCGAAGTTTACCGGATACAGTATCCCATATACGGACACTTCCATCCCAACCCGTGCTTACTAATGTCTGTCCATCAAGACTGAACATTACTTTGTTAATTCTCCTGAAATGGCCTGTGAGCGTTTTTTGAAGTTCACCGGTCATAGTGTCCCATAAACGGATGGTTCTATCCTTACCTCCACTTGCCACAATGAGACCATCAGGACTGAATGCTATGCTGTAAATAGGATCTGAATGAGCGTTCATTGTTTTAAGGAGTTCACCGGTTACAGTATGCCAAAACCGAATGGTTCCGTCCTCACCTCCACTTGCGAGTATGTGTCCCTGTGGGGCGAACACGACGCTAGGACCGATTGCAAGATTGGGTTTAGGATTTTTATGTCCTATAAGCGTTTTGAGATGTGTGCCAGTTGCACTATTCCATAGATAAATTTTTTCATCCCAACTTGCACCTGCAAGTGTTTTTCCATCAGGACTAAAAACTAAACTGGAGATGCCATGCGTATGCCCTTCAATCGTGTTTTTGAGTTCACCTGTTATAGGATCCCACAGATTAATTCTACCTGCCCCTGAACCGGCAAGAGTGTTACCATCTGGACTGAACTCTATATTTCCAACCTCGAAAGTATCTTTGTCTCCCGTAAATAAGGTTTTTTCTTGATATGTGTGTGTATCATAAAGCCAAATACCGATGGAACTTGCAACAGCAAGATGACTGCCATCCGGATTAAATTGAAGATCTCTTATCGCGCCTTTACCAAGGCGTTTGGTAGCACCTTCAGGTAAATTCCATGTTGTGTGGTCTTGAGCAAAGCAATCCGGTAAATATCCGATTGAAACGATAAGTAATATCAAAAAGATGAATAGTAATGCCTTTTTCATATGAAATCTCTCCTTTTTAGTAGTGATTTCTGTCTAATACCATATTAACGGGATTTATCTCATTTTCCGGACGGTAGGTGCGGTTTCCTAACCGCACTATAGATATGAATCAAATTAATTTGGTATAAGTTTAACAAAGATTTTGAACTATCCCTAAGTATACCATGAAAATTGTTATCTGTTAAGTTTTTCCTGATGAACGGAGAGATGCACTACAGTATCACAAATTCCAAAAGTTTATGTGCTTCACGCAAGGACGACTCAACCGCTTCTGGTGTCTCGGCGCGGGCGAAAATGAAACCGAGGTATTTATCACCTTCTGGCAACGGCACAATCTCTTCTCCGATAGGAATTGTGATGTTAACCTCCTCAATGCCGTTAACATTACGCGCCTTCTTTCTACCGCGTACTTCACCTAAAATACCCATTTTCGGAACGGGAATCATCATCACACCAGCTGCTTGTTTCTCGCGAGAGAAAATCTGCACGGGTTGTCCAATTGCGTGCCTGATAACCAGTTCCTCCAGGGATATTCCAGTGCCAAATCGCAAGGTTCGGGAACAGAGTCCACCAATCGTCCGCGCAGCAATTTCAATCAGATGTGCGCCTTGTTCATTGTATCGCAATTCCGCATGCACAGGCCCGTGTTGAAGTCCTAATGCATCAGAAGTCTCTGCTGTTGCAATATGCAATTCATCTTGAATCTCTTTTGACAAGCGGGATGGTGTGATGTAAAGTGTTTCTTCAAAAAAGGGACCTTCAAGCGGATCGGGTTTGTCAAAGAGAGCAAGCGTCTTGAGTTCTCCTTTTAAGAGGATACCTTCCAATGCTACTTCTATGCCCGGTATGTAGTCTTCAACCAAGAGATATTGGAAAGAATCGTTGTTTATATTTCTGGATTCTTTTACTCTGTTGAGAAGTGTAGTGATACGATGGAAAGCCTCTGTAAATTCAGTTGGATTGTCTGCTCGGATTACGCCACGGCTCGCTGAGAGTGACAGCGGTTTGATGACACACGGAAAATTAATCTGTGTGCTAATTTTCTTGACATCGTCTTGAATCGAAAAACGTCTGTAGTTCGGCACAGGCACACCGTTTTTCTCAAGTGCCTGTCGTAAGAGGTATTTATCGCGTGTGGCTTTTGCAGATGAAATTGGGTTGTGCGGAAGCCCAAGCGCTGTGGAGGCAGTTGTCGCGAGCATAGTTGTATCATCATCAACACCAATAACAGCTGCAATAGGGTGTGTCTCAGCAAATTCAACGATTGTTTGTGTTGCGACTGTTGGGTTGCGAAAGTCAAGCATCAAAGTGTCGCGTGGGGAAAGTTCTGCTGTCGTAGCGGGCTTTTCCGATGCAACAGCAACCTCTACATCAAGCTTGAGCGCGGCGTTAAGGAAATCGGTTGCGCGGTAGGTACGTGTCGGAAGGAGTAGGAGGATTCTCAGTTTTTTGGAAGGTTGCTGTGACATGTGGAAACCTGTGTGACGAAAAAAAATAGGCGGGTGCCAACAATGGAACGATTAGTAATCGTCCCAGGACCCGCCCTATGCCAGATAATTGTTTTATATTACTGTGCCTGAGTTCGGAGGTGTTTCTGATACTCAGCATGGGCAGTCTGCGGGTCAAACTCCTCATCAAGAACACGGCGAAGGCACTGCACAAAACTGATGGGATCATCTTCACCGAAGATAGTGCGACCAAATAAGATGGCGCGCCCACCGTTCTGCACAACGTTATGTGCCAGGGCAAATGTGCTACGCGCATTCTGCCGTGGTCCACCTAAAGCTCCAATCACAAGAGTCGTATCAAACTGACATAACTCAGTCCAGACGTCAACCGTTGTGTAGGCAGTTTTGATAAACCGAGGTCGTTGGTGTTTGCGAAGATAACTCATCGTGCGAACAATTGAATCGGCAACGTACATACCACGTTTTTCTTCATCCATTCCCGGTAATTTAACATTTGGTAGAAAAACCTCTAATAGATGATCAAACCCTTCGATTTCACCAACAACATGGGCAAATTGCACATACGCCTGTAGCATCCGCTCATCAACAATCGGATCATTATTGAGGGTGATTGAATATAACCCGAGACTGACTCGGCAATCCAATGCCGGACCGATAAGATTTTCACAATACCGCTGCATATCTTCTGGGAAAACTGTTTGAAAAGGCATTGATGGTCGCGAAGTGTAAACACCAAAACGCGGGTTCCAAATAGCGGTTTCCGAATTCATTCGGACAATAGGTGTGATGGGAGTGCTTTCAAAAAGGTTTTCATCAAGTGCCAATGTCTCTGCATCTGCAGGTGTCATTAATAACCCATCAAGCTGCCCATCTGCGGCGAGGTCACGTTGCAGTTGTAAAAACTCCGCGTGGGTGCGATAGTGCGGTTTTGGATGTTGAACTTGTCCCAGTCCTTTGATACCTGCGGATGCAAGTGGATCAGCAGCAAAAACAAGAATAGGACTTTTCCCAAGTAGTTCTGTATCAGCAAGTTTTTCAAATATCCGGTTACCCATATATGATTAATTCCTTTAAAATAAGTGTAGGGTGATTCTGCGTGATTTCCCTACACACCAAGTTAATTTAGTATTACAACGTATTGGTTGGATCAATATCTATAACACATTCAACAGCGTTTGATTTTATTGCTGGTGGCAGATCATCATTTAAGCATTGAAGGAGTTGAGAGATTTTTTCCACATTCTTACTTCGGAGTAGGAAACGCCACCTAAACTTTCCATCAATTTTTGAGAGTGGTGCGGGGGCAGGTCCTAAAATTATTACCTCTGGAAACTCGTCGGTTTGCCAGATTTTTAGATGACCACTCACAGTGTTCGCAGCATCAATTACTTCATTCTCATTTTTGCCTCGTAGTAAAAGCGTGGCGACGTGTGAAAAAGGCGGATACTCAAAGACACTTCGTGCTTCAACCTCTTGTTCATAAAAACCGACATAGTCGTGCGTCTGTGCGGCTGAAATGCAATAGTGATCTGGCATATAGGTTTGTATAATAACCTCACCTGCGACTTCGGCACGGCCCGAACGTCCAGCAACTTGCGTGAGCAAACTAAATGTATGTTCCCCCGCTCGGAAATCGGGTAGATTTAAGGCTGTGTCCGCTACAATGACGCCAACAAGCGTCACGTTTGGAAAATCTAAGCCTTTTGCCACCATCTGAGTGCCTATTAATATATCAATTTTCTGATGTTGGAAATCCTCTAAAATATGCTGATGTGCGTTTTTCTTTGCCGTAGAATCAGCATCAAATCTCTTGATGTTTGCTGTTGGAAACGCTTTTTGTACTTCTCGTTCTACGGTTTCAGTGCCGAACCCTCTACGTCCGAAATAGTCAATTGCAGGGCTGCCACAATCTGGGCATGTGGGGTGCGTATCGCGTTTATGACCGCAATGATGACAAACCAACTTTTTTGTTTCGAAGTGGAATGTCAATGAAATGGAGCAGTTTTCACACTTTTCTGCATAACCACAAGTCCGACAGAAAACATATTTTGAATGCCCGCGCCTATTAAGAAATAGGATAATTTGCTCACGTTTTTTGAGTCGGTCAGCAATTGCACTTCTAAGACGTTCGGAAAAGATTGTGCGATTCCCTTTTTTTAACTCATTTCGCATATCAATGATGTGAACTTCAGGCATTTTTCGGTCCAAGATACGGGAAGGAAGGCTAAGGAGTTTGTATGTGCCTTTCTGTGCATGAAAAAAACTTTCAAGAGAAGGCGTTGCACTGCCGAGTATTAATGGACAGTTGGCAAGTTCGGTACGTTTTTGCGCTACTTCTCTGGCATGGTAACGTGGTGCTGTATCTGATTTGTAGGAATCTGAATGTTCTTCATCAATAATCAGTAAACCGAGTTCCTTGACCGGTGCGAAAACAGCAGAACGGGGTCCAATGACAATATCAGCATCCCCTTTTTGGATGCGGTGCCACTGGTCAAAACGTTCGCCGTCGCTGAGACGACTGTGAAGCACAGCCACACGGTCTCCGAAACGTCCGATGAACCGTGATGCGGTTTGCGGTGTAAGAGAAATCTCTGGTACAAGGATGATAACTGATTTGCCACTGTCAAGTATTTGTGCCATTGCCTGCATATATACTTCGGTTTTGCCACTACCCGTTACGCCGTGAAGTAAGAAAGTCTGATTTGAACGGTTTTCGGATTGAAGTTCTCTGAATGCAGCAGATTGTGCTGGATTTAAAGGGAGTGGTTGAGTAGGCGGGACAGGTTGGGCACTCAATGGGTTGCGTACTGCTGCGGCGCGCGTAATTTTAATGAATCCACGCCTTTCAAGTGTACGAAGGAGTGAATCGCTTGTCTTTACCCGTTTTGTCAATTGAGATGTGGCTACTGGTATATCTTCGTCCAGCAGGATTTGTAGGATTTCAGCATGTTTAACAGCAGCTGCATGTGGGATACGTTTGGCGTCCTGATGAGTTGAGCTTCCATACCCATCTTCGCCGGATGTTAATGCAGCAATCTCAGCCGCAATATCAGCAGGTGGTAACGCTAAAGAGGCAACATTGGTAAACTGAGCAGTCGCTTTTGGTTTGTGGGTAACTTTAACATCAACAACACCATTTTTTTGAAGTGCTGTAATTTGAGGGCGGAGTTTTGCGGGACTCCTGTTAATATGATGTGCAAGTTGATGTGGAGAAAGCGCACCTTCTGTTTCCAAAAGTGCAACTATTTGTTTTTGGACTTTTCCTGTGGGGGCAATATATTCAGACCGCAGTTGTATCAGTTGTTGTTTTTGGTTCCGCACGGCTGCCGGAACAGCGCAAAAAAGCGCGTTTCCCCACGATGATAGGTAGTAGTCTGCCATCCATTTGGTGAGTTCGAGTAGTTCTTCGGAATATGTTGGTTCTTCATCAAGACAGTCAGAAATATTTTTAATTTTTTTGGGGTCTAAATCGGTTTCATTTACCCGTTCAATAACAACGCCCTCCTCTGTGCTATTTCGAAAAGAGGCTAATACACGCACGCCGGGTTGAGCAATAGCATCCAAGTGTTGCGGAACGGAATAAGTAAAAAGTTGGTTGACTGATATAGGAAAAGCGACGTTGGCGTAACTCATTTGGTTTACGTGTCAGAGGACATATCAATTTTTATTTAAAAGTTCCATCACCTGTTGCATATCTTCCCAAACTTCGCGCTTCGCGTTTGGATTTCGGAGCAAGTATGCTGGATGATAGGTCGGCATAATGACAGGTGGACTATCGCTCTGTTGGGCGAGAGCATACTCATGGAATTGCCCGCGGAGTGCCGTAATCCCTGTTTTCGTATCAAGCAACATCTTACCTGCGAAACTACCAAGCGCTACAATGACCTTTGGTTGAATTATCTCTATTTGTCGTATTAGGTAGGGGCTGCATGTTTCAACCTCATCTGGTTTGGGGTTTCTGTTGCCAGGGGGACGACATTTAAGAACGTTAGCAATGTAGACATCATTACGAGCTAATTTCATCGCCTCAATGATTTTTGTGAGCAATTGCCCCGCTCTGCCGACAAAAGGTTCACCTTGCTTGTCTTCATCAGCACCGGGTGCTTCGCCGATAAACATCAGATCAGCATCCGGGTTTCCTACGCCAAAAACGACGGTATTTCGTCCTTCATGTAATCCACATTTGGTACAACCTCGCGCATCCGCATCTAAGGCAGATAAGTCTAAGCCAGCGAATTTAGATTCTGGTTCAGTTTCATTTTTTTCTGTTTCAAACAAACCGAGTTGAAGTTGTTCTGCCACGTGTTCCCTCACAGTTGCAACAAGTTGTAGATATTCTTCTCTGAGGTGATCTCTATCCATTTTTTCCCTTATACATCTATCAGTTGCGCAGGCCATGAAACAAGGTTAAGCTATCAAACCAGGTGATATATAGAAAAAATGCAATGAGAAGGATAAAGCTGACTTGTTGAATGATTTCCTGCGCTTTCCGTGGTACAGGTCGTCCACGGATTTTCTCCATAGCAAAAAAGAGGAGATGTCCACCATCAGCAATTGGAATTGGTAGTAAATTAACGATAGCGAGATTAATACTGATAAACCCAATGAAAAACAGAACACTGGTTAAGCCGACCTTTGCTGTCTCACTAGTAATATGTACAATACCGATCGGTCCCGAAAGTTGATTCGGTGACACTTCTCCGTTGAGTAACCGTTTTAGGATTCGAGTGATAGCTGTACACGTAAGCCAAGTGGTTTCAAGTCCTTTTCCAAATGCAGAGAATAAGTTATACTTTTGCGTCGGTATTTCTGGGGCATTTAGTATCATACCACTCAGAGAGGGGTTCCATTTTAACCCGTAAAAAGTTCCTTCTACGTCAGGTTTTGTAACGTCTGCAGGCGAAAGCGTTACTGTTTTTTCAACTCCCTCTCGTATTAATCCAAGCGTTACCGAATTATCCCCTATTGCTTTTAGTTCAGAATGAAGGGATTTACTATCAACCACTTTTCCATTAAAAGTGGCAAGGATATCCCCCGTTTTTATACCCGCCTTTTGTGCGGTGCTATTTTTCTCAACATCTACCTTCATTTGCAATTGCACAGGAAGTTGAAAGGAAAGTGTATCATCACCACGTCGAATCCCAAGATTAAGTGAATCTCTATTCTGATTAATATTTTCATAAATAGTTTGGTATTTTTTTATAAGCCAATCAGATTCAGGTTGCCAAATTCCTGGTACAAAATATGGAACGCTATATATTTTTTCTCCGTTGATGGTATCAATTTGATCCCCTACTTTGATGCCTTCTTGCGCAGCCAAACTTCCCTCATCAATTTCTGCCACGATGACATCGTCTTGTTTCAGCACATTAAGCCTGCCGTATTCACCTCTTGGATTAGATACTGCTTCAGGCACTACAATGAGGGTTTTCAGATTTCCATCTCGTTGCACAACAAGTTCCAATTCCTTTTCAGGGTTAAGTTGAATTTCCTGGCTGAAAGTTGCCCAATTTGAAATTCGGTACCCATTTACTGAAACAATTGTGTCTCCAGACATCACACCTCCGACAGCAGCGGGACCATCATCAGCGAACCAACCTATCTGAACACCCTCTTGAGTTTTGTCAATAGATTGCCCCGTAAATACGTTGTAAAACCTGACAGCATCAGCGTTAAGACCAACACCGAAGACAAACCAATATGCCAATAAACCAAACAAAAGATTCACAGCAGGACCGGCGATAACAACAAATGCACGCTTACCGAGCGAAGCACTTGCGAATTCGCCTTCAGCACCTGTCTGTTCACTTGGATTTTCACCTTCCATTTGTACATACCCACCAAACGGCAACCAAGAGATTTTATATTTTGTTTCTCCTCGTTTAAACCCAACAATTCTTGGACCAAAACCGATCGAGAAAGTGTTTACCTTAATCCCCGCCCGTTTTGCAGCGAGAAAGTGTCCGAGTTCATGAATAAAAATAAGAAAACCGAGCGCAATAATTGCAAGAAGTACTGCTTTGATGCCCGGAATAATTGCGAGAATTGGTTCAAAAAATTCCATTATTATCTCCTATTTATGATTGCAAAATTTGGTATTTATTTCAGTATTTGAAACAATGTGATTTATCTTTTGTCTTTTATGACTGAACGGGTAGTGGATTTTGCCCATTGGTCAACTTCAAGAACGTCCTCAAGTGAAGGATCAGCAATCACAACATGTTTGTCCATAACACATTCTAAAATAGCAGGAATTTCCATAAATCCGATCCGTTCCTCAAGAAAAGCGTCTACCACAACTTCATCCGCACTGCTCAATACCACAGGAAGTGTGCCGCCTACTTCTGCAGCCGTGTAGGCAAGTGAGATACATGGAAACTTATCTTTATCAACCGGTTCAAAATGCAGCGTCCGAGATTCACATAAGTCTAACCGTGGTACCGGTGTTGAAAACCTGTTCGGGTATGTTAAAGCGTATTGAATCATAATTCGCATATCCGTAGGGCCCAATTGGGCAAGTGTTGAGCCGTCTGTCCATTCAACCATAGAATGAACGATACTTTCTCGGTGGATAACAATGTCAATTTTATCAAGTTCAATATCAAACAACCACTTGGCTTCAATAACTTCCAGTCCCTTGTTCATCATGGTAGCAGAATCAATCGTAATTTTCGCTCCCATATCCCAATTGGGATGACGAAGCGCCTGTTGCAGTGTTACTGTGTAAAGTTTATCTTTTGGCGTATCACGAAACGGTCCACCTGAAGCAGTTAATATCAACCGATGAATGTCAACTTGCCTGTCTCGTGCTCCTTCTAAACATTGAAAGATGGCACTCATTTCGCCATCTATAGGTATTAAGTTCACCCTGTTTTTTTGAACTGCGTCCATCACTATGGGACCACACATCACCATCACCTCTTTGTTCACAAAGGCAATGTCTTTCCCCGCGTTGATGGCAGATAGTGTGGGTAACAAACCTGCGCTTCCACCCATTCCGTCCAAGACCTGGTCCGCTTCTTGAATAGTTGCTACGGCTTGAATCCCTTGAGTGCCAGAAAGGATTTCAGTGCTGTTGAGATCATGAAGACGTTCACGAAGACGAGCAGCTGCATCTGGTTCATTAAGCGCTGCTAACCTTGGATGAAACTGGCGGATTTGGTGTTCAAGTGTGTCAACATCCTTGTTTGCGGCGAGCGCGACAACCTTAAATTCTTCGCGATGTGTTTCAACAACATTAAGTGCATTTTTCCCAATAGAACCGGTACTACCCAAAATGGCGATGTGCTTCATATGTATTGACTGTGGTGGCAGTGCCGTAGCACACGCCTTTTTTATTGGGATCCACATTTTTGTCCGTGTTGCCGACCTTTACTGTGAAGATGGGTGAGACAAGCAAACAAAATCTGCTTTGAGCGGACTTATGCAAGAATCCCCGTTAATGCGAGATAATAATAAAGGATAGGTGCGCTAAAAATTAAGCTATCACACCTATCAAGAAAGCCACCGTGTCCAGGTATGAAATCGCCGGAGTCTTTGACGCCAGCGGTGCGTTTCATCAGCGATACGCTCAAATCACCAAGTTGTCCCAAAATACTCAATAGTAATCCTATAAAAGCTGCGTTTGCCAATGAAAGGGTTTCAGATAAGAAGATCGCACCAAATCCTATGCTGATCAAGGTTCCCACGACTAAACCTGCAATAGTGCCTTCAACTGTTTTACGAGGACTGATTGGTGTGCTGAGTTTATGTTTGCCGACAGCTCTACCGATTAGATAAGCACCAGTATCACTACACCAAATTGTTCCAATTAGCAAGAAAATAAGCTGCATGCCCACAGCATCTGCTTTTCTTAACAAGATACAGTGGTAACCGAATGCCCATCCAATTGTAAGGATACCTGTAAGTTTTAAAGTGACGGCAAGTAACTCGCCTGCAACTTTTCCTCGGTATATGCTTGATGCAAAAGCATAGATAAACACAACGATAAAGAAACTGAACATTAAGAGCGAGGTGTTTGCATTTTCTATCGGTGTAGGTAGGAAAAACGCGAACAAACAGAATGCCACCGTTAAAATCGTAGGGATAATAGGATTCAACTTCCCCCCGAAATTACCCGCTAACCTACAGTACTCAACTTGCATCATTAGAACCGCGGCGGTGATGAGGAGCAGATAAAACCAACTTCCCAAATAGATAAGCAGCAGGATAAGCGGAACCAGTACAACAACGCTCAGAGTTCGCCGCCAAAACATAATTAGTTCTCTAACAGTTCAGATTCTTTTGCATCAGCTAAATCGTTAATTTGGTTAACGTAGATATCGGTTAACTTCTGGATCGGGTCAGCATCACTGCGTCCACCTTTTTTATCACCGCCTCTGCCTTTGCTTCTTCGGCTGCCTGAACCCGCATCACCGCCTTCAAGTTTGCGAATGGCATCGTTTGCATCGCGGCGTATATTCCGAATAGCGACTCTGCCTTCTTCAGCTAATTTTTTTACTAATTTCGTGAGTTCAACGCGTCTTTCGGTTGTCAATTCTGGCACTTGGACTCGAACAATGCTACCATCGTTGCTTGTGGCAAGTCCTAAATCAGAATGTGCGATTGCTTTTTCTATTTCTGTAATTAACGTTTTATCCCAAGGCTGAATAACGAGCTGATGTGGTTCCGGTGTGGTAATTGTCCCGACCTGATTTAATGGGGTTTTACTACCGTAGTAATTGATCGTAACTTGGTCTAACAACGCCGTAGTAGCACGACCTGTTTGGACATGTGACAACTTTGTTGCTGTCGACTCGACCGTTTTCTTCATTCGTGATTCAGCATTTTTCAGTACTTCTTGCATCTGAATTCCCTTTTCCTTTCTGTTTCGCTGATTCCGATGTAAGGTGTCTTGTCTGTAATGGTTTTACTGTCCGAGGACGTAGAGCACAAAACGTTTTACAACGATGTTTTCACCGAGTTGCGCGATCGCATCTTTGACAAGATCCTCAATAGTTTTATCGGCATCGCGAATGTACGGTTGTTTTAGTAGACACGCTTCCGAGTAAAATTTAGAAAGCCGTCCTTCAACAATTTTATCAACAATATGGTCAGGTTTACCCTCTTGTAGTGCCTGCGTTTTCAAAATTGCTTTTTCAGCATCAAGTTCACCGGCGGGAACATCATCTTCGCTGACATATCGGGGTTTTGCAGCGGCGACTTGCATTGCGATCTCAGTTGCTAATTTTTGAAACTGCTCTGTCCGAGCAACGAAGTCGGTTTCGCAATTTAATTCAACTAAAGTCCCAATGCGGTTCCCTGGATGGATGTAAGAGATAACAAGCCCTTCTTCAGTTGCACGACCACCTTTGATTTCAGAAGCGCGCAAGCCTTGCTCGCGCAATTTCTTAATCGCAGCGTCTATATCTCCATCCGTTTCTGCTAATGCCTTTTTGCAGTCCATAATTCCGGCACCAGTACGTGAACGTAGTTCACTGACCATTTTTGCTGTAATTGCCATATTTCCTCCGGTTTAGATTCAAATGGTTTTTCAACCACCATATTTTGAACACTAAAGTTAAAGACCTATAGTTTCGTATTTAGTTGTTTGTAACTACCATTCTGAAAATTTCTGAGTGTGAAACTACTATGAGGTCCTTCGTGGTCGTCCTATTCTTCTTTTTGGACGCGGTTGACGCGGTTGCCGTTGTTCTCCATCACCAATTGCTTCAGGTTCAGCAGAAAGCTGCTCTGCATCTAAAATCTGTGCTGTTTGCTCCTCATGTCGTTCAGCTTCAGCAACTTTATCAATCTGATTTTCTTCAGACTGCATTTTTTCTTCTTCAGTCTGTTCGCCTTCTAACGCATCGCCACGGCCCTCAATTACTGCCTCTGCTAAAACAGCACAAATTAACCGAATTGAACGGATAGCATCATCATTACCTGGGATCGGTAAATCAATCGGATCAGGATCACAGTTCGTATCTACTATTGCAATTATCGGAATGCCGAGTTTATTTGCTTCCGCAATAGCAGTGTGTTCTTTTCGGGTATCCGTGACAATAACGACTTCGGGGAGGATAGACATATCTTTGATGCCAGTGAGGTTATTCGCCAATTTCCCTTTTTCTCGCATCAGCCGGATAACCTCTTTTTTCGGACGTTTTTCAAGTTCACCACTTGTTTCTTCAGCGTCAAGTTCTTCAAGTCTGCTAATGCTTTGACGGATTGTTTGGAAGTTTGTCAACATGCCGCCGAGCCAGCGGTGATTGACATAATACATGCTACATCGAACTGCTTCCTCTAAAACAGCTTCTTGAGATTGTCGTTTTGTTCCTACAAAAAGTGCTGTGCCGCCGCTTGCTGCAACGCCTTGGACAAATTCTACCGCGGTTTCGAGCATTCTCAACGTCTTCTGTAAATCAATTATATAAATTCCGTTCCGTTCAGCGAAGATGTACTCTGCCATCTTCGGGTTCCAGCGTCTGGTTTGGTGACCAAAGTGAACGCCGCATTCAAGGAGTTCTTTCATTGTAACTGCCAAAAATAACCTCCTGGGTTTACTGGAGCCGCAAGACTCCTCATTGGGTTTATACTTCCACCCCCTTCATATTTGCATCAGACTCTCATAATGAGAGAACCCGCCGTGCAAATCTGGAGGTGTGTATCTCTGGTAATACCATTTTATACATGTGATCAAATTTTAATAATTATACCACGTTTGTAGCAGGCATGCAACATTTTTCTTTCGTTAGCAACTATTTGCGTGGTGTGAATTTTGTTAGAGACGTTCCAAATCTACTCTCAACCTAAATACTGCTACAACGTCTATTTTGCAAAATCTGGAGTCCAAAATGCAAGAATTACTTAAGCAAATAGCAGCACATTTCCAAATCAATTTAGCTGCGATTGCAGTTCAATCGATTCACCACGGTAAACGACAAAAGCAGAACGTCTGCCGCCTGAGAATCAGAAGGAAGAATTATCTACTCAAACAGCACGAGATTACCGCCCCAGTTACCAAATCGGGTTTCACACCATTTCAGATTGAGCAGTTCACATTGTCGACACTCTATAAGGGTGGGTGTCTCGTACCGCGAATTATTTGGGAATCTGAACAGCATCATGCGTTGTTACTGGAATGGCGTGGGGAGCAGACACTTGATTCTTTAGCACAGCTTGAATCAGTGTCAAATCTCATGCCTGATCTATACACTGTCCTTTCTGTATTCTGTCATATTGAGGAAGTCTTTAGAAAAAACGAGACACAATTCAGACCTTATGTATTCCGTTTTGAACTCATGCAGACCTTACGACACCTACTTAAACAAGGCAGGAAAACAGTCAGTTATCTGCAACATCTGAGTAAGATACCGCTCACCGCACCACAAGTAGCGCAGCTTGACACAGCATGGGATTCTCTTTCAAATCGGCTGCTTGAAGCACAGCCGACTCTGGGTGGTCTTGATTACCAAGCACGTAATATTGTGTTTGACAGGGAACTCCCATATTTCATTGATTTTGCGAGTGTTGGTTGGGATTGGCAGGAACGAAGGTTAGTGCAATTTTTTAATAGTATTGGCGCGTCCCAGGAAGAGGCAAACTTTGTTTCTTTATTGAACCGTGAATTGGTTGATGTCTATGCAGAATGGGTAGTCCAACATCGCGAAAAATGTTCCACTGCTGATGTTGCTGCGCGTGTTGATGCACATCAACTACTTTTTTATCTCTCAATTCTGCATCGCATTTTACACGCGGTTGCAAGACCAGAAACGTCTGAAAGTCAGATTCTATTGGAAGCTTGGGGAGATGCACGGTTGAGGTTTCAACGGGCGATTTCACTGATTGTTGATACTGATTTGAGTGATGATGTCTATACTACGCAGATCCGTGAAATGATTGGCGGATTTCACGCGGATATTTCGTAGAATGGAAACCTACTCATCAAGGAAAATTGTCTTTCTAAGTTCTGTCAGAAACGCCTCTACTTCAGGGGTTGACGGCTTAATTTTTTCTGTTGATAATCCAGGGTTGTGAAATTTTGTTTGATATGAATTGAGTAACTCATAAAGAGGTTTTAGGTCAATTTGCCGATTGTGAATAGCATCACGAACATTGTCAAATTGTTCCTCTACTGTTTCTTGTGGCACACCGTCTGGGCGGTTTGCTATGAGAAGTTTTTCAGTGCCGTTTAAGGCGCGTATTGCCATCCAGTACCGCATGCCTTCAGCACCTCCGACTCGGTTGTAAACAAATAATCCGATACCTATACCTGCAATGAGAATTACAAAGAAAAAAATAAGAACACGTCGGTAACAACCGCTAATCTTCTGTGCTATGAGTGACATCTATAGAATTTTTCCTTCACGAATCGTTAAAACGGCATTGATTTTCTGAGTGCCGGTAAATTTTGTGTCGTGTGCATCATAGAATTCAAATTCGCCATCAATCTGTTCCAAAACAGCAACATCCGCTATTGTCCCAATTTTCAGATTGCCGAGTTGTTTTTCGCGTTTGATGGCTTTGGCAGCATTGAAGGTTGCTTTTTCAATCACTTCCTCAAATGAAAGTCCAAGATGCATCAGTTTTGATAATGTCGATGGCAAGTCATAAACGGGGCCATTGATATTGCCCGTATGTAGGTCGGTGCTGATAACATCAGAAATAAAACCCTGTTCCATAGCACGTTGTGCGATTTCATAATGGAAACTTCCTGCACCGTGTCCAACATCAAAGATCACACCATCCTGCTGTGCCTGCCAGGCTTCTGGAATTACCTTGCCTTTTTCGTCAACGATGTTATCGCCATTTCCTTGAAAGCAGTGCGTAATTACATCACCCGGTCGCATCAATTCTAAAACATCTGGAAGCGGAACACCTTGACCGATGTGACACATCACAGGCGTTCCAGCCTGCTCGGCTGCTTGGATAGCAAGTTTTAGTGGTTCTACGCCGTTATCACCTACCTGCATTTTGCCTTGTCGCACTTTCACACCGACGGTGATGTCCCGATTAGCTTTTAACGTATCAGCAACGCGATCTGGATCGGCATAGGCGAGGTCATGCATCTCTCCGACAGGACCGTAGACAAGCCCAATACCAGAAATGTGGATGTAGTTTAATATGTTCGTTTGCGCAGGTTCCGCGATGAATTCACGGAAGCCTGGGAAGGTTGCCCAACTGGCACTACCAGCATCAACAAAAGTTGTTGTGCCTGAAGTGGAACATACGTTGTCTGCTTTGATACCCCACGTTGTGACACCATAATATACATGCGTATGGATGTCAATTAACCCTGGTGTAATGTATCGATTTTTGACAGAGATAGTCTGTTTAGCCTCGGTTTTTGGAATATCTTGGTCAATTGCGGTAATAATTCCATCTTTAATCGCAACATCACGAAACGCATTCAATCCTTGTGCAGGGTCAATGACAGTTCCGCTCTTAAGTAGAATATCATATTTCATGTGCTATACACCACGTTTTTCACCCCAGATATCAACATGCACGCGCGGTGAATAGCGATACCCATTTTCTTTGCAAAGTTCAACTAACCATTCCTGCTTCTGATTTAGCACCTGTGGCTTTTTGCCTTGAGGCATCAACATGATTGTTTCAGACGGAATACCAATATCTGCTTGCAAGGTTTGAATTTCTGAAAGGTCATCCGGTGTATCTACGACAAACTTTACTTGACACGGATAAGTGTCTAAAAACTTACGGATAACATCGGGGCAGATCCGTCCTCGTTCGTGTCGTTTATAAAAACGATTATCTGAGGAGGGATTGGAATTGTGCAACTTTGGACTCATCGAAATTAGGTGTGCAGCAACTTCTGCGAAAAGCGTTGCATTTGTTTCAATTGTGATATGGTGTCCTTGTTGATCTAACTCGCGACAAAGGGCTATCAATTCCTTGGTTTGAATGAACGGTTCACCGCCAGTGATGACGACATGCTTACATCCGAATTGTGTAATTGCTGCAACGCTTTCGGCAACTGTAATACTTCTGTTTTCAGGTTGCCAAGATGTGTATGGTGTGTCGCACCAAATACACCTGAGATTGCAGTAACTCGTTCGAAAGAAAACAGATGGAACCCCTATGAGCTGCCCTTCTCCCTGAATTGTATGGAAAAGTTCGCTATATTTCATAGGAGATCTCACTGTTGGAATTAGGAACAAGGATGTGCATTATCCACCAAGAGTTACCTAAGCCTCAATGAGTTCAATCTGAACGTTATCTGGCCCCTTGAAAAATGCCATCATGAGTCCGGAAGGTTTTAGGTCTTCAAGTTCTGCGCCTTTTTCTTGTAATTCGGCAACGGCAGCGTCAAGGTCTTCTACCGTGAAAGCCAGTTGATAGACACCCCATCGGGGATTGCCGCTCGTCGGTTCAACATCTATATCGCCAAATTTGGGTGAGAGAAAGATTCGTTCACCACCGATTTCCATTCGCACAATTTTTAATCCTCTGACTTCAACGGTATCGGTAACCTTTCCGTCAAACATCTTTTCATAATATTCGATTGCACCGTCAAGGTCTTCACATCTGAGATGTATATGATGAAATGTAAATGCCATAAAAGGACTCCTCATCTAAAAATGTCAATGTGTTGTATAAACTACTTTGCTTGCTAAGTATTCTAAAGGTCAGGATAATGCAATTCCCTAAGGGTGTGTAAATATTTGGTTACATAGGTTCAATTTGCAATGATTACGCGGCGTTTTCCACTGTAGGGCGGATTTCTACAAAAACTTTACACACCCATTCCCTAAAGCACCTTTGACAAAACTTATAAATGCTGTTATTATACCACATACGATAAATGAAATCAAGAGTGGTATTTATGCCGTTAGGCGGATATACGACGGTTCAACCCAAACATGTTGAATTGTTAGCATCAGAACTCGCAAAACGAAAGTTACCGGTAATTGACCACTTTGAGCCAATTGCCGATTTTGAAGAACTCCTTACCTTTGCGGAATCAAATCCCACACCAATTGAATTTGCTGAACAACATCCCGCATGGCGACTTGAATCGGTAGCAGCACGTGTAATTGAAGCGATTGCTATTGCAGCGCATGAAACCCTTGACAAAGCAGAATGGGAAACGTTTACCCAAATACTTTTAGAACATGTAGAGTATCTCTATACATATCCGGAAGCTCCTACAGCACGTGAAAAATTGGCAGCGGGGAGTGCGTTGGCATTAGCAGGTAGCGTTTGTGCAATGTTGCCACAATCCGAACTATGGCACCTCACAGGATTTGGACGGATTGCTGCGAATCTCGCTGAAGTTGTCCCAAAATCTGCCGATTCCCATGTTATTCATCCAATTGAAGCAGCATTGACCCTTGCCAATAAACTAAACCTTCCAATTCTGGATCCCGCAATTGAATGCTATAACACGGTTCTGAACTGCAATTTTACTGCTAATAACAGGCTAAAGTTTCCGTTAAGTGATAAGACGTTCTTCCATTATCTGAACTTGGAGTTTGGCGGGTTGGAAGGTGTTAAATATAATGTATTAGCGGGTAACATAGCGGCTGCAATGTCTGAGTATACAACCTATCGCGAGGAATACTCAAGGAATTTTAAAAATATTTCGCACTTAGAGAGAACAGATACCTTTAGTACTGCCAAAGTGTCCCTTGAATGTTTGCTGAAATTGTCCATTTATCCAACACCCTCAATTTCTGCAACTACGCAAATCGGTATTGCAGCACTCCTCTTCCCAGAATTTCGGCGTAGTGACCAACTTCTCAAGTTGGCATCTCGTCGCTACAAATGGATAGTTGATACGTTCTTCTACCCAGATGGTTTTCACAAAGATACCTCGCTGCATTCCCAAACAGAAGCAATTACAGATTTTGCCAGATTTTTGCATATTTATGACAGAGTCAAGCACTCCTGCCATTTTGAGTGTGCTGAAGATATGAAAGCGTTGTTAGAGAAGCAGTTAGAAGCCTGTATCTATATTAGCCAACCCGATCTGTCTTTCCCACCTTTCGGTGCTAATGTTCCTGATAACTTAGATGTTGTTGAACTGTGTAATATCAATAATTTTAATCAGAGAGATAGTGAACCGCAGACATTACCCTACGCGCTACCCTATACTGGCTACTATGTAATGAGAGATAGTTGGGAATCTGACGCACAATATCTACTTTTTGATAGCGGTCCGTTGGGAAAACCGGGGTATGAAGATAAGTTGAGCTTTGTGTTGTACGCACATGGACGACAACTGATTACACACGACCATGGAAATAGATATGGCGATTCTTCCCGCACGGTAAGCGAAAGACACAACGTGATTCTGATTGATGGAAAAAGACAACCGACTGAACCGGCAATTGTGCCAGACCCTGATACACGATGGATAACGACTTATGTATTTGATTTCGTGGAGGGATGGTATAAAACATCTGATTATCAGCATAAACGATCCATTTTTCATGTTAAAGGCGAATACTTTGTTTTGCATGATGTCGTTCTCGGTGTCGGAGAACATCTGCTGGAACAGGTTTTTCACCTTAACACATGCCGTGAACAATTTACTACGCCATATATTGTGCCAGATATTGGGCAGGCATTGACGCGAGAACCTGGGCATAGTAATATATTTATCGGTGCAGTTGATGCGACTAACCTTCACGTTAAGTTGAATGGTAATCGGCTTACTTATCACTTCCAGCGTGAATTGCCTGTAGTTTTGAATATAATTCTGTTTCCAATGAAACCCAACATGGAACAACGTCCCACGACTAATGCCGTTTCTGTCAATGCTGATCCAGATGTATTGGCTACAGGTTTCACTGTCCAATCTAATGGCGTAACTGATACATATCTAATCTCTGATGATGGTTTCGCAGCGATGTCAACTTCTGAGACAGACGAAAATATTGAATTTGAAGGAGAATATCTGTTTTTGCGTGGATACAAATTCGTGATGCTTAATGCGAGGTATCTTAAAGTTGGAACAAAAATCCTTGCCGAATTAGATGAACCTTGCGACCATTATATGAATTAGGATTTGTCGTTTTTACCGTATACGTAAACGGTATGGGGGTGTGTAAATATTTGGTTACATAGGTTCAATTTGCAATGATTACGCGGCGTTTTCCACTGTAGGGCGGGGTCCCGGGGAATGCCATAAGGCATTCAT
>LXNJ01000643.1_pt1 | contig 23528 bp, 18 predicted proteins | sample 809081 | NCBI WGS metagenome assembly LXNJ01 (sample SAMN04870510, study PRJNA318959) | sponge metagenome | biome: sponge; feature: marine sponge reef; material: water | host: Petrosia ficiformis | place: Greece: Milos, Mediterranean Sea | collected 2013-05-29 | depth 5-7 m | reverse complement strand
CACCCAGCCCTCGTCGTCGATGGTGACGCGGGTCTTCTCCTCGTTGCCCCAGTAGCCGTCCATGGCGCGGAAGGTCTGCAGCTGCACCTCGCCGATCACACCGGGTGCCACGACCTCGCCGCTGTCGGCATCGACGACGCGGACCTGCACGTCCTCAAGCACCTGTCCGACCGATGACAGCCGGTGCAGCTTGCGCTCCTTCTCCTCGACGGTCCCGTCGATGCGATGGTCGTCGGGATCGAGAACGGCAACCGTCGATGTCGTCTCGGTCTGTCCGTAGGCGCCGGCGAACGCCACATTCGGCGGGAACATGTCGATGGCCCGGCGGATGACCGACGGCGGCATCGGCGCCGCTCCGTAGGTGACTGCGTCGAGCCCGCTGAACGCTTCATGGCTGAAGTTGGGTGCTTCGAGCACCCGAGCGAGCATGGTCGGCACCAAGAAGGCGTGCGTCACCGCGTGCGCCTGCACGCAGTCGATCCACGACGACGCCTCGAACTGCGGCAGCAGCACGACCACTCGCCCGCTGTACAGCGCATTCAGCATCGAGGTCAGCCCGGCGATGTGATACAGCGGCGCTGCGACCGCCATACGGCCCATGTCCTCGCCGGTGGCAGCGTCATTGGTGCCCATGACGTAGCCCGTGATGGCGCCGTTGGTCAGCTTGACGCCCTTGGGCATGGCCGTGGTGCCGCTCGTGTACAACAGCGAGCACAGCCCGTCAGGGTCGACATCCTCAGGCACGGGCAGCTCGAACGCCTCGTCGCGGGCAGCGGCATACGAGGACGGGTCGTCGAGCACCAGCACGTGTTCGAGGTCGTCAGGCTTGCAGTCGGAGATCAGGTCGCTGTAGCGAGACTCGGTGAACAGCACGCTGATGCCGCTGTCGCTCAGCAGGTGGGCAGTTTCCTCCGCGCCGGCGCGGAAGTTCATCGGCACGACGGTGGCACCGACGAACGCTCCGCCGAAGATGGCCTCGACGCACTCCACGCTGTTGGTGGCAAAGATGCCGACACGGTCGCCGACGCCGACGCCGAGCATCGTCAGCATTCCGGCGGTGCGTGACACGTTGTCGAGCAGCTCCTGGTAGGTGACCTCGCGTGCGGTGCCTCCGCCGGCCTCCGTCGAGGTGTCGATCAGGATGACCTGTTCGCCCGCAATCGTCGCTGGCATGAAGAGCAGCATTCCGAGATTCACATCGACCCCCTATGGCCCGTTCAAGCAGATGTCGCGGCAGATACTCGCAAATGTCAGTGCCCGTGCGCCAACTTGGGCACAAGCAGCGACACAGTCTGCCCATCGACGGGGCCATTGACTCGCCTGCGATCTCGCACCGCCCCGTGTTCGCCTCCCGGCTCGACCTCTTACGCTGCCCCCCATGAAGCGACTCGCATCGGCCTTGCTGAGCTTGGGTCTGCTGGCGGCGGCCTGCAGCGGCGACGACGAGGCAACGCCTGAGCCCCTCGCTACCGCTTCGGCACCTGCCGCCACCGTTGCGACGACGATCGATGCGCCGGCACCCGCCACCACCGCTGCACCGCCGACCACCGCCACTGCTGCGCCGCCCGCCACCACCGCTGCACCGCCGACCACCGACGAGCCGCGGGCCGAGCCTGATGGCGAACGTGCCGACGAGTCGCTGGATCCGCTCAGTGCCGAGATCGGCGACTGGATGGACCGCACTGGTGCCCCCGGCATCGTGCTGGCCGTCACTCGTGGTGGCGCCGAGCCGATGACCTTCGCCTGGGGGCTGAGCGACATTGCCACCGGCACGCCCATGACCGTCGACCATCACGTGCGCATCGGCTCGGTCACAAAGCCGGTCACGGCCGCAGTGGTCTTGCAGCTCGCCTCGGAGGGCGCGGTCGAACTCGACGCTCCGGTCGCGCAGTACCTGGGCGACGACTGGGCATCGGGCTACGAGCACGCTGCGGCGGTCACGGTGCGTGACCTGCTCGGGCATACCTCGGGCTTCGTCGAGTACGCGTTCGACGCACAGTTCTACCGACTCGCGGCGCCCCGGCTGGACGAGCAGATCTCACCCCAAGAGATCTTGGAATTCGCAGCGGGGTACGGACCTGTGGCGGAGCTGGGGACCGAGCGCTACTACAACACCACCGGCTATGTCGCGGCGGGCTTGCTCATCGAGGCGGTCACCGGCAACACCGCAGCAGCGGAACTGCGGTCTCGTGTGTTTGAGCCGCTCGGCCTTGAGCACGTCTACCTGACGCCAGAGGAATTCCCGCCCGAGCCGACGGCGAACGGGTACGTCGGCGGGACGCTCGGCTACCTGATGGGGCCTCTGCTCGGGCTCAGCAGCGACAACCAGATCACCCACAAGGGTGCGACCTTCGTGGACATCGGCACCGTCCCCGGTGAGTTCGCCCGTTCCGCCGGGTGGACCGGCGGCGGCATCGAGGCGCAGATCGGCGATGTGGCGCTGCTGATTCGCGGACTCTTCGCGACCGACATCCTCGATCAAGAACAGATCGCTCTCATGACGACGGGTCACCCCGATCCCGACGACAGCTCCGGGCTGGGCATCTCGACGCGCGAAATCATGGGTCTGGGCGTCTATCGCCATGGGGGCGGCGTACCGGGCTTTCGCACCATTGCGGCCTACGTGCCCGGAGTCGACCTCGGCGTCGCCATCACGGCCAACCTGCTCGGCATCGACGACGCCGACGACGTCGAGGAACTGCTCGTCACGCTGGCCCCGATCCTGGCCACGATGGGCTGACGGACCGCAGAGCCAATCGCCGGCTATCGGCCATACTTGCCGCGTCGGAACTGGCCCACGGGGCCGGAAGAGGGGGCTGCGGTGAGCCAGTTGTTGGCCGGCATCCGGGTGCTGGAACTGGCGACGGGTATCTCGGGTCCGTATCTAGGCAAGCTCTTCGCCGACCATGGTGCCGATGTCACCAAGGTCGAACCCCCCAGCGGCGATCCCGCACGCGCGCACGGCCCGTGGGGAGACGCAGCCGGCACACCGGCCGATGCTGACAGCCGGGAACGCTCGCCGCTGTTCCTGCATCTGAACACCAACAAACGCAGCGTCATTGCCGACATCGGCAGCCCATCACCCAGCGCCGATGACATCGAATTCGTCCGGGCGCTCGTGGCGGAGTCCGACATCGTGGTCGAGGCCTTCCCACCGGGTCACCTCGACTCGATCGGGCTCGGCTACGACGCGATGTGCACACTGCGGCCCGGCATCGTGCTGACCTCGATTACCCCGTTCGGCCAGGCCGGCCCCTACGCCGACGCCGGCTACCGCGGCAGCGACATCGTCACCTATGCGATGGGCGGCCCGATGTGGGGCACCGGCATCGACGAGCGCGAGCCGGTGAAGCTCAGCGGTGACGTCACCTCCTACCAGGTCGGCAACCTGGCAGCGGTGCCGACGATGGCTGCGCTCATGATGAGCCAACGCCATGGTCGCCCGAGCCACATCGACGTGTCGGCATTCGAGGCGCAAGCCGGCACCATCGACCGGCGAGCGTCCTACCTGCTCTACGAGGCGTGGACCGGCACTGATGTCGGGCGGGACCCGCGCCAACCCCAACGTGCGTCGCCGGTGGGCTTCTACCCCACCGCGGACGGATGGGCGCTGGTGTTCACCTTGCCCTCGTGGGCCCCGCGGATGGTGCAAACGCTCACCGGCGCAGGACTCGGCGGCGAACGAGGCAACGGCGATTCGCTGGCTGAACGGTTTGCCAGTCCGGCGTGGCTGGTCGATCCCGAACTGCCCGACATGGTGGAGACGGCCCTGTATGTGTGGCTGGCCGGCCATACCCAAAGCAGCGTCGGCGCAGCAGCACAGGTCAACAAATGGGGCGTCACGCCATTGAACGCTCCGATCGACCTGCTCGACGACCCTCACTTCATGGCCCGCGGCTTCTTCATTCCGATCGAACACCCCGTGGCCGGCACCATCACCCAGCTCGATGCGCCGTTCCGGCTCCATCAAGCCCAGGGCGCCGGCGAGCTCGAGACCAAACGGGCCACTGCGCGCCCCGCGCCGCTGCTCGGCGAGCACGATGCGGAGGTGCGCGCTGCGGCGGCCGGCCCGGCCGCAGCAGCGGTTCCGTCTCTCGGCAACGGCAACGCAGGACTGCCGCTCGCAGCAGTAACGCATCCGCCCACCAAGCTGCCCTTGGCGGGAATCCGCGTCCTCGATCTGACCGTGGTGTGGGCCGGGCCGGCCTGCACCATGTATCTCTCCGATCTCGGCGCCGAAGTGATCCGGGTGGACAACCCCTACGTGTTCCCGACCGCGACGCGGGGCCTCATGGTCCGGCCGTCACGGGAGATCGCTCCCGAACTGGGACCGCTGTCGGGCTATCCGGACCACGATCCGGGACGGCGGCCGTGGAACCGCCAGAACCTGTTCAGCGCCCACGCCCGCGGGAAGCTGAGCTGCACACTCGATCCCCGGACCGAACTCGGTCGCTCGACGCTGCACCGGCTCGTGGGGGAAACCGATGTGATCGTCGAGAACAACTCGCTGGGCGTACTGCCGAAGCTGGGTCTCGACTGGGAAACCGTGCACGCCGTCAACCCGCGCACCATCGTGCTGCGGATGCCTCCCATGGGCCTCGAGGGCCCGTATTCGGACTGGGTGGGTTTCGGCGCCAACTTCGAGGCACTGTGCGGGCTGACCGGCCTGCGCGGCTACGCCGACGACAACCCCACCAGCCTCACGTCGGTGTTTCACATGGACCCTGCGAGCGCGGCCACCGCGGCCTTTGCGCTGCTGGCGGTCCTGCGCCGCCGCGACGGCGTCGACGGCACCGGCGGCACCGGTGTCGGCGAGCTCATCGAGTTCTCGCAGTCTGAGAACGTGATGCAGCACATCGGGGAGTACTTCATCGATGCCGCGACCAGCGGCACACGCCACCAGCCGCTGGGCAATCGCTCGGTGGCCCGTGCCCCCCAAGGCTGCTATCGCTGTGCAATCGACCCCGCCCGCCCCGACCAGGACGACGAATGGGCGGTGATCGCCTGCGAGTCCGACGCCGACTGGCGTGCATTCGCGGATCTGGTTGACGGCGATCGCCCCAGTGTCGCTGCGGGGCTCGGTGACGACGCTCGTTTCGCGACGCTCGCCGGCCGTATGTCACACCATGACGAGATCGACACGCGCATCAGCGCCTGGACCGAGCAGCGCACATCGGCCGAGGTGTTCCACCGGTGCCAGCAGGCCGGGGTGCCCGCGGGGCCGGTGATGCGTGAGTCGCAACTGCGCACCGACCCCCAGATGGGCGACCGCTGCTGGTTCCGCCAGAACGGCTCGGTCGAGCAGGGCTGGTACAGCTTCCCCGGGCGCCAGTGGCGCTGGGACGGCCCCGAGATGCCGTGGCGCCCGATCGGCATCCTGGGCGACGCCAACGAGTACGTGTTCCGGCAGATCCTGGGCCTCGACGACGCCGAGTGGCAGGCGCTGTGCGACGAAGGCCACATCACCCGCGACTACCTGAACCCCGACGGCACCTCCATGTAGCCACTGCGCAGAGCACGCACCCCACGAAGCTGTCACCGGACACCGTACCGCCGCCTGTATCGGGCAGACCTACGATGAGACAATGACTAACCCTGCGGTACTTCACGGCACCGAACAGCACGTCTTACACAGCGAGGCGGTCGGTGCCGACTTCGAAATCACGGTGATGCCCCCACCGCCGGAACTCAGTGCCGGGCCAACACCTGTGGTGTACGGCACTGACGCCAACCTCGGCCTCGGGCAGTACGTCAGCACGGTCGGGCTGCTGCTCGCGGGAGGCGAGATCCCGCTGGTGACGCTGGTCGGAGTCGGCTATCCGATCGGCGGAGACTTCCTGCAGTTCGGCGCGTTGCGCACCCGTGATTTCACGCCGTCCGTCGATCGGTTCCACCTCGACGCCATCACTGAGTACGCGATGGGCATGAACGTCGAAGCTGGCGGCGCTGCGGCCTTCCTCGAATTCCTCACGAACGAATTGCGTCCCTGGCTGGCTGACAACTACGACGTCACGGACGACCACACCTACATCGGCGATTCGCTCGGCGGCCTGTTCGGGACGTACGTGCTGCTGAATTCACCGGCTTCCTTCCAGCGGTACATCATCGGCAGCCCATGGCTGACTTGGGACCCGGACCTGTGCTTCGGCTGGGAGGAGGCGTATGCGGCCGCCCACGATGACCTCGATGCAACGGTCTTCTACGCGTGCGGCGGCGCCGAGGACGTGCTGTCTCCTGCGTTGGCACCGCCGATCGTGCCGACCTTTGCCTTCGGGAACGTCTCTGCGAACACTGCGCGTATGGCCAACCGGCTGATGTCACGCAACTACCCGAGCCTCGAGCTCACCTACCGCGAGTACCCCGAGCAGACGCACTTCACCGTGCCCTCGATCATCTACTCCCACGGCTTGCGAGACGTGTTCCGCTCCGAGCGTCTCGCGCGTCCTTAGCCCCGCACTGCTTGTCGGCCGCCTTCAGCACGTCCTCAAGCGTCCCCTGATGGGTCCCGCGCATCCCGGGTAGATTGCCCCCATGGCAACTGACACGGGCACAGATACCGAGATCGAGTTCTGGGTCGACCCCATCTGACCTTGGTGCTGGGTGACGGCCAGGTGGGTCGTCGATGACGTCGCTTCCGAGCGCAACCTGAAGGTGAAGTGGCAGCCGATCAGCCTGCTCTTCAAGAATGAACCTCCGACAGACAGCCCCTACTACGACGCGGTCGTGGGCACGCACGGTCAGCTGCGGGTCATGGAGTCGATCCGAGCCGCTGAGGGCGACGATGCCGTGTTCGGCGTGTACTGGGATTTTGCGAGCCGCATCCACCACGACGGCGACCGCGATTTCGACATCGCCAAGGCCCTCGAAGAACTCGGCATCGATCCCGAGCACGCCAAGGCAGCCACCGATGAAAAGTGGGATGCCGAGATCCGCACGCGCATGGACGAGGGCTTGGCGCTCGTCGGCACTGACGTCGGCACGCCGATCATCGCCCTGGACCGCAGCGACGGCGAGCGAGTGGGCATCTTCGGTCCGGTGATCACCCGAGCACCCAAGGGCGAAGACGCCCTCAAGCTGTGGGACGGGATGACTGCCATGATGGACATCGACGGCTTCTGGGAGCTGAAGAAGACCCGCACCGAGCGGCCCGAGTTCGGCGACCGCCCGGCGGCGGTGACCTCAGCTCGCTGACAAGCTGAGCCCCGCGCCCGAACGGCCCGCGAGCCCGTCACTCGCCAGGCCGGGAGTTCGGGCAGCAAGCGCGGCGCCCCCGCAGGCCATGAGTCTGTTGCCGCCGGTGGGCGGGTGGGCTCATGGCCGGGACAACAGCTCGTCGAGCACCTCTTGTTCGGACACCACATCGGCGTACTTGGCGTCGAGGTCGAACAAGTTGGCCTCATGCACGCGCTGGTCTCGATCGCCGCAGGCGTCGCGCACCACGATGGGCACGAACCCGTGCTGGCAGGCATCAAGCGCGGTGGCCCGTACGCAGCCGCTGGTGGACACCCCGGCAATGACCAGCGTGTCGATCCCCAAAGAGGTCAGCGTGGAGGCCAGCGACGTCCCGAAGAACCCCGAGGCGTATTGCTTGACCACCACTACTTCGCCCTCTGCCGGCTCCAAACCCTCGCCGTACTGGCCGAGCGGATTGCCCCGGACGAAGCACTCCAGCGCGGCAACCTTGCGATAGAAGACACCGCCGTCGGCTCCGCCCGGTTGGAACTCGACCTTGGTGTGCAGCACAGGAATCTGCGCTTGACGAGCCGCTGACAGCAGTCGAACACACGACTCTCGTGCGGCTTCCACGCCTGCGTACAGCGGCGAGCGCTCATCCAGATAGGCCCGGCAGAAATCGATCACCACCAGTGCGGCCCGTTCGCCGAATCCCAGCCGGTTGCTGAATCCGGCCTTCTGATAGTCCTCGGCCAAGCTGTCGCCCGTCACGTGCTCTCCTGCGGCATCATCCGATTATCCCATCGGCCTGAAGTCGGGCAATCTCATCGACCCCGAGATCGGCCCCGAGCCCGGTCATGCGGAACGCTGTGTCGCCCACCGGAACATGGCTTGCAGTGTCCCTCGAAAGGGGTGCTCTCGGCAACCATTCACGAGCCATCGCGGCTCATCTCAGCGTCGTCGCGGTATGGTCATTCCTCTGAGCGGAACAGCAAGATCTTCAGACTCGATCGCTGGTTCAGGTCGGGGCGTGGCAGCAATTGAGCGGGCCGCGGACGTGCTGTTCCTGTTCTCCCGATCGCCGAACACGCTGGGAGTCACCGATATCTCCCGAGAGCTCGGGATGTCCAAGGCGGTCGTCCATCGCATCCTCACCTCGCTGTGCGAGCGATCCCTGCTCGCCGTCGATCCCGAGAGCCGGCGATACTCCCTGGGGCCGGCAGTGCTGGAGCTGGCCGCCGCCTATCGCGATCAGCTCGACGTCGAGGGACTGGCTCTCGACGAGATGCGACGCCTCAGCGCAGAGACCGGCGAGACCGCCACGATGTCAGTCCGCCATGGAAACCGCCGGGTGTACGTGGCCCAGATCACTCCGCCCCGCGAGGTCAAGATGACCGTGCCCATCGGCGGCTCGTTCCCATTGCACGCCGGTGCCTCGTCGAAGGCTCTCCTGGCCTGGCTCAGCGATGGCGAGATCGACCACTATTTGGCCGAAAATCCGCTCGACGCTTTGACGAAGGCCACGATCGTGTCAACCGAGGAACTGCGCGCCGAACTGGTCCGAATCCGCCAACAGGGATTCGCAGTGTCTCTCGGAGAGCGCCAAGACGATGCCGGCTCGGTAGCTGCACCCATCCTCGACCACAACCACCAACCGGTCGCGGTCATCAGCATCAGCGGGCCGATCGAGCGCTTCCGCGACAACATCGCTCGCTCAGCCGCAGCGGTGGTCGAAGCCACCCGAACACTGTCAGCCAAGCTCGGAGGCCGTGTCGGCGGACAGCGCGCGAGGGCTGACCATTGATTGACAGCGTTCGAGCGGCAGCGGTTCAGTTCGCCACCGGCACCGACCTCGACGAGAACCTAGCCACATGCCTGCGGATGCTGGATGCGGCTGCCGCCGCGGGGGCACAGCTCGTCGTCATGCCCGAGTTCTGCAACCACATCTCGGTGTACGAGAACGGGGAACATTGCCGATCAGTTGCCGTGCCGGTCGATGGCCCCTGGCTGGGAGCGCTGGCCCGACGGTCCGCCGAGCACTCGGTCTACACCTCGTTGACGGTGACCGTGCCCCGCGACGGCGAGCGGGTGACCGCCACCAATGTGCTGGTGAACCCCAGCGGCGAGATCGTCGCGACTGCCGACAAACAGATGCTGATGGGCAACGAGCGCGCCCACTTGAGTGCCGGGGCTGAGGTGAGTCCGGTGGCCGACACCGCATTCGGCCCGGTGGGCCTGTACTCGTGCATGGACGGTGTGACCTTCGAGGTTCCTCGCACCTTTGCGGTGCGGGGCGCTCGGCTGCTGTTGAACAGCCTCAACTCGTTCGCCATCGACGAGGCCAAGCTGCACATCCCGGTTCGAGCGGTCGAGAACGGAGTGTTCGTGGTGGCCGCCAACAAGGTCGGCCCGCTGCTGCCGCCAGAGCGGATTCCGGCCTTCAGCCAAGCACTGGGTGTGCCTGCGGAGGCGCTGAACGGTGCTGGGGAGAGCCAGGTCGTGGCACCCGACGGCACGGTATTGGCCATGGCCCCCCGTCACGGGGAAGCGGTGGCAATTGCCGATGTGGACCTGTCCCGTGTCGAGCCAGACCGGCTGCGCAAGCGCCGACCCGAGGTGTACGGCCCGCTGGCGCAATCGGGCACCGCCCGTCCGCGTACCGGTGTGGACGCCGAGGTGATCGCCGCATGCGTTCCCGGTGCTCAGTCAAATTCCGGGCTGGTCGACCGGGTCATCGGCGATGGGGCCTCTCTGGTGGTACTGCCGGAACTGACCTCGCCGCCGCCGAACATCCCTTCCGGCGTGCTGGTGGTGACCACTGCCCTGCGGAATAGTCAGCATCTCGGCCAAGTGTGGTCGGCCGACGGCCTTGTCCACGAGCAGGCGCAGATCCACTCTTGCAACCGTCATCGGGGTGCCACACGGCTGGGCACCGAGATGAGCCTGTTCCCGACGCCGTTCGGCGACTTGGCTGTGGTGGTGGGGGACGATCACCGATTCCCAGAATCCTTCCGGCTGGCTGCAATCGCCGGGGCCCATCTGGTGGCCGTGTGCTGGCAGCCGGCAAGCCCGTGGGAGTGCGACCTCGCACTGTATGAGCGGGCCGCGGAGAACCGGGTCTGTGTGGCGGCGTGCGGCCCACCCGGCCCACTGGCCGCCACCATGCTGCTCAACCCCCCGACCGATTCGCTGTGGAACGTCGATCGGTCGGGTCCATTCGACGGGACCATCAATACGCCGATCAGTCAGCGGGTCAAACCTGATGACGATGTGCTGATCGGCACCCTGCACCCCAGCCGGGCCGTCGACCGTGAAGTCTCCAAGGACACCGACCTGGTGGGCGGCCGCCCTTGGAGAGCCGCCGCCGCGCTGACTGCGCCGCCGCCGCAAGCCATCTCCGAGAGTTGACCTGCCGATCCATCGCCCCGAGGCTGTGCCTGTGGTGATCGGTTGACTCCGTTACCGGCTCGCCGTAGTGTCGGATTTTCGAAACACTGTTCCGTCCGCCGGAACAGACGAACTGTCGCCGGCGATACCGGAGCACCCATGCGCGAGACGCTGAAGGGCGTCCAGGACATATTCGACGAGCGGGGTCCCACCGACGCCACGCCGACTTTCACCCGGCTGTGGTCGATTACCGAAGAGCTGATGGCCAAGATCAAGGCCCGGTTTGCGCTGACCCGAGATCCCAGCACCGAAGACCTGGAGGCCTATCGCGGGCACGCTGAGTACCCCGCGGGACGGCTGGCCGGCTACGCCGGAAACGAGATGGACTGGCTCGTGCACTCGTGGATCGGCAACCCCCCGCTGGGGTTCACCAACATGCACGTCACCGCTTGGCTCGGTCCCCACATCGATGTGCCCCATCTGGGCATCGCCTGGGGCACCCTGCCCGACCTGTGGTTCTACATCGACTTCAACCCCCGCTCGGATCTCATGGTCGACACCGATGCGCTCGACAAATACTGGGGTCCGCACAACGAGGAGTTCTTGGAACTGCGGGCCGACGAAGGCTTGGCGCCGTTCACCTCCCGGGCGCTGTACGTCCGCCAAGCGCTGAGCGAGGTGGCCGTCTGCTTCACCACCCCAGGGATCACCTATGACGAGGCCCGCCTGGACCAGGTGAGCGAACTGGCGCACCGGCGGGTGGATCAGTGGCTGGGATGGGTCGATGAGGCTGAGCCCGTCCCCGCGCAGCGTCGCGAACAATTGGCCGCAGACGATCTGGTGCGGCGGCGCAACATCGCCGAGCGAGACCCGGCCAACGTCATGGGTGTGCGGTTCTTCGGCGAGGAGATGACCGATCGGCTGGTGCGCGCCCTGTGGGGCGGCGACCGGGTGTTGCCCCGCCCGAGGTGAGGAAGAGCCCATGCTGATCAAGAACCAGTGGTACGCCATCGAATTCGGGCAGCGGGTAACTGACCAGCCGGTACCGGCCCGGGTTCACGGCCACGATCTTGTGCTGTGGCGCAGCCCCAACGGCACCATCAACGCCCAGTCCGATCTGTGCGTGCACCGAGGCGGTTCGCTGGCCGGCGGTTCGGTGGTGGGCGATTGCGTGCAGTGCCCCTACCACGGATGGCGCTACCGCGCCGATGGGGCCTGCGTGGAGATTCCGGCCAACCGCGCCGGCTTGCCCATTCCCAAGAAAGCCCGCGTCGACACCTATCCCTGCATCGAGCGCTACGGCTTCGTGTGGGTGTTCTTGGGCGATGCGGCCTCCGAGGATCGTCCCCCGGTGCCCGCATTGGACGGACTCGAAGAGCACGTGGAGGCCCGAGCCGAGGGATACCGGGCGATCACCGGCGAGTTCACCTGGCAGGCCAACTACGACCGGGTGCTGGAGAACGCGGTGGACATCGCCCACACCCCCTTCGTTCACGCCGGTTCATTCGGCAACAAGGACCAGCCCGAGATCCAGGATTTCGACCTCGACGAAATCCGGAACAACGGCCACTTGGCGTCGGTCACCGCCACCGTCGAGCTCGAGCCGCCCCTCCCGTCGGGTCTGTGGCGGTTCATTTCCAAGAAGGACCGCCCGCCGGTGCGAACCACAACCGGGTTCTACCCACCCAACGTGTCGATGCTGATCGTGCGATTGCCACTGGGCGAGATCCGCATCTTCACTGCCGCGGTGCCCCGCGACGAGCACGTCACCGATTCGAAGTTCTGCATGCTGCGCACGTTCTTCACCGGAGGCTGGGCCGACAAGAACTCCTATTCGCGCACCATCAAGATTTTCAAGGAGGACCAGCCGACTGTTGAGGGCCAGCGCCCCGAGCTGCTGCCGTTCGACTTGTCGGCGGAACTGCACGTCAGGTCTGATTCCATCCAACTGGCGTACCGCCGTTGGCGCCAAGAGCAGATCGACAAGGGTTGGGGGCTCGAGACCCCATCAGACGAACAAGCCAGGCGAGCCGCAGCGGTGATTCCCTCGCCGAAGCGCGCCGGCGACCCCGATCTGGCCAACGCCTGGGTGTTTGCCACTGTGGGAGAGGCCCGTTCATGAGCCTGTCTGCCGATCTCTGCGGGGGCACGGTGGACGCCATCGCCAGTCGGCTGGATCTGGAAGAGACCTTGCACAACCCGCTGGCCTCGGCCATGGACGGTTCGCCGGTGGGCACCCACCGGGTGCTGGCCCGCGACGGGGTGGCTGCACTGGTGTATGTGAGCATGACGGTCGAGGCCTTCGGGCTCGACAGCCACATGTGCTTCGCCTTCACCCCTTCGGACAGCCCCGTACCGCACTTCACGGTGGACTCGGTGCTGGCCGGACCGCACTATGCGTTCCACTTGGACCTGGTCCCCCGGTTGGACCCGGGTGCAAACCTCGCCTACATCGACTACTGCTACGGCCCCCTCACCGAGGTCCATGACGAGACCCTGCAGATCGAAGGGCTCAGCCGCGCCCATCTGTCGCCGCGCCAGTGGCAGTTGATGTCTGCATGGATGCTGGCCCACCGAGCCGACGAGGACGGATTCGGGGCGGCATTCGGGGCGGTGGCCGCCTACCGCGACCACTGGCTGGATCTGGTGGAAGCCGGCATACCCGACGAGGCCATCGGCGGCACGACTGCCGAGCAGTTGGCCGCACGCGATGCCCGCAACCGGGCTGCCATCTTCAATCCCGAAGTCGATCCCGTGTGGGCCCGAGTCGATCAGCTGCTCGGCCCCGACAAAAGCGCCGACATCCAAACCAGCCTCAAGACCGCGGCCCGCACCTAGAACGAAGAGGCTGCGCGAACGTGTAGTGATCACAGCACAAGCGATCCCAGAGGGAGACCATCATGAGCGAAACCCAAGCCTCGGAATGGCAAGAGCGCATCTCCGGCGAGTGGTACGGCCTGCCGTCGGTGTTCGACGCCGACGGAAGCCACACCGGGTTCAACAAGGTCAGCCGGGCCAGCGTGTTCGCCGATGGCAAGGTCACCTACTGGATGCAGTGCAACTTCATGAATACCGGCCCGCTTCGCAACCGGTTCGAGATCAGAGACTTCGAGTTCGGCGTGGACGACCGGGGCAACGACCGCATCTACCAGGGTCCCGACTTCTATGGTGCCGGACATCCCTATGGCTCACTGGTGGACTCGCACTACTACGCGCCGGGTTGGCGGGCTGACCTCAACACCTTGAACCAGATCCTGCCCGACGGGGTGACGCAGGTGTACTCGTCGCTGCTCTATGAGGGTCCCACGATCGTCTCGGTGTTCAACGGGGTGTACCTGAATGCCCACGACTACGACTCCAATCCCGACACCAAGGTGTGGATCGATGCCCACATCGAAGCCGAGCGAGAGCTGGCGGCATGGCCCCACACGGTGCCCGACCGCGTCGGAGGGGAATGGACCGGGGAATGCGAGGTGTTCGGGGCCGACCAGCAGCGCCGAGGCTCAGTGAGCGTGCGCCTGCGCCACGATCCCATCGACCTGGTGCGCGCCACCCACGCTCTGGAACTGTCGGGGGCGATCAACCAGTCGCTCAACTACATACGCACCCGATCGCACGGCAACCGCTACACCTACGACGGCCCGGACCTCTGGGGCAACGCCATCGCCTACGGCCGAGCGCTGTACACCTCCCAGCACCATGTGAGCGAGGCGTTCAAGGTCAAGGGCAGAGAGTTCATTATCGACCGCGACTACACCTTGGCGGTGGTGTGGAAGCTCTACTCCGGCGACCGCATGACCGACATCGTCTTCGGCCCGCTCTCGTACTCGCCCGACGCTGAGCAGCCGCGCGGGTAGGTGCGCCCGCTGTGGAGGCGGCAGGGATCACCAATCCGCGCACGCGCTTGGTCCGTCCGAGGGAAGCACCCCCCGTCTGGCCCGCTCAGCTCACCGCCACCGATACTGAGCGGCCGTTGTCGTCGATGTCTTCGGTGAGGGTGAAGCCGACGGCAGTGCACGAATCCCGCATCGCCCACAGGCGGCGGCGACGAGCTGGGGAGGGCCGGGCGGCCGCTACCAGCAGCGGGCCGACGGTTCTGCGCAAGGGCCATTGATCGGCCGCCTCGGGGGCCGGGGCGGACAAGTCCAGCCGGGGTTCGAGGCCGCAGGCTTCGGGAACAGCCACGCCGACGATGTCGGCTACCGACCGACCAGCCAAGGAGAAGAACCCGCCGGTGAGCTGCCGGTCGGAGGCCACCAGCACGCTGTATGACTCGAATTCGTAGCCGAATCGGGGCCAGAGACCCTGTGCGGTCAAGGCGCCGGGCTGCCATTCGGTTCCGATGCCCACCACATCGGGGCCGAGGTAACGACGCTGGGCCCCGGCGACTTCGAGCTGGAATACCCATTCGCCCGCGAATGCTGCCATCGGGTGATCGGCCAACTCTGACGCCGGTTCGCACCGCTGTGTCACCTGCATTCGACCCTTGCCCGCTGGTTCGACAATCCGACGCTGAACCACCTCGCCACGAAAGGTGCCGTCGGGGTCGTACACGTATTCGACGACCAGCCACGCGCCTCCAAAAAGGTCGTCGCCTCTCATTCCGGATCGAAGCTCAGCGTGCCGTAGGTTGCTCCCACGCACTGCTCGCCCCGGTACCAGGTGTGAAGCACAGCCTTCGCCGTGCCGTTCAGCAATGCCACCTCGCGCCGCCACACCCGAAGCCCCTGATCGCGCAGATGGAATTGGCCGCTCAGGCCGCGGCCTCCGCTGAAGCTCCCGCTGCCCTTCAGATCCCCTGCCGGAGTCCAAGCCGTCCAGCCGTCGCACAGCAGGGTGAATGACAGGCCAGGCGAGTAGTCGGCCCCCGATAGCCCCACCTCCCAAGAGTCGCTGCGCGCGATGACCGTTTCTGTGTAGTCAGCCGAGCCGGTCGGTGTGCGGTCGGCGTCGAGTCGATGCAACTGGCCCGACCACCGCCCGGCCCGCAGCAACAACAGCTCGTCTCGGCCTGCGGTCGGGTCGTCTCGCAGCACTTGGGGGTCCATCGGCGCTGCCCGACCAGGCGCGGGGCTCGAGGCATCGATTCGGCGCTGGTATTCGCCCACCACCGTCCAAACAAGCCGGTCGCCCCTGCTGAGCAGGGCCAGAGACAGCTGATGGGCGCCGTCGGGCAGCACCATCAAGAAGAACCGCTGCGACAGACCCAGATCGGGCCAGTAGTTGTGAGCAGCGACCAAACCGTCCCCAAGTACCTCGGCATAACCGATGTTGAGGGGCCCTTCATAGATTCGATGGGATCCCAGATCGGCGATCGTGTAGACGCCGCAGAGCGAGAACGGCCCATCGAAATCGACGTCAACGGTGACCCGCCCCGCCTCGTCATCGGCCAGTACGGTTCGAGTCTCGTGACCGGGTCCGGCAAACCGGCCCTGAGCGTCATAGACCTCGGCCGCGCCGATCCACTCTCCTGCGCCCGCAGAGAACGACGCTCCGCTCACGCCCCCACCAGGCGCACCCTTTGGACTTCCACCGGCGTCTCCGCCAACAGAGCGCCCAGATCGGTGCCGGGTGGCTGGGGAGTCAGATACCGGCCCTGCGTGGTCAGCTCGAGGCCATCGTGCGCGAACGGATAGGGATCCAGCACGTAGACGCCAGCGCTGTGCTCGGCCACAGAGATAGTGGTGTCATCGCCGACCGCCCGGGGCACGTTGAGGAACGCCGAGCCGCCCCGCTCGCCCTCGGGTGCCAAGTGAAAGTAGAGCGACAGCGTGTCGAAGAACTGCAGTTGCTTGTAGGCATGGAACAAGAATTCTTCGGTGGCGTGACCGGGATCGTCGTTGGCCAGCTGTTCCTTCAGCCGCTGCTGGCGGTGTTCCTCATTGACCAGCATGGCGTCCACCTGGGGGCGCAGATCGTCGGGGATGAGATCCAAGAAGACCTTGTCGCTCAACCCGTAGCGGCCGCAGTACAGGCCGTAGGTGTGCATCGACGAGATGATGCCGCTCAGGGGATGGTAGGCCTCGTTGAATGCCGGCGAGCCGGCCGATGTGGTGACGATGTGAGGCAGCGGTGTCGCGGTCAGGTTGTAGGGAAGACCGGTTGCTGGATCCTGGGGGGCCCGGGTGTCGAGATCGGCCCAGCCTTGGTCGTGGTGGTCGACGATGTACTGCATCGGCTCGACGGGTTCGAGCCCGGTGAAGTTGTCGTTGCCGAAATTCGCCGCCAGCGATCCTGCGAAGGCGGTGTGCTGGTGCATGGCGATCACGAAGTGAGGGGCATCGGCGTCCCCGCCGGGGGCTCGCTGCACGATCATGGCCGTTGCACCCGGGTGAAGTCCTGAATCTGGAACAGGTTGGTTGCGCCGTCGCGCACTTTGTGGGTGATGATGCGGCGGGTGTCGGGGTCCAAGAAATAGTGGTTGTTGTAGACGATGTTGTCGCTCACGCGGCTGTCGATCGTGAACACGTAGTTGTAAGGGGTGAGCTCGGTGCCTTCGATGCTGAGTTGGTCGCTGTGGGAAGAGCAGCGCTTGCCATCGACTTGGATCGGCGTGTCGAAGACGGTCTCGCCGACTCCGTAGAGGTTCTCAAAATGCTCATGGAGGTGCCAGGCGTTGTCGTCGAGCCAGTACACGTCCATGTGGACCGCGCTGGATTCGAGAAACTCGCCGGCTGGGCTGAAGCTCTTGCACAATCCCTCCCAGCGGCCCATGAAGCACTGGTACGGGCGCGGTGAAGTCGGGCCGTAGTCTCTGGTTTCGCTCACCTTCGGAATCGTAGGGTGTGCTGATGGACAAGGAAACCCTGTTCCTCTGAGCGGAACAACGCCGTGACAGTGAGCACGACATGATCGTCCGGGCATTGCATTTTTCATTCGATGCCCGATCCGATGCTGCTTTGGGCACCCTGTACTACCCCGGTGACGATGAGCGGCTCGAGGAAGCTCGCCTGAGCGGACAGGTTCCGGCTCTCGAGGCCAATGCTCCGTGGCCGGTGGTGGTGCTCGTTCCCGGCATCAACGTCGCTCCCGACAGCTACCGCTGGCTGGCTCGCAGGCTCGTGGACGATGGACTGTGTGTTGCGACCTATGCCGCCGTCGGATCGCTCGGACCGGCAGGTCGGGGCATCACCCCAGGTCTCGACTTGACTGCTTTGGCGCCCGACACCATCGGCACCCGCCCGTCGACCACGGCACTCGGCCCATTGCTCGCATCCTTGGCCGAGCTCACCGACGCCGCCGAGAGCCCCGTGGCCGGGCTGGTGGATCTGTCCCGAGTGGTGGTGGGCGGTCATTCGGCGGGCGGCACGGTGGCGCTGCACAACAGCGATCCAGACTGGGTGCCTGGCTTGGCGGGGGTCTTCTGCTACGGCGCCCACACCATGACCGCCACCGCCTTGGGACATGACGAAGCGACGGTCGCGCCTGTGCCGGCCAAGGTTCCGGTCTTGCTGATGGGCGGCACCGAGGACGGGGTGATCGCCGCCAGCCGCGACCGCTACCGCACTGATGACGGCCCCCACGACCCCGTGCGCCGGACCTTCGAAGAGGCAATCAACCGGCGACAAGGCGATTCGTGGCTGATCGATCTGGCCGGTGCCGGACATTTCGCCATCTGCGATCCGGTGGACACCACCAGCAGTCGGTCCTTTCTGGAACCCGATGCTGGGAAAACCGACCCGGCAGTCCGCAACTTGCTCGGCGTGCTCATCGCCGCGTTCATCGCCGCCAGCCTGGGCCGACACAGCCATAGGGGCCTTGAGCAGTTGGTCGAACACCGATCGGTCCGTCACTGGGATCGACGCTGAGTCTCGGCAACAGGAAGGAGGCCACATGACCAAACGTCTCGTCATCACCGGAAGCACCAGGGGAATCGGCAACGGGTTGGCCCGCGAGTTCCTGAAGCGGCGATGCCAGGTGGCGGTGAGCGGACGGTCAGCAGACAAGGTCGGCGACGTCGTGGCCGAATTGGGCCAGTACTACGGCGAAAGCAAGGTTTGCGGCACGGCCTGCGACATCACCGATCCGCAGCAGCTTCAAGGGTTGTGGGACTGCGCGGCAGATGCCTTCGGCGAAGTTGACGTCTGGATCAACAACGCCGGTGTCAGCATTGCCCGTCAACCGCTGTGGCAGCAGCGAGACGACGATCTGGCGGCTCTGGTCGACACCAACCTCACCGGCGCGCTGCTGGCGAGCAAAACGGCTATCGCCAACATGATGCGCCAGGGCCACGGCCAGGTTTGGAACACCGAGGGATTCGGATCCGACGGCGCCACCCAGCCTGGCATGGCGGCCTACGGGGCGAGCAAACGGGCCATTCGGTACCTGCAAAGGGCACTGAGGAAGGACACCGCCGACACTGGGGTGCAGGTATGCACAGTGTCGCCGGGCATTGTCGTGACCGACTTGCTCACCGGGGACTACGACCTCACCTCAGAGGAATGGGAGAAAGCGAAGAAGATCTTCAACATCTTGGGCGACCACGTCCAAACGGTCACCCCCTGGTTGGCCGATCACATTCTGGCTGCCGACACATCAGGGGCCCGCGTCGTATGGCTGACACGACGCAAGGCGTTCGCCCGGTTCATGACCGCTGCGTTCCGAAAGCGTGACTTGTTCACGTAAAGGCCGCGGCTTCGCCTATCCGCTCAGCCTCTTGGGCCGAAGGGGCGTGAGCGAGCCGCTGCGAGCAATAGCGGAGGGGTCGCCGCCCAGATAGCTCTGCACCACTGCGGGATCGACCTGCACGCGCGACGGGGGGCCCTCGGCGATCACCGCTCCGACCTCCAAGGCGATCAATCGGTCGCACACCGACGTCAACATCGGCATGTCGTGCTCAATGACAACGAGAGTGATCCCGTGGACGCCGCGGAGTTGTGCGATCACCTCGCCCAGCGCTTCGGTTTCGGCTTGGGCGATGCCCGCCGACGGCTCGTCCATCAGCAGCAAGCGAGGGCGCAATGCAACGTTGGCGGCCAGCTCGACGATTCGGCGGGTGCCGGTGGACAAAAGGCTGAGCGGCTGATCAGCCAGGTCGCTCAGGCCGAACATGGCCAGCGTTTCCTTTGTGCGATCTTCGAGTCGGCGCTCGGTGCGCGATCCGCCGACCACGAATCCATGATCGAACGCCCGCTGATTCGCCAAGAAGACGATGTCGCGGGGGGTCAAGGTGGGAAACAGCGGTGCGTTCTGGAACGAGCGCACCAGTCCCCGACGACTCCGGGCCTCGGGCGGCAATCTGGTGAGATCGGCGCCGTCGAAGCGGACCGTGCCCGCATGGGGGCGCAGGTACCCGCTGATCAACTCGAAGAGGGTTGTCTTGCCCGCGCCATTTGGCCCGATGAGGCCGAGCGTCTCGCCCTCGGCGACGCTGAACGACACGTCGTCGACCGCAACCAGATCACCGAAACTCCTCGAGAGTCCCCGCACCTCCAGGAGCGGGCCAACCGAGCCGGGTGCGTCAGCCGCGGTTGCGGCCGCCGACGACGACGTTCGAGCCTCGCGATCGGATTGGGTGCTTGGGGGCTGGGCCGGCTCGAATCGATGAAGCACATCATGTTGTCGATGACCCGTGTCGGTGACCTCTCGATCGTCATGAACTCCGCGCAGGCGGGCGATCTGGTCAATGAGGTGTCGCCGCGTCGAAGCCAGCAGGCCATGGAATCCTCGGGGCTGCTCCAGGATCAAGATCAGCCACGCGGCGTTCAAGCCGGCCAAGGCCGACAGCTCGAGATCAAAGAACTCTCGAATCCCGATCAGATAGGCCGCCCCGAGAAGGGGGCCGGTCAACTCTGAGAGCCCGCCGATGACGGCCAAGGAGACCACATTGATGCTGTCGCTGGGAGTGAAGATGCTGCGGGTGACGAAAGTGTTGCTCATGGCCAGGATCACCCCGCCCACGCCGGCAACGAACCCAGCAAATCCATACGCCTGCAACAGCAGGCGTCGAGGGGCGATCTGCAGCACCCGGGCCGCGGCCTCGTTGTCGCGGAGCGCCACCAGCGAGCGTCCGAACGAAGAGCGGCGCAGCACGCTGGCCACGGCAAGCACTCCGATGAACACCGCCAATGCGACGAAATAGAACCCCCGCGACGTGGTGAGATCGATGCCGAGCACACTCGCCGGACGCGACGACAAACCGGCGCCGAACGCCCAGTCTTGGCGGAGCAGCCAGCTGAATGTGGCCAAGGCGAAGGCCAGGGTGGCGATGGCCAGCAGCAAGCCCCGCACCCGCAGCGCGGGAAGCCCGACTGCGGCCGACGTCGCAGCGCCGACCGCTCCGCCGCACAGCAGCCCCAGCACCAGACTGCCGGTGTCGGTGGCCACCCGCACCCCGACCACGGCGCCGATTGCGGCGAACGCCACTTGTCCGAGCGAGAGTTGGCCGGCCAAGCCGGTCAGAAAGCTCACCGAGATGCCGATGGTGGCAAAGGCCACGACGGTGGACAGCACGAAGGCCGACCGGTTGCTCATGCCCAGCGGAACCAGCACTGCGGCCACGGCGACTGTGCCGCCGACGACCCAGCCCAGATTCCGGATGAGCCATATGTCGCGGTAGGAGTCGGGCAGTCGCCGGCTCGGGGCCAGGCTGGACCACCGCTCGGGCAGCTCCCGCCCCACCCGCACCTGCATGGCCACACCCACCAAGATGAGCAAGAACAGACCGACTTCGAACCACCCGGTGGCCTCGGGGTTGGAGGCCAGAAACTGCTCGACCACGCCGATCCCTACTCCGGCGATGAGCGCCACGGGGAAACTGGCGAATCGGGCCAGCGCGGCCACGGCGAGACCGCGCACAATGAAGTCGGGTCCGAGGGCATCTGCAGTGACCGTCGACTGGTTGGGGAGAATGAGCATGGCTGCGAATGCGGCGATGGCCCCGGCGAGGGCCCACGACAGCGTGGCCATGTGCCGGGGGTCGATACCCGACAGAGTGGCCGAATCGGGGTTGGCGGCTGCCCCTCGAATGGCCAGGCCGAATCGGCTCCGTTGAAGAAGCAGATAGAGCCCTCCTACGACGACGGGAGACAGGCACAACAGCGCTGTAGCCGACTGTGACACGAACACGGTGAGGTCGAACTGGGGAAATCCCGGCGGCTGGGGAAAGCTCCCACCGCCCAATCCCCCCTTCGAGAACGACAGCGCCAGCAGCAGCAAAGCCTCGGCCGCCCCGAGAGTGGCGACCATCGACAGCACTTTGGGCGCAGCCGCCAGCTTGCGAACCACGAGCGCCTCGATGCCGGCGGCTATCAGCGCCGCGACGATGAGCGCCCCGATGAAGCCCACCCAGTAGGGCACCCCATAGCCTTGGACCACGACCGACATCATCGACGCCGCCACCAGGCCGATCGATCCGTGGGCGAAATTGATGAAGCCGCTCGAGCGAAAGGCCAAGACCAGGCCGATGCCCAGCAGGGCGTAGCCGAAGCCGACAATCGTGCCCAGCAGCGCAAGCGGGCCGGAGATGTCGAAAGTGCCCATCGCTGCGCCCCTCAGCGCGGGCCGCGGCGGTCGTGGCCACCCAGGGCCTGGGCCAAGCCCTTGAGATAGGCGGCCTGCAGCAGATCGGGTCGAGTCCGGAGCTGATCCGCGGGACCTGAGAAGCCGATCTCCCCCTTTTCCATGACATAGGCGCGGTCGGCGACCGACAGCGCGATGTTCACCGACTGCTCCACCACGAGCACCGCCGCGCCCCGGTCAGCGATGCGGCGAACCACGGGGAGGAGGTCAGCGATGACCGTCGGGGCGAGGCCCAGCGAGAACTCGTCAATCAGCAGCAGGCGGGGAGGCACGAGGATGGCTTTGGCCAAGGAGAGCATCTGCTTCTCGCCCCCCGACAGAGTTGCCGCCCGCTGGTTCGCGCGCTCGGCCAAGCGCGGGAACAGCTCGTAGGCCTCACCGATGCGCCGGTCGCGACGAGACAGAGCGGCACGGTGGCCGAAGAGGCGCAGGTTGTCGGCAACGGTCAGAGGGCCGACAACGGCCTCGCCCCCGACGATCTGGTGCAGACCCATGCCCACACGCCAGGTGGGGCGGGCTTTGGTGATGTCCAAGCCGGCATAGACAATGCGACCGCCGATGGTGGACTCCAGCCCCGAGATCGCACGCAACAGCGTGGTCTTGCCCGCGCCGTTGGTGCCCAGCAAAGCCACCACTTCGCCCTCTGCCACTTCGAGATCCACATCAAAGAGCACCTGCACCGATCCGTAGGCCACCGACACCGCTTCGACCGACAGCAGGGGCTGGTCCACATCGGCCTCGACGACCCTGCGAGGCACGGTGGTGGCCTGAGCGAGGACGACAGCGGTCTGGGCGTCGCGAGCCGGCGTCGCGAACCGGCGCACTGCCCATCCCGCGCCCACCAGCCCCAGCCCCAGCCACCCCACCTTCCACTGGTCCGACCAAGCTTCGATGACCCGGGCGTTGACCAGTGACCCAACCAGCCCGCCCAGGCCAACCCAGAGCACTTGGCGTGCGGCGACGGTCCGACGTACCTCGGGTGCCAGCGCCGCGAACGCCGCTGCGTCCAGGCCGGCTGCAGCCAAGGCAATGGCACCGCCGGCGATCAACCAGCACACCACCAGACCGATGTAGGTGAACGAGATGCTGCCCAAGAACACCAATATCCCGGCGACCAGCAGTTGAGTTCCTATTGCATCAGACCGGCGACTGCCGGTGAGCCGGTGCAGACGGTGGTACCACGGTCCGAACAGGCTGATCGCAGCGGCGGCTCCGCTGCCCGCTGCCAACACCGCTGCGTTCTGGGCGGCACTGCGTTGCCACTCTCCCAGCAGGAGCGACTGGGCGGCGTCGGCCCCGCCGATCACCAACGCGCCGACCGCGAAGGCTGCACCGCAGGAACGACGGGCCCACGGGACATCGATTCGGGCGACGGTGACCTCCACCTCGTGGTCCTCGTCGTGAACCAAACAGTGTCGTCCCATCAGCAACGCCCCGCCGGCCATGAG
>LXNJ01000642.1_pt1 | contig 23576 bp, 21 predicted proteins | sample 809081 | NCBI WGS metagenome assembly LXNJ01 (sample SAMN04870510, study PRJNA318959) | sponge metagenome | biome: sponge; feature: marine sponge reef; material: water | host: Petrosia ficiformis | place: Greece: Milos, Mediterranean Sea | collected 2013-05-29 | depth 5-7 m | reverse complement strand
GGTTCAGCCCTCGCCGGCCCGGCGGTCCTCATCGAGCGCGCCCGCCGCTTCAAGCAGCTCTATGGCGGAGGCTTCCGGCAGGCGGGGATCGTCGCCGCCGGCGCCCTGTACGCGCTCGAACACCACCGCGAGCGGCTCACACGGGATCACGCCCGGGCGAGGAGGCTGGCCCGCGGACTCGCCGCGATCCGCGGCCTGGAGGTCGACGTCGAAGGCGTGGAGACGAACATCGTCCGCTTCCGGACGACCGCGGTCGACGCGCCGGAGTTCGCCGGGCGCTGCCGGGAGGCGGGAGTCCTGCTGAACGCCTACAGCCGGCGCGACCTGCGGGTCATCCCCCACCTCCACACGACGGACGACGATGTGGCGGACGCCCTGGAGGTCTTCCGCCGGGCCGCCGCCTAATAGCCCTCGCCAGCTGCCATCGCCAGCAGCCCTCGCCAGCAGCCCTCGCCAGCAGCCCTCGCCTGGCTGCCCTCGCCGCTAGCTGCCCTTCCCGAGCGCGACGGCGACTTCGGCCTCGATCGCCTGCGTGATCTCGTCCGACCGCTCCGAGCCGAGCAGAACCGCGATCCAGCGGGTGGACTCGTTCGTCCCCAGCACGATGCGGAACATCACCGTGAGCGGCACCGACAGCAGCATCCCCACGGGTCCCAGCACCCAGCCCCAGAAGACGAGCGAGGCGAAGACGACGAGCGTCGACAGGCCCACGCTGTACCCCATGACCTTGGGCTCGATGAGGTTGCCCCAGACGACGTTGACGACGAGGAATCCGGCCGCGGCGGCCACCGCCGTCCCGGCCCCCATCGTGAGCCACGCGACGAGCACCGCCGGCACGGCCGCGATGAAGGACCCGATGTTGGGGACGTAGTTGAGCAGAAACGCGAGCACTCCCCACAGCAACGGGTAGTTGACGCCCAGCGCCGCCATGAGCCCCGCGACGCAGAGGCCGGTTCCGATGCTGACGATCGTCTTCAGCACGACGTAGCGCCGGACCGCGGTCCCGACCTTCTCCCAGTTCTCCCGCGCCTCCGTCGCATCGGCCTCGCCGAAGGCGACCCGAACCTTGGTGGGGAAGCCCGAGAGCTCGAGCAGCATGAAGACCATCGTGAGGATGATCAGGAACCCGTTGGCGAGGATGAACCCCAGGTTCTCGACGAGCTCCCGGATGAGGCCGAGCATCCAACTCGGCGAGATCGAGATGAGTTCGTCGGCATCGAGCACGGGCGATTGGAGCCCGAACCGCACCATGTAGTCGCTCAGCGTGGCCTCCACCGCCTCGATCTGCTCCGCGAAGAGCCGGTCGAGTTGCGCCTCCGTGCGTCCGAGTTCGACGACGGGGGTCGCGATCAAGCCCCCGGCGACCGTCCCGAGGGCGAGGATGACGAGGACCAGGGCGAGGACTGCGACGGACTTGGGAATCCGGTGGTTCGTCATCCAGCGGAGCGGCGTGGAGCACAGGATGGTGAGAAAGAGCGCGAGCACGAAGGAGACGATCAGCGGCGCGGCGGCGCGCATCCCGGCCACGATGATGACGAAGGCCGCCAGGTTCAGGAGGATCCGGTGTACTCGTGTCGCGTCGTCGCGCATGGAACGAGGGTGCGGGCCGGACCGGATCGGGGCAACCCCGGAGATCGCCGGAACGTCGTTGCAGTGCGCGCCTTTCCGCGGATACTTTCGACCGTTCCCTCGTGACCGCCAACTTCCGGGATCAACTCCCGAAAACGAACTGCCGAGAGAAGCGCTTGATCGAACCGAAGATCCGTGTGCTCGTGGCCAAGCCCGGGCTCGACGGCCACGACCGGGGCGCGAAGGTGATGGCCGCCGCCCTCCAGGACGCGGGGATGGAGGTCATCTACACGGGACTCCACCAGACGCCGGAGATGATCGCCGCCACCGCGCTCCAGGAGGACGTGGATGTCGTGGCGCTCTCGATCCTGTCGGGGGCGCACATGACGCTCTTCCCGCGCGTGAAGGCGCTCCTCGATGGCCAGGGGATGGACGGCGTGCTCCTCACCGGGGGAGGGATCATCCCCGCCGAAGACGTGGAGGCGCTGACCGACCTCGGCGTCGGCCGCCTCTTCGGTCCGGGAACCTCCACCTCCGAAGCGGTCGCCTACATTCGCGCGTGGTTCGAGCAGAGCGGGCGCGAAGCCTCCGGGGCGACAGGCTAGCCGCGGCCGGTGGGCGATAACGACGACAGCCGGATGGGCGCGCTCGTGGCCGAACTGCGCGAGCTCGAAGCCCGGATCCAGCGCGGCGGCGGGGAAGAGCGCGTGGCTCGGCAGCACGCGCAGGGCAAGCTCACGGCCCGCGAGCGCGTGGATCTCCTCATCGACGAGGGCGGCGGTTTCCTCGAGATCGGCCTCCTCATCGCGCACGACCGGTACGAGGGCAAGGCGCCGGCCGCCGGCGTGGTGACCGGGGTGGGCGAGGTGTGCGGGCGCGAGGTCGTCGTCGTCGCGAACGACCAGACGGTGAAGGCCGGAAGCTGGTGGCCGGAGACGATCACGAAGATCCTGCGGGCGCAGGAGATCGCGATGCGGTGCCGCGCGCCGATCGTCTATCTCGTGGATTCGGCCGGCGTGAACCTGCCGTATCAGGGCGGGGTCTTCCCGGGGCAGTACGGCGCCAGCCGCATCTTCTACTACAACTCGATCATGCGACGCTACCTCGAGGTGCCGCAGATCTCCGCCGTGATGGGCCAGTGCATCGCGGGGGGCGCCTATCTTCCCGCCCTTTCGGACGTGATCGTGATGGTGGAGGGGACGAGCTTCATGGGTCTCGGGGGCCCGCACCTCGTGAAGGGGGCGACGGGGCAGGAGGTCGAGGCCGAGGAACTCGGCGGGGCGCTGATGCACAACCGCGTGAGCGGCGTGGCCCACTACCGCGTGGAGGACGACAACGCGTGCATCGAGAAGGTCCGTTCGCTCGTCGCCGGACTCCCCGCCGGCCTCCGTCCGGGCCCCGCCATCGAAGCCCGGGAAGCGGCGCGCCCGGCGGAGGAGGCCTACGCGCTCCTGCCCGGCGACCACCGCCAACCCTTCGACATGGAGGCGGTCCTCGAGACGATCCTCGACGAGGGTCCATTCGAGGAGTTCCAGGCGGACCGCGCGCCGGAGATGCTCACGGGAACGGGGCACATCGACGGCTTTCGGGTGGGGGTGATCGCGAACCGGCGGGGCATGTTCCGGGGCGAGGCCGGCGAACCGCCGAAGTTCGGCGGGATCGTGTACACGGAGAGCGCGGAGAAGGTGGCCTACTTCATGGACCTCTGCGACCGGCACGACGCGCCGCTCGTCTTCGTGCAGGACGTGAGCGGGTTCATGGTCGGACCGAAGGCGGAGCAGTCCGGGATCATCCGGGCGGGCGCGCGCATGGTCGAGTCCATGGCGACGGCCCGCGTGCCCAAGATCGTGCTCACGGTCAACCACGCGAGCGGGGCGGGGTACTATGCGATGGCGGCGCAGGGGTTCGATCCCGACTTCATCTTCACGTGGCCGACGGGGCGGATGGCGGTGATGGAGGGAGAGGCCGCCGTCCAGGCCGCGTTCGGACGCAAGCTCGAGGAGGCGGCGGGGGGAGACCTGGATGAGGAGACGGCCGCCGCGATCGAACGGACGCGGGAGAATTACGAGGAGCAACTCGATGCGAAATACGCGGCGGCGCGCGGGTTCGTGGACGCGATCCTGACGCCGGAGGACACGCGGGCGGTGCTGTCGCTCGCACTGCGCTGTTCCCTCGGCAACCCGGGCCCTCATCTCGGACCCTTCACCCTCCCGGACAGCCTGTGAACGAACGACCCGGGGCGACGGAGGCCCTCGCGCTCGAAGACGCATCCGCCGCGGTGGGACTCGAGGAGCGGCCGCTCCCGGCCCGCGCCGGACTCCATGGCGACCGCCGGGTGCGCGTCGCCTCCGGGCAGGGGTTCTGGGGAGACTGGCAGGAGGCGCCCAAGCTGCAGGTGCGGCGCGGCGCGATCGACTACCTGATGCTCGACTACCTGGCCGAGATCACGATGTCGATCATGCAGAAGCAGCGGGACCGGGATCCGGCCGCCGGCTACGCGCGCGACTTCGTGCCCCTGATGGACGACCTCATCGCCGACCTCCTCGAGAAGGAGATCCGCGTGGTCTCGAACGCGGGCGGGGTGAACCCGGAGGGGTGCCGGGCCGAACTCGGATTCGCGTTCGCGGACGCGTCGCTGCCGCGCCGGCCCCGGGTGTCGGTGATCACGGGCGACGACCTGATGGACTCGCTCGACGACCTCCTCGCCGCGGGACACGAACTCCGCCACATGGAGACGGGCGAGCCGCTCGCCGCCGTCCGCGACCGGGTGGCCGCCGCGAACGCGTACCTCGGCGCCGAACCGATCATCGAGGCGCTGCGGCAGGAGGCGGACATCGTCGTGGCCGGGCGCTCGACGGATACCGCGCTCACCTACGCGCCGCTCATGCACGAGTTCTCCTGGCCGGCCGACGACTGGAACCGGCTCGCGCACGGGGTCGTCGCCGGACACATCAACGAATGCGGCTGCCAGGCCTCCGGCGGGAACTCGCTCGTCGACTGGCGGGAGATCGACCTCACGCTTCCCGGCTATCCCATCATCGAAGCGGAAGCGGACGGGACCTTCGTGGTGACGAAGCACCCGGACCTCGGCGGGCGGGTGACCTGGGCCACCGTCGCGGAGCAGGTCGTGTACGAACTCGGCGACCCGCGTGAATACATCACGCCGGACGTGATCGCGGACTTCTCGACCATCCGTCTCCGCGACCTGGGGAAGGACAGGGTCCGGGTCGAGGGCGTGGCCGGCCGGTCGCGCACGGACAAGCTCAAGGTTTCCATCGCGTACCACGACGGCTTCAAGGCGGTGGGCGACCTGACCTACGCCTGGCCCGACGCGGTGGACAAGGCGCAGCGCGCGGACGAGATCCTCCGGGGTCGCCTGCGGCACCTGGGGCTCGAGTTCGACGAGATCCGAACGGAACTCGTCGGCGCCGGCGCGTGTCACGGGCCGTTGGCCGGCGCACCCTCCGACGACCTGCCCGAGGTCACGCTGCGGGTCGGCGTCCGCAGTCCGGACCGCCACGCCGTGTCACGCTTCAGCCGGGAGATCGCGCCCCTCATCCTCGCGGGCCCGCCCACCGTCACGGGCTTCGCGGGCGGCCGCCCCCGGGTGCAGGAGGTCGTCGCCTACTGGCCCGCGCTCATCGACCGCGGGGTCGTGGAATCCAACGTGAAAGTGGAGACGATGGAACTGTGAGGCTGGAACCGTGAGAGTGCGCCTGAGAGAGATCGCGTTTGCCCGTTCGGGAGACAAGGGAGACACGGCGAACGTGGGCCTTATCGCTTTTCGTCCATCCATATATCCGTCTTTGGTGAAGGAAGTTACGGCCGAACGTGTGAAGTATCACTTCAAAGGCATCTGCGAGGGCGAAGTCGAACGCTTCGAGCTTCCCAACCTGCGGGCGCTCAACTTCCTCCTCCACCGCTCGCTGGGGGGCGGCGGGACCGTATCGCTCATGCTCGATGCCCAGGGGAAGACGTTCGCCACCGCCCTGCTGAGGATGGAGATCGACGTGCCGGACCATCTCCTGAACCGGCCGGCGGACTGAGCCACGGTCCACGGACTGCGAGGCGCTCATGTTCGAATACCTCGAGATCGAGATCGACGAACGGACCGGCGTGAACCGGATCCGTCTCGACCGCGCGGACCGCCGGAATGCGCTGAGCGGGGCGCTCGTCGCGGAACTGAAGGAGGCGCTCGCACTCGCCGAGGCGGACGCCCGGGTGCGCGCGATCGGGATCGGTGGACGCGGCCCGGACTTCTGCGCGGGCGCCGACCTGGCGGAAGTGCAGGCTTCGGTCGAGGAAGGCGTCATGGCGAGCCTGCGGGAGGCGGAAGCGCTGGGCGAACTCTTCACGCTCCTGAGGAAGCTCTCGAAGCCGGTCGTCGCGGTCGTGCACGGCCGCGCGCTGGCCGGCGGGTGCGGCCTCGCGACGGCGTGCGACCTCGTGCTCGCGGCCGAGAGCGCCCGCTTCGGCTACCCGGAGGTGCGGCTCGGCTTCGTGCCCGCCATGGTGACGGCGATCCTGCGCCGGAACCTGGGAGAGAAGCGGGCCTTCGAGTTGATGTCGCTCGGTGACACGATCGATGCCGCCGAGGCGTCGCGGCTGGGCCTCGTGAACCGGATCTACGCGGACGAGGAGTTCGAGGCGGAAAGCTCGCGCTTCCTGGCCGAACTTGCCGGGCGCAGCGCCTCCGCGGTCGCGCTCACGAAGAAGCTGCTATACGGCACGGAGGGGCAGAGCTTCGAGGCCGCGGTCGCCACCGGAGCCCGCGTGAACGCCCTCGCCCGCATGACGGACGACTGCCAGGCGGGGATCGACCGGTTCCTCAACCGCGGCGGAAACCGGGAGAACCGGGAGAACCGGGAGAAAGAGGAGACGACATGAGCGAGCGGGGCGTGGCTTCGGCGGCGGGGTCGGCCTTCCTGTGGCGGGTCGGGGCGCTCGGCGCCGGCGCCGCGGGCATCGTCCTCCTCACGACGGACGGGGCGCCGCTCACGCTCGCCGTCCTCCTGCTGATCGCGGCGCTCGCCGCGGCGGGCGTCCTCCTCGGGAGCGGCGCGCACGAAGCCGCGCACGGAGCCGCGCCCGAAGCCGAAATCGAGGGCCCGCTCGACCTGAGCGCGCGCCTCGGCCTCGGGCTGCTCGGCGGATTGCTCGGCGCCGCGGTCTCCGCCGCGGCGCGCTCGGTGGTCGCGACGTTCGGCTCCATCGGAGCGCTGAGCATGGGACTGACCTCGGGGTGGACCGGGGCGGAGTTCCTGTCGCACCTGGGAAGCGGCGCGGTCTGGGGCCTCATGCTCGGGGTGCTCTACACCCGCCTGTCCGGGTCGCCGGCCTCTCGCGGCGCGCTGTTCGCCCTGGCGCCCACCCTCTACGTCGTCATCCGGCTCGCCGTCGGCGAACCCGCGCTCGACTTTGCGAGGGGGGAACTCCCTCTGGTGTCTGCGCTCGCGCTCTACGCGGGGCGGGGCGTGTTCGCCGTCTTCTCGATCCTTGCGGTCCACGTGCTGTGGGGGGCGATCGCCGGCGCGACGCTGGGCTGGGGAGAAGCGGGCGACGAGACGCCGGTCGCCCGCCCGATCGACGAGACGCCGGTCGCCCGCCCGATCGACGAGTGAACCGCGACTGGTGGCTGCGGCTGCAGATCGGACTCGGTCTGGCCGGGGGCGCCACCTGGTTCATCGGCGCGCTCACGGAGCAGGACTTCGTGGCCGGCGCGGGCTGCGGCCTCCTCGTGGCCGCCGTCGTTCTCCGCCTGGGACGAACGAAAGCCTGACCCGGCCCCCGCCGGCCCCCCGCCCCGCGGGTGCGGCCAGCGGCGCTCGCGGCCACTGGCCGTTGATCTCCCGTTGATCTCCCGTTGATCGGACCGCGCATCGAAGGGTGTGAATACCGACGAAAGCACCCGCGCGCGTCGCGCCGCGGGCACCCTCCAGGACGCGCGTGACCTCCTGAAAGACCGGTTCGGCTACGACGACTTCCGTCCCGCGCAGTCGCGCGTGGTGGAAGCCGTCCTCAGCGGCCGGGACACGCTCGCGGTGCTTCCGACCGGCTTCGGCAAATCCGTGTGCTTCCAGATCCCGGCGCTGCTGCGTCGGCGGACGACGCTCGTCATCTCGCCGCTCATCTCGCTCATCGAGGATCAGGTCGCCGGCGCCGCGCGCCGGGGCATGCGGGTGCTCGGCTGGACGAGCGCCACCCCGCGGGAGGACGTGAACGCGACGCTCGAGCGCGCCCGTCGCGGCGAACTCGACCTCCTGTACCTGGCGCCCGAACGCCTGGAGAACCGCGCGGTCTGCGATCGCCTGCGCGAAGTCGGGGTGGGGGGCATCGCCGTCGATGAGGCGCACTGCGTTTCCCAGTGGGGGCACGACTTCCGCCCGTCGTACCTGCGGATCGGGCGCGCGAGGGAGCGGATGGGGAATCCGCCGCTGACGGCCCTCACCGCCACCGCGACGCGGCGGACGCGGCGCGAGATCGAGCGGTTCCTGGGGATGGAAGGAGCGATCCGCATCTTTGTGCCCTCGAACCGCCCGAACCTCCGCTACTCCGTGGAGATGGCCCCCGATGCGCGCGAAGCCTATCGGCGCGTGCGGCGCGAGGTGGCGGCGTGCCGGGGGGCGTCGGCGGTCGTCTATGCGCGCACGCGCGGCCTGAGCGCGCAGCTTGCGATCGCGCTCTCGAGGACGGGGGTGCCCAGCGCGCCCTACCATGCGCGTCTGCCGATCGAGCGACGCCAAGCGACGCAGCGGGCCTTCCTGGACGGGAGCATTCGCGTGGTCTGCGCCACGACCGCGTTCGGCATGGGGATCGACCACCCGCAGGTACGTCTCGTCGCGCACCTCGGCGCCCCGGGGTCGCTGGAGGAGTACGTCCAGGAAGCGGGTCGCGCCGGCCGCGACGGCGAACCGGCGCGCTGCGCGATGGTCGCGATCCGCGAGAATCGCCGCCGCGCCCTTCCGTTCCGCCGGCGCGAGCGCCCCCGGCCGGGCAGCCCGCCGCCCGGCTCCGACCGGGCCGCCGTCGACGCCGAACGGCGCGCCGCGATGGGGGCCTACATCGAGACCGCCGCCTGCCGCCGGGCGGCCATCGCCGCCTACTTCGGCGAACGCGCTCCGGTCTGCGACGGCTGTGACAACTGCGACGGCGCCCGGACGGCGTCCGCGCACCCCGCTGAACGGAGCGTCAGAACGACCACGACACGCCGAAGATGGCGATCACGGGGAGGGAGGCGAGCGGAGCGGGGCGCGTGAGGGGCTGGTCGGCCGTGGTCTGATAGAAGAGCGCGTCCCGGCGATCCAGCGCGTTGAGCAACCGCACATAAGGTGCGATCACGACGGACGAGCGGCCGATGCTTGCGACCCAGCGTCGCGAGACCTCCGCGTCGAGCCGGAGATACGAGTCCTCCGGCGCCCCCGAGAGCACCGGCAGGGGATCGTCACCGCTCGGGGCGTCCGTCTCCCCGGGTCCCGCGGTCACGGATGCGAAGGAGAGGCCGGCTCCGTACGCGAGCCGGATGCCGAAGTCGAACTCGCGGACGTCCGAGGAGAGTCCGCCGCTGAGGAGTTGCCGGCCCACGAACGGCGTCTCTTCGTCCGGATCGTGCGTCCACACGAACGCGATCGAGTAGCCGATCCAGCCCCGGACCGGGCCCTCCTTTGCCTGCAGCCACAAGTCCGCGCCCCCGGAATAGAGTTGATTGGCGTCGGGGAGATCGTCGAAGGACTTCAGGTAGCTCTCGATGCCGACATCGACGCCGTTCTCGAGCGAGTTCGCGTATCCGACCACGAGATGAGAGGCTCTGGCGATACTGGACCCGGGCGTCGACGGCGGCAGCTGGCCGGGATCCAGCGTGGGCAGGATCTCGCCGATGGTGGGTCCGGTGAGGTCTCCGGAGAGGATGGATTCGGGCCCGCGCACCACCTGAAAGAACCTCCCGGCGGAGAGGCGGACATCCACCGCGTCCGTGACGTGCCAGGTGACGGTGCCCCGCGGTGCGAACTTCGCGCGGCGGGAGGGCGCAAAATAGCTGGCCCGGACCCCTCCCCTCACTTCGACTTCCGGGGCCAGCTCCCAGATGGCCTCGCCCCACCCGGCCACCACGTCGGCGCGCCGCACGGCGTGGGACACGTCGTGCGCCGTTCTGCCGCCGAGGACCGTCCGCCGGTCCACCACGGTCTCGTAGGAGTCGAAGCCGCCGCCCGCGGCCCAGCGAAGTTCGCGGCCTCCCGACTCGAACAGCGCCTCGGTGCGCGTGCGAACGGTTCGGGCGATGACGTCCGCGAAAGAGACCTCGAAGTCCAGTTCCTTGTCGCGCGGCAAGGGCAGACCCGTGCCGAACCGTCCGTGAGCGCCTCTCAGCGTGAACGTGCCGTCGGCCAGCGGGACGCGGTAGCTCGCGGACCCTGCGAGGTTGCCCCAGTAGGCCGACTCCACCGCCCCGGTGTCCTCGAGCCGTCCGATGTCGAGCAGCACGGACTCGCGGTTCCAGAACCCCGTGGCCGCGAACTTTCCGGGCCCCAGACGATAGTCGAGCCGGCCCAGGAGGTCGCCGTACCCGTACGGCATTTCCGGCTCGTTCGTGATGATGGGATAGCCGAGTCCGTGAAGCGCCCGGCCGCTGAGGAGCAGGCGCCCCGCCGGTCCGACCGGGCCCTCCGCGCGCAGCGTGCCGCCCAAGAGGTCGGCCGCGCCGGCGACGCGGAAGTTCTCCGCGTCTCCCTCCCGGATCTTGAGGTCGAGGACGTAGGAGAGTCCCCCGTCGTAGCGGGCCGGCGTCCCGCCGATGTAGAGGGATGCCTCGTCCAGCACGCCGTCCGGGAACGCGTCCAGGAGGCCGCTGAGGTGGAACGGCGCGTAGACCGGTGCGCCGTCGAGCAGCACGAGCTTCAGGTCCGACGCGGCGCCCCGCACGTAGAGCACGCTCGTCGGGTCCGCGGGATCGATGCCGGGATCGTCCAGCGTCAGACCCGCCTCCGCCACGCCGGGGGACGAATCCAGCGCGCGGAGTTCCGTTTCTCCTTCCTCGCGGAACCCGGCGCGGGTGAGGCCGGGAGCGGGCAGCCGCCGGGCGACGATGCGGGCGAACAGGCTCGGCATCGCGACGGGCCGCCGCTCCAGGGCCAGGTCGAGCGGGACGCCATCGCCCGCGGGGACCACGACGCTGGTGGAAAGCGGGTCGCGATCCAGCGCCCGCGCGACGAGAAAGATGGGTCCGGGCGGAAGCCCGTCCGCCCTGTAGGATCCGTCGTCGTCCGTAATCAGGAACCAGGAGAACGCGGGAAAGCGGATCTCCACCGAAGCGCCGGCGATCGGCGTCTGCGTCTCGGCGCGCAGCACACGGCCGAAGACGGCCCCGACGGCCGGCACGTCCTCCGAAGGAGGGGGCGGCGGGGGATCCTGAGCGAGCACCGGCGGGGCGACGAAACCGGCCGAAGCCGCGCCGAGCAGCAGGACGAATCGCCACCGATGGGAGACGGGCCCCGACCTTCGGTACATGGGCTTCGTCATCCCGGATCCACCCCTCGAGGCTCGCTCAGATCGTCAGGTCGCCGTCGTCCGCTCCTGCGGGCGGGCGCTACCTGCGCTGCTACCCGTCGGTGCCGAGAAAGATCTCCACGGGACTCGCAGCCGCCGAATCCGTGCGCCGCAACTCACCATCTTCGAGGTGGACGACTTCGCGCTCATCGATGACTACAGAACCGATCGCGGCGTCCCGCGGCAAGGTCACGCGGATCTCATCCGCCGCTCCCGCGACCTCGATGACGCCCGGCTCCACATGGAAGCTCGCGTCACGGGCCGCCACGGTGGCCGTCTCCCCGTCGGACAGTTCGACCGTCAACCGCGTGCCTTCGTGCCCGCCGACGACCATGATGCGCACGGCGCCCTCGCGGGGGGCCACCGACACGCGGGAAGGTCCGGCGTCCCCGGCGACCTGGGAGTCGTCCGCGATCCAGGCCGCAACCGCATCGAGGCCATCGTCGACCCAGCCCTTTACCGGCGATCCCGGCACCGCGTAGGCGCCCGCGGCGACGAGAAGCGTGACCCCCGCGGCCACCGCGACCGAGCGCCGGCTCAGCCTGGCCCAGCGTCGCGCCCTTGCGTTCGCGAGAGGCATCGGCGCCCCGCGCGCGGCCTCCCGCAGCGCCGCCGGCATCTCGATCCGCGATTCCGGCACCGCGAGCAGGTCGAGCGCCGCGGTGGCACGCCGCGTCGCAAAGCGCATTTCGTCGCTGCGCGCCGCGCACTCCGGGCACGACGCCACGTGCGTCTCGACGGGTCTCCGCTCTGCTGCGGTCAGCTCACCGTCGAGCAGAGCGAGCAGCGCTCCGTCGCCGACATGTAGGTGTTCACGGGTAGACATACTCAATCCTCACTATTTTCAACGCAGATTTCCAGTCGCATCCCGACCGGTCACCCATCGTCCCCCCCTCACCGGCCCCGACCGGTCTCGTCCTCCACAGTCCGCGGATCCAGCGCCTCCGTGAATCGGCGCAGCGCCCGCGCGACCAGCGTTCCCACCGACCCCGGCGCGACTTCGATCGCCTCGGCGATCTCGGCGTACCGGAATCCTTCCTCTCTCATCAACAGCAACCGACGGTCGCGTTCAGGCATCTCCGCCAGCGCGGCGCGCACCGCCGCGACCCGTTCAGCCCGCAAGACCGATTGGTCCGGCAACTCCACCGGATCGTGCGCGAGATCCGCCTGTTGGTAGCGCTGCGAGAGCAACCGCCGCCGTCGCGCGCTCATGCGAGCGTCGTCCCGCACCAGGTTCGTCGCCACCGTAAACAGCCAGCGTCGTACCTCCTCGTCCGGAAGAGGCTGCTCCAACAGCCGAATGAACGCCTCTTGTACGACGTCGTCCGCAAGGTCGGCGTCACCCACCATCCGGTTGACATACCGAAGAAGTGGGGTCCAGTGGCTGTTGTATGCCGCCTCGAAGTCCACGGTACTCCCTTCCACACCGTTGCCGGTACGCGAAGAGCGCCGCGGGCTTGCACCCTTGCCATCCATAGGGTCAACGCCTGCCGGGGCCCGATCGTGACGCGTCCGGGATCACTCGACGTTTGGGCGGGAGGCCCGCCTCCGGTACGTTAGGCGCGCGGCGTCCCGAAGTCACAGCCCGCCCGCCGCCGGGCCACGCACACGACCTTGTCGCGCATACTTGTCGCGCATACCTGTCACGCATACCTGTCACGCTTGCGAGACCGGCCGCTCACGGCGCCGGACGCACGCCCGAACCGAGGAGTGAATGGGAGACCCGAGTTTCTACCTGGAAGACCACCATGAGATGATCCGCGACATGGTGCGGGAGTTCGCCGAGGCGGAGATCGCTCCCGTCGCCGCCCGCTACGATGAGTCGGAGGATTTTCCGTGGGACACCGGCGCCCTCATGTCGGAACTGGGGCTGTTCGGAATCCCCTTCGAGGAGGGACTGGGCGGCGCCGGCATGGATCTTCTCGCGGCGTCGATCGCCGTGGAGGAACTCGCCCGCGTGGACGCCAGTCATTCGATCATGGTCGGGGCGCACACGAGTCTGGCCGCGGCTCCGATCGCGCGCTGGGGCACGGAGGCGCAGAAGGAACGCTTCCTCCGACCCCTCGCGAGCGGCCGCGTGCTGGGCGGATTCGGGCTCACGGAGCCGGGGTCGGGTTCCGACGCGGGGGGCATGCGGACGACGGCCCGGAAGGTCGGCGACCGCTGGGTCATCAACGGGAGCAAGACGTGGATCACGCACGGCGGCGTGGGCGAAGTGTTCGTCGTCGGCGCCCTCACGTCGCCCGACAAGGGCTCGCGCGGCATCACCGCGTTCATCCTCACCAAGGAGACGTGCGATCTCGAAGATGCCGCGCGCGTGGGGTTCGGCCATTCCGCGGACCTCGATCCGATGCCGGGGTTCAGCGCCGGGCAGAAGCTGCGCAAGCTGGGCTGGAACGCGTCCGACACGCGCGAACTCACGCTGGAGGATGTGGAAGTGCCGGAGGAGAACGTGCTCGGCGAGGTGGACCGGGGCTTCCCCATCTTCCTCGACACCCTCGACGGCGGACGGGTCGGGATCGCCGCCCACGCGATCGGGATCGCGCAGGGCGCCCTCGACCAGACCGTCCGCTACACCGGCGAGCGGAAGCAGTTCAAGAAGAAGATCCACGACTTCCAGGGCGTCCGCTTCATGCTTGCCGAGGCGCAGACGCGCATTCACGCGGCGCGGCTCATGATGCACCAGGCCGCGCGCCTCCGGATGGCGGGGGCGAGGCACAAGAAGGAGGCCGCCATGGCCAAGCTCTTCGCCTCGGAGACGGCGATGGACGTGACGACGATGGCGGTGCAGCTGCACGGCGGGTACGGCTATTCGCGCGAGTATCCCGTCGAACGGATGATGCGCGACGCGAAGATCACGGAGATCGGCGAGGGGACGAGCGAGATCCTCAAGATCGTGATTTCGCGGGAGATGCTGCGCGAAGCGGGCTCCCTCGATTAGTTTGGGGGGGAGAAGCTTCAGCCGTGCGTCACGATCCGATCACGATCTGTTAGCGGAAACCGGGCAGTAACGAAGAGATACACGGACCCCCGGGCAGTGGCCGGCGGTTCGCAGCGAAGAATCGAGTCTTACAGGATGCCAGCCCTCTGGTAGCACAATCGGGCGCGGCGAACCCGCGCGCGTGCTGACGTAGCGTGCGCCGCGAGATCGTCGTAAACGCCACGACCCGCGAGAAACGGGTCGCGATCGTAGAAGACCGCAAGCTCGTCGAACTGATGTACGAACGGCCCGACGAGCGCCGCATCGTCGGCGATATCTATCTCGGCGCGGTCGAGGCGATCGTGCCCGGACTTCAAGCCGCCTTCGTCGACATCGGCGCCGAGAAGGCCGGCTTCCTGCACGCCTCCGACCTGCAGCCCGACGAAGATCCCGATGATGAGGGCAACGGGGGACGGGAACGAAACGGGGGGCGTCGACGGGCGCGCGGCGAGAACGCTCCCCGCATCGAGGAAGCGATCCGCAAGGACCAGACGCTCCTCGTCCAGGTCGTGAAGGAGCCCATCGGCACGAAGGGGCCCCGCGTCACGACGCAGGTCTCGCTCCCGGGCCGCTTCCTCGTGTATATCCCGGACTCCTCCAACATCGGCGTCAGCCGCAAGATCGGCGACCGGGAGACGCGCGCTCGCCTGAGAAGCATGGTGCGGGACATCCTCGGCGACGACGGCGGCGTCATCGTCCGGACGGTCGGCGAAGAGTTGACGAAGGAGACCTGCGAGCGGGAACTCAAGTCGCTGCGCAAGACGTGGCAGAAGGTGCGCCGCCGGCAGAAGGGGATGAAGGCGCCGGCCCTCGTGTACCAGGACGCGCGCCTGACGTCCGGCATCATCCGCGACCTGTTCAGCGACCGGATCGATGAGCTCACGGTGGACTCGGCGGACCTGTACCACGAGATCCGCTCCTACCTGGGACAGGTGGACCCGGATCTGCTCGAGCGGGTGAGCCGGTACGAGGGCACGGCGCCCATCTTCGACGAGTTCGGGATCGAGGAGGAGATCCGCCGCGCGTTCCGCCGCACCGTCCACCTGAAGTCCGGCGGCCATGTCGTGATCGAGCAGACCGAGGCCCTCGTCTCGATCGACGTGAACACGGGGCGCTACACGGGCCGGCGCGACCCGGCGAAGACCATCCTCAAGACGAACCTCGAGGCGGCGGGAGAGATCGCCCGCCAACTGCGTCTGCGCGACGTGGGCGGGATCATCGTCATCGACTTCATCGACATGAACGAGGAGGAGTCACGCAACAGGGTCGTGCAGCAGATGAAGACCCTTCTGGGACATGACCGCGCGCGCTCGAAGGTGTTCGGCATCTCCGAACTCGGCCTGCTGCAACTCAGCCGGCAGCGCGTGAGCCCCAGCCTGCACCAGCGGATGATGGAACCGTGTCCGTACTGCGAGGGCGCGGGGAGAATCCTGGCTTCCGAGACGGTGGTGCGCCGCCTGGAACGGGCGCTGGACCGGGTCGCCGCGGCCGGCCGGGAGAGCGGGATCACGATCCTCACGCACCCGGTGATCGCCCTCCACCTGCTGGAGCGCGAGCGGGAATTCCTGGGCCGAATGAGAGACAGCGGCAAGATCGCGATCGAACTGCGCGACAACCCGCTGCTCGGTCTCGACGAGTTCCGTCTCCTCGCCCACCCGGCCGACTCCGACGTCACGAAGAAGTACATTTCGAGCTAGCCCCTGCGGGCCCCGGCGACGCGTCGAATCCACGCCGTTTTGTTTGACACTTTGTTTGACACATCGGCTTGGCTCCGGTAATCTCAGCGGCTCGCAATTCGTGGAATTCCAGTGGTGATCTGACGATATGTACGCGATTTTCAAAGCCCAGGGGAAGCAGTTCCGCGCGGTGGAGGACGCCGTGCTCCGCATCCCCTCCCTCGAGGCGGAGCCCGGGGATACGGTCAAGTTCGATGACGTGCTGCTCGCCGAGCAGGACGGGGACGTCCACGTGGGAGCCCCGTGCGTGGCGGGCGCCTCGGTCGCGGCGGAAGTCGTGAGCCACGGGCGCGGCGACAAGATCATCGTCTACAAGATGAAGCGGCGGAAGGGCTACCGGCGGAAGCAGGGCCACCGCCAGGGTTACACGGAGATCCGGATCGTCGGCATCGATCTGCCCGACGAGCCGCAGGAAGCGACGGCGAAGCCGGCGGCCGCGGCTCCGAAGGCTGAAGCGGCTCCGAAGGCTGAAGCGGCCCCGAAGGCTGAAGCGGCTCCGAAGGCCGAAGCCGCGCCCGCGCCCGAAGCCGCTCCGGAAGCCGAAGCCGCCCCCGCCGCGGCCGAGTCGACGCCGGTGGACATCACGCCGGTGGCACGGGAGCTGGCGGAGGAGCACGGACTCGACCTGGGCGCGATCGAGGGAACGGGCAAGGACGGCCGCATCCTCAAGGGCGATGTGGACAGGGCCATTGCGGCGAAGGAAGGCGACTGATGGCGCATAAGAAAGGTGTCGGCTCCAGCCGCAACGGACGCGACTCGAACGCGCAGTACCTCGGCGTCAAGAGATACGGGGGCGAGCGGGTCACGGCGGGCCATATCCTCGTTCGGCAGCGGGGAACGCCCTTTCACCCGGGTCGCAACGTCGGCCGGGGGAGGGATGACACGCTGTTCGCGCTCGCCGACGGAGAGGTCGAATTCCACCGCCGGCGAGGCCGCCGCTTCGTCAGCGTCGTGACACCGGGGACGCCGGGAGCATAGCCCGCCGCGCGCTCGCAGCCGCACCGCCACCGGCTGCAGCCGCGCCGGGCGGTCCCGGCGCCCTCAGACTTTCGTCGGACCCCCTCGGCAGCCCCCTCAGGAGCCTTTGAACTCGGGCTTCCGCTTCTCGAGGAAGGCGCCCACGCCCTCCGCCATGTCGTCGGTCGAGAAGAGGAGCGAGAACCAGCTGCGCTCGAACTTGAGCCCCTCATCCAGCGGCATCCGCCGGGCGGCAAGGATCGACTCCTTGGCGGCCTGAAGCGCGACGGGGCTGCGGCTCGCGATGTTCGACGCGAGTTCCATCACATGCTCGTCCAGTGCCTCCGGGGCGACCGCGGCTTCCACGAGCCCGATCTGCTCCGCCTTCTCGCCTGAGATCAGCTCGCCGCTCATCACGAGCCGCATCGCCCAGCCCTCACCCACCAGACGCGGGAGCCGCTGCGTGCCGCCGGCGCCGGGGATGAGTCCGAGGTTGATCTCCGGCTGGCCGATCCGGGCCGAGGTCGAGGCCACGCGCATGTCGCACGACATGGCGAGTTCGCAGCCGCCGCCGAGGCAGAAGCCGTTGATCATCGCGATGACGGGCTTGGGGAAGGACTCGATCGCGCTGTACATGTCGCCGCGCGTCATGCTGCGGTACTGCTCGACCGGGCGCGCGTCCTTGAACTCCGAGATGTCGGCGCCCGCGATGAAGGAGCGGTCGCCGGCCCCCGTGATGACGACGACGCGGACATCGTCGTCGCCCGCGAGGCGGTCGAGCGCGCCGAAGATGGCGCAGCGGACGGCGCCGTTGAGCGCGTTGAGCTTCTCCGGCCGGTTGACCGTGAGCCTGGCGATATGTCCGTCGAGTTTCTCGACGATAAGGACGTCACTCATGACCACTCCGATGCTTCAGGTTGGCTGGTTTTGAACGTTGCCGGCGGCCTGGGACGGTCGCCGATCGAACGGTATCACGCGAAACTTCATGGGGCTATGCGCCGGCGTCCCTGTCCGTGAACGGGAAGGGGACTACGACCACATCGAGCGACTCACAGGTCACGCCATGCTTCCTCGTCTTCGGGCGAGGTCCATTCGGTCATGGTTTCCGAGAGGCCCCGCAGGTAGCCATCGGGACCCGGCGTCACCTTGCGAACGACCAGGTGTTCACCCGCGATCTCGAAGGCGAGTATATCACCCTCGATCAAGCCAGCCTCATCAGATTCATCCCGTACGCCTCCCTCTGGCGGTGCGCAGGCTCAGGCCAGGTGTGTCGTGCGGCCGCCGACGACGGTGCGGACGACTTCGATCTCCTTGATCGCGTGCGGGTCGGCCGTGTGGGGATCGTCGCCGAGGATCACGTAGTCCGCGAGCTTCCCCCCGGTGATCGAGCCCTTGATGTTTTCCTCGAAGGAGGCGTGGGCTCCGTTGATCGTGCAGATGCGGAGCGCCTCGGGGACGGAGATCTTCTGGCTCGGACCCCACTCGCGTCCCTGCATGTCCGTGCGCGTGACCATGCTCTGGATCGCCATCAGCGCCTCGAACGGCCCCGGCGGGTAGTCGGACGCGCCGGCCACCGGGATGTCGTAGTCGAGGAAACGCCGGTGGGCGAACATCCATTCCATCTTCTCGGGTCCGTACTCGCCCCACTTGTTCCCATGGAAGTGGATGTAGGTGTAGAAGGGCGTGGGGATCGCGCCGATGTCCTTGATCCTCTGCAGGAGTTCGTCGTCCACCAGCGAGCAGTGCTCGAGCCGGAAGCGGGGGTCGGCCTGCGGCATCTCGCGCTGGACTCGCTCGTAGGCGTTGAGACACATGTCGATCGTCTTGTCGCCGTTGGCGTGGATCCCGATCTGGAAGCCGGCGCGGACGGCATCGTCCACCGCCTCGTGGATATCCTCCTGACTCATGGTGCTGATGCCGTAGTCGTCCGGGCGCCCGACGTACGGGGTGCGCATCGCCATCGTGCGCTCCGAGGCGGAGCCGTCCGCGCTGTACTTGACGGCTCCGATGCGCAGGTTCTCGTCGCCGAAGCCGGTACGGATCCCCGCCTGCTTGAGCGCCGCGAACAGGCCGCCGCCCCCGGAGGGGAAGTAGTACATGCGGAAGCGGAGTTCCCCCGCGTCGTAGGCGTCCTGCAGCGCGGTCAGGCCCTGGCTGCTGCCGCCCGTCTCGTGGACGGAGGTAATGCCGGCCGCGGACATCAGTTGTCCGATGAGGGCGACGCCGGCCTGGCGGTCTTCCCGCGTGCTGCCGCCGGGGACGAGGCGCTGCAGGGGGCGGCGCGCGAGTGACGCCACCTTGCCCGTCAGTTCGCCGTTCTCGCGGTAGAAGTGCCCGCCGGGCGGGTCGGGCGTGTCCGCGGTGATCCCGGCAAGTTCGAACGCCCTCGAGTTGTAGACGCTCGTGTGCCCGCCGCGGTGCGTGACCTGGACCGGGTGGTCGGGGACGGCCTCGTCGATGTCGAGGCGGTTGAGGGGGCGCCCCTCGTCGATCTTGGTGTCGTCGTAAAGGAAGCCGACGACCCACTCGCCCGGAGGCGTGTTCTGCGCGCGCTCGCGGAGCGCGGACTTCATGCCCTCGATCGTGCGGATGTTCATGTCCACCTGCGTGAGATGGCGCATGCCGGCGGAGGAGGGGTGGTTGTGCGCGTCGATGAAGCCGGGGACGACGGTGCCGCCGCCCGCGTCGATGCGCTCGGTGCCGGGGCCGGCGAGGTTCGCGATGTCGTCGTTCGATCCGACGGCGAGGAAGCGGCCGCTCTTCACGGCGAACGCCTCGGCCTCCGGGTTCGCGTCGTCGACCGTGTAGACGGTCGCGTTGGTCACGACCTGGTCCGCGTGCCCCCCGGCGTCTCCCGCGGCCCCTCGGCCGCCTCCGCCCTGCGTCGCGCAGCCCGCCAGGGCCGCGCCTCCGGCCGCGAGCCCGGAAAGGGCCATGAACTCCCGGCGATTGACTTCGCTCATCGTCGTCTCCTCAGGCCTCGTATGTGGCGCGGCCGCCGACGACGGTGCGCAGAATCTCGATCTCCTTGATCGCGAAGGGGTCGGCCGTGTGCGGGTCCTCCGCGAGGATCACGAAGTCCGCCAGCTTGCCGGCGGTGATCGATCCCTTGATCCCTTCCTCGAACGCGGCGTGGGCCCCGTTGATCGTGCACACGCGGAGCGCCTCCTCGACGGTGATCTTCTGGCTCGGGCCCCACTCGCGCCCCTGTATGTCCGTGCGCGTGACCATGCTCTGGATGCCCATCAGCGCCTCGAACGGCCCGGGCGGGTAGTCGGAGGCGCCCGCCACCGGAATCCCGTAGTCGATGAACCGCCGGTGCGCGAACATCCATTCCATCTTCTCCGGCCCGTACTCGCCCCACTTGTTGCCGTGGAAGTGGACGTAGGTGTAGAAGGGGGTGGGGATCGCGCCCACGTCCCGGATCCTGCGCAGGAGGTCGTCGTTCACGAGCGAACAGTGCTCGAGGCGGAAGCGGGGGTCGGCTTGCGGCATCTCCCGCTGGGCGCGCTCGAAGGCGTTGAGGCACATCTCGATCGCGAGATCGCCGTTGGCGTGGATGCCGATCTGCCACCCGTGGCGCACCGCGTCGTCCACCGCCTCGTGGATCTCCTCCTGGTTCATCGTGAGGATCCCGTAGTCGTCGGGACGGCCGACGTACGGCGTGGACATGGCCATCGTGCGCTCCGAGGCGGAGCCGTCGGCCCCGTACTTGATCCCGCCCACCTTGACCCACTCGTCCCCGAAGCCGGTGCGGATGCCCGCCGCCTTGAGGGCGTCGAAGAGGCCGGAAGGGTCGCCGGCGTTGGGGAAGACGTAGGCGCGGAAGTGGAGTTCGCCCGCGGCGTACGCGTCCTGGTAGCTGACGAGGTCGTTGCCGGCCCCGGTCTCGTGGACCGAAGTGAGGCCGGCCGCCGCCATGCGCTCGCCGATGAGGCGGATGCTCTCCTGCCGCTCCGCGCGCGTCGTGCCCGCGGGGATGAGGCTCTCGAGCGGGTCCTTGGCGTGTTCCGCCACGCGTCCGGTGAGTTCGCCGTTCTCCCTGTAGTACCGGCCCCCCGGCGGGTCGGGCGTGTCCGCGGTGATCCCGGCGAGTTCGAACGCCCGGGAGTTGTAGACGCCGGTGTGGCCGCCCCGGTGGGTGACGGAGACGGGATGGTCCGGGACCGCGTCGTCGATGTCGGCTCGTGTCAGCGGCCGTCCGTCCTCGAGCTTCGTGTCGTCGTAGAGGAACCCCTGCACCCACTGGCCCGGCGGCGTGTTCTGGGCCCGCTCGCCGAGCGCGCTCTTGATGGCCTCGATCGAGCGCACGTCGAGGGTCACCTGCTTGAGGTGCTTCGTGCCGGAGTAGAAGGGGTGGTTGTGGGCGTCGATGAAGCCGGGGACGACGGCGTGGCCCGCGGCATCGATGATGTCGGTGCCGGGACCGACGAGGTTCGAGATGTCGTCGCTCGAGCCCACGGCGAGGAAGCGGCCGCTCTTGACCGCGAACGCCTCGGCGCGGGGCAGGTCGTCATCCACGGTGTAGACGGTTGCGCCAAGAACGACGAGGTCGGCGTGGCCTCCCGCCGCGGTGCCGGCGCCGGAGCGCGATCCGCTTCCGGGGCTGCCGGAGTCCCCCGCGCCGCAGCCGGCCAGCGCCGCGCCTCCCGCCGCGAGGCCGGAGACCGCCATGAAGTCACGCCGCGTGAAGTCGCTCATCAGGTCTTCCTCCGACGGTGGATCGGTCGATGTTCCCTACTTTAGCTCAACGAGTTGGTCGGGGTCCACGCGCACGACGATGTAGGTGATCGTTTCCGTGATCTCGCTGAAGCCGTGCGGCGAACCGGCCGGGATGATGAGCATGTCGCCGGGGCCGATCTGCTGGCTTTCCCCGCCCGTGATCCCGCCCACGGAACTGGGGCCGGTGAGCGTGCGCACGGTGTTGCCCTCGGGGTCGAGGGCGCGCGCGTCGGAGAGTTCGCCGCCGGTGACGAGCGTGCCGCGGCCGGAGACGACGTAGTAGACCTCGGTCTGATTGTGGTGCTGGATCGCCCCGAGCGACGTGGTCGGCGGGCGCTGCACGACGCCGACGCCGGCGTTGTGTCCGCCCGCGTCGATGTGCCGGATCTGCTGGTCGCTGACCCGGCCCTCGGGCGCGTTCGCGATCGTAGCGAGGATGTCGGCGGCGGAGATGTAGGTGGCCGGCGGGTTGTCCGGGCGGTCGCCCGGCGCCGCGCTCCAGAGCACGCCTGCCGCGAGGGCGGCGACGATCAGCTTCGACATGGTCCGGCTCCCGTTTCGATTCATGGAGATCACGGAGAGTTGAGACGGTCCGCGGATTCTAGACCGGCCCGCCCGTCCGGTCCACGGCTTGCCAGAGATCGGACGGTAATTGCGGTTGTATGGCGAGTAGCACCTGTCTCGCGTTCCCGCGGGAACGTCTCGCGCCGCGTCGCTGTTCCGCGAACGGGTTGCGGACGTACGTTCCGAGGGTCGTTTCGGGGGTTTGCGAAGGACCGCGCACGAGAGGGATCAGGAGGGACGGATGACCGAGTGGAGCCGCCGCAACTTCGTCAAGACGACCGCGGCCGCGGGGCTCGCGCTCCCGGCCGCGCCCGCCCTGGCCGCGGCCGGCCCGCGGGCCGCTGAGGCCGGACTCCGCGTGGGTCCGGCGACCGGCTCTCCTGCCGACGACGATCCGCTGGGGATCCGGGGCCAGTTTCCGGTCACCGAGGAGTTCGCCTATTTGAACACGGCTTCCACGGGGCCGCTCCCGCTTCCCGTGCGCGAAGCGCTCGTCTCGTACGCGGACGAGAAGATGACGTACAAGGATCCGGGGAGCCGCAGACGCGCCGTCGACCGGGCGCGCAGCCGTTTCGCGTCTCTGTTCGGAGCGGACGAGAACGAGATCGCCTTCCTCTTCAACACGAGCGACGGCGAGAACATCGTGGCCAACGCGATCGACTGGCGGCCGGGCGACAACGTCGTCATCGACGAACTCCACTTCGTAACGGCCTTCGTCGTCTACCGCGAACTCGAACGGCGGGAGGGCGTCGAACTCCGCATCATCCCCTCACGCGAAGGGCGCGCCCGCCCCGAGGACTACGACGCGTACACCGACGACCGCACGCGGCTCGTCAGCGTGGCGTGGGTCTCGAACCGCAACGGGTTCCGGCACGATCTCCCCACGCTGGCCGAGATCGCGCACGCGCGGGGCGGGTACCTGTTCGCCGACGGGATCCAGGCGTTCGGCACCTTCCCGACGAACCTCCACGAGGAGGGCGTCGACTTCGCGTGCGGAAACGGGTACAAGTGGCTCCACGCCGACTTCGGGTGCTCGATCCTGTACGCCCGGAGCGAGCACCACGACTGGATGGAGCCCGACCGCTTCGGCCACGCGCAGGTCGCCGAGACGCTCCCGGAGCACCAGTACCGGCTCAGGACGGATGCCCGGAAGTTCGAGCACGGGAGCCTGGCGTTCGGTCCCGTCGCGGCCATGGACGCGGCGCTCGGCTTCATCGACGAGGTGGGTCTGGCGCGGATCGCCGAGCACACGCACGCGCTCGCCGGCGATCTCCGCGAGGGCGCTGCGGAACTGGGGATGAAACTCTTCACGCCACCGGAGAACCCGTCACCGATCGTGAGCTTCCATCACGGGATGGACCCGGACGAACTCGGGGATGCACTGCGCGAGGAGGGGGTGCTCTTCACCTACCAGGAGGGAGGAGAACTCCTCCGCGCCGCCGTTGCGATGTTCAACAACCGCGACGACATCGACCGCCTGCTCGGAGTCATCGCCGCCCGCGTGTAAG
>LXNJ01000641.1_pt1 | contig 23593 bp, 16 predicted proteins | sample 809081 | NCBI WGS metagenome assembly LXNJ01 (sample SAMN04870510, study PRJNA318959) | sponge metagenome | biome: sponge; feature: marine sponge reef; material: water | host: Petrosia ficiformis | place: Greece: Milos, Mediterranean Sea | collected 2013-05-29 | depth 5-7 m | reverse complement strand
GCGCTCAGGTGCCTTGCGAGCCGGGCGACTCGACGGCCGAATTTAGGCAACTTATTTCTGGGACAGAACACTAGCGCAACGCCACGTCGTGTGTATTCTCATCCGCCGCTTTCTGAATCCTCAGCACCGTTCCGGCGGCGCGAATCACCGATTCGGTGCACCGTTCGCCCTCCTCGGACCCGCCACGGATATCCTCCAGGAATGCCTGAAGGTACCCTCCGGACCGATCTTCCGGTATCGATTGCGATTCCACCCGCTCCGAATCCTTCCACGCAACCTGAATGGTATCCTGCGTCGTACCTGCCTCGAGCACGCCATCCCGCCCCCAGAACGTGTACCGCCAGTAGAACGGCAGTGAATATCCCGCCTTGTCGGGCATGAAGTACGACACATCGCCAAGCACGCCGCAACCGTTGTCCATTGTCAGCATCATCTGAGCACCGTCTCGAAAGTGCGGAAACTCCGGCGCGAAGGCATTCCAGCACCTGGCGGCGTTGACCGACTCGAATTCCAGGCCGGTTATCCACGGAAGACAGTCAATCGCATGGATGGCAAGGTCGTTAATGGTCCCGCCGTGCTTGCCTTCTTCAAAGTACCAACCCGGCCTTGACCCCAGCAGCAGCGGATGCTGTCCGCCAAATGAAATCGCGTGGACCTCCCCGATCGCACCCTCCCGAATCATGTTCCTGGCGCCGATGGTCTGTCCATGATCCCGCATGGACAACATGCATCCCACCCTCAGATTCCGCTGGCCGGCGATTCGTTCGATTTCGTCGAGTTCATCGAGGCTGGTGCACAGTGGTTTATCGACGATGACATGCTTTCCCGCGTTTAAAGCGTGAATGGCCGCACTGCCGCGCCTGGCGAAATACTCCCCGATGGCCACGACGTCGCAATCCACTTCGCACAACATCCTGTCGGGATCCGAATGCGTGACGTTTACACCGGCTGCCGCCGCCGCCGCCCGCGCGGCATCGTCTACTTCACAGGCAGCCACGACCTCCACGTCGTTGCGTCCGTTCGCACGTTTGTAAAGGTCGTGAATATGACCATGACGAAATCCAACAAAAGCAAACCGAACCGACATAACACCTCCCCGTTAATTCAGTAGCGGGATTTTACATGGATGGACAGGATCGACGGGATAAATGCCAGGAGCAGGACAAATGCTCATTTTTCCGTGCCATAGCGATGAATCCGTACGCCTGCAGGCCGCGCGGGACCACGCTGGCCGATCCAATTTCACGTCCTTAAAAAGCCGCCGTTCCATTCTACGTTGAAATTATCGAGAAACAACCGATTATACTATAATCCGCATGTGATTTCGACAAAAATTCGTATAATATGATAAACCGGGTTTTTCACAACCGTATTCATCCAACAGAGGTGCCCATATGCCGAAACGACTCACCCGGCAGCAACTCGCGTTTTTCGACACGTTCGGATATCTGCGCCTGCCGGGGCTGATGTCCGATGTTATTGACGACGTTATAGACGCCTTCGAGCAGGTCTGGACGGACCGCGGGGGCGGCCACCATGGAAATCCGCACGACGGAGAACGGCGGTCCTGCATCGTGCCGTTTATCGACCAGCACGAACGCCTCTGCGCTCTCCTGGACGATTCCCGTATCAACGGGCTGCTTATCGATCTGCTCGGCGCCGATTACAACTACGTTGGTTCCGACGGGAACTATTACGCGGGCGATACCGTGTGGCATTCCGACGGCTGGGGCAAGACCGTTCGTTTTGTAAAAATCGCCTTCTACCTGGATCCCCTGACCCGGAACGCCGGCTGCCTGCGCGTTATCCCCGGAAGCCATGTCCTGGACGATCGCTTTGCCGGGGCCGTCCAGGATCAGATCCGGGAATCCGAGCGAAACTGGGGCGTCCGGGGCGAAGATCTGCTTCCTGGTGTCGCGTTGGAAACCGGACCGGGCGATATCGCCGTGTTCAACCACAACCTCAAGCACGCCGCTTTCGGCGGCAGCGCCCGAAGACGCATGTTCACCATCAACTGTTCACAGCGCTTTCCCGAAGAAAGAATCGAAGATTTCAAGAACTACATTTCCGGTCACGCCCGCTTTTGGATCGACCGTCTCTATGGCGAGACCATGGTCGCAACCGCCGGCCCGGAACGCCGCATCCACCTCGAGCAGGGCCTGGCGCATGACAGCCACCTCGCCGGACTGGCTGCGACGGCCCGAAAGGAGATGCTCGAGCCTTCCCGGGGATGATCGCCGCGGGCGGAGGTGGTGTCAGCGGCTTGAGCGGCCAATTCGGTCTTGCCGGGCAACGGGCCCCGTCCATTCGTAAGCAGCCATCAACAAAAGATACCCACTTGTCCCTTGTTTGAAAAGATACTTGATCATTCACGCACGTCAGTTTCGCAGGAATCTTTCGGACATGACCTGCCGTACATGCCGTGAGAAGTGTTATTCGATATATCCAAGATTTCTCAATCTTGCCGCCAGAATGTCCGCTTCGGCATGAGTGGTCTCCTGCGCCTGGAGGTGCTTGTAATTCGACCCGCCCATTATCTCGTTCCGGACGCCCCTGTAGAGACCCGGATCTCCGCACTGCATCTGTGCGCCGCGGAACACGTCCCGAAGCACGAATTCCTCACCGTCAAGGTGTTCTCTGAAAAAGACCCGTCCGTCCGTTACCGACCACATGCGCAGACCACGCTCGTCCCGCTTCAGTTCCGCGCCGTCCATCGCCACGCGTGAAGTCACCCGATTGCGGTCCGCCTGCAGATTGCCCGGGTTCAGGAATCCGACGCCGTAGAGGTTGTCGAGTTCCGTATACACCCATCGACCTCGAAAGGAACCCCCGTTGTCACGCAGGTCACGGCCATATCCTTTATAGTCTACCGTAAGCCCGGCGAGACTGATGACGGTTGGAAACAGGTCAATCGTGGACAGGGGCCCCTGCGGCAACTTCAGTCCATCGTGTCCGGGAAGGGATACCAGCAGCGGAACGTGAATCACGTTCTCGTGCAGGAGATCACCGTGCGCGAGCCCCTCCCTGCAGAACCCTTCCCCATGATCGCCCAGAATAAACACCGCCCAGTCTTCAGGATTTACGCGCTTCAGAATCTCCACGAGCAGGAATTCCTGCACGTGCGTTACCGCCGCGTAGTAAAACCGTAGCGCCTCCTGCGCCTTGCCGGCATCCACCAGCGCCTTAAGATCCGGCATTCCCGGAATTCCCCTCGCCCCGTATCCGCCATGCGTATACCAGAAATGCAAGAAGCAGAACCGCGGCCGGTCCTCGCCTTCGAATGCCGAATGCAACAGGTCTTCCAAAGAACCGAGGTGCTGATCCGTCGCATTGGGATCCATGGGTCCGATATAACGCTCGTAGTCCAGAAAACGGAACACGTCCATCCGCTCGGAGCGGCCATGGATTTCAAAGCCCGCGTCGGAGAACAACTGAAACAGATTCGGAATCCCTGCGAACATCTTAAGATACGTCTGCCCGCACAGTCCGTGCTCAAACGGGTAAAGCCCTGTAAGCATGGAGGTGTGAGACGGACGCGTTGCGGGAGCCGTTACAAAAAACCGCTCGGCGAACGCATAATCCCTTGTCAACAGGTCGAATTTCGGCGTATTCAGCCGGCGATTGACCCGACTTACCGCATCGTACCGCAGGCAGTCGATGGAAATCACCAGGAATTTATCGACCTGGCGGGTCATAGGCACTTTGCAAAACTCCTGAACTTACATGGATGAACAGGATCAACAGGATGGAAACCAGATAGCCCGAAGACTCCAATTAAGTCCGGAATTCGCCTTTTGGCAAGTACATCAGTTCCGATTTATTCATAAGTTGACATCCGCCGGATCGCGTTTATCATGTTGCAGGCCCCTCATTCACGATGACCAATATGAACTCGACAAAGTCCGGCTTTGACCTGCGCGGCACCCTCGAATGCGGATGGAACCTCTTTTTTCGAAAGGGATATTCAAACCATCCCCGGGACATATCTGTCAACCAGACCCACGTAGACCACCTCGCCGAGTCCGGCCTGAATCGGCTCGTGGTTTTCTGGACCAACGCACGGGGCTTCAACGACGCCTGGCACGAAGCGGTCGAGTACGCCCATAACGTAGGTCTCAAGCTTATTCGCGCGATGTACGGGTTCAGCGGAGGCGGTTCCGAGTACACCATGGCGGAACCGGACGCGCCGCCGCACCTGCTCAAACGCAGCGCCAAAGGACCGGATACGGCTCTGTGTCCCAACGACGCCGAGACTCGCGCCTGGATGGGCCGCATTGTGGCCGAACGCCTCGCGCCGGGCGTGGACGGCATCGACATCGAGCCCGCGAGGGAAATCGGCCGCAACTGTATCTGCGAGCATTGTCGGGCCCTCCGCCCCTTTCAATGGGACGCGCTTGCGGTGGATATTCTCACGGAACGCATCAAGGCCCTCAAGCCGGACGCCGAAATCCTCCTGCACCTGAACATGCCGCCCGACAAGCCCGGAAAACTGCAGATGTCCCGCGACCTCCGGTGTCTGCCGGAATCCATCCGCCACATCTTCGCGTGGGGCGCAGACGAGGAAACAAGCCTTGTCGACTGGCTGGACGCGGATACCAGATTCGAACACTTCGCCAAACTCGGTCGCGTCCTCCTTTTTCCGGATGGCACGACTGCCGCAATTCCCGTACACGATCGTGTCGCCCGCGCCTTTCGCTGGTGCAGGATGGCAGCGCAACGAGGCAAGACCGGGTACATGTTCGATTACCGCATCTTCGGCGGAAGAGAATGGCAGGGGCACGAAACCGATGTCCCGCACACGCGCCATACCGGCAAACGGCCTGCATCCATAGCCCTCATGGGTGAGGCCACGAGGCGTCCGTGCCTGGATGAGGACGACCGGCGCGAACTCATTGCCCGGCTGAAGGTCGAATGCGACTGGGACCTCGAAGATCCCGCCCGCTTTTACAAATCACCCGCCGCATAAACGCTCCCCTTTATCTCAATGCCAGCAATGTCCAATCCTCTCTCCGCCTCCCGGGCTGCACCGGCACCGTTGCCGGCGGTGCGGGGCGTTTCGCTCCGATCGATCCTTCTGGCCATGCTCGTCTCCGTGGCCGCGTGCGTCTGGGTCAACTACATCGAGTACGTCATCCACGCCTCCCGCATGACCCTCAGCCACTTCCCGATGGGTTCGCTGATGGTCTACCTCACCCTTGCCCTGATCCTCAATCCGCTGTGCAAGAAACTGGCCGCGAGATATGCGCTCTCGCCCACGGAACTCAAGGTAATCCTGGCCGGCGGCCTGGTTGGCGGCGCCATCCCTTCGGTTGGCCTGACGGGCTATTTCCTGGGCGCCATCGCCGCGCCGTTTTATTTCGCAACACCGGAAAACCAGTGGGGTGAGTTCTTCCACCCCTACATTCCCCAATGGCTGGCGCCACGCAACGTAAACCATGCGCTGGACCACCTGTTTGAAGGCGGCCCGCCCGGCATGGACATTCCCTGGGAGGTCTGGTACATCCCCCTGGCCGCATGGATGGCGTTGATTACGGCCCTCTTTGTGGCCTCCACCAGCCTTTCCGTCATACTCCGACGCCAATGGGTGGAGAGTGAACGGCTGAGTTATCCAATCCTGCGCCCGGTTCTGGACCTCACCGACAGGGAGAAGCCCGGATTTTCCAGGCGTTTCTGGATCGGTTTCGCCATTGCCATGGGAATCATCAGCTGGAACATGATCCACTACTTTGTACCCGGATTTCCGCAGATTCCCAATATCCGCTGGGGACCCTGGGTGCTTTTCGAACGATACTTCCCGGGTATCTGGACCCGCGTCAATATGTTCACCATCTCCTTTGCCTACTTCGCCAACATCGACGTTCTCTTCAGCCTGTGGTTCTTCTGTGTCCTCTTCATCCTGCGCAGCGGCGTCCTCAATCGATACGGCTACAACGCCAGCAGCATCTATACGACGTCGGGAGAGTTTGCATGGCTGCAACTCGGCGGATTCGTCACGCTGGTTGGCTGGGGCCTGTGGATCGCGCGACACCACCTGAGATCCGTGATGAGGGTCGCCATCGGCAGGAGCGCGCCTCTGGACGATGCCGACGAAATGATGAGATACCGAACGGCTGTACTGGGTTTCATTCTGAGTACCCTCTTTGCCGTCTTCTGGTTCTGGCGGGCGGGCATGGGGTTCGGTGTTGCCTGTCTTTCCGTCCTGGCAACCCTGGTCATCTTTCTTGGCGTATCCAGAATCGTGGCTGAGGTGGGCCTGGTCTTTGTCTGCACGCCGATCGGTCAGCAGGAAATCGTTACCCGGCTGATCGGGCCGAGGAATCTCTCCGGGCCGAGCCTCACTGTGCTGGCTTTTTCGAACGCGCTTACCTCGTTCGGAAAGGGCCTGTTCATGCCCTCCGTCGTTCACGCCACAAAAATCGCCGACCTCTGCCCTCGCGAGCACCGTCCCCGCGTGCTGACCGCAATCTTCCTGGCGTTTGCCGCGGGCGTGGCCGCATCCATCGCGTACACCCTTTATCTGGGCTACACCCACGGCGCCTACAATTTCAACGACTTCCCGTTCACCCGATACAGCCGGAGCGGCTTTGCGAATGCGCTGTCGAAAATGAAGGATCCGGCGGTTGAGACAAGCATCCGCCCGATGCTGCTGGGCATCGGTGCGGCGGTGATGTCCCTCCTTACGTTCATGAAATACCGCTTCCCCTGGTGGCCGCTTCATCCGGTCGGCTTCGCCATCGCCGGCATCTCTTACGTTCACTTTTCCACCTTTTCGGTGTTCATCGCCTGGTGTATCAAATTCATCATCCTTCGCATCGGCGCCGCGGCGCTGTACAGGCGCTATATCCCGTTTTTTCTGGGGGTATTGACGGGTTATACGGCCGGCGTGGGGCTTTCCCTTGTCGTGGACATCATCTGGTTCCCCGGCGCCGGCCATTCGATTCACGGATATTGACTGTGATTTACTGTGACAGAAGCTGACTAAAACCGAATGTGACGGGCTGTCGTACATCCTGATGAAACCCGGAGCGACTGGTGGCCGGGCGCCCACAAGGGACGCCCCTACAAGGTGGGAAGGAGTTGCTCAGGGCGGAAGGTCCAGCGACCGTACGGCAAATTGGCAATTTGTGGTACATGCTACGAGCGGGAATCCGGGAGAAACCACTATGGTTGACATCCATCAGTCTTTCAACTGGCACGATATCCACGGGAACCAGGACTACGTTTTCGGCGAAGACGGGTACCTGAAGATGGACGGATCCAGGACACCCGTCCAGTGTTTTCGTCAACTTAAAGAGAGGGTCACCGGCCGTGCCGGCTCGCTTGAGCTGGCCATGCGGGTTGTACTTGACGAGCCGGAGTACCACACGCTCTACACCCTTCGACTGTATGACAGCGCGGACCGACCGGCCATCGTATGTCATATCCGGAGGGACGGCTGTCTGCAGTTCCAGGGCAGGCATGAACGGATGGATTCCGGTAGCGTGCTCACGTTCCAGGGCAACTGTCGCTTCAACGATCGCGCCAGGCGTAAATGGTACGTCGTCGAATCCGACGAACACGTCTACACATTCGAAGACTTCGACTTTTCAAAACAGACTGCCGTCTTTCTTCTGGACGGCGAACGACCCGTCACCGTACCCTTCACCAACCGGGTGCGGGACATCGCAAGACTGGAACTCCAGACAGGCGGTATCGGAATCGGCCGTTATATCCGCGTAAAACATGTCAAACAGTTCGCCGGCGGCGAACAGATCGACGGGGAAGACCACCCGCTTTACTGGAGACCGATCCCGCCGCCCAGGGACGGGGAACCGGACGACAATATTTGCGAGAGCAAGCTCAGACCCGTTCAGAATCGCTGGCTGGAGCTCACCACCCGGTACGGGTTTGTGACCACAACCTTTCCCGTCATTCCCAGGGGCACGCTGGAATTCGACGTCAAATCCCCGGATGTATCCGCGGAAGCCTGCATCCTGCTGGGCGAGTACGACGGGTCCATCAAATGTTTCCGAAAGATCCAGACGGGTATCCTGACAAACCGGATGACCGTTGCCACCGGGCATCCCGGGCCGGGTTTCAATACATTTGACAACTCCGTTGTTCCCGAAAACGACCGGGCGTACCGGTTCAAAATCGCGTGGGACGCGCGAACCAATAAGCAGCAGATCTGGATAGATGACGTCCCGCAGCGATACCAGGGCGAGACGGAAATCGAGATCGACGGGCTCTGGGGTAAAGAAAACCGCATGACCCGCGGCATCGACACCATCTCCCTACATCCCGGGCTGCTTGGTACGGCTCGCCTCACTTCGATCCAGAAAGCCGAAGGCCGAACACTCGAGAATCAACCGGACCCCCTGCGGACCTGGTGGGGAAATTTCAGGCTGCGCGCCCTTGACTAACTGCCAGTCTGCCGCACAGGGACGCTGGCGGTCAAAAAAGAGGTTGATATGCAAACCCATCGATATCCATGCACGATGTACAAGCCCGATGACCTTGCCCGCGCCAGGGAGAATATAGACCGACACGCGTGGGCAAGGAAACTCTACGGGCAGATCAAATCGCGGGCCGCTTACTATCTGACAATGGACCGGGACCGGATGCGGTCCTTCATCAGCGACCAGACGCCGCTCGTGACCGTCGTATGTCCCAACTGCGGCTGCGGACCCTGGTACGCCTACAGGCTGATCAACCAGGGCGACACCCTTCAATGCACGGACTGCAAAACGACGTGGGACTGGCAACCGGAGGACACGTCCGAAACCTGGAATATCCAGGCGGTGGTCCGTACGTATCGCCTGAAGTACATCCTTGGCGGCCTGGAGAGCGCCGGCATTGCGTACGGTATCGAAGGCGACGTGCGATACGCCGAAAAAGCCGCCATTCTGGTTGAACGTTTCGCGGAAGTCTTCGAGAACTACCGGCTGAACCAGGTCAACAAAAACGTCTGGCACGATCAGAACGATCCTTTATACGGCAAGGTCGACGGCTGGAAACAGCGGGATGCATGGTGCGCCCGAAACGTGCTGATCGCCTATGACCTCATCCGCGGCTCAGGCGCACTTAACGGCGAACAGCAACGGCTCATCGATGCCTTTGTGGAATACGTGCGGGACTATTTCGTGGCGTCCTTCAACAACCCGGGATCCTCGACGCTCGAGGGATATCAATATACCGATGACCTCTCACCCTACCTCTCCCACTTCTCCATTCAGGACCATGGAGGCCCGTGGTGGTGCATCGCGGCTTCCGCCGCGCTGGCGGGCGACCGGGAAATCCTGCAATCCGTGGTCACGCTTTACGAGGACATGCTGAAGCCCGAGGCCGGCGTCTTCTTCCAGGATGGCGCGTTTTACGAATGCACGGCGGACTACACCCTGGGACTGCTCCAGACCACCACCGGCATTCCGGAAATCATCCGCGGCAACCTGGACACCGACGTGTACGCAAATCCCCGATGCGCCCTTCTGGAGAAGTGTTACACCTGGTTCCTGGATGCCGCTTTTCCGAACGACACCAACCCGGCGATCAATGATTCGCACGTCGGCAGTCCGCTGCGTCCTTTCTGTTCGGAAATCGCCTATATTGTCTACAATAACCAGAAGGCGCTGCGTCATCTCAAGACCGTCTGGGGTGCGGAACTGAACGGCGGTACCGAATACTCACTCTTCTACAGAGATCCGGAGGCCGCGGTCGACAGCGACGGAGAACCCTACGCTGCGGCGAGCGTCCACCTGCCCGATATCGGACTCATGATTCTTCGTCACGGCGACGACAAGCCGTCGCGGACCATGGCATTCATCGACTACGGTCCCTATATTCCGGCCGCTCACAAGCAGAAAGACTATCTCAATTTCGTCCTCTGGTCGTGCGGACAGGAACTGGTGACTGAAATGGGATACAACTGGAATCCGGAATGGGCGCGCCTGTGGGAACGCGGCCCGCTATCGCACAATACCGTCCTGGAATGCGCGGAACAGGGCGAGGGCGGAAAACCGCTCCTGTGGTGCGTGACCCCGGGTCCAAAGCTGGCCGAGGCAGGCCTGCCGCCGGCCAACGCGCGCCTGATCGCGCTGCTGCCTCGACGTTCGGGCGAACCCCTCATTGCCGACGTCTTCCGCGTCTCTGGAGACAGCAGATCGTACACGTGGATGCTACACGCCCGATCCGGAGACCTGAAGGTTGCGGGTCTGGGCGACCTTTCGCCCACAGACGTCCCCAAACCCCTGCGTTCGGGCCGGTCGGCCCGCGCGATAGACGACGTTACCGCCACGTGGACCATGGACCGCTGCGGTTTGCGGACGACCATCCCGAAAATCCGCGACACCGCGGTTACGATCTCCGAGTGTCCTCCTGAAGAGGACGCAATCGATGACCTGCACGCCGATGGCGGCACCCTGAAACCAGGCGCCGTTCTTCCGTACCGAGGCTACCTCCAGGTCTCCCGGTCCGGTCCGGACGCAATATTCGCAGCCGTTCACGCGCCGTTCCGTGACAGCCCGCCCGCGGTAGACGTTTCATGCCGCATCCTTTCCAACAACACGCTTGCGCTTGGAATGACCACGGAGCAGGAACACTTTCTCCTCTTGCATAGCCTCACGCAGGACGAGGCGCACGTGGACGGGCTTACCCTGAAAGGACGCGCCGCTGTCGTGACGCTGAAAAACGGTGTGCTACAATCGCTATGCCTCGCCGGGGGCACATGTCTGGCTTACGGGGAAACCGAAATCCACCTTGAGAAAGCCGGAAACGCATACGCCGAACGGTCCGGAGACACGGTCAAGAGGCTGGAGCTATAGGTATTGGCTCCTTATATTGTGCCCTGGTGTTCCGGGACGGAGCACCGGGTTGCGCGTAGACTTCAATCCAGGAGATTCGCATGCCGTCCAACTTTCTCGACCGGGTCACCGAGGGCCACGTGCTCTGCGATGGCGGTTACTATCTCGAATTCGAACGCCGTTGCCTTGGCAGCTATGCCTCGAAAATCCCCATGGGCGTGCTGGATTATCCCGAAGGCGTCCTCGAACTCCATAAGGAATTCGCGCGAGCGGGCGCCGAAGTTCTACAGGCCATGGTCTGGGGCGTACGACCCATGGAACGTGAGGAAGAACTCCACAGGAAGGCCGTGGAACTCGCGCGCGAAGCGGCCGGGCCGGACCGGTTTGTGGCAGGCACCCTCAGCCCCTACGTTTATTCGGGCCGCTCCAAATGGGACCCCATGACCGAAGAGGACAGGACCCGGGCGAGGGCATTCTTCGAGCGGCGCGTCGACCAGCAGACCTCGGCCGGCGTGGACCTCTTCATTGTCGAAACCTTCTATTCGGTGGACGAAGTCAGCCTGGCCATTCCCTTTGTGAAACAGGCGGGGATTCCCGTTGTCGTGACGATGACCTATCGCGACGCGGAATTTACCCGCGAAGGATACCGCCCCGGTGAAGCCGCCAAACGCCTCGTGGACGCGGGCGCCGACGTGGTGGGCATCAACTGCATGCGCCCCTGGACCACCATGCGCCCGCTGATGTACGAAGTCAGGGAAGCCGTTTCCGTACCCCTGTGCGCCCAGCCCACCGGATATGAACTTGAACCGGGCGAGACTTTCAACCGTCCCCTGAGTGTTGCCAACCTCTGGACGCAGGTTGAGCCCCGCGTTGTCACGCGTTTTTCCATGGCTGAGTATACCGCGGAAGCCAGGCACATGGGTATCGGCCTGATCGGCTCATGCTGCGGCGCCTTGCCGTTCCACGTCCGTGCCATGGCGGAGGCGCTCGACATAGCCACGGACCTGCCCGACGTTGACCGGGGTTACCGCGGGCTTGCGGGGTGAAACGCGGTCACGTGATTCAGGCCGCTCACCAACCGGGCCACGCCAACGGGAGGAATCCATTAATGCTGAATGAAATTACCGGCTGCCTTGAGAAGGGGTTCGAACTCGGCGTCCGGTGGACGGATGAGAATGGCGTCCTCAATGACGCCTACGAAAGCAATCGGCCGGAGAATTTCGCGCCGGCCTGCTGGGCCGTCGTCGGCGCATCGCTCTACCGGCTCACAGGCGAGGACGTTTATCTGGACTGGACCGATCGGTGGATGAAACGCACGGCCGGGATAATGGAAGGCGCCAGGAATTCGCCCGGTTTCAGGGAATACGTGATGGGGTACGGCGTGATGGTTTTTCCCATACTCTCCGACGTCGTGGACAGAGAAATCCTGGAACGCTGGGGAGCCGACCTTACGGCTTCCTATACGGATGACGCAGGATTGTCCGATTGCCACGTCTCCGCCGCGTCTTTGCTGTGCGACCTGTTCCTGGATGATGGGCGGGAAGAAAAAGCCCGGAAGCGGTCCGGAGAATTCATCGCCGCGTTTAACAGGAGGCTGACATCCGGGGGTTACCTGCGCGACGACGACGTGAACGGGCACTCCGTCGCGCACGTCTACCTCACCGGCACCTTCCTGGCCGCTGTGCTTCTCAACAGCGAGTCAGATTTCTCCAGGCTTTCCGATGACGACCGGCGTCAAATCCGGCAACTTCTCGAGACCATGTGCACGTGGTTGAAGAAGGCCAACGGTCAATTCCATCTTCCGTTTCTGGCCAGCCGCAGCATCTATCAGATGTACGTCTACCCGATGGTCGCGCTTCTGTCGTACATAGGAGAGGGTGAAGCCGCCAGGGAAAGAATCCTCGCGCTCCTGGCCTTCTGCCAGTCCTTCAATCCCGACAAGGGCGTGTTCTCCCATACGCCCAACCATCTGTCGCCATTTGCCCTCGCCGGTCTGGAATGGACCTACAATCGACTGAACACCGACCTGGGCGCGGGCCTCGTTGCCTGGGCGCTGCTCGCGCTCCTGATCGATCAGAAGTGGCCCGGGTTCGACCCGGTCGCCGCCACCCCGGTGGAAGACGTGGTCGATACCGAAGCGGGGTACGCGATTCTGCACGGCGGGAAGTCCCGCGTGGCCCTGGCCCTGTGCAACCACGACTGGGGGTATCATCTTCCGCTCCAGCCGCTTTCGGTCAAACTCGGCAATACGCCAATGATCGAGCCCATCGTAGACGCCAAGCGGGACGGCGTCAAACATGCCTTTTACCAACAGGTCGCCGAGCCAGACAAGGCCGATCCGCTGCAGGAGCCATACTTCGGGATTCTTGTCAGCGAGGCAGGCGGCGCCTACCGCATCATGGAAGGCAACGCGGAGGTGCTGGCCCCGGACGAATACAGACTTACCGGTCCGCTCTCGCTGAACCTTAAACTCGATCTGGAAAACGAACTCATCCGGCTGACGTACCGGGCCACGGACCTCAAGGACGACGACCAGGCCATTTTCTCCCTGCCCATCCTCCTGTGGGACGGTAAGGAGGAACTGACCTACAGTATCGACAACGGTACGATGGTCCTGGGCTGGAGCGGCGCGGCCTATCGCATATCGATAACCGGCAACAGCGGCCCCTGGGATTTGCACATGGCGCGCTATCTGCACGCGGGGTACGGTGTTACCGCGAACATGACCATTCCCGTGTCCCGCGGCTCGTCTCAACTCCACACCCGGGTCACGATCGAACGGACGGCTTAACGAATACCCGTCCGACGGGGCAGCCATGAACCTCGGATTCATCGGTCTGGGCAACTACGCTGTAAACCACCAGCGGGCCGTCCAGGAGAATCCGGACCTGGTCCTGGTATCCGTCTATGACATCGTGCCCGAACGCGCAGATAAGGCAGCCCGGGAGTTCGGCGCAAAACGGGCGTCAAGTATCGAAGAACTGGCTGGCAATTCCAACGTGGACGGTGTGGTCATCACCACACCCAACCCGCGCCATTACGACGACTTCAGGATCTGCGCGGTCCACGGGAAGCATATTTTCGTCAACGTGCCGGTTACGACGAGCCGTGCGCAGGCCGCGGAAATGATGCGGCTTGCGCACGAAAAAGACCTCACCTACATGGCCGGCCATAACCTCCGCAGGAACCCGGCCATTTCCCACCTTAAGAAGCGACTGGACGCCGGAGATATTGGCACGCTGCACTCCGTCCAGGCATCGGTTGGCGGCGCCTCCGCGTACAGTCTCACGCCGGACAACTGGCGGTATCACATCAGAAACGCGCCCCTGCTGCCCTTTGAGCAGATGGCCGTTGTCTTCATCGACCTGATACTGCACATCATGGGCGCACCCGAAAGAGTCGCCGCCTTCATGTCCAAGCGAGACGGGGCTGGTGAGTCTCCGGACCTGGGCGCCGTTCTCGGCCGCTACGCCGATGGACGCCTTTCCTGCATCGGGGCGTCGTACGTTTCTCAACTGGGCTACGAAATCACATTCGCGGGCAGCGACGCCAGAATCACGTGGGACAGCCACGACGAAAACGCCGTCACCCTCATCGGCCCCGAGAGCCGCCACAGGGAGGCCTTCGACCGGATCGACGAACAGTACGAGGAACTCGCCGAATTCGCGCGCTGCGTCGAAACCGGCGCCACCCCCTCTGTGAACGGCCTGGACGCCTTCAACGTTGCCGCCTACTTCGAAGCCATTGCAGAATCCATCCACACCGTGCGGGCCGTTCAATTCAGGTCGTTCGATAAATAGGAAAAGCCCAGGAGAACGCGTCTCCAGGGCCATGGTCGACTCAATTCGGCGACCATCATTGTAATACAGAGGCAGCAGGATTTCGAATCTGCGCATGAGATTTCTCTACCTCGTCTTCCGAGGCCCGTCGATATGAAATATCCTGTTCATCCAGAATCGACAATGCTTGAACGGGCACGATGTATACACGATTCGGCAAGCTGGTCACCGTCGCATGGGTAGCCAGTTCGTAATAGCCCTTAACCTGATGTTTGCGACTATTGAACTTTATATAAACGGTATTCATGCCTGCCCCCGCTGCACAATGCGTCCGTAATCGACGAAAAATCGTCTAACAGGTTAATTTTAGCAATTCACCCGAATCATGTCAACCCCGGAGGGAACGCGTCCGGGCTTCGACTCACGTGTCGACCCCCGTTTTTAACGATAGTTCCACGGCGGCGCCCAGGGGCAATTCGTTCGCTCCGATGGTCAGACGGGCGTGGCTTCAATATGCTTTCTGTCCTTTCCGGACAGCGTCTTTCACGTGCCCGGTCAGCGCGTCGATTGCGACGTTATTTCTTTCCTGCTCGTTTCTCATTTTTACCTCCACCTCACCTCTTGCCAGCCCCCTGGAACCCACCGTAATCCGAATTGGGATGCCGATCAGGTCCGCATCGTTGAACTTCACGCCGGCCCGCTCGTCCCGGTCATCCAGAAGCACCTCGATCTTCTCCGCTTCGAGATCCCGGCAGATCTGCTCGGCTGCCTCCAACTCTCCCTTCGGTCGATTGCCCGACAGCACAACGATATGGACGTGGAACGGCGCGACCGAAATCGGCCAGACGATGCCCTGATCGTCGTGGTGTTCCTCGATCACGCAGGCCAGCAGGCGCCCGACGCCGATCCCGTAGGAACCCATCACCAGCGGACGGGCCTTGCCGTTTTCATCTAGGTAGTTCGCGCCCAGTTTCTCGCTGTACCTCGTGCCCAGCTTGAAGATATTCCCCACCTCGACCCCGCGCGCCGACTGCAGCAAAGCGCCGCATGAAGCGCATGGCATCCCCGCTTCCACCGCCACCAGATCGGCGACCAGGTCCGCTTCGAAATCCCTGCCCACGTTCACGTTCAGGCAGTGATAATCCACCTTGTTTGCCCCGGACACCAGGTTGCTCGATGCCGCCACCCGTTCGTCCACAATGACCATCGTATCCTCCGCGACGCCGATCGGGGATCCGTATCCTGGCTCAGCGCCGATCGCCCGGATTTCGTCCTCGGTCGCGGGCCGCATCTCAACGGCCCCGGCCGCGTTGGCCAACTTCGTTTCACTCAGCTCATGGTCTCCCCGCACCAGCGCGAAGATAAACCGTTCCTCTCCCTGTATGGAACCTGTCATAAACACCGCCTTGGCCGTTCGACTGGCGGGAACGTCAAGGAACCGTGCCAGATCTTCAATGGTCGTGCATCCCGGCGTAGCCACTTCACGGAGCGGTTCCGGTGTCTCCTTAGTCGCGTCGTCTTTTCTACACACGGCAATCTGCCGGTTGGCGCGGTACCCGCACCCGTTGCAGATCAGCAGCGTATCCTCACCCACGGGATTCAGATACATAAACTCGTGCGCCCCGGTTCCGCCCATCATGCCCGTGTCGCTCTCCACTGACACGACCTGGGCCGCCAGCCCCACGCGCCGGAATATATCCTCATAGGCTCGGTACATGTCCTTATAGACCGACTCCAGGCCGTTTTCATCCAGGTCGAAACTGTACGCGTCCTTCATTGTGAATTCACGAACGCGAATCAGACCACCCCGGCTCCGGGGTTCGTCACGAAATTTCGTCTGAATCTGAAACACGCACATCGGCACCTGCCGATAGCTTCTGATCACGTGCCGCGCCAGGTCCGTTACCGCCTCTTCGTGGGTCATGGCCAGGCACATGTCCCGCTGCGACCGGTCGTGCATCCGTAGCATTTCCGGACCCACCTCGTTCCACCGCCCGCTCTCAAGCCACAACTCCGCGGGCTGCACAATCGGCATCAGCAGTTCCACGCAGTTAATCGCCGCCATCTCCTCGCGAAATATCGCCTCGATTTTCCGCGCGACCCGGAGTCCCAGCGGCAGCGCGCTGAAAATGCCCGCCGCCAGGGGACGGATCAGCCCCGCCCGAAGGGCGAGTTGGTGGCTGACCAGCTCCGCGTCGGCCGGCGCTTCACGAAGCGTCTGCGTAAACAGGCTGCTATACCGCATCCAGACTCCTTTCAATGCCTTTCGATCATCACCACCCGCGCCGCGTATTCTAGAAACTGAAGAGCCTCAGGGCGGTGCGGCCCATGATCCAATCAAGCTCGTTTTCGGACAGAAACGTCCAGCGGCGGGGCATCTTTACCGCCATCTCGCAGGTCTCATGAAGACTCACGGGGGGGAAATCGCTCCCCCACATCATCCTCTCGGCGCCGAACCGCTCCAGCGCCCGTTGGATGAACGGCGTCGCTTCGTCGTAGGGATACCCCTTCCCGAATCCGTAGAATCCCGAAAGCATGAAGACGGTGTTTTCGTAGCTCGCGTATCCCATCAGGCGCTCGTAGGCCGGCTCGTCCGGGGTCTTCTCCACGTCCGGGAACCATCCCATATGTTCGATCCGAAACATCGCGTTCGGATACCGCTGAATCCGTTCCTCCATCCGCGGACGAAGCATGCCAGCCATGCCTCCGCTCAGACTGGCCATGATACCGAGTTCGCCAACGGTGTCCCAGACCGCCTCATTATCGACAGAAGCCGGTATCCGCAGGCCCGCGAGACCGAACTCGGCCACTTCGCGCCGGATACGGTCGGCCGCGTCTGCGGCGTCATAGTCCACCGCGCCCAGAGACGCGAACCGGCCCGGATAGCGGTTCATACAGTCTTTCAGATAGGCGTTATCGTGACATCCGCCGTACTGCACAAGCAGGGCTTTGTCGATTCCGGCTGAATCCATCTGCGCCAGCAACACTTCAACAGCGACGTACTTGGTCAACCCCACGTGCACATGGCCGTCGACAATGATCATTCCGTCCCTCCTCGCCGGTTCATTAGAGATTCCCTCTGTCTGCCGCTCGTTGCGGCCGAAGACGTTCATCCAATCTCAACAACCAGCCCGTCCTCCGCCACGAGCACCTCGCCGCCGAAGACGCCCCTGATCTGTTCCGCCATCTGGTAGGGGGAGGATGGGTCTCCCGTAATGTCTTCAATCACCAGGTGTTTGATCATAACGCGTTTCACCTCCGCCTTCCGCGCGATAGCGGCAATATCCGCCGGCGTAATGTGCCAGGCGCCCCACGGCTGCGTCTCCAGGAATTCCGGCGTTCCGGAACACTCGATGGCGAGGAGGTCCGCGCCTTTGCAGAATGCCGGAAAGTCCTCATCGGGGGTGCCGTCTCCGGTTATGATGACCCGACGATCGCCCGCATCCACCCGGTAGGCCAGGGTCGGAATATTCCCGTGGTCGGTAAAGACGGCGGAAATCCGGTAGTCTTCCCGCTCCAGAAAACAGTGATTTCCATCCACTTCGATCACCTCGGGATCGAGCGGATGAATGTCCTTTCCGTGACTCAGCCGGCTGCTGATGTCCTGTTGAAAGGGCGGCCGGATGATACGCTCCACGAAATCCCGCGTGCCATCGGGTCCATAGATTTTCAATCGACGATTCCGCACCTTTACCCATCCCGCGAAAACCAGATAGGGCACATCCACAATGTGATCGAAATGCAGATGCGTCAGAAACAAACGGTCGACCTCCTCGCAGCCCACACCCGCGCGCGCCAGATTCGTAGAGGCGCTCCGCCCGCAGTCGAACATCAACACCTCGCTGCCGATCCGGAGCATCTGCGCCGGGCCGCCCCGACACGGGTTGTCCCGGACCGCGCCGCTGCCCAGCATCACGAACGTCATTTCGGCCATGTCTTCTGCTTTCTAACGAAAACAGGAACTTACATGGATGGACAGAATGAACAGGAAAAAGACACGAATGCCGTAAGTATGTTCACCTGGTACACAGGAAGCGACGGCCCCGCGAATGGAACGCAAACTGCCAGTTTGCGGCACGAAAACCGGTTAATCAGGCGTGCGGGGTTCATGTTGATACGCCTCCAGGGTCTTTTCCGCAATTGACTCCCACGATAACGCCTTCGCCCGCTGAAACGCGCTTTCCGAGCAGGCCGACATGTCGCGCTCCCGGACTTCCTCCATGGCCCGCACCAGACCATTTCTGTCACGTGCGTCGTATATGATCCCGGAGTTTTCGTCCAGCAGTTCCGGAAGGCAGCCGATGCCGGGGGCAATAACCGGCCGCGCGAAAGACATCGCCGTGATCGCCGAACCGGAAGTCAGCATATCCACGAAAGGCAGCACCATGACGTCTGCCGCGTTAAAGAAAAGCTGAAGCTCCTCGTCAGGGAAAAATTCGGCCGTTTGCATAAGAATCCTTGGATCGCCGGCCTGCGCCCGGGCGACCACGTCCGCGCTGTATTCGCTGTTCACCTTGGCGGCGAGGAGCAATCTCAGATGTTCACCCTGCAGCCGTGAAAAAACCTCGAGCAGCCTCTCAACGCCCTTATACCGTTTCACGTTTCCGAAAAACAGATACACGAATCCGTCGGGGGCGATCCCCAATTCTCTCCTGGCCGCAATGCGCGATACCTTGTTCTCGTACACGTCTATGAAGTGGCCGTGTGGAACTGTAAATATGCCGTCCGTCCGGTGAAAGTGTTTCAACACCTGCACGCGTCCGTACTCGCAGTGCACGATCAGGGCCGTTGCAAGCTGCGTTATCGCGAGGCGCGCAAGGCGGTCCAGGCCCGGATGGGGGCGTTCGTGAGGATACAGGTTGTGGACGGTCCACACAACCCGGTATCCCAGGAACCGGGCAAGGGTCAGATGGCCGATGAGTTCCGCGCACTTCTTGACGCTCTGGCCGGCATCGTCCGTGTTGTACATATAGGAGGGCCAGTTCAGGTGCAAGACGTCCACGCGGCTCCGGTTTTCCATCAACCACGATTCGCTCAGATCCTCGTCGTATCCGGCCTCCAGCGCCACCCCGATCCCCGCCATCGCCCGGGCGAGCAAGGGGCCGTAGGGGTTGTTCTTTTCGAAACCGAGCCCCGCCTTGCCCCAGTAGAATACCGCCCGCATACATGTCTCCCGGTGTCCTGTCCCGGAATTTGCAGCGTCGTTGAGAACCGGACGCCACGCTCCTACAACAACAGTCTCTTAACGGTCCGGCTCCACCGTTTCTGAAAGTACAGGTCTCCGTTCAAATATACGTTCAGTCCCAGGTTCATCACAAAACAATCCGCGTCGCTCGTGAGTGATCCGGTCGCTTCGGACCGCACTTCGCACCCCGGCCACGCCACCAACGCCGTCTTTTTCGAACGGGTCCAGGCCTCCGCGGGCGTTCGGTTGGACACCCCCATCTCGCCTTCGCCGCCGAACAGAACCAGGCGGTACCGGTCTTCCAGAACGTCGTGGACCACCTGCCAGGGCGTGTCGCCGGACCCGGTCGGCCTCGCGGCATGCGGTGACGGGAGGTACGAATATTCCGGATCGCGCCCCCCGTTCCAAACCGGCAATGTGATCTTCGACGGGAATGCCGGTCCCCAGTGAACCGTAATTTGACCCGACCGCGGCGTGGGCCATACGTTGGGGAAATCCGATCCGTTGATGCTGATCCCGATCCGGTGTCCCTTCGTGAATCTCCACGCCGTTGCTTCCATATGAAACGCGACCGGAGAAACTTCGCCCGGAGCCATGGGAACAGCCCGGTCCATTCCCTCCCGCCGGGTCGCGTTCAATATTCCCTTTGTCACGAGTACGCTGGTTCCGTCCGGCGCAATCTGCAATAGCCGGACGGCCACCGGGATCACCTCCGCGTCGGAACTGATACAGAGGCTGAACGCCGGCGTTCCCAGGATCGACATCGGCTCCGCAAGCGGCGGTGAAACAAAATTGATCGCCCGCGCCGAATCCTCCCGCTGGTCTCCCGGCAGCGTGAAGGGCGTCCCGCCGTCCCACAGTCCGCCGTGCCGGCATGCGGCCGGCAGATATGCTGCTGAAGCTGCGCCCACGTCTTCCGCCGGACCTCCCGCCACGTCTTCGCCGTGAAGAAAGAACGTCTCCGGCGCCTGCCGGGGAAGGTCTTCTGCCATTCGCCATCCACCCGCTATCATGGTGCGATCCGTCACCGGTTCTTCATGTTCGCGCTGGTATATCTGCACGGAAGGTTCTTCCGCAACGCCGTTGTCCATCTCCTTCAGCCAGCAGTCCCACCAGCGCAGCAATTCATAGAAGACGTCGATTCGGGGACCGCAGTGCGACTGGTCTCCGTACGAATGCGACCATGGCCCAATCAGAAGACGTCTGGGCGACCCAAGCGCCCGGTACACGCGCAACGGCGGCGTGGGGTACCCGTCGTGCCAGCCGCCAATCAACAGGGCCGCCGCGGAAATTCGATTGTAATGCCCGGAAATCGATCCCACCGCCCAATAGTCATCCTCCACCTGATGGGAAATCCACTTCAGCAGATAGGGCTCGTTCTCCTCGAGCCGCTGTTGCCACAGTTCGCTCCACCGCTCGCCCACGGCTTCCCGGAACGGAGGCAGCCCGTTGCGGGCCACCATATTCAGACCGTAGGTCAACATGTCATAAAAGCCACGAAGGCAACCGCCCTTGTAGTGGCAGTCATCCGTGTACCTTCTGTCCGTAAAATAAGCCGGCGCGATCGCTTTCAGCGCAGGCGGCGCCATGGCGGCAACCTGCAGCGTCGTGAAACCGCTATAGGACGTACCCAGCATCCCCACCCGGCCGCTGCACCACGGCTGATCCGCCAGCCAGGCGATGGCGTCGTATCCATCCCGCGTTTCCTCCACCATATACTCGTCCCGGCTCACCCCTTCCGAGTTTCCCGTCCCACGTGCGTTCAAATAGACAAACGCATACCCCCGCTCGGCGAAATAACGCGCAATGGGCGACGTGGATCCGTCCGAGCCCCCGCGGTACGGGTCGTACCACACCAGCGCGGGAATCGCTTCATCGGCCAACGGCCGGGATATTGTCGCGCCCAGGGAGATTCCGTCACGCGTCAGGATGCGATATTGATTGCTCGTCTCGAACCCGTAATCAGCCGCGGAACAGATTTGCCGCTTCGAGATGTCCACCGGTATTCCCTCACCTTTGTGTTGACAGGGCAATACGGATTGTTTACTTAAAAACACCGTGTATGAGTCTGTCAAAGCAGTCAGAGCAAGTGTTAACAGACATTACAATCGTTAACGCGCCTTCGTCAGTTCCAGCCGGGGCTTCGACAGGCTTGCTTCGGCGGTCAGGGCGTTACTTGCGGTATCCCGCGACGATTGATCCGCCGATCCGCTTCAGTCGGGGAGACGATGCGTTACAGGAGCATGCGCCACTGCGTCCAGGACCTGGAGAAAAACGGCCACCTCGTGCGGATCCGGGACGAAGTTGATCCGGACCTTGAAATGGCCGAGATTCACCGCCGCGTCTACCAGGCCCGCGGTCCGGCCCTTTTTTACGAAAACGTCAAGGGCAGCGCTTTTCCGGCCGTGTCGAACCTGTTCGGCACCCTGGAACGATCCCGCTTCATCTTCCGTTCCACGCTGAAGTGGGTGAGGCGTCTGATTGAAATCAAGGCCGACCCGCCGGCCTATCTGAAAGCGCCTTGGAAAGCCGCGGGCATCGCCAGCATTGCCCTGAACATCCCGCCCCGAAGGGTCACCTCCGGTCCCGTTCTTGGAGATACGACCACGATTGACCGGCTACCGCAGATCAAGTGCTGGCCGGACGACGGCGGCGCGTTCATCCTGCTCCCACAGGTCTACACCGAAGATCCTCTGAATCCCGGAATCCTCAGTTCCAACCTCGGGATGTACCGCATTCAAATATCGGGCAATCAATACGAGCCCGACAGAGCAGTCGGGCTGCATTACCAGATCCGGCGGGACATCGGCATCCACCATACGAATGCCATCGAGAGTGGCGAGCCCCTGCAGGTGAGCGTTTTCGTTGGCGGGCCGCCCGCGCACACGTTTGCCGCGGTTATGCCGCTTCCCGAAGGCCTGCCCGAAGTCGCATTCGCGGGCGGGCTGGCCGGCCGACGCTTCCGATATGCATCAAAAAACGGCTTCACGATATCCGCCGAAGCCGATTTCTGTATCACGGGGGAAGTCAACCCGGGCGAAACCCTTCCCGAAGGACCCTTCGGCGACCACCTGGGGTATTACAGCCTGGCGCACGAGTTTCCCGTGCTGCGCGTGGATACCGTCTATTGCCGCAAGGACGCTGTCTGGCCCTTCACCGTTGTCGGCCGCCCGCCCCAGGAAGACACCGCCTTCGGCGAACTCATTCACGAATTGACGGGACCCATGGTCCCTGTGGAGCTTCCCGGCGTGAAGGCCATCAACGCCGTAGACGCCGCCGGCGTACACCCCCTGCTCCTGGCCATCGGGAGCGAGCGCTACGTTCCCTATCGCGAACGACAACCCCAGGAGATACTCACCATCGCCAACGCGCTGCTGGGGTTCGGCGCGTGCTCGCTCGCCAAGTATCTTTTAATCGTCGCGGGGGAAGATAATCCGGACCTGGACATTCACGACATTGCCGACTTTCTTCGCCATCTCCTCGAACGCGTGGATTGGACCCGCGACCTGCATTTTCAGACCCGCACGACCATTGATACCCTGGACTATTCCGGCACCGGCCTGAACGAGGGTTCCAAGGTCGTGATCGCCGCGGCTGGCGCAAAAAAGCGGGATCTGCCTTCAAGAATCCCGGGCAATCTGATCCTGCCCGACGAACTGAGGAATCCGAAGGTTGTGCTTCCGGGCATCCTCGCGGTGGAGGCGCCCCCCTTCAATGCTCCTGCCGACGGAGAAGCGGCGCAGCGGCTGACCGCGGCCCTGGAGTCCGTGGAGAAGCTTCAGGGCTTTCCGTTGATTCTGCTTGTGGACGACGCCGACTTCACCGCGCGCACGCTGAACAATTTCCTCTGG
>LXNJ01000640.1_pt1 | contig 23610 bp, 20 predicted proteins | sample 809081 | NCBI WGS metagenome assembly LXNJ01 (sample SAMN04870510, study PRJNA318959) | sponge metagenome | biome: sponge; feature: marine sponge reef; material: water | host: Petrosia ficiformis | place: Greece: Milos, Mediterranean Sea | collected 2013-05-29 | depth 5-7 m | reverse complement strand
GGGCTTGGCAACGGGAGCGGTCTGGTCGGCAAGTACGTCATGGACACGGTCGGCGCGGGCGTCGGGGGCCAGATTCCGGCGCTTGAGAACATGCCCCCGCACAACGCGGACGGCGCCTCGGCGATGCACCTGTACATGCCCTGGTGGCTCTACAGGGAGCAGGCGCGCGGCCGGCTCGACTTCGCGCGCGGGTATCACATCGAGTTTGGCGGAGGCCGGCGCATGCCCGGCTTCGGCTTCATGGGCGGGCTGGCGGAGCTCAACGGGGGCAGCTACGGCCAGCGGCTCAAGGACGAGTGCCGCCGCTACTACGGCTCGTTCCTCTGGTTCGACGGGCGCGGCGAGATGATTCCCAACGAGGATTCCTGGTGCGAGATTGATCCCGAAGGCGTCGACCGCTGGGGCATTCCGACCCTCAGATTCAACTGGAAGTGGTCCTCGCACGAGTTGAATCAGGCCCGGCACATGCAGCACACTTTCGCCGGGATCATCCAGGCGATGGGCGGCCGGGTGACCAGCGACGTGCACGACGACGGCGCGCGCGCGATCGCCGCCCCCGGCGTCATCATCCACGAAGTGGGCGGCGTGATGATGGGAGAAGACCCGAGCGCTTCCGTGCTCAACCAGTTCTGTCAGTCGTGGGAGGTCGACAACCTGTTCGTGACCGACGGGGGCCCCTTCGTGTCGAACGCCGACAAGAACCCGACCCTGTCGATCCTGGCGCTGGCGTGGCGCGCGTCGGACTACATCGTGGAACAGCTGCGCACCCGGAGCCTGTGATGAGCGACAAGCGAGGAGCCGGTCCGGCGCGCGTGGTGGACGAAGAGCGCACCGCGGCGCGGAATCGGCGCGAACGGGCCTTGCCGATGGCCGAGGGGCGTGAGGCAGCCCCGGGGGAGCGAGGAATGGACCGCCGCCACGCCCTCAAGGTGATGGCGCTGGCCGCCGCCGCGCCCGGACTCGCATCCTGCGGTCCCGGACCTGGTGACGAAAACGGGGCCGCGGGTGCATCTGCCGGGGCTGCCGGTATCCCGGGCGGCAGCACCCCCGGCCAGGTCGCCAACCCCAATGCGCGCGGCGATCTCTGGGATCCGGACCTCCTCTCCCCCGTGGTGCCGTGGGAGCGGTCGCTCGACCCCGACGAACTCGAGTCGCTCGCGGTGCTCTGCGACGTGATCCTGCCCGCCGACGACCGCTCTCCGGCGGCGAGCGAGCTGGGCGCCCACGACTTCATCGACGAATGGGTGAGCGCGCCCTACGAGGCCCTCCAGGCGGGCGGCGTGCTGATCCGGGGCGGGCTGGTCTGGCTCGACCGCGAGGCGCACGCGCGCTTCGGCGGGGGCCCCCCGCCGGCCGGCGTCCGCTTCCGCGACCTCACGAGCGCGCAGCAGCACGCCATCTGTGACGACATCTGCGACCCGGAGCGGGCGGAGGGCGGGCCGTTCGAAGCCCCGTCCCTCTTCTTCGACCGGGTGCGCTACCTGACCCTCACCGCCTTCTGGACCACGGCCGAAGGCATGGACGACATCCAGTACGTCGGCAACACCCCACTGACCCGATGGGACCCGCCGCCACCCGAGGTCCTCCGCCACATCGGGCTCGCCTGACCGGCTCTCCCAACCAGGACCACCTCATGGCCCCATCCGACGCCCGCCCATCCGCAAACGCCGAGCGCCTCTTCCGTGGCAGCTGCGTCGCCCTGATCGCCACATCGGTCGCCTTCGCGACCGTGGGCGCCGTCATGCTCGACCTCAAGAACGAGTTCGTGCTTACGAACGAGCAGGTGGGCTGGATCGGGGGCGCGGCCCTCTGGGGGTTCGCGCTCTCGCAGGTGGTCTTCGCGCCGCTGGCCGACACGCTGGGCTTCCGCACCCTGCTGCGCACGGCGTTCGCGGCGCACCTGATCGGCACGGTCACGCTCATCCTCGGCGGGAGTTTCGCGCATCTCTTCACGGGCGCGCTGATCATCTCCATGGGGAACGGGCTGGTGGAAGCCGCGTGCAACCCGCTGGTGGCGGCGCTCTATCCGGGCAACAAGACCGTCAAGCTGAACAACTTCCACGTCTGGTTCCCGGGCGGGATCGTGCTGGGCGGACTGGCCGCGTTCGGGCTCGATCAACTGGCGGCTTCGTCCGCGGGACTGGAGGTCCTCGGGGAGTGGCGGGTGAAGATCGCGCTGATCGTCGTTCCGACGCTGGTCTACGGGCACATGCTGCTGCGGGAGAAGTTTCCGCCCACCGAAGGGGTGCAGGCGGGCGTTTCGGTGGCCGAGATGTTTCGCGCCGCGCTCACCACCCCGTTCATGCTGCTCATGCTGTTCGCGATGGCGATGACCGCCTCCATCGAGATCGGCCCTACCCGCTGGGTCCCGGCGGTGCTGGAGGCGGGGGGCATCCCCGGCATTCTGGTTCTGGTGTGGATCAATGGCCTCATGGCGGTGCTGCGTCACCGGGCCGGGACGGTCGTTCACCGGCTCTCGCCCCCCGGTGTACTGCTGATCTCGGCGGCCCTGACCGGGGTCGGGCTGCTCGCCTTCAGCTACGCGTCCGGGGCGGCCGCCGTCTTCCTTACGGCGACGGTCTACGCAGTCGGCATCTGCTACATCTGGCCCACCATGCTGGGCGTGGTGTCGGAGCGGGTGCCGAAGAGCGGCGCGCTGGGCCTGGGGCTGATGGGGGCGGTGGGAATGGCGACCACCGGGCTGGTGACAGCGCCCCAGATGGGCCGGGTGGCCGACGTCTACGCCCACGACCAGCTTCCGGCGGTGGAGGTGGTGGCGCTCTTCGAACGCGCCGACGGCGAGCTGGCGGCGGTGCAGGGACCCGACGCGAGCGCCGCCCGCGACGCTGCCGCCGATGTGGTGGCCGAATACAGGTCGGAAGGCGCCTTGCCCTCCCCCGCAACCGCCAACGCGCTCCGGCAGATCATCGACTCCGGGGCGGGCGAGGGACTCACCGGGGATGCGCAGGCGATCCTGGGACCCGCTGACAACTTCGGCGGACGCATCTCCTTCCGCTATCTGGTGCCTCTCTGCGGCGTCCTGGTAGTGATTTTCGGGGTAATGCAGGCGCGTGCCCGAAGGCAGGGCGGATACCGGGCGCGACACATCGTGGAGGCGGGGTGAGCGCGCGGGGCACGTCCGCAACGTGAGCCTCCCCAACCGGAACCGGTCGCCCGGAAGAGGGCAGCCGTGACCCTCCGCTACGGCATGGTGGGCGGCGGGCCGGGCGCCTTCATCGGTCCGGTTCACCGCAGGGCGGCCGCCCTCGACGGCGACTGGCGACTGTGCGCGGGCGCGTTTTCGGCGGACGCGGAGATGGCGCGACGAACCGGGGCCCGGCTGGGCCTGGCGGCGGATCGCGCATACGGATCGTGGCGGGAGATGGCGCGAGGCGAGGCGGCCCTGCCGGACGATAAGCGCATCCACGCGGTGGTGATCGTTACCCCGAACCACCTGCACCACCCGGTCGCACGGACCTTCCTGGAACGGGGAATACACGTCATCTGCGACAAGCCGCTGGCGGTGACGGTGGAGGAAGCCGACGATCTGTGCCGCCTGACGGCGTCGGCCGGCCTGGTCTTCGCGGTGACCTACAACTACTCCGGCTACCCTATGGTCAGGGAAGCGCGCGCACGGGTGCGTGAAGGCGCCATCGGCCAGGTGCGCAAGGTCGTGGTCGAGTATTCGCAGGGATGGCTGGCGGAGCTGCTCGAGGCGGAGGGACACAGGCAGGCGGAGTGGAGAGCGGATCCCGCGCGCGGAGGGCCGTCCGCGGTGCTGGGCGACATCGGCTCCCATGCGCACCATCTGCTCCGATACGTCACCGGCCTGGAGGTGCAGCGCCTGTTCGCCGACCTGGGCACCGTGGTGGCGGGCCGTGCCGCCCACGACGACGCGGTGGTGCTGCTCGAGCTCGACGGAGGGGTGCGGGGCGTGCTGATGGCCTCCCAGATCGCCACGGGCGAGCGCAACCACCTGCGCCTGCGCGTCTACGGCGGCGGGGGCGGGCTCGACTGGAACCAGGAGGAACCCAACCGCCTGCGCCTGCTGCGCCCCGACGGGTCCGAAGAGTTGGTGTACCGCGGCGCCGGCGCCCGCTCGGCGTCGGCAACCGCCGCCACCCGTCTCCCCGGCGGCCATCCGGAAGGCTTTGTGGAGGCGTTTGCGAACCTCTACCGGGAAGTGGCGCACGCAGTGCGGACGGCTGACTTTGGTGCGTGCGCGCAGAGTGGTGACGCTCGCCCGCCGAGCGGCCCGCCGGACGGCGGCGAGGAAGCTCCGGCGCCCGACTTCCCCACGGTTCAGGACGGCGCCCGCGGCATCCATTTCATCGACAGCGCAATCCGCAGCGACCGGGCCGGATCCTGGATCGCGATCAGCTACGGCTCGCAATGATGCCGTTCATTCGAGAATCGACCGAGGGCGGGAGTCTTCCCATATCGTGACCTCCAGCGACTCCGATCCGCGGACCCCGATGCCGGTCGAGGCGTGCGCCGACCTGCAGATGGAGCCGGCCGAGATGCTCGAGCTGGCAAACCGGGCGGCAGAGCTTCTTGTGGAGCGCATCCAGAATCTGCCCTCCCAGGAAGCCTGGAACGGTGAGTTCAAACAGGGACTCGAGAAGGACCTGATGCGGGACCCGCCCGAGGACGGCCGCCCCGCCCGGGAAGTTCTCGACGCGGTAGCCGGGTCCATCCTGCCCTATACGCTGCGCCTGGATCATCCCCGGTGCTTCGGGTTCGTGCCATCGGCTTCCACCTGGGCGGGCGTGGTCGCCGATTTCCTTGCCGCCGGGTACAACGCGAACACGATCACCTGGTTGGTCGCGAGCGGGCCGAGCCAGCTCGAGCTGGTGGTCATCGACTGGATCCGCCGCTGGGTGGGATACCCGAGGACCGCCGGCGGGCTCCTGACCAGCGGAGGCTCGGCAGCCGCCGTCGATGCGTTCGTCGCGGCCCGGGAGCGAGCGGGCCACCCCGAGCGGGCCACCGTGTACATGAGCGACCAGAGCCACAGCGCACAGGCTCGGGCAGCGAGGATCATAGGAGTCCGGCCGGAACATGTCCGCCGAGTTGCGAGCGATGGGCATTTCCGGCTGGATCTCGCAGAGCTGGCGCGCGCAGTGGCCGACGACCGCGAGGCGGGGCTGAATCCCGTCGCCGTGTGCGCCAACGCCGGCGCCGGCGGCACGGGCGCAATCGATTCGCTGGAAGAGATGGCCGACTACTGTGAAGACGAAGACATCTGGCTCCACGTTGACGCCGCCTACGGCGGCTTTGCGGTCCTGACCGAGAAGGGCAGGAGTCTGTTGCAGGGAGTCCAGCGCGCCGACTCGATCGGCCTCGACGCCCACAAGTGGCTCTTCCAGCCCTACGAGGCGGGGTGCCTCCTGGTAAAGGACGCGGCTACGCTCGAAGACGCCTTCGCGGCGCCCCACGACATGCTGCAGGACACGGTCTGGGGCGCGAACCATCCCAACTTCGCGGACCGCGGACTGCAACACAGCCGGTCGTTTCGGGCCTTGAAGATCTGGTTTTCGGTCCAGACCTACGGCCTGTCCGCGTTCCGGCGCGCCGTGTCACTGGGAATGACACTGGCCGGCAGGGCCGAGCGGTACATCCGCGAGAGTCCGCTTCTCGAGATCCTCACCCCGGCTTCGCTGGGCATCGTGTGCTTCCGGGTGAACACCCGGGACGCAGGCGTTGACGAGCCATTCGTGGACAGGATCAATCGAGAGGTGCTCGCCCGCCTCTTCTGGGACGACCGGGCCTTCATATCCTCCACGAACCTCAAGGGCACGTTTTCGCTCAGGATGTGCATCGTCAACCACACCACCACCTGGGATGACGTGCGGGAGACGCTCGAAGCCGTCGAGCGGTTCGGGAGGGAGGCTCTGGGCAAGTGACCCGCCCCGTCACTCTCTTCACCGGCCAGTGGGCCGACATGCCGCTGGCCGAGCTGGCCGCCAAGGCGAGCGCCTGGGGCTACGACGGCCTCGAACTCGCTTGCTGGGGCAACCACTTCGACGTGGCGCGCGCCGCCGCCGACCCCGGCTACCGCGCCGCCCGCCATGGGCTGCTGGACGCCCATGGCCTCGGTGTGTGGGCCATCAGCAACCACCTGGTCGGTCAGGCGGTGTGCGACCCGATCGACGAGCGCCACCGGGCGATCCTTCCGCCCCACGTGTGGGGGGACGGCGACCCGGAAGGCGTCCGCGCCCGCGCCGCCGAGGAAATGAAGGCCACCGCGCGCGCCGCCGCCACCCTGGGCGTCGAGGTCGTCAACGGCTTCACCGGCAGCGCCATCTGGCACCTGCTGTATCCGTTTCCGCCCGTGGGCGAAGCCGCCATCGACGCCGGCTTCGCCGACTTCGCGGCGCGATGGCACCCCATCCTCGACGCCTTCGACGAGGCCGGGGTCCGTTTCGCCCTCGAGGTGCATCCCACCGAGATCGCTTTCGACATCGCGACCGCCGAGCGGACACTGGAAGCCATCGGCCATCGTCAGGCCTTCGGCTTCAACTACGACCCCAGCCACCTCGCCTACCAGGGCATCGACGTGGTGGAGTTCATCCACCGCTTCTCCGACCGCATCTACCACGTCCACATGAAGGACGTGTGGTGGTCGGATCGTCCGATGCCCTCCGGAGTCTTCGGCGGGCACCTGCCCTTCGGACACCGGGACCGGTCCTGGGATTTCCGCTCCCCCGGACGCGGGAAGGTGCCCTTCGAGGACATCGTGCGCGCCCTCGCGCGCGCCGGCTACGACGGACCGCTCTCCATCGAATGGGAGGACATGGACATGGACCGCGAACACGGCGCGGCGGAAGCCTGCGCCTTTGTCCGTTCCCTGGATTTCCCGCCCTCGGGCGCCGCATTCGACGCGGCCTTCGAGCGTCGCGAGCCCGGCGCGGCCTGATTCAAACTCTGCTTCAGGATCGATGGCGCGGGTCGTATATTGTTCCTCGATCCTCACCCCAGGCAGGCACATGCCGAACAGACACCATCAAGTTGCGGCGCGGCGCCATGGCCCGCCTCGCAAACATGCCGTCCCCCTCCTCACGTTGCTGGCCGTCTGCCTGGCCGCGTGCGAATCCGAGGTCGCGGCGCCCGGGGAGGAAAGCTTCGAGGAGGGCGAGATCTCCTTCGACGCCTCGTCCCCCACGGACTTCGTCTATCTGAACATCGCGAACGGGACGAGGGTGACCCCCGCCGATCCCGCCACCTCAACCGAATGGCACATGGCGTTCCGGCGCTTCGCGGTGCGTCTGAACAGCGGTGTTTCGGGTCCGGGATCCGTGTCGGGATTCAATCTCGGCACCAACGCCAGTGCGTCCGCGGACCAAATCGCCGCCTTGGCGCCTGAGGACGGAGAGGCCGCGTTCCAAACCGTGACCGAAGCCGACATCCCGGCGTCCTCGGCCTTCGTCGAGGATGGCTTGGCGCCGGATCCCGGCTCCACCTGGTTCCGCTTCGATCCGCAGGCGGGGACGCTGGTGGCGGATCCGCGGATGGCGTGGAAGGTGCGGGAGAGTTCGGGACGGGGTCACGCGCTCTTTCGCGTCGTGGAGCTGCGGATGGAGGGACAGCGGCCGCTGGGCCTGAACATCGAACACCGGCGCCAGGATGCGGACGGCGCCCTGGGTGAGGCGCGCATCGCCGCCGCCGATCTCACGCGCGGTCCGGCGTACGTCGGCTTCGCGGGAGCCGAGGGGCCGCGGGCGGGCAGCTGCGACTGGGACATCGGGGTGTCGCCCGAATTCGGCGTGCTCGTGAACGCGGACTGCGGCGCCGGCACCTTCCCGCTCGACGCGGCACGAGACTTCACCACGGAGACGCGCGCCGACGACGCCCCCGAATACGCCGACTTCCTGGCCGTGATCGCGGGCGCCTTTCCGGCCAGCGTCACCGACGGCGGCGGGATCTTCTGGTACGGCATCCAGAACAACAACCGCCTGTGGCCGACCTACAACGTCTTCCTGGTGAAGGTGGACCAGGAAATTCACAAGGTGCAGGTCCACGACTACTACAGCGCCAACGGAGCGTCGGGCTTCCCGTCCGTGAGGTTCCAGCGCCTGCGATGAACGTCGCCGCCCGGGCGGCGCTGGTGGCGGGGGTCCTGGGCATCGCCGGCGCTTCGCCCGCGCGCGCGCTGAGCGCGCCGCCTCAGCCGTCGCGGGCGGAGGCGTGCCCGGGGCGGGTGGTCGACCGGGCGTCGGGCGCGGCCATTGCCGAGGCGAGCGTGCTGTGGACCCCGCCCGGCCCGGCGCGCGCCGCCGCGGATGCGGGCGAGGGCCCGGAGCCGGTGTTCAGCAACTCGCTCGGGGCCTTCGCGAGGCCCGAATCCTGGGGACCGGGGGGCACGATCGAGGTGGCGGCGCTCGGATACCTTGCCCGCACCCTGACCTGGGAAGAGGCGGAGGCGGCGGAATGGCGCCTGGACCTCGCCCGCGACCCGCTCGCGTTGGACGAGCTCGTGGTGACGGCCGGCGCGCGCGCGCAGCGCCGGTCGGAGATCGCCCTGCCGGTGGAGACCATCGAGGCGGCGGAGATCGCCGCCGCCGGGGCCGCCTCCGCCGACCGCCTTCTCGAGGAACTGCCGGGCGTGCAGGTGACCGGAAGCGCGCCGACCGGTTCGAGTCTCCTCATCCGGGGCATCGGCGGCGCGCGCGTGCTCGTGCTTCTCGACGGGCAGCCGGTCACCGGAACCCTCATCGAGAATCGCGACCTGAGCCGCATGTCGCTCGCCGGAACCGACCGGGTCGAGATCGTGAAGGGCCCCATGTCGTCCCTGTACGGATCCGACGCCCTCGGTGGCGTGGTCAACGTCATCACCCGGCTGCCCGCCTCCGGCTTCCGCCTGGACGCGCGCGCGCTTTCGGGCGGGGCGGGGCGGCAGGAGGCAGAGGTGACCGCAAGCGGAGGGGGCCGCGTTCAGTACGGAGTCACCGGGGGATGGCGCCAGGAGAACCAGGTGCCGGGACTGGTCAGCGGCGGCCAGGAAGCCTTTGCGCGCGTCTGGGACGGGCGCTCCCGCCTGCGCTTCGCCGTGACCGACGACTGGGAGCTGCGCGCCGGGCTCACCCTGCTGCGCGAGCGCCAGCGATGGCCGGTCGGGGGTGGATTCTCGGGCTTCAACGACAACCGCGGCTTGTCAGGCTGGCTCGAGACCCGCCGCCGCGCCGGCCCCGGGGAGTGGAGCGCGACCGTCTTCGCGCAGGACTACGAGCATCTCTACCGGAGCGCCCGCGGCGCGGCGCCGATCGCCGGCGATCGCTCCAACGCCCAGCGGGAGCGGCTGGCCAAGGCCACCGCGGGTTACTCCGGCACCTGGGGCGACCACGACTTCGACATCGGCGTCGAGGGCGCGGCGCGCTTTATCGAGTCGCCCGACAAGTTGGTCGAGGAACGGGCGTCGGACGACCAGATCGCCCTCTTCGCGCAGGACGCGTGGCGGCTGGGCGCCACGGTGGCGAGCGCCGGCGCGCGCCTCACCCGTAACAGCCGCTGGGGATCGAACCTGGCGCCCTCGCTCGGGCTGACCCACGCCCTCCGCCGGAACCTGCGCCTGCGCGCCGCCGTCGCCCAGGGCTTCCGCGCGCCGTCATTCAAGGAGCTCGGCTGGAGGTACGTCAACCTGGCGGCGGGGGTCACCGTCCAAGGCCATCCCGACCTGCGGCCCGAGCGCTCCTGGAGCGTGTCGGCCGGCGCCGAATGGCGACCGCGCGAGCGGCTGCTCGTCAACGTCGAAGCCTATTCCAACCGCATCGAGAACCTCGTCGAACTCGGGTTCATCGGCAACGCGGCCAGCGGCCTTCTCGTCTACTCGCCACGCAACCTGTCGAACGCCGTCACGCAGGGCTTCGAGCTCACGCTGCACGCACTGGCGGGGGACGGCGAGTTCTCCGTCGGCTACGCGCACCTCGACGCGCACACGGGCTTCGGAGGACGGCTGGACCGGCGCGCCAGGCACTCCGGGCGGGCCCGTGCCACCTGGATCGTCGAGGAGCTGGCGGGGCTGCGCCTGGACGCCACCGCCCACTTCACCGGAAGCGCGCCTATCATCCTCACTCAACCCGACGGAACCACGGTTCCCCTCGGGACCCAGGACCGCTTCACGGCCGTGGACCTGCAGGCGTCCCTCCCCGTCGCGGACCACCTCGAGCTGCTCGCCGGCGTCGACAACCTCTTCGACGTCCGCCCCGAGGGATGGCAGGGCCTCATCGAACGCCGGTTCCGGATGAGCGTCCGTCTCCGGGAGCTGTTCGCCGGATAGGCCTCGTCCGGCGGAGGTCACGCCACTTTCCGACTCGGGCCGCCCGTGCTTATGTTGCGGCGTCTTTCGTCTACCCGTTTCCCAGCCCCCGGTACGCCAATGGTTAAACGAATGCTCGGAGCGATGCTGGTCGCCCTCCTCATCACCCCCGTCAACACGGTCGCGCAGAGCCTTTCCGACGAGGAACTGGAGCCTCTCACAACCCGCGTGGAGGAAGGCGTACTGGAGCGCGCCAAGCTGGCCCAGGTCATGGTCGACAAGATCTTCTCGTTCTCCGAGCTCGGCCAGCAGGAGATCGAGACCTCGGCCTACGTCACGGGCATCCTGGAAGAGAACGGCTTCACCATCGAGCGCGCACCCGCGGGCATCCCGACCGCCTGGTTCGCACGCTGGGGAAGCGGGAGGCCGGTGATCTCCTTTGGGTCGGACATCGACGGCATCCCCAAGGCCAACCAGAAGCCCGGCGTGGCCTATCACGATCCGCTGATTCCGGGTGCCCCCGGCCACGGCGAGGGGCACAACTCCGGACAGGCCGTGAACGTGGTGGCGGCGCTCGCGCTCAAGGGGGTCATGGAGGCCGAGGGCATCGCGGGCACGCTCGTGCTCTGGCCCGGGGTCGCGGAGGAGCAGCTGGGCTCGAAGGCCTGGTACGTGCGCGACGGCTATCTGGAGGACATCGACGTCACGCTGTTCACACACGTCAGCAGCAACCTGTCGGTGAGCTGGGGCCACGGCAGCGGGACCGGACTCGTCTCCGTCGAGTTCACCTTCGAGGGCGAGGCTGCGCATGGCGCCGGGGCTCCCTGGCGGGGCCGCAGCGCGCTGGACGCGGTCGAGCTGATGAACGTCGCCTGGAACTTCCGGCGCGAGCATCTGCGGCCCGACCAGCGCTCGCACTACGTGATCAGCGACGGCGGCGATCAGCCCAACGTCGTGCCGCCGAGCGCTTCGGTATGGTATTTCATCCGCGAGATGGACTACGAGGACATCAAGCGCAACTTCGACACCGCCATCCGCATCGCCGAGGGCGCGGCCATGATGACCGACACCGAGATGTCGTACCGGATCATCGGAACCGCCTGGCCGCGGCACTTCAACAGGGTCGTGGCCGAGACCATGTACCAGCATATCGAGGACGTCGGGCTGCCGGAGTGGACCGACGACGACCACGACTTCGCGAGCGCGGTGCAGGAATCGGTGGGGAGCGTTCCATCGGGGATGCCGACCGCCCTGTCGCAGCTCGGCGAGCCGGGGCCGCGCCGGAGCGGCGGCTCCGACGACATCGGCGACATCTCGTGGAACCTGCCCACGGTGACCCTGCGCTTCCCTTCCAACGTGCCGGGGCTTCCCGGCCACCACTGGTCGAGCGCCATGGCGATGGCCACCCCCATCGCGCACAAGGGCGCGGTTGCCGGCGCGCGCGTAATTGCCCGCACGGCGCTCCAGCTCTTCGCCCAGCCGGAACTGGTCGAGGAAGCCTGGACCTACTTCCGCGACGAACAGACCGCGGCCGTGGAGTACATCCCCTTCCTCGGCCCCGACGACCCGCCGCCCATCGATCTGAACAAGGAGATCATGGACACCTATCGTCCGCTCCTTGAGCAGTACTACTATGATGAGACCCGCTTCGAGACCTATCTGGAACAGCTTGGGATCATGTATCCCACGCTTTCGCGGCCGGTTTCCGAAGATGACAGCGACCGGCGGGACAGCCCGGGATCGCGTTGAGGATTCACATGATCGGAGTTTTCTGATGATCGAAGCCAGCCGCAGACTTCTCTCCACCGCCGCCGCCATGCTGCTGGTGGCGAGCCTCACCGGCGCGGGCGGCCTCCCGGAGGCCGTCACGGAGTCCCCGACCGACGCACCGCCGGTCGCATCGGCCGACGATCCGACCGAGGTGGGCTGGCGGCTCCTGGCCAGCCTCAACTACCGCACCGGCGAGAAGAGCGAGGACCTGGCCGCTCTTGACGGCAAGCTCGTCAAGATCCCCGGGTTCACGGTGCCGCTCGAGGACTGGGCGTCCTCGGCGACGGAATTCCTCCTCGTGCCCTATGTCGGCGCCTGCATCCACACGCCGCCTCCCCCGCCCAACCAGCTCGTCTACATCGAGATGGACCAGGGCAAGCGGGCGACGATGGACGGCTGGAACCCGGTGTGGGTCGAGGGCGTGCTCCAGATCGAGATGACGGAGAGCGTGTACGGCGCCGTTGGCTTCACCATCACCGGCCAGCGGGTCTATCCGTACGGTTCCTGATCCGCGACGCAGCCATATGCATGGATCGAGCGCGCCATCGCTGAGCCGAGGGCGCGCTTTTTCGTGGAGTTGCGCTCCGCAGGGAGACCCCACTCGATGAGCCTCGCAATCGACGTCCGGCGCCTGCGCTTCCGCTACGGCGGCGGCCCCTGGGTGCTGGACATCCCCGAACTGACGCTCGAACGGGGCGAACGCGCGTTTCTGTTCGGTCCGAGCGGGAGCGGCAAGACCACGCTGCTCGGCGTGCTCGCGGGCGTTCTCGAGGCAGACGAGGGCAGGGTGAACGTGCTGGGCAGGGACCTCGCGTCCCTCTCCGGCGCCCAGCGGGACGCCTTCCGGGCGGAGCACATCGGCTATGTCTTTCAGATGTTCAACCTCATCCCCTACCTGTCGGTTCTCGACAACATCGCGCTTCCGGCGCGCATGAACGCAGGACGGCGGGCCCGGCTGGACGGCGCGGGCGTGAAGGAGACCGCCGCCCTGCTCGCGGATCATCTTCACATCGGCGATCTGCTGAAGAAGCCGGTGACGGAGCTCTCGGTGGGCCAGCAGCAGCGGGTGGCCGCTTGCCGGGCGCTGATCGGGGCTCCGGAGCTCATCGTCGCCGATGAACCCACCTCCTCCCTCGACTTCGACCGCCGCGAAGCCTTCCTGGAGCTGCTGTTCCAGGAGTGCGAGCGCGCCGGCGCCACGCTGGTGTTCGTGAGCCACGACCGCACGCTGGAGGGCATGTTTTCCCGCACCATCTCGCTTCCCGACATCAACAAGGCGGCGCTCTGATGCTGGTTCTCGATCTCGCGCTCAAATCGCTCCGCAACCGCGCCTTCAGCACCTCGCTCACGGTGGGGTCCATCGCGCTCAGCGTCGCCCTCCTGATCGGCGTCGAGAACGTGCGCGTGGGCATGCGGGAGAGCTTCTCCAACACCATCAGCCAGACCGACCTGATCGTTGGCGCCAAGGGGGGCACCATCCAGCTGCTGCTGTACTCGGTCTTCGGCATGGGGTCGCCGACAAGCAACCTGACCTGGGATACCTACCGCGAGTGGGCCGAGCACCCCGCGATCGAGTGGACCATCCCCTACGGCCTCGGCGACAGCCACAGGGGATTCCGCGTCATCGGGACCAACGAGGACTTCTATCGCCACTACCGCTACCGCGGCGGGCAGGCCATCGCGCTGGCCGAGGGCCGGGCCGGCTCGGAGGTGTTCGACGTCACCCTGGGTGCGGACGTGGCCAGCGAGCTGGGCTACGGGCTCGGCGACGAGGTGGCGGTGACGCACGGCATCGGCGAGGTGGGCTTCCTGAACCACGACCAGCTGCCGTTCGAGGTGGTGGGCATCCTCGCCAAGACCTTCACCCCGGTCGACCGCGCAATCTACGTCACCCTCGAGGGCATCGAGGCCATCCACTTCGGATGGGAAGACGGCGCGCCGCCCATGCCCGGCGAGGAGCCCACGCCCGACGACGTGCTCGCGATGGAGGAGATCGAGATCACCCAGGTGACGTCGTTCTTCGTGGGCGCGACCAACCGGAGGGACGTGCTCCGGCTCCAGCGCGACATCAACGACTACGAGAGCGAGCCGATGATGGCCGTCATCCCCGGGCTGGCGCTGAACGAGATGTGGCAGGGGATCGGCTACGCCGAGACCGGGCTCCGGGTGGTGACCATCTTCGTCGTCCTGGTCGGACTCCTGGGCATGCTGGTCTCGCTCTACACCTCGCTCAACGAGCGCCGCCGCGAGATGGCGATCCTGCGCGCCGTAGGGGCCGGCCCCAACAGGATCGTGGCGCTGCTGGTGCTCGAGTCGGTGTGCCTGGCGGCGGCGGGGGCCATCGCCGGACTGGCGCTGGTGTACGTGCTGCTCTCAGCCGGGCAGCCGATCGTCGAGGCCCAGGCGGGACTCTTCATCCCGATCCGGCCCCCCGGCTCCATCGAGCTGCTCTTCCTGGGCGCGGTGGTGGCGGCCGGGTTCCTGATGGGCTTCGTGCCCGCGCTCAAGGCCTACCGCACGGCCCTCCACGACGGGCTGGCGGTGCGGGTATAGGGGTCCTCAGCCCCCGGCCAGCCAGCGATAGACCGCGCCCACGTTGAGCGGGAACCACTCTTCGTACTGGCCCCAGTCGGCGTAGTCGTCCAGGCGCACCTGGGCCATGGCTTCCTCTTCCGACAGGCCGTCGTCGAGCGCCGCCTGGACGGCGTCCCGCAGGTTCGCGTAGTAGGCGAGCTGCCGCTCGATCGTGCCGCGGTCCCCCACGTCGCCGTGTCCGAAGACCATGGTCTCGAAGGGGATCTCCATCAGCAGGTCCAGCGCCACGTAGAACTCGTCGAAATACCAGCCCGGGAGGTCGCGGAAGCCCACCCGGTCGTTGCTGACGAAGTCCACCGCGAAGGCGATGCGCTCCTCGGGGAGAAACGTCACGATCAAGTTGTCGCTGTGGCTCCGCCCCAGGTAATGCAGCTCGATGGCCCGGCCGCCGAAGCGGAGCGTCATCTCGTCGGAGAACGTCAGGTCCGGCGGCGGCAGGTCGGGATCGGCGCGCTCAAGCAGGATGGGAAGTGCGTTCTCCTGGGCGATGATCGGGACGTCGTCGCCGAACTCGGCCAACAGCGCGGGCGCCCCGGTGGCGTGGTCTGCATCGCTGTGGCTGTAGACGATGGCCGCGAGCGGCTTGTCCGGCACCGCGCCGCGGATGGCGCCCGCGAGGCCAGCCGCCGCTTCCATCGAGATGGGATCCACCGCCACCACGCCGTCGTCCGTATCGACGAAGAACGCGTTGTGCGTCCCCGCGTTGTACCAGAAGACGCCGTCGGCGACCTGGCTGGTCGCGGCATCCATCTCGGGCGCCTGTTCGGCCGCCTCGGTACAGGCGCCGAGGATCAGGGCGAAGGCGGTCGCGACCGGGACAGCGGGTCGCGAGGAAGGCAGGGGTCGGATGGGACGGGTCATGCGGTCATCCTCCTCCGGGGGGAACATCTGAGCCGCGGTGCGCTAGGGGAATCGCACACGACAGCGTACAAGAAACTGCCAGGCCTCAGAGGCCCAGAATCTTCATCAGCTTGCGCAGCTGTTCATCATGCCTCGCCGCCCGCTGGAGATCCCGCAGGCTGAACCGTTGTTTCAGCTGATCAGCGGTAAGCGAACCCTTTTTGTACGCGGGCCACAGCCGTCGGAGTCTCCTCTCGGCACTCCTCGGGTCAATAGAACTCTGCTCGTGCCCCTCATGCAACCGGATCAGGACTCCCTCCAGATTGGGTTTCTGGAGAATGACCTTGAGACCCCACTTACGTGCGCAAGCGAACGCGTCGCGATTGACCTTCAGATCCTCTTGGATGCGGTCGGCGTCCAGCATCACCAGGCGACTACTGATCTCCCGCTTGCCTGGATGCCTCTGCAGTCGGCGTCCGGCCGCTTCGACAACGTCTACAGAGTCACCGCCATTTGCCGGCTTGACATCCAAATGAAGGTGAAGCCCGCTCTCATCAGAACAGTGTCGGAGAAACCGGGCGAAGGCTCGGTCGCTCTTCCCTTCGACACCAATGAAGATGACCCGCCTGCGCGCGACCGCTGGTCGACGGCGCACAGTTCGCTAGCCGATCCTTGGAATACCGCCCAGCACGCCCGCCCGGTACTTGGGATACAGCCGAACGTCGCGGCGCAGACGCTTCACATCCTGTGCGCCATGGATGCGGGTAGCGCCCGTGTCGTCCTTCTCGACGATGAAGACTTCCTCCTTCTCCAGATCGTCAAGGAGTCCGACATGATGCGAAGTGACCAGCAGCTGAGCGTCGTGGGGATTGCTGTCTTGCGACCGAAACCAACCGAGAATCTCGGAGACGATGTCGACGTGCAGATCGCCATCGATCTCGTCGAGGATGGCCAACCCGGCTTCCTTGAGAGCAGGTATGATCTGCGGGAAGAGATGGAATAAACGCTGAGTTCCTCGAGATTCCTCCTCCAACAGCACTCGCATGTTGAGCCCGTAGTGACCAAACAAGACGCTCTTCTCGACGAAAACGTCTTCCCTAATGCTCATGTCTCGAATCCCTAAATCGCTACACTTCATCCGTTCCTCGACCCATGCTCGAACGCTGGAGTCTTGTTCGAGCATCCGGATAACGGCCTTCGATGAAGGAGACCACGTCCTGGGGAATCCATAGGGGACGATATTGGTCGTCCTGAGGAACGCCTTCATGCGCCCTGCGATGCGCTTGGCAAGTGGCACGTTGAACAACGAGAGTGTCGCGATCACCGAAGAATCAGGGCGGACTGCCTTGAGACGGTCATCCCCGCGCGTGATTCCCAACTCGCCGCCAACATAGATGGGCGAGCCCGGGCCTCTCCGCTCGAAGATCCGTCGGCGACGTCCCTTCGGATAGTACACGAGCGCTTCGTGGCCAATCTCGATTTCCTCCGCTTCGTCATGTCCAATCGACAACTCGTAGACAAACCGGGTTGGTGGCTGACCCGGAATCAAGAAATCCCATTCGCCCTCTAGCCGAAAATGCGTCGGTTTAGCCCAACCGTCCTCGGAGTAGAAGGGAGCCATGGTAAGCGGGCCTTCTTCTGACGTCGCAGGAGTTGAAGCAACTCGCGCCACCTCGACAAGCGCCCGAAGCAGGGTAGATTTCCCCGACCCATTGGGCCCCATAAGCACCGCAACGGCAGGAAGCTTGACGTCCGGCTTGGCTGCGCTGTGTCGGAAGCACGGCATGTCCGGAGTTGTGCCGGGGATGCGCAGGTCGAGGGTTACTTCCTCACGTATGGATCCGTAGTTGGATACCGAAAACCTGTGGATCATAGCGCGATCTCAACGTTTTTTCGTTGATGTTGACGTATAACATTAGGAAACGCAGGTTTTTTTGACAAGTGCCGCCTGCCCTGCCCCCCGACACCGCCTCTTCGGGTCAATCTTCGCGGGCGCCCCTATCCGACCGCACCCCCGATGAGGCCTCCCTTTCGACATCCACGTCGTCGCGGCATCTTTAGCGATGGCATGGACACGCGACGCACTTCTCACACGGAGTCGACATTGGACGGCATGATTGCTTCGTTCTTCCACTGCAGAAGCCGGCGTAGCCTTCAGCTCTGTGGCGTCGTGTGGGTGGCTGTGGTCGCGGCGTGCGCAGCGCCCCAATCCAGCGTTACGGAACTCGTCGTGGAGGAACTCGCCCTGCAGGCGGCGTCCGGAGCCCGCTTCGCGTCGCTCGAGCGTCAAGGCGAAGCGGTAGTGCTGAGTTGGCTCGAGCCACACTTGGAGCGGGGCGAGGAGGTCTGGGCGCTCAAGGGGGCCGCATACGGCGACAAGGGTGTGGGCGAACCCTTCGAGGTGACCCGGTCGGGCGGCGGCGTCTCGTTCTTCGTCAACTGGGCCGACTTCCCTGTCGTATGGCCCGTGGGCGGCGGACGGCTGGCCGCGCACTGGCTGCAGCGGGGCGGGGCGTCCACCTACGACTACGGGGTTCGCGTCGCTTTCTCCGATGACGGCGGGCATTCCTGGAGCGACCCGTGGACGCCGCACGAGGACGGTACGCCCTCCGAGCACGGGTTCGTGTCGGTGTTCGGGCTGGGGCACGGGGACGCGGGGATGGTATGGCTGGACGGGCGGCGCTTCTTCGAGGCCGACGGCTCGCGGTCCACCGAGCCCCGCATGACGCTGCGCTACCGAACGGCCGGCGCGGACGGGACCACAACCGCCGAGGTCGAGCTCGATGACCGCATCTGCGACTGCTGCCAGACCGACGCTGCGATGACCTCGGAGGGGCCGGTGGTCGTCTACCGCGACCGCACCCCGGAGGAGGTGCGCGACATCTCCGTGGGGCGCTTCGTGGACGGGAAGTGGACGGGCGGGGTTCCCGTGCACGACGACGGCTGGGTGATCCCGGGCTGCCCGGTGAACGGCCCTTCGGTGGCCGCCAGTGGCGAAGCGGTGGTGGTGGCCTGGTTCACCGGGGCCGGCAACACGCCCCGGGTGCGGGCTGCCTTCTCCGACGACGCGGGCGCGACCTTCGGCCCGCCGGTCACCATCGACCTGGGCAACCCGGTGGGGCGGGTCGCGGTGGCAATGCCTCAGCCGGGGAGGGCGCTGGTCGCCTGGCTGGAGGAGGAGCAACTGTTCGTGCGCGGCATCACCGCGGACGGAAACCTGGGGCCCGCGCGCCAGGTAGCAGCCTCCTCCAACGCACGCGCGAGCGGCTTTCCGGCCATGCTGGTAGACGCCGCCGACCGGGTCGTCTTCGCCCAGACGGTGGTCGACCAGGGCATCCGCGTCCTGCGGTCGCAGGAACCGTGGACGGCCTGGCGGGACTGAGACCGCACGACAACCGAAGGTTTCCGACTCACCCCGATCCCTCCCGCTGGCGCCCCATCCCGCTCGCGCGCAACTCTACCGGGAGACCAACATGACCGATCAGCCATTCGGTTCGGCAGGCAAGTTCTGGGTGTTGTCCCTCGGGTGGCTGCCCGCGGGGATCGTCGTCGTATCGCTGAGCCGCGGCGTGGCCCCTCCGATCACGCCGGAGACCCTGTTCATGCTTCCGGCGGCGCTCATGTCGCTCGCGATTACCGCCCCGTGCGGGCTGCCGCTTGCACTGGCTTTCCGGGGGATCTGGCGGACAGGGTCCACGCGCGCCGCCTGGACAACCTTCGCGATCCTCGCGCCCGTCACGTCGTTCGCGGCGCTCTTCGCCGGCCTGCTCGGCCCGATCGCGATCGCGATCTACGCGGGCGTGCTCAGCGTCCCCGCGTGGATCGTGTACGCGGTCGCGCGACGAGGTTCAGCGTCATAGTCCGGGCATCCCGGGAGGCGACGGGACTTCGTCACGGGGCGCTTCGATGTTCCCCGTGCAGTAACTGAAGACGCCGGGGAGCCCGCGACACCGGATCGCCTCCGTGCGCTCACGAGGCTCGCCAGGATCGTAGTATGTCGTAATCGTCCGGCTGTATCCGAAGGCCGCCGGGAAACGGAACAATCCGCTGAGACCGACAAAGAGGTAGAACAGTACGGCGAGCCCGATGATTCCCTTCGTCTTCATGGCGGCGTCCCTGTCTCCGTGAAAGAGGGCCTCCTGGTCCAGCTACCGACTCGCCCATCTCCTTACAACGCGCTGCAACTCCTGCAAGCTGGGAGGAATCCGCGTGAAGCGCGAGGGCCTCGTCGCCCCCGCCGCCAGCCGCTCGGGCACGGGCACCGGGCTCCCGACCGCCTCCTCCACGATGTCCCCGAACTTGGCCGGATGCGCCGTGGCCAGCACTACCCCGTGGGCATCCGGCCTCACGCCCAGCGCCCGCTCCAGTGCCAGCCATCCCACGGCCGTGTGCGGGTCCAGGATGTAGCCATGCTCGTCGAAGACCCTCCTCATCGCCTCCCGCGTGTCTCCATCGCTCCATGCGGAACCCGAAAGACATCCCTGCAGGCGGCCCAGGTCGCCCTCGAACAGCGCGAGGATGCGCGCCAGGTTCGAAGGCGCACCGACATCCATCGCGCTCGAGAGCGTGCGCACCGACGCCCGCGGCTCGTAGCAACCGGTCCGCAGGTACTCCGGGACGACGTCGTTGGCGTTGGTCGCGGTGACAAACCCCGCGGTGGGCAGCCCCAGCTCCCGGGCCATGAGGCCGGCCGCCAGGTTGCCGAAGTTCCCGGACGGGACCGAGAAGATCGGGGGCTCGCGCCGGTTCAGCTGCGCCCAGGCGTGGAAGTAGTAGAAGATCTGCGGCAGCAGGCGTCCGATGTTGATCGAATTCGCGGACGTCAGCGCGAGAGCCTCCCGCGCATACGGATCGCGGAACATCGCCTTGACCAGCCGCTGACAGTCGTCGAACGCGCCCGCCACCGCCACCGCGAGCACCTGGTCGCCCAGCGTCGTGAACTGCCGCTGCTGGCGCTCGCTCACCTGCCCTTCCGGGAACAGGACCACGACGCGGGTCCGCGGCAGGCCCAGGAAGGCGTGCGCGACCGCCCCGCCGGTGTCGCCCGATGTCGCCACCATGACCGTCAGCGGAGGCCCGGAGCGCTGCAACCTCGACATCAGGCAGCCCATGAAGCGCGCCCCCACATCCTTGAAGGCGAGCGTGGGGCCGTGGAACAGTTCCAGCACATGCGCGCGCGGGCCCAGCGGAACCAGCGGAAGCGGAAAGCCGAGCGCCTTCCGCACCGCGGATTCCAGCACTTCATCCTCCAGTTCATCGCCGAGAAGATGCCGCCCCACGGCGAGCCCGCAGCGAATCGCGCCGGCGCCTCTCAGCGCATCGATGTCGCCCGCGGAGAGGGGCGAAAGCCCTTCCGGCATGAAGAGCCCGCCATCGGGGGCGAGTCCCCGGAACACCGCTTCGCCGAAGGAAACCGGTTCGGCCTGGCCCGACGTGCTGACGAGCTTCAATCTCCCTCCGCTTTCACGTCCTCGACGCGCACTCCATCCCGGTTGACGGGTGAGACGTAGGCTTCGCAATCAAGCGCCGCGGTCTCGCCAAAGGCCCAGCGGATGCCCGCTGCGACGTCCTCGGCCGTCTCGCGTCCCCGGCACAGCGCGAAGACCGAGGGGCCGGACCCGGAGAGTGAGAAGCCGAGGGCGCCGCGGGTCATCGCCGCTTCCCTGGCGCGGGCGAAACCCGGGATGCGTCCGGCGCGCAGCGGCTCCGCCACGACATCCCTGATGGAGCGCGAGATGAGGTCCCAGTCGCAGGCGTAGAGCCCGGCGGTGAACGCTGCGGTGTTGGCCCACTGCGTGACCGCGGCCTTGAGGGGCACGTGTTCGCCCAGCACGCGACGGGCGTCCTCGGTGCGGGTCTCCAGATGCGGGCGCACCACGACGACCCAAAGTTCGTCGGGGACGGGAAGTTCCACGACCTGCAGCGTCTTTCCGGGGAGGACCAGCACGATCCCGCCATAGAGGGCAGGCGCAACATTGTCGGCAGCCGGGGACCCGGAACCCGCCAACTCGCCGGCCACCGCACAGCGCAGCAGCTGTCTCCGGGAGAGGCCGGCCCCAATGACCCGATCCGCCGCCACCGCCCCCACCACGGCACTCGAGGCGCTGCCGCCCATCCCTCCCGCGAGCGGGATGCCCTTGTGAAGTTCGAGCGCCAGGCCCGCCGAATCGGCGCCGGCCATCTCCAGCACGGCCCTGGCAGCCGCCCCGGCGCTGTTGCGGGCGGGGTCGCCCGGGATGGGTCCCACGTCTCCGGTGATGCGCTCGATGTTGACCCCCGGCTCCGGCGCCGCGCGCGCGACCACCGCATCGCAGGGCTGCTCGACGGCCATGCCGAACACATCGAACCCGCAGGCGATGTTGCCGATGGTCGCGGGCGCCGAGACGCGCACCGCGGCCGCGGCCCCTGGAGATTCCGCGTTGCCGGTCCTCGTCGGCCTGCCGGTCCTCGTTCGCCCGCCGGTCATCGTCTCGCTACTTGAACACCCGGAAGAAGGCGCGGAACGCCTTCTCGACCGTCGGCGTCAGCTTCTGCTTGCGCCATGCGTTGGCCGCGCGGGCGAAGATGTCGCTGCGCGTCGGGTAGGGATGTATGTTGGCTCCGAGCTTGCCCAGACCGAGGCCGGCGGTCATCGCCAGCGTGATCTCGCCGATCATGTCTCCAGCGTGGGCGCACACCAGCGTCGCGCCCAGGATGCGGTCGCTTCCCTCCTTGAGGTGAACGCGGAGGAAGCCTTCCTTCTCGCCTTCGAGGATGGCGCGGTCGATGTCGTCGAAGTGGATGGTGATGGTCTCGACGTCGTGGCGCGCCGCGATGGCCTCGTCCCGATGGAGCCCGACGTGGGCGACCTCCGGATCGGTATAGGTCGCCCAGGGGATCACCAGGCGGCTGGCGCGGCCGCGACCAAAGAAGAGCGCGTTCTGCACGGCGATGCGGGCCTGGTGGTCGGCGGCATGGGTGAACTGGTGCTTCGATGCCACGTCGCCCACCGCGTAGATGCCCTTCGCGGTCGTGCGCAACTGGTCGTCGACCCGGATGCCGGTGCGATCGTAGGCCACGCCCGCGGCCTCGAGACCCATTCCGTCGACATTGGGAGCGCGGCCGGCCGCGACCAGCACCGCCTCGGACGCCAACTCCTCCCGCTCCCCGTCGTGTTCGATTTCCAGCACGGTGACGCCGTCCTCGCGGCGCGCGCCCAGCACCGCCGCCGAGTTCAGAACGCGCACGCCGTCGGTCTCGATCGCCCGGGTAACGATGGCGGCCGCGTCCCTGTCATCGCGGGGCAGCGGGTGAGCGTTGGCGTGCACCACGGTCACGCGGCTGCCGAAGCGCGCGAAAGTCTGGGCCAGCTCCATCCCGATGGGGCCGGCCCCGATCACCACAAGGCGCGGCGGCAGCTCGGTGAGGGAGAAGATGGTCTCGTTGGTGTAGACGTCGACGTCCTCGAGCCCCGGAACCGGAATGAGCGCGGCGCGGGCGCCGGTGGCGATGATCGCGCGGCGGAAGTTGAGCTCGTCCCCGTTCACTCGAAGACGGTCGGGAGCGACGAACTCGCCGTGTCCCAGGAAGACGTCCACCCCCAGCCCCGCGAACCGCGACGCCCCGTCGATCGGGCTGATACCCGCGCGCAGCCGGCGCATGCGCTCCATGGCGGCGGGGAAATCGCTCCCGGCTCCGCCGCCGGACACCGCCCCCGCCCCGCCGGCCCCACCCGGGCGACCATTCGTGCCGGCCGGGCGCGCCGCGTGCACCCGCCGGGCGGAGCTGATTACCGCCTTGGAGGGGACACACCCGAAGTTGAGGCAGTCGCCGCCCATGAGGTGGCGCTCCACCATCGCGACCTTCGCGCCCAGCCCGGCGGCGATGGCGGCGCTCACCAGCCCCCCCGTCCCCGCCCCGACCACGACCAGGTGGTAGCGGTCGCGGGGTTCTGGGTTGCGCCAGTCCGGCGGATGCACGTGGCCCACCAGTTCGCGGTTGTGCACGTCGTCGGGAAGAATCACGACTCTGTCTGCCGACACGATCTACCTCTCCGTCGTTGGTCTCATTGGTTCATCGCCGCGCCCGCTCGGCCGAGAACCGCATCCCGGCGCCCGGTCGGTGCGCCGTCCTCGGCCCAGCCACGCGAACGTCATCGCATCACAGCGCCC
>LXNJ01000639.1_pt1 | contig 23656 bp, 13 predicted proteins | sample 809081 | NCBI WGS metagenome assembly LXNJ01 (sample SAMN04870510, study PRJNA318959) | sponge metagenome | biome: sponge; feature: marine sponge reef; material: water | host: Petrosia ficiformis | place: Greece: Milos, Mediterranean Sea | collected 2013-05-29 | depth 5-7 m | reverse complement strand
TTAGAACAAAAAACATAAGAATCAGCGAAAAAGCCTTGTTTTTTCAGTAAAAAGCAGTATTTGCTAACTTGAAATCTTGTCCGTAGCAACTTAGGTTATTATAGTAAAATCTAAAATAACTGGACATTTTCTTAAGATTAGCGGCGTTTGTAGTCGCGCAATTCATTACGCCTCTTATATTTATGGTGTGTTTGAAATCCGCATAAGAACAGAATGTCCAAATAATTATGGATTTCACTATAAACACTCAACGCCCATACTGTTTCATCACCTGTTTCAACTGCTCCAGCGGAATCGCGGGCATTGTCCGCCCATTACGCCCCGTCATCGTCGTTGCCATTGTCATTGAGTTGATAACTGCCTCCTCAGTTGCCTCAATAGCTGCCTCAAAAAGCAAACTTAAACGTCTGTTAACGACCATCTGAATCTGAAAAGTCCCGGTTTCAGTGTTGCTTGGAAAGACATTTGCAGTTGAAAATGCGATAACAAATTCGCCGCTGCCGTCTGTGCTCGGCGTGCCTGTGCGGGCAAGACCGTGTGTCGCACGGATAGCCAGTTGTTTCAATTGGCGGTGTGTCAAAGGTGCGTCCGTTGCGATAACAATAATAAACGATCCATCTCTGCCCGGTTTCAATTGGTTATCTTCCAACGCCTTACCGACTGGCACACCGTCAATACGCAATTGGTGCCGTCTTCCACCGTTGGAGTTCACCAATACACCCACTTTCCACCCACCTACATCTGGTGGTAAAACTCGCGAAGCAGTACCGATACCTGCTTTAAAACCGTAGCAACGCATACCTGTGCCACCACCGACACAACCTTCTGCTACCGGACCAGATGTTGCTTTCTCTATTGCCTCAATCGCGTGTTCCGGTTTTATATGGAGTCCGCTGATGTCGTTCAACACACCATCGTAGCATTCTGCCACAATCGGAAGCACGATGTTATCATCAGGGTAACGCTTTACAATATATCGCACAACACCATCGTGAACAGCACCAACACTCAGCGTATTTGTCAGCAAAATAGGCGATTCAATCCATCCCGCCTGATTAATTCGGGCAATGCCGGTGGTTTCACCGTTGCCATGGATAGTATGCGCCGCACCGAACAATCTTACCTTCCAAATGTCATCGTGAGGGAGTATAGCGGTTACGCCAGTGCGAATTGAATCGCCTTCGTTTAGCGTAACATGTCCGACTTTGACACCAGTAACGTCCGTAATAGCATTGTGTTCACCAGTAGGAAGCGTGCCTATGTGGATACCGAGTTCTCGCGCCCGCACTCGGGGAGTTTCTGTTTCTTGTGCCCCGATAAAACTTACGAGTTGTACCAAAAAAGTGTAGATAATGCAAGAAATGAAGATTTTAGAACGTGCATAAGCGCAAACAATAGTTCCTATCTTGGATTTTTGTGTATGTGTGTTCATACGTTAAGTTGCTCCCTATAGATAGTGCGAATTTGATTAAAAATAGCAATGTAAGCAGGGGAACGATAATCTGGATACGTCCATTCCCACGGCTGGAACGTTTTACGATAAAAACGGAGCGTAATTTCTGCATAGATACCATCACGGAGATAAATACGGTGCGCGTGATCTTTTGTTGACGCAAGCACCAACTTTGCCATACAGACGTAACCCACATCTAAATTGACACGTCGCTGTGAGGTGTCTTTTTGTACAAATGCTTGTTCTACTTGATTTGTAAATAACTTTCTATCTGCCAACGTTCCGGCATCAACCAGTTTTTTGAAACTGATAAATTGGCGTTGCAGTCCCTGTCCCATCTCGCCTTCATAGTAAGTTGTACTGGTAAATGGTAAAAGTTCACTGGTATAGTCGATAGGACCGAATTGGTCTGCCAATTGCTGATAGACCTTCGGCAGAATTGGCGGTTCCGCTGTCAGAACGCCAATAATCGCTTTGACAGGTAGTTGCTCTCTAAGTGTTTGCATAAATTCGCGCGTAACTGAATAATTTAATGGTGCTATACCTCAACCGAAATTTCGAACTTTTGTGGGAAATATATGTCAAAATTGAAAATTTTTACAACTTTACGCGCTTTTTCTTGACATTTTGTAAACCTTAAGGTATAATTATACGTTACGCCTTAAGAAGTTAAGGAAAAGTATGTATTGAAACATCTTTATAGGGAAGTATATAACTTCTTCAAAAAATAGGCAACTGTTTTTGAAATCAAATGAAAAATATTAATAATTGTTTGGTGTTGTGCCACAGGTTGTCAAGTACTTCGTTTGCTTCTTTTATGAGGTATGTGAGGTCAAGCGTTTTTTCGCGCCCACTGCCTGATAATGTTTAATATAGTAAAATCTAAAAATACCTTTACATTTTCTTAAGGTTAGCGGCGTTTGTGGTCGCGCAATTCATTGCGCCTCTTATATTTATGGTGTGTTTGAAATCCGCATAAGAACAAAATGTCCAAATAATTATGGATTTCACTATAAATCAGATTCATCGCATTCACAACTGTCCCTCTGACAGGAAGATGCTGGGCAGCAAAAAAGCATCCAGTTAGTCGGTGACAATCTTAACGATGAACCCTACATCAAAATCGTGGATATTCGGTCTTCTGCGAATTCGTATTCACTTTGAAGAACGAGAATCGGCACAATTGTTAGTTATGTGAACCGTTATATCGCCAACTATTCGCAATTCAACAGAATGTTTCACTACCCCAAGCAGCATTGCACATTCAAGCACAAAAACAACAGAAGTCGTGAAAGAAAACCCAATAGCTTGTAATGAGAATTGTTTTTGAGTATCTGTTATTGGTAAGCACCTTTTCCGATAACAGAAAGTATTTCTCTGTCAATTCGTTAGAAACAGCAGCCTAATCGGACAAACCCTTCAATCCATCAGCGACCCACGCAAGGTGAAAATTTATGCCCAATACTACTAAAACTAATGGAAGTTCAGCAGCGTTACGACAACGTGTCTCCTTTGCCAAAACTCCATCGGTGCTTGAACTGCCTGACTTAATTGAGACCCAAAAGCGTTCCTACGCAGCATTTTTACAACGTTTTGTTGAAGGAAATGAACGCGAGACGATGGGACTTCAGGCACTGTTCAAGGAAGTTTTTCCGATTTATGATTTTAAAGAAACGACAAGTCTTGAATTTGTCAGTTACACGCTTAGTCCACCCATACACGATCTTTCGGATTGTCAAGCACGCGGCCTGAACTATCAGGTGCGGCTACAAGCCCGCCTGATGCGCGTCGAACGCGAAAAGGATGAGGATACAGGGCAAACGCGTGTTTTAGATATTACCGAATCTGATGTGTACCTTGGTGATATTCCGTTGATGACTGAGAATGGAACTTTTATCATTAACGGGTCCGAACGTGTGATTGTAAACCAGTTACATCGGTCTCCAGGCGTAATTTTTCTTGATAAATCGCATGCAGCAAGTGTGCAGAAACTCCCAACAGGCCAGATTATTCCCTATCGAGGCGCATGGATAGAATTTGAGTTTGATTCAAAGGACTGCATCCACGTCCGATTAGACCGAAAGAAAAAACTATTAGCTACCGTCCTTTTACGGGCACTCGGTTGGGAAACAGATGCGGAAATCCTAAAACTTTTCAGCAGCACAGAGATCGTTCCGATGACGCAGGATGTTATCGGACGCGTTATCGCGGAACCTGTGGTTGACGCCAGTTCAGGCGAAGTTTTGCTTGAAGCAAATACGAAGTTATCTGAAATAGAATTTGATCGACTCACCGAAGCTAAGATATCAGAGGTGGAAGTGTTGGGGGAATCAGATGAACAGGAACTACGATATTTGCGGAATACGCTTTCGCGTGACACGGTTAAGGCGTATGCAGGTGGAACATTGCAAGAGGGAGCACTGCTTGAGATATTTCGCACCTTGCGGCCTGGCGATGCCCCAACACGCGAAGCATCTTCAACCTGCTTAGAACGCCTGTTTTTTGATGGCGCACGTTATGATTTAGGCACCGTCGGAAGATACAAACTCAATACGCAACTCGGTGATTTAGCTATCTATATTGATGAATCCGGTGAGATGCCATTAGAAGAGATAAAGGTACTTCGCAAAGAGGATATCGCTGCCACTTTACAACACCTGATGCACATCCGAAATGGGCACAGAGAAGTAGATGATTTAGACCATCTCGGAAATCGCCGCGTGCGTGTTATCGGAGAACTGCTTGAGAATCAATTTCGCATGGCACTGCTGCAAATGCGCCGGGCAGCGCGAGAAAAACTAAGTACGACCACTGATGCACAGCTGAAAAATCCGAAGAATTTGGTGAATCCAAAGCCACTCATGATGGCACTCCGAGAGTTTTTCGGCTCTAACCAACTTTCCCAATTCATGCAACAGATTAATCCGTTGGATGAACTCACCCATAAACGTCGTATTTCAGCGATCGGTCCTGGCGGGTTACATCGTGACCGTGCTACCGCAGCCGTGCGAGATGTCCATCGCACGCATTATGGACGTGTCTGTCCTTTAGAAACGCCGGAGGGGCCCTCCATCGGTCTCATAGTTTCCTTAGCAACTTTTGCGCGTGTTAATCCATACGGGTTTTTAGAAACACCCTACCGTGTTGTCCGCAGAGGTAAAATTACCAAAGATGTTGAATATTTAACAGCAGATGCAGAGGACAAGTACCACATTGCCCCTGCAGATGCTATATCTTCTCACAGTAGATCAAAAATACTTCGTAGCCGAAAAGGTGAGGAAGTGCTTCCGCGCGAGCTTAAAGAAATTGATTACATCGGTATCGCTCCGCAACAAATTGTTGGTGTTTCCGCTGCGCTTGTGCCTTTTTTGGAGCATGAAGATGCTAACCGTGCACTCATGGGGGCTAACCATCAGCGACAGGCAGTACCGCTAATTCGTCCAGAGGCACCGTGGGTTGGGACCGGTATGGAACATCGCGCTGCGCGTGATGCTAATGCTATGGTCATCGCACAACGTGATGGGGTTGTCTCCAGCGTTGATGCCGAAGAGATCCTGATCCGCACTGGGCAAGCGCTTCATCTTGAAGAAGGTGAGCATGCTTTCAGTGAAATGGGCTACGATGTCTATAAACTGAAAAACTTCAAGCGGAGTAACAGCGGCACCTGTATCCACCAGCGTCCACGCGTGAATATAGGCGATGTTGTTGAAGCTGGCGATGTTGTTGCCGATGGCACAGCAACTGAAGGTGGTGAACTCGCACTTGGAAGAAATGTTCTTTGCGCCTATATGCCGTGGGGCGGACACAACTTTGAGGACTCAATCCTCATCAGCGAGTCGCTCATCAAAAACGATACGTTCACCTCTATCCATATTGAAGAATTCGAAGTCGCCGCGAGGCAAACAAAGATGGGAGACGAAGAGATCACCCGTGATATTCCAAACATGTCTGCCCGGAGCCTTGCCCAACTTGATGACGAAGGAATCATTCGGATCGGGAGTGTCGTTGGGACCGGTAGTATTCTTGTCGGAAAAATCTCTCCAAAAGGGGAAAGTGAATATGGTCCTGAAGAAAAACTACTACGAGCGATTTTCGGGGAAAAAGTCAAAGAGGTAAAAGACGCTTCCGCTTACACCCGACCAGGCGTAGAAGGCGTTGTCATTGACGTAAAGGTATTCTCTCGCCAAGCTACCCCTAATAGCGAGCGAACCGCTTGGCGGCAAGAGGCATTCCGAAAACAAATTGAGCAAACCTGGACAGAACAGTGTGCACAAGTTACCGAACGCTTGACAGAAGAATTACGTGAGACTTTGGTCAACAAAGAACTCGCGTATCCAACAACTTTTGAGGAGGATAGTAAGGCTGAGGATGGGGAAAACACTGAAGCACCTCTGCAGATGCAGGCAGGTGAAGTGTTGACGCGTGAATATCTGGACGTGCTGTCGCAAAGTCAATTGGAAGCACTTCAGATCACAGATGCAGATGCAGTGTCGTACATTAAGAATCTGCAAGAACTCGCCACTGGTCGGATTAATGCTTATACGCAGGAAAAAGATGACGCGTTGGAAAAACTCGCTGCAGGTGAAGAGTTAAAACCGGGGGTTTTGAAACTTGTCAAAGTCTATGTTGCAAGTCGACGTCCGATCTCCATCGGAGATAAAATGGCGGGGCGCTACGGTAACAAGGGCGTTGTCGCCAAAATTTTACCCGAAGAAGATATGCCATACCTACCGGATGGTACTCCTGTTGATATAGTTTTAAATCCTCTTGGCGTGCCTTCTCGGATGAATGTTGGTCAGATTCTCGAAATACATTTAGGTTTGGCATGCAAGGAACTCGGTTTGCATGTTGCCTCACCTGTATTTGACGGTGCTACAGAGGAAGAGGTGTTCGACATGTTGGTGAAAACGGGTTTGCCTGATAAGGTCAAACAGACAGGTAAAAGCGTACTCTATGATGGACGCACTGGTGAACCGTTCGGACAGGAAGTAACAGTTGGTTATGTTTATTTTCTCAAGTTGAATCACCTCGTTGCGGATAAAATGCATGCGCGTTCAACCGGGCCGTACTCCTTGGTGACACAGCAACCGCTGGGTGGAAAGGCCCAACACGGAGGGCAACGACTCGGTGAAATGGAGGTTTGGGCATTGGAGGCTTATGGTGCAGCACACACACTGCAAGAGATGTTGACTATCAAGTCGGACGATGTAAAAGGCAGAACCAAAATTTATGAATCTATTGTAAAAGGTCAAAGTCCTTTAAAACCCGGCACCCCTGAATCTTTTAACGTGTTGGTGAGAGAATTGCAAAGTCTTGGTTTAAATGTGGAATTATCTGAAGGTGACCCTGCAGATGTTGACTCAGAACAAGTAGGTCTCCATGAAGCGGGATTCCCGCTCTTACACACGTTGGATACAATGGAACCCATAGATGAGGAACCACCTTTAAAACTCACGTGGGACACCGATGACGCCGAATAGTTTGAAACATGGCTATCAACTATCGGCTATCGGTAAGGGGACTGGCATACATCACAGATCTCTTATACTGAAAGCCGAGGGCTAATTGCCGATAGCCATTCCTACAACCATTAAAGGAGCAGAAAGAATGGCAGACAAAGAAAATCGATTTAATCGTATCTCTATCAGTATCGCTTCGCCTGAGCAGATAAAGGATTGGGCAAAACGGACATCTTGTAGGCGGCGGAACCCAGCAAGCGATACGTGGACGTGTCCCGAGAAAGGCACATGTGATTGCGGCGAAATCAAAAAGGCAGAAACGATTAACTACCGGAGTTTTCGCCCTGAAAATCAAGGTTTATTTTGTGAAGCAACGTTTGGCCCACAAAAGGATTTTGAGTGCAGTTGCGGTAAGTATAAGCGAATTAAGCATAAAGGTCTTATTTGTGACCAGTGCGGAGTTGAGGTGACAAAATCGCAAGTCCGACGAGAACGACTTGGGTACATCAAACTTGCTACGCCAGTTTCCCATATATGGTTTTTTAAAGGGATCCCATCGCGACTTGGCACGTTCCTTGAGCTTGCCTCCCGACAAGTTGAGCGGGTTCTTTACTTTGAAGCATTTATTGTTATAGAGGTCATTGATGACAGTTGTGGTTTGGCAGAAAAAGATATCCTTACAGAGACGGAGGTGAATGCTAAGCTGCGTGAACATCCGGATTCGTTCCGAGCGCGAACAGGGGCTGATGCAATTCAGGAACTCCTGCGCAAAATTGATCTGCCAGAAGATGTGAAAAAATTCACAGAAGAACTTGAGGCAACCTCAAGCCACCAGAAAAAAGTAAAACTTTCAAAGCAGCTCAAGATGGTAGCAGGTTTTGACAGAGCAGAGATGCATCCTGACTGGATGATCCTTGATGTTCTTCCTGTGATTAGCCCTGATCTTCGTCCTTTAGTCTCTTTGGAAGGTGGTAGGTTTGCAACAAGTGATCTCAACGATCTATATCGCCGTGTAATTAACCGAAACAACCGACTGCAAAAACTTATTGATCTCCGGTCTCCCGAAGTCATCCTCCGAAACGAAAAACGGATGCTTCAGGAATCTGTCGACGCATTTTTGGACAACGGCAGGCACGGGCGTCGCGTGACTGGACCTGGTAAACGCGCGCTCAAATCCTTATCTGATATCCTTAAAGGTAAAGTCGGACGTTTCCGACAAAATCTACTCGGTAAACGAGTCGACTATTCTGGCAGAAGCGTCATCGTTGTCGGACCCGAACTGGAACTTCATCAGTGCGGGGTGCCTAAATTAATGGCTGTTGAACTTTTTAAGCCATTTATTATTGAGAAACTTTTAACAGCTGGAAAAGTGCAGACTATTAAACGTGGCAAATATCTGACCGAACACGTTACACCAGACTCGCCAGTTTGGGAAGCATTAGAGGAAGTTATCGCTGACCATCCAGTGTTATTGAATCGTCCTCCGACGCTACACAGACTCGGAATTCAGGCGTTCATGCCTGTGCTTGTTGAAGGGAAGTCAATTCGGATACCACCGCTTGTTTGTAAAGCGTTTAATGCTGATTTTGATGGTGATCAGATGGCAGTTCATGTGCCTCTATCTATTGAAGCTCGCGCAGAAGCGAAAATGTTACTACTCAGTAGTGGTAATATTCTCAAACCTTCGCATGGTGAACCGATTACAGTGCCAGAACTTGATATGATTTTAGGCGCGAGTTTTCTAACAAAATCACTGCCAGAACACCAAGGACGAGCAGAACAACTCCATGCTGCCTATACAGAAAAATCAGGAGATGCCAAATCAGATAACGTCTTTGCTACGTTAGAAAATGAAGTTTGGGCCAAGCGCCGATTTACATCTGTGGATGAGGTGACGCATGCACACGGTTGTGGCACGCTCAAACTGCATGATTCTGTTCTACTGTTCTTCAAAGGACATCATGAACCAATCCTCACGACCGTTGGACGTGTGATTTTTAATGAGGTTCTTCCGCATACAAACGGCACCGCCTCACTCACTTGGAAAGATGAGACTACAGGACTTGAATTGCCATTTTTCAATGAGGAAGCGCGCAGTAGACGTTTGTCGCAACTTGTCAAACGTTGTTTTAATGAACTTGGGACCGCAGAAACTGTATCGTTGTTAGATCGGTTACAGAAACTTAGTTTTGAGTACGCAACTCGCAGCGGAATATCGCCTGGTATACGAGATTACTTGATACCGCTTGATAAAACGAAAATCCTCACTGCGGCAAGCAAACAAATTGAACGTTTAAGCGAGGAAGAAAACCTTGAGGCAGAGGAATTAGAGAACCAGAAAATTCGGATATGGTATGATGCTGTCGAAAAAATTGAAGAGACGCTGTTTACCGAGCTTCCGACGACAGAAACGTATCTGGTTGAACAAGGTAAAGAGGTTGAAGGTTTTAGCCCTGTGCATCTGATGGCAGACAGTGGTGCCCGCGCTCGCAAAAATCCATTTATCCAAATTAGTGCTATCGTTGGACTGAAATCTAAGCAGAGTGGTGAGATTCTGTCTACACCGATTCAATCTTCTTATCGGGAAGGCTTGGATGTACTTGATTACTTTACCTCAACCTATGGGTCACGGAAGGGGTTGGTGGATACCGCTATGAAAACCGCTGCCTCTGGGTACCTCACGCGGAAACTTGTTGATGTTGCGCAAGATGTTATGATTACCGAAGATGATTGCGGCACAACGCACGGTATCCTCAAATTTACCACAGACGCAGGAACCATCAGTTTCAAAATTAGTGGTCGTGTCACCGTGGAACCTGTCATACATCCCACGACAGAGGAAACGTTGGTTGAAGATGGCACATTGATTACACCACAGATAGCACAAATTATTGAGGATGCTGAGGTTCCCAGCGTTCGTGTCAGATCTATACTTACCTGCGAGGCCGATAAAGGCACCTGTGCGACCTGCTATGGCGCTGATTTAACATCGGGACAACTTGCCAATGTTGGAGAGGCTATCGGCATCATCGCAGCGCAATCTATCGGCGAACCTGGGACGCAGTTGACAATGCGTACTTTCCATACAGGCGGTGTGGTTGAAGATATGAGTGAACGACTCGCACGTAAGATTCTGGCGAAGGCTACCGGGAAAGTGCGGTTTCGTGATTTCATTCCGGGACGTACCGTTCGTGAAGAAAGCGGATTATGGATAGTTCAACAGGTCGCGGAACACCTCGATCAACCAAAATATAAGGTTAAAACCGTAGAACACCCTGAATGCAAACTGCAACCGGATGAACTCCTCACCGAGAAACAGCATGAGGAAAACCGTGAACGTTTTCCTGGGTTTGAGGTTGAACCTATCGCCTGTCAAGTTATTGGAGTTAAACGTCCAGATATCATTGAAGCGAACACTGAATCAGGCTTTTCATTGCAAGAGGGGCAATATCTAACGGAACAGGAATATAATATCTGTTTTCACAAATTCTCACCGTTCCGATGCTCTGAACCACACTATCGTGTGAAAAGTGTAAAACATGCGGATACTTCACTGAAGGAAGGCACATTGCTGACAGAAAGCGAGGCTGAAACATGGCGTTCTGAGATCCGCCCGTTTGATGGTGAATGGGTGTACCAAACGAAAAAAGGGACGATCCTTACCGAAAGTGAATATTTACGAAAGCAGGACAGTGTGAAAGCCGAAATGATGTATCAAATTCAGAAGGTTACACATCCGAGTTGTCCGTTTAAGGAAGGAAAACTACTCTCGCCGGAAGAAGAGAGCCAGTACCACTTGGAACTTGATGAACCGGTGTATACCTTAACAGAGGTCAGTGACGGTATTGATTTAGCTGTGGATCAAGAATTGAGTGCTTTAGAATTCCGACGTGCACAGGAAACGTATAAAGCATTTGAAGTGCAACGCCCATCAGCGGAGTTGTATCGAGTTAAACACGTAATGCACCCGGAATGCCCGCTAAAACCTGACGAACTAATTGAAGCCGATAAATTAGAGGCACTTCGGAATAAATTCAGCGGGTTTACTGCCGAACGACTCAAATACCGTATTACTGCTGTGCATCATCCCGATTGTAAGTTGGAACCTGAAACACTGCTCACCGAAAATGAGAAAAAAGCAGTGTTGAAGGCATATCCAGGTTTTGAGGTTGATGTCACTAAGAATGAAGGAGCGTTTGAGGTTGAACGACTCTACCGCGTTGCAGCCTCACACCACGCTGACTTTCCCGTTGCTGTTGGTGAACTTATCACGCAATCTGAGTCTAATCGATACCGGCGAAATTATAAGGGGTTCGACTTTGAGAAACTTTATCTACATGCCCCTGAAGGGGATGAAGATAAAGAAACTATGACAGAATCGGACTACAAAGCACTTGTGAAACAACATCGAGACACGGATACGCCACTGCCTGATGTAAAGCTGATGTATCACGTCCTTGCTGTTCATCATGATGATTGCCCGTTTACTGCTGGACAACAGATTGACGAGACTGAGTATAAACGTGCCCAACGACTTTACAAAGGCTTTGATACTGAACGTGTCTTTAAGGTAACGGGTGTTACCGCGCCTGATGCTGAGGTTGCTGTAGGTGATATTCTCAGTGATGCTAACTATAAAAAAGAATCGGCTTCTACTTCAAAGAATACCTATCGAGTGACCAAGGTAACGCATCCGAACTGTACGCTTAATGTCGATCAAGAGTTGAAAGATTGGGAATATGCCACCGCGCTTGAACAATATGCTGGCGTTGATGTGGATGGCTTAATCGAAACCTTCCGAGTCGATATTGATATCCCAGGGGGCGGGAGTGTGTCGCACCTTATTCCCGCTGGTTACTCAGTTTCTGTTAAGGATGGACAACGTGTCAAAGCACAACATTCGTTGGCAGAATTGCAAGAAAAAACTACCAACCTTGACATTGTTGCTGGGATTCCGCGTGTGACGGAACTTTTTGAAGCACGGCGTCCAAAACGCGAAGATGCTGCTGAAATTGCTGAAATTGATGGGCATGTGCAACTCACCGGGCAGAAAGCTGGAGTACCCCAATACCGAATCGTAGATGGGGCTACTAAAAGTCGTCTATATTCTATTCCCGACGAGAAACGCCGTGTTGATGATGGTGACTGGGTCAAAGCAGGAGAACCTCTGACGGACGGATACCTCAACCCACATGACATTCTTACCATTGGTAGAACTACCCTTAATGGACATTCTCTGGAAGGTGAAGAAGCACTTTGGGCATACCTTGTGGATGAGGTTCAGGCAGTCTATCCGACTGACAGCATTAACGATAAGCACGTGGAAGTTATTGTGCGACAGATGCTTCAAAAGATACGCATCCTATCTGTCGGGGACACAAAGTTCTACGCGAACGATGAAGTCAGTCGACACAAGTTCCACGCCGAAAACAGACGTGTCGAACAAGAAGGCGGTACCCCCGCAACAGGTGAACCTGTCTTGCAGAGTATCAGTAAAGCATCACTTAGCACGGATAGTTTCATTTCTGCAGCGAGTTTCCAACAGACACCCAAGGTTCTCACAGATGCCGCTGTTGAAGGACAAACAGACCTGCTTACAGGTCTAAAGGAAAACGTTATCCTCGGACGCCTCATCCCCGCTGGGACAGGATTCTCTGAGTGGCATGAACTTGAAGTGTCACGCGACGCAATCGATAATCCGGAACCTGAAGAATTACCTGAACCGGTTTCTGAGCCTGAACCGATTGCTGACACGGTTGAGGAATAACTTTAGTTGTTTATTGTAAAACCTAAAATATGTGAACACTTCTCTGGTAGATGCGTTTTCCCGCCGAATGCCATACGTGCATGAGGCGTTGATTCACCGCATCTACCAGCCTGCATAAACACGATTCGCAGTCTATAAATAATCATTGGTTTTGCTATAAATTTGGCGTGACCATTTCACTCGGCACAACAAGCGCATCAAACTCTTCTGCTGTTAACACACCTTCTTTAACTGCTACTTCGCGGAGTGTGGACCCTTCCCGATGTGCCTTCTGTGCAAGTTTTGCCGCCGCATCGTACCCTATCCGTGGCGTCAACGCCGTTACCAACATCAAAGATGCTTCCAGATAGCCAGCAATTACTGATAAATTTGCTTCAATTCCAACAACGCAATGCTGACGGAACGCATCACACGCATCCGATAACAACCGAATCGATTGTAGACTATTGAAAGCGATTACAGGCATAAATACGTTCAATTCAAAATTGCCTGCACTACCAGCGAGTGAGATTGTTGTATCATTGCCAATCACCTGTGCGCAAACCATCGTCATTGCCTCACACTGAGTCGGATTGACTTTGCCGGGCATGATAGAGCTTCCCGGTTCGTTCTCTGGCAGAATCAATTCACCGATACCGCATCGGGGACCGCTACCTAACCAACGAATATCGTTGGCAATTTTATACAAGGCGCAAGCAAACCGTTTCATAGCACCACTTGCTGATACGAGTGCGTCTCTACTTCCCAACGCTTCGAACTTATTCGGTGCGCTCACAAATGGATGTCCCGTGCGTTCAGCAATACGAGATGCTACCGCGTCCGCATAATCAGGTTGTGTATTCAATCCTGTTCCGACTGCCGTGCCTCCAATAGGGAGTTCATAAAGATGGGGTAACGTATCCCTAATCGCTTCCTGCGCGTGTGCTATCTGCTGCACATACCCACTGAATACCTGTCCTAATGTTAATGGTGTCGCGTCCATCAGATGCGTCCGTCCTGTTTTTACAATCCCCGAAAATTCTTGTACTTTATCTTCTAATGCACCTTGTAACGCTGCCGCTGCAGGCAACAAACGTTCAACACACTGCGTAACAACCGCTATGTGGATAGCAGTCGGGAAAACATCATTTGTTGATTGCGAACGGTTCACATGGTCATTCGGATGCACAGGAGATTTCGCTCCACGATTTCCGCCCGTCAGTTCATTCGCACGGTTTGCGATAACTTCGTTAATATTCATGTGTGTTTGTGTTCCGCTGCCTGTTTGCCAAATCCGAAGCGGGAACTGGTCAGTGAGGTTGCCATCAGCGACTTCATCCGCAGCACGACAGATAAGGTCAGCGATTTCTGAGGTAATCCCACCGAGTTCAACATTGACGGTAGCAGCTGCATGCTTAATAATAGCAAGCGCGCGAATGAAGGTCGGTGGAAAACGTTCATCTCCGATGTCAAAATTAATGTATGCGCGCTGTGTCTGTGCACCCCAATATGCATCCTCAGGCACCTCTACATCGCCTAAACTATCTTTTTCTATCCGTGTTTTCATCAAATTCCTCTTTTTTTAATAGTTGTGTTTATGTTGACTGGAATTATCTTTTTTGATTGCGTAAAGTTCCGTCCGTTCTGTTTAGCGAATTCAATTTTAACGCAAAAATGAGTGTGTGTCAAGCGATGGACTTTATTAGTACGGCATTTATCTTCTGCGCACATAAATCGGGCGGACAAGGTTTCCCTCCCACAAGAACTTTTGCTCAGAGGTTTGGGAAACTTGGGGATTGAATGATTTCGTATAATTCAACAATAGTGTGTTCAGACACAGAGATATCTTATGGCCAAAAGTTATACATCGGTTGCTGTGTTATGACGCTAATCAGACTCCATATCCCGCCGACAGTGAAATCACCTAACATCAACCCAACAGCAAACATCACCAGTTGTTGAGATGCTCGCGGACCACCGATTTTCAAAACTGACCATTTCACGATTGAGCTTACCAGCATACAACTCCACAAATACCGCATTCCCCAATCACTGGAGACGACAAACCCGATCGGATGGAAGGGCCACCAAAAGAAACGCGCCCGCATAAACATCAGACACGTCGAAAAGAATAGACCGAAAACAATACCGCCTGTGGCATAGAAATTCGGTTCGGTAGGATAATAAAGCCAACGTTGAAGACCGCCAAAAACACGTTCACCGAAACCTATGTTCCAACTGCTGCTCCCACTCATGTTCAAAGCACCATACGTGTAGTAGAGATAGAGAATAACACCGAATACCATGATTGAGGCAAAAGCCGAAACGCCAAGTAGCGCGAAAAACAACCGCCTCGGTCCAATGTTGGAACGTTCCAATAGTTTAAAGCCTTCTAACTGGTGTGGCATTGGGTTGCTTGTATAACTCCGATTGAACCAACGGAAAAGCGTCATGGCGACAAGGTTATTTGTGCCTAACGTCCGCGTGCCGAAGCTATCAATGAGGATATGATGATTCGGCATGTTTTCCATCGCATGCACGGGAAATCCTTGTTCTGCACGCATCCGTGTTAACACTAATACGATAATGAAATAGATGGCAAAAAACAACGGTATGAGCCATAGCGACATGCCAATCCGTTTAGAAAAAATAAAAAGTATGGCAAGTCCACCAACAATACCCCACAGTGCAAATCTATACGGAATCGGTTCAGCAGAATCCTCACCTGTGCGATGCCGCGCAATGCGGAATACACCCCGAAAATGACGTCCGTTCAGCACCAACACGGAGATGAAAATCCCTATGGCAGCACCAAAACACTGCCTATCAATATATGGAAATCCGGGGAGGCTGGACAGTCCAACAGCACTTGAGAATACTAATTGCGCCTTATAAAAAAAGAAGAAAAACCAACTGGAGAACGAAAGATCAAGCGGCATCAAGAGTCCAAGTCCGATAACAAACGGATAGTAGGACATGCTAATACCACCGATGGCATTCCACGGCTTTTCTGTGAACAGATGTCCAAATCCACGCCACCCACCGATACGCTTTATCGGTAGGGAAGGAATTGTCGGATACAGAAAACTGAATCCGTTAAGAATTGCAATGGATGCGGCAATTCCGAAGCCAATCCACATGATGCGGTGCGAGAACAACGATTTTGTGTTATGCGTAACATGAAACGCAATCTGTGTAATAGGATATGCGAGTCGTTCTCGTTCTACCCACTGTTTGCGCAAGATGACGTTGATACACAGCATCACGAGGATTAACGCTGTTATGAATAGTGTCCAAGATAAGATTGGCACAATCCACGCGCTAATAATCTCCAGTGTTGAGAGGTTGGAAGCACCAGTATAGTACCCTGTGAGTGCTTTTGAGTCATCTACAAGAAGCCGTCTCGGAAGATAATCCCAGAAGAGTTGTTTCCATTCGTTTTCGGGAGTCGCGAACCAGAATGCATGTCCGACGGTCGTGACGAGGATCGTCATTAAGGTTATGGAGGGGAAGGCGCATGCAGTGCTGAGCAGAATATAGATGGTCAGAAGTTCAGCATCGGTAAGTAAACGGATACGGGACGTGTATTGAACGGCAAGATTGATTACGGTGAATGTGAAAACAACAAAGACGACATTGTAAAACGGGACAGCGTAAGTATTTAACGCATAGCCGACAAGACCAACTTCACCTGCGATGATCCAGTAGAAATTAAACGGAATCAACACAAGCGTAATGACGACAGATTTCCATGTAACTCCATGTAATTTTAGGCGTTCATCTTCTTTCATGTTGCCTTATACCAAATTACCCTAAATCGTAGGGGCGGGTCTCTGTGCCCGCCCTTACCATCGGCAATGAAAAAAATACAATTCTCGTTAATTTGGTATTATGTCTCGCGCAAAAAAGCGGCGAAAGCATCCAGTTCTTCAGAGATATTTTTGAAAAGTTTACCGACTCGTTTTGCGTGTTTCTCCGCTTTTCCGTAAATCAATTCATCACCGTAGATATTGTTTACTTTATGACGAAACCTTAAGAGGCGCTTCAATCTTCGCTGGGTGATGTCAGAAATCACAGGTGGACGTTCAGAACGTCGCTCAGTCATCTGTAAAAGCAAATTGTTATGCCACCGACTCCCACTCGGCAAGTGCCTATCAACTTCATTCGCAATCCGTTCAAAGGTTTTTTCAAAACCTGTGTAGACTTCGGCAAGGTCAGCGGAGAGTGCCCTCTCAATGAATTCTCTTGAATCAATTGGAAGCACATCAATTTTTTCCAAAGCCCTCTCAATTCTTTTAACAGTTCCTTCTATTTTTGTGCGCTCATCGGAGATACGTTGAATTAGTTTGTCACGATTCACTTTGTAAATTTCTCCTGTTTGCGTCTCCGTTGTGGTATTCGTCTTTTCCATCAATTTTGGAGCGTCCAGTTCTTCCTTATCAATTAGAATTGCTTGATTTAGAACCCGCACACGAAATAATTTATCTAAGGTTTTAAAATTAATAAGGTCAATCTTAAACTCAGAACTTAAGCCTTCTGTATTCCAAAGCGCATCAAGACATTTGTTATATGAAATACCCCAGACAACTATATCAATATCGGAGTTTTCAGTGAACCATTCCCGTTCAGTGAGTGAACCGAACACAGCAACTTTTGACGCACCATAATCTTGATATAGCACTGTAGCAACGCGATGTGCAGCCTCCCACGCGCGTTGAAGCAACTCCTCGTCAACCTGCCGATTTTCCCACTGGCGTTTGAGGTTTTCTCTGCATTCCGCGAGTTCGGATGGTGACATCTCTGTCGCTGTAGTTGTGTTGGACACTTTAAAATCTCCGTGTTTTCACCACATAATTATTGATACGCTGCGGTAGGAGCGATTTTAAATCGCTCCTACATTTCTGGGATTTGCTAATCACGGTTGAATGGAGCCTGCATAAACGTCATCTAAAGCATCTTCAGGAAGTGGTTCGGGACTGTTTTTTGCAAACTCTAACGCTTTCTCAAGTTCATTTGCGAGTTCTGCCTCAAGTGCCTCAAGTTCTTCTTGTGTTACACTTTTCTCTTCAGTGAGAACTTGGGCGAGTCTTCGGATAGGATCGCGTTGGCGTTCCTGCTCTTGAACCTCTTCGCGATCGCGGTAAGAGGTGCCTGGATCTCCGATGTGATGCCCCTTGAAGCGGTAGGTATCACAATTAAGGAGCGTAGGACCGCTACCTTCGCGTGCGCGTTTAACGGCTTCGTCTGCTGCAGCATAAACCTTCAGAACATCGTTTCCATCAACGGTAAGTCCTGGTATATCGTAGGCGGGGGCACGGACAGCAATATCCTCTACCCGTTGATGTTCATGTTGTGGCGTTCCCATCCCGAATCGGTTGTTTTCACAGACAAAAACAACCGGCAGCTCCCACACTGCAGCGAGATTGAGCGTTTCATGGAAGACGCCCTGATTTGTGGCGCCATCGCCGAAGAAAGATACAGCGATCTGTTGCGTACCACGGTATTTTGCAGAGAGTGCAGCACCTGCTGCAAGTGGAATACCTGCGCCGACAACACCGTTTGCACCGAGAATGCCGGTCTCTTTGTCGGCAATGTGCATCGAACCGCCCTTACCTTTGCAATACCCAGTCGTGCGGGCAAATAATTCTGCCATCATGCGGTCGCGTTTACCACCCTTCGCGATGAGATGTCCGTGACCACGATGCGTACTGGTGATGTAATCTTCATCTTTTAAGTGTGCACAGACGCCTACTGCTGTCGCTTCTTCACCAATGTATAAGTGCAAAAAGCCTGGGAGTTGACCACTTTGATAAAGCGTTCCAGCGGCTTCTTCAAATTGGCGTATCTCTACCATTTTGCGATACATAAAAAGCATCTGCTCTTTGGTTGGTTTCAACATAAATCCTTCCTAATAAAATAATGTTTTCCCAAAATTCGTCAGAAAATTAAAATAAACTTCCTACTAATTTCTGCTCGCTACTACCGTTTCCATCCGATACTGGTGCAATACATTCTGGAGAGTCATTTATCGGACGATTAACGAGTCTTGACACCGGATATGCCTCCATCTCTTCACCCGAGTAAGGGGCGAGAAGTGGTTGCAGCGTCTCTGATGATTGTTCATCAGGGGCGAGCCATTGCGCATAACGGTCTTGTGGCAAAATTACAGGCATTCTGTGGTGGATTTCCTCCAAGAATGGGTTCGGCGGGCATGTAATGATAGTGCAGGATCGGAGCGGTTTTTCCATCCAATTTGCCTGCCATTCCTCCCATAACCCCGCGAATGCAAACGGATTTTGCGATTTGAGACGGATGTAGACTGGTTGTTTGAGTTTAGTGCCGAGGACCTTCTGCCATTCATAGTAACCATCCGCCAAAATGAGACATCGTCTACGTTTGTAGGCACTTCGGAAAGAAGGTTTTTCTGTTAGCGTTTCTGAACGTGCATTTATCATCCTGCTTCCGATTTTGGCGTCTTTTGCCCAAGAGGGGATAAGTCCCCAGTGGAAGAATTCAACTTTTTTTGCATTTCCGTCAGATTCGCCATCATTCTGTGTGTTGGCAATCACAGCCACATCCTGTGTTGGTGTGATATTGTACCGGGGAGAAATATTTGTTGGTATTTTACAGCCAAAAAAAAGTTGCCTCAATAGTATAGGGTCGCTTGTGAAGGTAAATCGTCCACACATTTTTATCTCCTTTAATGACAAATGGTTAGTATTTTGTCTCAATTTGATTAAGGAAACCTGTTAGTACGGAGACCTATCTCTATGTTTGTTGCAAGTGTCCGCTGAAGAATGCATGGATTCAACTAATAAATCCTATTTTGATTGCGGCACCAGAATATCGTCTCTCCAGCGGAGACGGAAAGAGGGACGCACAAGTGCTTCTGGTGATTGGAGTGTTAAGCCTCCGTCTGCTGTCAACACGATGCCTGTAACGAAATCCGCTTCATCAGATGCTAAAAAGAGTGCTACATTTGCGATGTCTTCAGGTTTGCCGTAACGTCCTATAGGATAGCAATCACGCGAAGCTTGTTCCTCTAACGTATCCGCTGCAAGCGATGCTTCACCGCGTTCGCCAACAATTTGCCCAGGTGCAATAGCATTCGCGCGGATGCCTTCCCTGCCGTAATCAAGCGCGATGCTGCGTGTTAATGCGTTTAGTCCGCCTTTGCCAGCACCGTAAAGACCGAAACCTGGGTTTGTAATCGTGGCATTAACGGTTGAAATGAAGACTAAGGTGCCGCCTCCGTTTCTAATCATTTCAGGAATACAATACTTTGCCCCAAGCCACGGACCGCCAAGCGTCACACCAAGGCTTTCGTTCCATTCTTCAGACGTGAATTCGATTGCTTTTTTAGTGTATGAGTGTGCTGCATTATGGACTAATGTTGTTATTTTTCCGTAATTTGTCAACGCTGTTTCGACGAGTGTTTGCCATGTTTTTTCCTCGGCAACATCACCCATCACAGCGACTGCTTCACCGTCAGCGTCCTGAATGCGTTGGACGGTTTCAGCAAGTTTCCCTTCTCGGCGGCGCGTGTTGACAACCACTTTTGCGCCTTCGCAAGCAAATTTGTAAGCAGTTGCTGCCCCGATGCCGCCCCATGCAGCACCAGCGACAATTGCAACTTTTCCTTCCAATCTCATAAAAAATCCTTTCTGTATATTTTCTCGTGTGTTGACTAACAACCTGACACGGATCCAGAGATGACAGGTTAAGGTTCCCAATTCAGTTCTAATAATTTTAACACAATACAGCTAATCTATGCATTTAATTTCGCCGCTGTTGATGTGAGTGTTGCGCATTATTTTTCATCATCTTCAGAAAATGCAATCATCTGCAGAGTTTTTTTGAAGTCTTCTATAGATTCCTTCTCTCTGCCAAGTTCACTATTAGCAAGTGAGCGACCTACGTAAGCTCTTGCGAAATCCGGTTGTAAGCGTATTACTTCGTCATAGTCAGCAATCGCGTCTTCGTGCAACTCAAGATTAGACTTTCCGATGCCACGGTTGTAATACGCTTCGGCAAAATTCGGTTGCAAACGTATTGCTTCGTCAAAATCGGCGATCGCCTCTTCGTGCAGCTCAAGGTTATCCTTAGACATTCCCCGATAGTTGTAAGCATCAACATTCTCTGGCTGCCGGCGAATCACTTCATCAAAATCTTTGATAGCGCCTTCAAAATCAAATATATTATGCTTTGCAGTTCCCCGATCATAGTATGCTTTGATATTCTCAGGATCCAGACGTATTGCTTCATCAGCGGATTTAATGGCGGTTTCGTATTCTTCAATATCTTCATCAGATTTGTCAAAATAATTCTCAAAAACATCGGGCATTATAGGAATGACGAAATTTGAATCGTCTGGCAACATATCTTCACTTTCAGGATTCGGTATAAAGATCAAACCTGGGAAATCAGGCGATTCGTCCTCCATCAACATCTCCTTTAATACTTGACAATTCTCACGGGCATCACTATTAGTAGGGTCTAAACGTATTGCCTCATCGTAGTCGGCAATGGCATCTTCATATTCCTCAAGTTCTTCTTTTAGGCACGCTCGATAATAGAATGCGTCACTGCTGTTGGGCTGCAGGCGAATTGCTTCGTCAAAATCAGCAAGAGCTTCGTTATATAGTTCTAAATCCCCTTTTGCCAAGCCGCGGACCCAATAAGCTTCAGCAAAGTCCGGCTTTTGATTGATTGCGGTGTCACAATCTGCAATGGAAGCTTCCTCCTCACCGATGAAACTCAGTGCAAATCCACGCTTAACATAGGCGTCAACGTATTCGGGATTATGTTTGATTGCTTCATCAAAATCTTCAATAGCCTCTTCATATTCACCTAACGCATTCTTTGATATACCGCGATTGTAGTATGCCTCAACATAGTCTGGTTTAAGCTGGATCGCAGCGTTGAAATCCTTAATCGCTCCATGATGTTCTTGACGACTAGCTTTGGCAAACCCTTGCTTGTTGTAAGCATCTGGACTCTTGGTGATTTTCCTTTTGTTGTTGGTGCGTTTCTTTCGCTTATTGCTCGGTGTTTTAGCCATAATTTAGCATTCCTCAGTTTTATCGTTTCGCCAGTTTGCATAATGTCAAATCACTTCAATAACTATCATACCATATTTTTTGTTTTAATGCTATAATGCAAAAACTTAATTGAAGGGAGACCTTTGCGTGAAATCAGCAATAAAAGAATGGCTTGACAATTGCACAAAAAAACTCAACGCGGGTGAACTGACAGCTGAAGATTTGTCCACTGTAAAAGCTGCGTTGAATTCAGAAAAACAGCTTGTCCTCTATCTCTATTCCAAATCAACTAATCTGCGTTCACCACTTGGTGCTTGGGCATTATATGACCCAACAGCACCGGACGACCCAGCGTTACCATCACAAGATCCGCCCTATGCCTCTGTGCTTGATGCAGTTCGTGATGGATGGCGAATTGTGCAATTTCCGCGCCCCGAACTCTACAACTTTTCGGATGTTAAAAACGCGTATCTCAGCTTTGAATTCATTTTAGAAAAAATCGTATAACCTACATTCCGCAGTGCATGAATACAGGGTTTATGGCAATTGTGATGCCCAAATTTCACTGTTTTTTGACCTAATTTGAATTAATTCCAGGATTCAATCAGATCACAAAAAATTGAAGAATCCAATATCTACAAGGGTTTATAGACCTTTAATAAATGCCAAAATCCTAAAAAAGAACTGCGGAATATAGGGTATAAGGAATAACACAAATGTTTAACGTAGAACCAACACTAAATGATGACCAAGTCATGCAGTTTATCCACAACGGATATATCACATTAGAAAACATAATCGATGCGGATTACAATCGGGAATGTAAATCAGTTGGTAGAGGAGGTATGGGCGATTTTGTCCAAACGGATGAATTTCGCCGAAACGTCCTTCTCCATCCGGAGGTTGCTGGCGTTGTACGTTCGCTGTTAGGTGCGAATTTCATTGTGCCGACAAATGCACATCATCATCTGTTTGAAGCACCACACCGTGGACAAACATGGCACTCAGACGGACTCACCGAATACGGATACGGTATCACACATCTTCAGTGCTACTATTATCCGAAAGAGGTAAAAATTGAGGATGGTCCCACGATGATTTTGCCGGGGTCACACTTTCGCCTTGTTGATAGGGAAGCAATTGCACATTACGGTGATATTTTGGGACAACTATCGCTCACTGTGCCTGCTGGCACCGTTGCGATGACACGCTACGGTATTTGGCATAAGGCGGGTCCAAAACTCAATGCCGACAGACGCGGCATGATAAAGTTTTCATATTTCCGTACCGCTATGCCAAAACGGGATTGGGTGCGCGATTCCGATGAAATTCCACCTTACCAACATAAAGGAAGACATCCGTATGTAACGGAAGTGGAATCTTATCGAGATCGGCAGAGGGGTCAATTGACATGGAACTGGTTGTGTGGATTGACAGAAGTTGAGGAGACGCTCCCACCAGCGAAAATGTTTAATCGCGGTATCCCGTTGTCAGAAATCCGCCTTTAGCAGTTTTACAAATTCCGAGCGTAACAATGAATATACGGTTGGTATTAGTGAATGTAAAAGATCAACCGTATATTTAGTTCATGTCTGCTTACCACGAAATTATCGATTTGGTTCAAGGATTCGTATCGCTTTCCTGTCCATCGTCAGATTCAGAACTCTTTTCAGTTTGCGGAAAACACAATAATCCGACCATAGCAAGAGTTATCCTATTGCAGTCAGAGATGCACCATATTGAGTATTGTCAACCCTATTGCCAGAACGGGTGTGTAAATATTTGGTTACATAGGTTCAATTTGCAATGATTACGCGGCGTTTTCCACTGTAGAGCGGGGTCCCTGTGTCCCATAGGTGTCAATTTAAGGATATACCCTCTTGTGGGAGCGAATCAACGCAGCATGCGCGTTTGGCATGCTGCCAAATCAACGCCAAATGCGCTTTTTGGCATTTGG
>LXNJ01000638.1_pt1 | contig 23676 bp, 14 predicted proteins | sample 809081 | NCBI WGS metagenome assembly LXNJ01 (sample SAMN04870510, study PRJNA318959) | sponge metagenome | biome: sponge; feature: marine sponge reef; material: water | host: Petrosia ficiformis | place: Greece: Milos, Mediterranean Sea | collected 2013-05-29 | depth 5-7 m | reverse complement strand
CCAGAGTGACCAGCCGCTTCCCATACCCGATGCACGCAAGCTGGTCGAGACCAAGCGTCTGATTATGGGCGTTCACGAAGTCTTCGGGACACTGTACGAGGTGCCAAAATGGGCCTCCTGACTGCGCCGCGAGGGTGAGGCTGAGCCCAACTACTATGAAGTTCAGTCAAGAAGACCCTCTTCAATATCATCGCGCTGCCGCTTTGCGGGGCGCGCGGGCGTCACCCAGGCTCTCTGCAGTCAACAGCCTCCTCGGTGCGCTCAAAGGTCACGGACTTCTCGCTTTGCACCAAGCGCACGACCTGAAATACGTTGCCCTGGCCCACAGTGGTCCGGCAATCGCTACCGGGAGCGTAGAGCCGGTAGCGTGCAATAATGGTATCTCCAGAATCCTCGACTTCTTCGAAGCGCAAGTCATAGCCGCCGGTCGGCACTGGCAATGCGGCAATGAGGATCATCTCCATCTCAAAGTCCACCGGTGCGAATGCCTGAAGTGGCCGCAAGGAATCTTGAAAGACGACCCAGGCATCGGAGGTTCGTATGGCTGTATGCACCGTGTCCACTACGGCCTGCCGTCCGCGGCCTACCTCGGAAAAAGGCAACGACAGATAGGCCTCCACCTCTACGCCGGAATCCTGCCCGCTCCAACAGCCAATGAACAAGAGCACAAGCACAAGGGGAACGCGCTTCATGGTGGGAACCACTTTGGTTACGCAATCATTTAAACACCCGAATATAACCCGATAGCCCACAGCAATGACGATCAAGACGCTTGATGTCCACGCCTTGGTGGAGAAGACAGCCAGTGAAAGCAAGGAAGGCAATTTGTTCGAAACGGTAGCGATCCTATCCAAACGCTCGCGGCAGATCGCCTCGCGCATGAAGGAGGAGCTGGACACCAAGCTCTCCTACTTCGAAGGCTTCGATATGGAGCTGGAAGATCCCCAGTCCGTGGAAGAGCAGCGGCGCATCTCAATGGAGCACGAAGTCTTGCCAGAGCCTACAGAGAAAGCAATAGAGGAAATGTTCGCGTCGGAGATCTACTTCCGTGATCCGCAGGGCGAAGCGCAGGAGTAGCCTGGCGGCGCGGCAGCCCAGCCACTGCATGCAGCAGCTAGTTTGATGGCGCAGCCGCAGTGCTCTATCGTCATCCGGGGCGCGCGGGAGCACAACCTGCAGGACATCAGCCTAGACATCCCCCGTGACCAGCTCGTGGTCATCACCGGGCTTAGTGGCTCGGGCAAGAGCAGCCTGGCATTCGACACGATCTACGCCGAAGGGCAGCGACGCTACCTCGAAAGCCTGAACTCCTATGCCCGCCAATTTTTGGGCATGATGGAGCGACCCGATGTGGACTACATCGATGGACTGTCTCCAGTTATCGCCATAGAGCAGAAGACAGTTTCACGTAATCCCCGCTCCACAGTTGGCACGGTTACGGAGGTATACGACTTTTTACGCCTGCTCTTTGCGCGCGTCGGCACACCCCATTCTCTTGCCTCCGGTAAGCCGCTGCGCAAGCAGTCCAGCAGCGACATTGTCCAGGCCATCGTTCAAAGCCCGCCGAACCGCTTGCTGAGCATCCTAGCACCGGTTGTTCGCGGCCGCAAGGGCCACTATCGCGAACTGTTCGAGCAGATCGCTGCCCGAGGGTTCACGCGTGTCCGTGTGGATGGCGCGGTTCGCGCCATCCAGCCTGGAATGCAGGTCGGACGCTACAAGACCCATGATATTGAAGTCGTAGTGGACCGCATCAAGGTCCAGGGCGACATACGCCAGCGCGTTCGGCAGAGCGTGCGCACTGCATTGGAAATTGGGTCTGGCACGCTGTTGGTGGCCGCTGAGGAGGAGGAGGATCGCTTTTTCAGCAAACACCTCTTTGATCCTGCGACCGGCCAATCCTTTGCGGAGCCCTCGCCAGGGCTTTTTTCCTTTAACTCGCCCTATGGCTGGTGCCCTCGGTGCCAGGGAATGGCGATCAGTGAAAAATTCGACGATAATCTCGTTATCCCGATTCCCTCTCGTTCAATAGAGGAAGACAGCATCAGGCTGATTGATCGGCAGAAGGCCCCTTTTCTGCTCAACGTGCTGGATGTAGTAGGCAAACGGTATGGATTCAGCAGGAAAACGCCCTTGAACAGCCTGTCTCCTGCCGCCCTGCATGTGGTGCTGCATGGCGCAGGCGACGAATTGTTTGAAGTGACCCATGTGTTCTCGAAGGAGGGCCACGTCTCCATGCAGTTTGACGGCGTGTACGGTCACTATTACCACCGGCTAAAGAACGCCTGGCCCGGCGAGGTGCGGCGGATCAAGCGTTTTATGCGCAAGGCTGATTGCAACGCCTGCGGCGGCACACGGCTGAAGCCGGAGGCGCTGGCCTACCGAATTGCGGGTCGCACGATCGCGGACCTGGTGGCTATGAATATCGAGTCATTGGCAAACTTTGTGAAGAGCCTTGGCTTCGATGGAAGGCAGCAGCGCATTGCCAAGCCCATTCTCAAAGAGATTGCAGAGCGCCTGGGATTCATGCTGAACGTGGGTGTCGGTTACCTGAGTCTGGATCGTGTAGCACGCACGCTATCTGGTGGCGAGAGTCAGCGCATTCGCTTGGCCACCCAGGTGGGGACACAGCTGACCGGGGTTCTGTATGTGCTCGACGAGCCGTCCATCGGACTGCACCCGCGAGACAACCGACAACTTATCGCGTCGCTTAAGCTGCTGCGCGACATGGGCAACTCGGTTCTGGTCGTCGAGCATGACCGCGATATGATTGAGTCCGCGGACTTTGTTGTCGACCTGGGCCCCGGGGCGGGCGAGCAGGGCGGACATGTCATAAGCGCCGGCAGCCCACAGAATTTGGCGGCGCGCACGAACGGGATGACAAGCCTCACCGTCGAATACCTCACCGGACAGCGCGAAATCGCCGTTCCTCAGGTGCGACGTTCACCCGGTCACAAGGTACTGACGCTCAGAGGAGCCAAAGGGCATAACCTGAAGGGAGACACGCTGGTGCTACCGCTGGGGCTTTTTGTGTGTGTGACCGGCGTGAGCGGGTCTGGCAAGAGCACGCTCATCAGCCAGACACTGAAGCGCATCCTGCAGATCAAACTGATGGCAGCCAGCACAGTGCCGCTGGAATACGAGTCGATCACTGGACACCAACATCTCGGCAAAATCATAGCCATCGACCAGAAGCCTATCGGCCGCACGCCGCGCTCTAATCCAGCGACCTATACCGGGGTGCTGACACCCATCCGCGACCTGTTCGCCGCAACACGAGCAGCGCTGATTCGGGGTTATGCGAAGGGACGCTTCTCGTTCAATGTTCAGGGCGGACGATGCGAGCACTGCAAGGGTGCGGGCATGATACGGCTGGAAATGGATTTCTTGCCGGATGTGTTTGTGACCTGCGACCATTGCAATGGCCAACGTTTCAACAAGGAGACCTTGCAGGTGCTCTACAAGGGGCAGTCCATTGCCGATGTACTGGACATGACCGTAGATGACGCGGCGGCATTCTTCAAGGATGTGCCATCAATTGCCCGCAAGCTGCGCACGCTTCAATCCGTGGGGCTGGGCTATATCCGTTTGGGGCAGCAATCGACGACCATTTCCGGGGGCGAGGCACAGCGCGTAAAGCTGTCCAAGGAGTTGTCACGCCCGGGCAAGGGCGACACCCTCTATGTCCTGGACGAACCTACGACCGGCTTGCATTTTGAAGACATCCGCTACCTGCTGAATGTGCTTCAGGCGCTGGTGGGCAAGGGCAACACCGTTGTGGTTATTGAACACAACATGGATGTCATCAAGGTTGCCGACTATATACTGGACCTCGGCCCCGATGGCGGAGAGGCGGGCGGCCGCATCCTCTTTGGCGGTTCTCCAGAGGAGCTGGCCCAGCAAGACACCTATACCGGCACCATCCTTCGGAGCGTTCTCGCACCGGAACGCGCGGTGCGACCCGCTGCCCCCGTGCACAGCGGATGACGAGGCAATTCGCACCGCGTTGTCGTTGGGGCAGCGGTGTGCAGCCGCGCACAAGGCCGTGCAGCGGCCGGTGCACAGCCGGATCGGCGGACACCGCGTGATGGAGCCTTGCCAGAGGACGGAGGCGCTTCGTCACACCCTAATGCGTACCTTTCCAGTACCATCAAGATCTGGAGGACTCCACCATGCAGAGATTCCTTGTTGCCGCATTCATGCTGCTAGGCGGTGCATGCACTATCACAGCTGACGCGCAGACTACATATCAGCGCCCGCCGGAAAGCCTCGCACAGCTGGTAGATGCGCCTCGGACACCATCCGTCATACTTGCGCCGACGCGTGATGTCATGCTCTTTGCGTATCCGCCCAGTCTGCCTTCAATTGCCGAGATGGCTGCACCGGAGCTGCGGCTCGGAGGCACGCGTATCAATCCGCGCAACAACGGCCCGAGCCGAATAAGCACCTACGTGAAGCTCTCGTTTGCCAATCTGGATGGTGGAGATGAACGACCAGTGACAGGTTTGCCAGAAGACGCAGGAGCCAGCAGTGTCAGCTTTGCACCGGATGGACAGCACATTGCCTTCCTGGTCCACTTCGCTGATCATATTGCGCTGTACACCGCGAATGTAGAGACCGCAGAAGCCCGCCGGCTCACAGATCGCGCCATCAGCTATGTCAGCTACGGAGCTTATGAGTGGATGTCAGACAGTCAAACGCTGTTGGTCAAGGCCATTCCCAGTGATCGCGGCGACGCGCCGGAGGCACCACTCGCGCCGGCGGGCCCCGTTATCCAAGAAAACTCCGGTGAGGTGTCTCCCGCTCGCACGTATCAGGACCTGCTTCAGAACAGCTTTGACGAAGCACTGTTTTCGCATTACATGCAATCCGAGGTGCTGCGCATTGCCCTTGATGGCGCTATCGTACGCATAGGGGATCCCGGCCTCATCCTGGCCTTTGATGCGTCTCCCGACGGACAGTATGTACTCGTCAGTCGTATCACCAAGCCATTCTCCTACATCGTTCCATACTCCCGCTTCCCCCGCGTCACCGCGGTGTACACTGCGAAGGGCGCGTGGGTGCGCGACATAGCTTCCTTGCCGCTGGCCGAAAGCATTCCCACGACTCCCGGCTCAGTGCGCACCGGACCGCGCAGCATCGCGTGGCGCGCAGACAAAGCGGCAACACTGTACTGGGCGGAGGCACTAGACGGAGGAGATGCGCGCGCCGACGCTGCATACCGCGACCAGCTTTACACGCTATCCGAGCCGTTCGAAGCGGAGCCGCAGCCCTTCTTGAAACTGGAGCTGCGCTACAGCGGCATCACCTGGGGCCGCGACAACCTCGCCCTGGTGAGAGACTACTGGTACCTTGACCGACGGTCGCGCATGTTCATCATGGATCCGTCCAGTCCAGACCCGGCGCTGCACACGCTGTTTGATCTGCAGATTGAGGATCGCTACAACAATCCGGGGACCCCGCTTACGCATCCTACGGGACGGGGCACCTCTGTGCTGCTCACCGATGGCGATGCGCTCTTTTTGCACGGCACCGGAGCTTCCGCAGAGGGCAACCGCCCATTCCTGCGAAAGCTGGATCTTGCAACCCGGGAGACGACCGAGCTTTTTCGGAGCGAAGCGCCCTACTATGAACGCTTTGTGACGTTTTTGGACGACGCGCAGACGCAGATACTCACGCGCCGTGAATCTCCCTCAGAGCCCCCTAACTATTATGTCCGACACCTGGAGAGCGGAGCACTGAGCGCCATCACAACTTTTCCGCACCCGTATCCTGATCTGGACAACATCCAGAAGGAAGTGATCCAGTACACGCGGGAGGATGGCATTCCGCTCAGCGCCACGTTGTATTTGCCCCCTAGCTACGACGCTGCACGCGATGGCCCCCTGCCCGGGCTTGTCTGGGCTTACCCGACCGAGTTCAAGAGCGCCGCGGCCGCTGGGCAGCGGCGAGACAGCCCCTATCAATTCAAGTCTGTAAGCTACTCCGGCTTTGTACCCTTTGTGACGCGCGGATACGCCGTTTTGAACAACGCTTCCATGCCGATTATTGGCGAAGGCGAGGACGAGCCAAACGACACCTTTCGGGAACAGCTCATCAGCAATGCCCAGAGCGCCATTGCGGAAGGCGCGCGGCGCGGCGTGCTGGATCCCGACCGGGTCGCCATTGGAGGACACTCATACGGGGCCTTCATGACAGCCAACCTGCTGGCGCATTCCGACCTCTTTCGTGCGGGTGTGGCACGCAGCGGTGCGTACAACAGAACGCTGACACCCTTTGGGTTTCAGAACGAACAGCGCCTGTTCTGGGAATCTCCAGAGACATACTACTACATGTCGCCCTTCATGCATGTGGACAAGATCAACGAGCCAATTCTCTTGATCCACGGCGAAGCCGACAATAACTCAGGCACCTTTCCTGTGCAGAGCCGCCGACTGTACGGCGCCTTGAAGGGACTCGGCAAGACGACCCGGCTAGTCATGCTGCCGCATGAAAGCCACGGATACCGTGCTCGGGAATCTGTCCTGCATGTGCTCTGGGAAACTGATCGCTGGCTTGAATCCCATGTCAAGAATGCGCCGTCGCGCGAAGTTAAGGTGGCAGAGCCCTCAGGAGACTAGCACCACACATCCATCAGTGCTGCCAGCATCCTGGCGATACTGAGCGAAGCCGTGACGCATGGTGTAGCGGTGCCGATGACGCTTGTCATCGGCATCAGATGCTGCCGCGAGTGAGAGCACCCGCCCCACGCATGCGCGCCGCCGTGCATGGGGCGCGCCACCACAGTCCACACCCCCGGCGTCCTTCACGAGCCCTGTCGCACACGCGCACAAACGGCGCGCCTATCGCGAGGAGGTCTTGACTGAACTTCATAGTACTGTTCTGAGCGCGGCTCGCCCGCGCCATGGCCGGTCTGGTACAACCCCCGGTGCGCCTCTTTCTAAAGAATCAAAGGGCGGCGTCGCGTGCTGCGCGCCAGCTGTTATGCGACAACAATCGCTGCGATGCCCGCCCCAATGATAGCGATATCGCAGTCCGACCTCAGGTGTCCTCAGCTGCGGGAATGCCGTGCTTTATGATGTGCTCCATGGCATCAACAAATCGGTCCAATTCTTCCAGCGTTGTGAACACGTTGGGAGTTACACGCAGCCCTTCGAATTCCGCGTGCTTTATGGACGTCGCAATGATCCGGTGCGCCTCCCAAAGGTATGTCCGAACATCTTCGGTGTCAACGCCTTTGATCTGGACTGTGCCGATGCCGCATGAAAACTCAGGCTTGAGACTGGTGTGCAGCCGCACACGGTCGTGCGTCAACAGTCGCTCAGCCCAGTAGTTGCGCAGGTAACGCAACCGTTCCTCCTTCCGCTTGGCGCCGATACCCTGATGGAAGGTCAGGGCCTCAGCTATCGCAATATAGTTGGCGGCGGGATGCGTGCCGATCTCCTCATACTTACGGATGTCCTCGTCCATTCCCTCCGGTGCCGCCATGAGTGGCCAAAGGCCGCCAATCTTGTCCCGACGGACGTAGAGCATCCCCGTGCCATGCGGAGCCAAAAGCCACTTGTGGAGGCTGGTGGCATAGTAGTCGCAGTCCAGATCTGCATGGGTGAAGTCAAAGTGCGCAAAGGTGTGTGCACCGTCCACGATGACCGGTATCCCATGGCGGCGCGCCATCTGCACCACGCCCTTCACGGGCAGAATCTGCCCCGTGATATTGATCATGTGGCACATCAGGATTACGCGCGTCCTGGGGGTGATATTCGACTCAAACAGGCGCACAATTTCGGCCGGGTCCTCTGCAGGAATCGGCACTGGAAACTGGACCAGCCTGATTCCTTCCCGCCGCTCGCGCTGCTTGAAGGTGGTGATCATTCGCCCGTAGTCCTGCGTCGTCGTCAGGACCTCGTCGCCCGGCTCCAAATCAATGCCCAGCTGACATATCTGCAGGCCCTCGGAGGAGTTGCGGACGAGCGCAATCTCCTCGTCTTCACACCCGAAGGCGCGGGCGATCCGTTGCCTCACACCTTCGCGCTGTGGCCCCAGAATTCGCCACATCGTATAGACCGGCGCCTCATTGGAATAGTCCAGATGCCCCTTCATCGCTTCCTGCACAATGGTCGGAGACGGACTGACCCCGCCACTATTCAGGTTGATGAGGCTTCGATCAACCGAAAACGCCTGCTGCACCTCGAGCCAGAAGCGCTCGTCGCGCGCGATTTCTTGCGGCGCGCCGGTGACGCCCCGTATCGCAGATAGGGCTTGTGGAATTGCGCCCGGAATAAGGGTCGCAGGCACGATGCCTGCGCTGCGCAGGAAGGCACGTCTAGTCACCATGACAAAAACCTGGATAGGGAAACCGATTGTACCCAATTAGATAAGACGAACCGGGTTAACCTGCAAGTATTTTTGAGATCAGCCTGCAATACGTTGCTGTGCGTCTTGATCCTGGCATGCAGCGTGCAGTGCGGGGGTGGCTTTGCTGCGCACGCGCCAGTGGACAAGATCAGAGGCGTAACCCTGGATGCCCGTCGTGCGCCGCCCGATAGCGTTCTCCCCGCCCTCGCGAACATGGGCGTGACGCACATCACACTGATTTCCTTCGCATATCAGCGAGAGTTGGATGTGCCCACCATGCGCATGCAGCCGGATGCCAACTGGTACAGCGAAAGCGACCGGGGCATCAAGTCCTTGGCGCGCCAGGCAGACAGCTTAGGGATGCAGATCATCGTAAAGCCGCATATCTGGGTAGGTCGCTACAGCGCGGATGGACAGACACGCGCCGATATCGGCTTCGGCACCGAAGCGGACTGGTTGGCGTGGGAGGAGCAGTACCACGCGTTTCTGATGCACTATGCTCGCCTCGCTGCCGAGACCAACGCCGCACTGCTGGTTGTCGGCACCGAACTCCACCGGCCCATCAGGGAACGGCCGCAATTCTGGCGCGCCCTCATTGCCGACATACGCGCGGTGTACCCTGGAGCGCTGACGTACGCCGCCAACTGGTGGGAAGAGTATGAGGATGTGACCTTCTGGGATGCACTGGATTTCATCGGAATACAGGGATACTTCGAGCTGAGCGCGGCGCCTGATCCTTCAAAATCGCTGCTCTTGGCCGGGTGGGAATCACCCAAGCAGTCCATGCAGCGCCTTGCGGAGCGCACGGGACGCCCGGTCCTCTTTACCGAATTGGGATACCGCAACGCGCCGGATGCGGCGGCTGCACCGTGGCGATGGCCCTCGCGCGCGGAAGCTGAGACCGCCCAGCCTGCCGATGCGCTCCAGGCCCGGCTCTTCGACGCCTTCTTTGAAAGTCTGTGGCATGAGCCCTGGTTCGCCGGTGTAATCCTCTGGAAATGGACACCGCAACCCGCGCGGCGTCAGCACTATCTGGACTTTTCGCCGCAGGGCAAACCAGCCGAAGCAGTGATTGAACGCTGGTTCAACTCGAATGCACAGTAGCGGCGCACAGCGACACCGCATGGACAACCATGAACAAGAGACCTGTGGGGCGGCCCGGGCCGCATACTCCGCCGTGCAGCGCCGGCTGCATACCTGGATCGTTTGCCTGCTCCTGGGGTGCGTGGCACCGGTCGCATGCGACTCAGGTGGCGTCGTTGAGCCGCCGCCGCGTGAGGGACGCGGCGCAACCGTTAGCGTAACGAAGCTCTACGAAAAGTCACGCGCGGAGGTCGACGCCGAGCTGGACCGCTTGGGCGTTCCGGCCACGGCGCGATTCGGCGTCGCCGCCTACCGCATCCTGTACGAAACCATTGGCCTGCACGACGAGCCGGTTACAGCCTCCGGTGCCGTTGTAGTGCCGGGCCCGGTGTTGGGGGCGTTGGACGTGATGAGCATTCAGCATGGCACAATCCTGCGCGACGATAAGGCACCCTCCCAGGATGAGTCTGCGCAGTTCCTGGGCGTGGTATATGCGGCGGATGGGTACCTCGCCGTGCTTCCCGATCTCCTAGGCCTGGGAGCCTCCGAAGGGGTTCATCCATATCACCATGCGGCCACCGCCGCCACGGCGGTGGTGGACATGCTGCGGGCAAGCTACGATTTTGCTGCGGCCGAAGGCATCACGCTTAGCGGCAAGCTTTTTCTCTCCGGGTACTCGCAAGGCGGCCATACCGCCATGGCCGCCCACCGCGCACTGGAGGCAGAGTATTCGGACGAGTTCACGGTCACGGCTTCGACCCCGATGGCGGGGGCGTACGACTTGTCGGGCGTCATGGCCGAGATCATACTGAGCACAGAGCCCTATCCATCACCGTACTACCTGCCATACCTGCTGATAGGCTACGACGCGGTCTATGAGCTTTTCGACAGCCCTTCGGATTATCTTGCCAGTCCCTATGATGTGCTCATTCCGCCACTCTTCGACGGCACGCACGGGCCGCGTGCGATCAATGCACTGATGCCCGACATCCTGCGCGATGTTGTCAATCCAACGTTGCTGGCAGCATTTGAGCAGGATCCCAACCATTTCTATCGTCGTCTCTTTGAAGAAAACGATGTATATCGCTGGTCGCCCAAGGCTTCGATACGAATGTACCACTGCTCGGGCGACCGCCATGTGCCCATAGACAACGCCTACACCGCACTTGAAGGCCTCAAGGGCGGCTCCGGCACCGTGGAGCTGATAGAGCCGGTGTCGGGTGCGGACCATTTTGGCTGCGCCGCCTTCGCCGTCTATGCGGGCAAGGCCTGGATTGACACCTTCTGACCGGTTGGTTTCGTGCGCAGCCGTATGGCGGCCTTAGTGGACGCGCAGCATGGTGCCCGTTTCAACGCGCAGCGGACCGCCTGCATCAATCAGTACGCGGTACAGGTATGGTCCCGCGGGCATGTTGGCCATGTCGAGGGCTATGCGCTGGCGCACGCCAGCACCCAGCGTACGGAAGGGCACCTCCAACACCGTACGTCCCAACAGGTCCATCACCGATACCGCTACGCGTGTGCGCTCGGCTACATCCAGCACAATGTCCGTAGCATCCGCAAACGGATTGGGTGTATTGCCGTGTACGAGTATGCCCAGACCGGGCGCTTCTTCCCCGCGCCCCGTGGATTCAACGATTGTAATATTGAAGTCGGTAGAAGCCGTCCGGCCCGCCTGATCCGCAGCCTCCCAGGTATAGGTAGCGGCCGGCACCAGACTCGTCGGGGTCCCCGTGATCGTTCGCGAACCTGGATCGAAGCTTAATCCAGGCGGCAGGTCCGGGGAGAGAGCGTAGGTATACGGCACCACGCCGCCGGTAGCGCCGGGAAGCACCACTGGCGTGATCGGCATACGCAGAATCAGAGTTTGATCCTCAACCATCGCATTCAGCTTCAGCGCCGCAGGGCTGAAGCGATATATCCTACCGTTGAATGCAAGGATGAACACCTCGCCGTGCCGGTCCTGGCCGAACGATGAAATGTTGTACTGCGTATCCGCGACCTGCGTGTTCTGCGGAGACCCTGTGGGATCCCAGGCCCAGATCGTGCCTTCGACATAGTCCGCGTAGATATACTTCCCTTGCAGTGACGGTACGCTCGTGCTGTGATAGACGTAACCTCCGGTAACAGAACGCGCCTGGCCGCCGCTGGCATAGGAGTGCACCGGCAGCTGAAGCCCCGACCTGTTGCATCCGCTTGAGGGCCGATAGCATTCAGGGCCCTCCATGGTGTTCCACCCGTAGTTGCCGCCGGCTGTGATGGTATCCACCTCTTCGTACGAGTTCTGCCCCACATCCGCCGCGTATAGCCTCCCCGTCGGCGCGTCGAAGCTGAAGCGCCAGGGATTTCTAAGACCCCAGGCCCAGATCTCCTCTTTGTAGCCGCTGGTATTGCCTTCAAAGGGATTGTCCGATGGAATGCTGTACGGCGTCGTGCTCACATCGATGCGAAGCAAGCTGCCAAGCAGCGTGGTTCGATCCTGGCCGTGGCCTTGCGGATCGCCCGCACTGCCGCCATCCCCCAATCCGATGTAGAGGTAATTATCCGGCCCGAAGGCGAGTTGTCCGCCGTTGTGATTGCCATAGGGCTGCGCGACCGTAAGCAGAATCTCTTCGCTCGAAGCATCCGCCTTTCGGTTATCGGCTGCGCTGCGCGCATAGCGCGCGATAACGCTGCGGCGCGGGCTGCGCGCAGAGTAATACACGTAGAAATCGCCGCTGGTGGCATAATCCGGCGCAAATGCGAGCCCAAGCAGCCCCTCCTCGTTGTTCGCCCGGCTTACCTTGGTTCGAATGTCCAGAAACTCCGTGGCCTGCGCGACTGCCGGATCATTGTCAAACACGTAGATCATGCCGCGCTGCTCCACCAGAAACAGCAGGTCGCCTGCATGCTGCAAATCTACAGGACGCTCAAACCGGAGCGCCGAAAATACCTGCTCCACCGGCACGCTCTGGGCCCATGCGCCGGATGCAGCCATGAGCATACCGCCAAGGACTGCGAGATGGATACGCATGGCACTACCAGGTCTGGTTGCAGTACACTTGCCATCGAGGCCTACCGTTATATACGTTCGATTAATGGATTTGCTGCACTCAAGGAACGCGTCTGGTGAATCCTGCCATATGCCGCTGGACTTGGCATTATGTTGCTGCATAGTGGCATGATGACATCGGCGACACGTTTCAGCCGGCGGGAACGGTGACAGAGCTGCGTGATCGTGGGCACAACCGGGATCACAGCCGCTCAAGTGGCTCGCCTATTTGGTTAACCCTGATATTGCGGCAGCCTGGTGACGAGGAAAACAGCTGCCCTGCGATCTTTCAATTCACGCCATCTGTAAGGTGTTCAATGACACCCCTTAAGGCGTAGTATATAGTAGCATATATGGGTTCTCAAGTCGCGCTATTCGGGCGGCGGCGAGTACGCCAAGAGGAGGATGGCCCGTACCCGTTGCATGGAAACCACGGCGCGAGATCAGAAGCGGGCTGCTTGGCATGCGCGCGGCAAAGCTGTCCATTACATGCTGGGACGCTGACAAAAGCTGACCCGCTATTTGTAAAGGGCGACCCGCCACGCTGGACTACAACCTCGTCGAGCATGCGCCGGCATGGTGCCCATAGTAGTTGATTTCAGGTATGCATCCAGGCGGACAGCCTATGCCCCGCCGTGTCGGCACTGCACTGGCGCTTCTCTGTCAGACCCTGCCAATACCGCATGAAGCGTATCCGTAGTCCTGTCAAACGTATTTGCCAAGAAGCGAATGTGGAGTGTGATCTTCTTCCGATCCGTCAGGATCAGGGACATTTGCAGGGTTTGTGGTAGGGGTTGCATAAGGACCATATCCACCAGGCTTGATCAAGGCAAAGCGAAGGGCCCGGCAGCATCAAGTGGCACAGCTAAGCTTGTGTCGCAAGGATCGTTTTGAACCAGCAAGCAGATGGACTGCGGCAACGGGCTGGCCGCCTGCTTGCAGGAACGTTCTGTTCAGATCGATGAAGGCGGACGCGGGGAAATCATCTGGGCATCGCCATTTGGACGCAGCGCCTCTATTCGCAATCGCATTTCCCTGTTGTAGCGCTCCGCTCCCGGGAAGCCGGATGTAGCGTACTGGATGCGTCCCTCGGGGCCTAGGATGAAGTGGGCGGGGATGCCTGTCACGCCAAAATCCGTAGCACTGCCCTCATCGTACAAGACCGTAAAGGTATAGTCGTTCTCGGAGAGAAATTGCCGCGTTTCACTGTGGTCAACATCGGTCGTGATCGCAAGAAACATCACATCCTGGGCCACCGCGTACGAGTTTACCAAGTCGCGATAGTAAGGAAACTCCGAGCGGCAGGGCCCGCACCAGGTGGCCCAGTAGTTAAGCACCACAACTTTTCCTTGAAGCTCCGACAGTCGCCAAACGGCTCCCTCGGTATCGGTGAGACTGAAATCCGGAGCCTCCAGGTTGAGACGGTCGTTTACCAAATGCTTTCGAGCTGCGTCAGCAACCTTCACGCGTGCGGCCTCAAGATCGCTATCCAGGGACGCTTCATTGCCGCTGAGACGAAACGCCACCGCAACTACTGCTTCGCGAATGCTGTCGGCATCGCTGCCAAGGCGCTCGTCTTCGGTGTTGTGCGCCAAAGCAGACACAAGCGTTTCGTACGCTTCCTCGTCTCTGCCTTGCCTCGCAAGGAGTTTGCCAAGCGTTGCAAGATGGTCGCTTCGGGGAACGGCTGGCGTTGCAATAGCTCTCAGCAATGACTGTTCCGCTTCCGCATCCCGCTCCAGGCCAATCAGTGCCCGCCCCCTGTGATGCTCAAAGATGGCATTCCAGTACCTTGTCGTGCTCTCCATTTCGTGTGCTTGCACTCCAGGATAAAGCAGACCGGGCCGCCCTTGTTCGAGCATGCCTATGGCCTCGCCTACATATGCGAGTGCCTCTTCCAGCCTGTAATCATGATATATGAGCGTCCGGACCAGCTGAGAATACCGCCGTGCCCCACCCCAGGCATCAAGAAGCACCAGATCCCGGCTCGCATCCGTAATTCGATCAAGCAATTCTGCACTCGCCTGCCCGTCCTCGCTGCGCTGCCGCACCGCTTCTCGAACCAGTACTGATCGCTCCTCGGAAAGCGCTAATGCGTAACTGCCGACATCGCCGCTTTCCCACGATGGGAAGAAGCGTTGCTTCCAGCGCTCGGTGACCTCCAACCGTTCTTCCATGGGCGCATCCCGCGTCTCAAAAAAGTCCATGTAGTGCATATCAAAATGAAACATATGTGCGCCCATACGCCGACCCTCTGGCGTTTCATCAAGGCGGGTCAGCCAGCGACGCTGCGATTCAGAGTCACCTATTAGATCGTATCCGACTGCCATAAAGTATAGATGGCGTGGATCGGCGCTTGTGTCGCTAGCCACCACGCGAGTGGATTCCAGCTCTCGAAGCAGCTCGGCCTCTATCGCTGCTGCTTCCTCATCACCGGACGAGCGCGCCGTCACGAGCTGTGCCTGTATGTGGTGGATCCGAAAAACCGGCGATTCATCGGTAGGTGATACGCTCGCTATATCGATCGCCATCGAATCCAGGATCTCAAGCCACCTTTCCGACTGGTTTAGATCGCCGACGGCGCGCTCAACACTCTCATACGGCTCCACGCGATCTGGAAAGTCTCGAATGGTTACGCGGCCAACTTCAATGGTACGATCTAACCAGTCTCGTCGCCCGCGCAGACTTCCACCCCAGACAAGCGTGTTTAAGTACCCTTCGTGTATGCGCGGATCGTCGGGGGCCAGCTCCATAGCCCGTTCGAATGCCTGGACTGCTTCCTCATACTGGTTCATTTCTTGTAGTACACGGGCATAGCCGTACGCTGCTTCGGCATTATCTGGCTCCTGCTCCAAGGCCCTTTCGAACCCGTCACGCGCCGCCATAAAGTCGAAAGCTGCATAGTGCTGACGCGCAAGTTCGATATGCTCTTCGGCGCTTGGTCCGGAATCTGAGCACGACACAAGGACAGTGGAGGCAAGCAGCAACGCAAGCCCGGTAGCGCATGAAATGATGGTTTCCGAAGTTCGCGTACAAGAAGTCATCGCTGGTTGTGTCTGGACGATAGAATTAGCCCTGCCTGTTACTCTTACTCTCAAAACTTGACAACGGGTCCGTGCACGGCAGCGGAGCCGCCGCCCGTGGAGCAGCTTTGGAGTGGTGCGGGTTTGCGCGATCCGTGCTGCGTGCCGGGTGCACCGCCGTGATTCTCCAGCGAGAGTGCGAGTTCCGTGCACCATTCTTTGGTGTACAAGAGGCTTGGGCGGATGCGCCTGGAATCCGCACGGTAACCCGACCAGCTAAGCCCCTCGGATCAGCTCCGCAAGATCGAGTGCTTGGAGACGGCGGATTACCCCATGGGCATTAACCCCGCTCTTGGGGCGCATGGGATCCAGGTCGCTGAACTTTCAAGTCCAACGCGGGCTTCGGGCACGGTGCTACGTTGGACCACCAGAAAGAACCGTGCTCCAATGAGGCTGCATCTTGTTACTTTGGAATATAATTCCCCTCTGAACAGCGTTGCTTGGCTTAAGCGTAACTTGCCGGATCCAAACCCACTTACCACCATGAAACATTTTGGAACAATCATACTCTGCCTAACCCTGGGCATGGCTGCGTACGGACAGCAGCCCTTGGAGCTAGAGCAGTATCTTGATATGGAGTCGGTGTCGAGCCCGCAGCTTTCGCCGAGCGGCCAGGAGGTCGTCTATACGCGAGGCTGGATTGACCGGATGAACGACCGGCGGGCTTCTGCGCTCTGGATCATGAACGCAGATGGTTCGCAGAACCGGTTCCTGGTTGAAGGGTCCAGCCCGCGCTGGTCGCCAAGCGGGGACCGCATCGCATTTGTTGCACGAGGCGAACCCTCCGGCCCTCAGCTTTTTGTCCTTTATCGCGGCCTGACCGAGCCGGCCACGCAGATTACCCGACTTGAAAACGATCCCTCCAACGTAGCATGGAGTCCGGATGGGCGATGGATCGCCTTTACGGCGCTCGTGGATGGCGACAGTGGATGGGGAATCAACCCGCCCGGCAAGCCCGAGGGCGCGTCTTGGACCAAAGCGCCGCGCGTCGTTGAGGATCTGGTTTATAGGAGGGATCGCGTAGGCTTCTATGAAGCTGGCTATACGCACATCTTTGTAGTGCCCGCTGCCGGGGGCACACCGCGTCAAGTCACCAGCGGTGACTGGCACCACGGTCGCGGCGGCCTGTCCTGGACGCCCGATGGTGCGGAGCTTTTGTTCAGCAGTCTGCGGGTGCCCGATGCAGAATACGCTTGGCGCGAGTCCGAGATTTACGCCGTAAGCGTGCGCTCTGGCGCAGTGCGGCAGCTCACCTCTCGGCGCGGGCCAGACTCCGGCCCGGTCGTTTCTCCAAGCGGCAAGCATGTCGCCTACACCGGATACGACTTTACCGACGACACCTACATCGCGTCCACGCTCTATGTCATGGGCATTGACGGCAGCAACCCGCGCGCATTGACACAGTCGCTTGATCGGTCTCCGCGCAGCCTGATTTGGGCCGACGATAATGCCGGCCTCTATTTCGGTGCCAATGACTACGGCACGCGCAACCTGCTTTATGTGTCGATGAAGGGCGCTGTGCAGGCTGTGACGGAGGGCAACCATATGGTATCGATTTCAGACATCCAGGAAAACAAGGCCGTGGGGGTGCTCAGCAGCCCGCATCGCTCCAGCGAACTGGTCGGTATCGACATGGACGCGGGGACCATGACCACGCTGCTCAGCGTCAATGACGATGTTCTGAACTACGTGTCGCTCGGAGAAGTCGAAGAGATCAACTACACATCGACGGACGACCTGCCCATACAGGGATGGATCATCAAGCCGCCCGACTTTGATCCGTCCAAGAAGTATCCGCTCATCCTGGCGATTCATGGTGGGCCTCACGGGATGTACCATGTCGGATTCAATTTCGCGTGGCAGTATCATGCGGCTCAGGGCTATATAGTGCTGTACACGAATCCGCGCGGCTCATCGGGCTACGGCAGTGCGTTCGGCAATGAAATCAAGCGAGCCTACCCCGGTAAGGACTATGACGACCTGATGGCCGGTGTAGATGAAGTCATAAGCCGCGGTTATGTCGATAAGGAAAACCTGTTTGTGTACGGCTGCAGTGGGGGCGGCGTGCTGACGTCCTGGGTCGTGGGCCAGACGCACCGCTTCGCTGCTGCTAGCGCCAACTGCCCGGTCACCAACTGGCTCTCCTTCGTGGGGACAACCGACGGTGCAACCTGGTACTACAACTTCGACAACCTTCCATGGGAGGACCCGTCGGAGCACCTCAGGCGCTCACCGCTTATGCATGTCGGCAACGTGAGCACGCCCACCATGCTCATGACGGGCGTGTATGACCTGCGCACCCCTATTTCGCAAACCGAGGAATACTACCAGGCGCTCAAGCTGCGCAAGGTCCCCACGGCTATGGTGCGCTTCAACGACGAGTACCACGGCACGACCTCGAAGCCGTCCAACTTTCTGCGGACACAGCTCTATCTGCATCACTGGTTCAAAAAACACGCACGCACGCCGAGACCCGACATGTAACGGTGATGCTCCAAGCGCACACAGCACCTTTGTTGCCTGTTGCCACTTGGCCTGCACAAATCCGTTATGAGGGTGCCACCTGTCAACCGCCGGTTCGCCGCCGGCCGGATACCCCGTTGCTGAACGCTGCGCGATGATCACCAATCCCTTTGCGGTCTTTCTGGTGCTTGCGCTGGTGGTCCTCGCGGCGATCTACCTGGAGAAGCACTACAAGGTGTTTCGTGCACTGAGCGCCGCACTCGTTGGCATCCTGCTGGCCATGGTGCTCTCGAACGTCGGCCTGATCCCGGGTGAATCCAAAGCCTACGACTACCTTATCGACCCGGGCGTGAGCCTTGGCATCGTGCTTATACTGCTCAGCGTGGATGTCAAGACCGTCGTACAGGCGGGTCCTAGGATGCTCGCCGCCTTCGGCATCGGATCGCTGGGTACTGCGGTAGGCGCACTGGTCAGCGGGCTGCTTCTGGCTCCGATGGTTGGCCCAGAGACCTGGAAGCTTTCCGGCCAGTTTACTGGGACATACACCGGCGGCGGCGTGAACTTTGCTGCGCTGGGTCAAGCTTTTGACACCAGCAGCGAACTGTTTGCGGCCGCCATCGCCGCCGATGTGCTGTTGACGGCGCTCTGGATGATGCTGTGTCTTACGCTGCCCCTCCTCTGGGCGCGCAACAAGCAGGAAAACACACATGAAGCGCCGCGCATGCAGGAAGGGTCGTTGCAGCAGGGGTTGTACAGCAGCATACGCCCCATGAGCCTGATGGACGCAGGTGCGCTCGTCCTCATCGCGGCGGGGTGTGTTGGGGCCGCGGATTATTTGGGGACGCTGGTTCCGCAGCTGCCCACGGTGCTTTGGCTGACCACGCTCGCCCTGCTGATTGCGCAGGTGCCGGCCGTCAGACAACTTTCCGGCGCAGCCATGTGGGGCTACTACCTACTGCTGATGTTCCTTTCCACCAATGGCGCGCAAAGCGTCATTGCGAACATCATTGCAGTCGGTCCAGCGGTGCTCTATTTCGCGATAGGAACGGTGGTGCTGCACGGCATCGCTTTGTTTGGGCTGGGCGCGCTGCTCAGGATTGACCTGCCCACACTATTGGTGGCCTCGCAGGCCAACGTGGGCGGACCATCCTCGGCCATGGCGCTAGCCACTGCGCGCGGGTACACGCAACGGCTCTTGCCGGGCGTGGCCGTCGGCCTCCTGGGATACGCCGTGGGCAACTACGCGGGGTTCGGCATCGCCACGCTCGTTCGCAGCCTTCTCGGCGGATAGCCTCATCCAATGGCGCAAACGACTCCCTTCGGCCTTTCCTGTCGCCTTTGGAGGCCCCACAGATAAAGCATTGAGCACATTTTGGAAAAGAAACCGCGACGTACGCTACTGAGCCGGACCACTTGGCGCGAAGCCCGCCGCCTGATGTGGAACCATCGCAGGCAGCTCGGACTGGGCCTGGCGATCATGATCGTCAACCGCCTCAGCGGCTTTGTGCTGCCCGGCAGTTCCAAGTGGCTTATTGACGAGGTGATCACCAACAGCCGCATGGAGCTGCTGGTACCGCTGGCGCTGGCGGTCGGCCTGGCCACCGTCGTACAGGCCTTAAGTTCGTACGCACTCTCTCAGGTCATCAGCATCTCCGCGCAACGCCTCATCATGGATATGCGCAAGCGCGTCCATGCGCATGTCATCCGGCTCCCTGTCCGATACTTTGACAACACCAAGGCAGGAGAGCTGATTTCCCGGATCATGTCCGACGCGGAGGGACTGCGCAACCTGGTGGGCACGGGTATTGTAATGCTGGTGGGAGGCGTGTTCACCGCCGTGCTGGCACTGGCGGTCCTGCTCTACCTGAACTGGCAGATGACCCTGGTAGCGCTCCTTCTGCTTGGCAGCTTCGGCTTCTTCATGGGTCGCTCCTTCCGGCAGCTAAGACCCATCTTCAGAGAGCGTCACAAGATCAACGCCGACCTCACGGGTCGGCTCGGAGAAACGCTGGGGGGCATTCGACTCGTCAAGGCCTACGGAGCAGAACCCCGTGAACAAGAGCAGTTTGCAAGCGGCGTAGCCAAGCTCTTCGGCAGGATTGCAGACAGCATCACAGGCGTTAACAAGACTACCGCGGGCGGCACTTTTGTGGTCGGGCTGGTAGGGGCAGTCATAATCTGGCTTGGCGGCAACGCGGTCACGCAGGGAACCATGACGCTGGGAGACCTCGTCATGTACATTTTCTTTATTGGCGTTCTGGCGGCGCCGATAGTGCAGATCGCCAATGTAGGAACGCAGGTGGCCGATGCCTTCGCGGGTTTGGACCGCATCCGGGACCTGTTCGCCACCACTACCGAAGAGGCTGATGAAGCAAGCCGGAAGCCCCTGCCAACAGTTAAAGGAAACATCGTCTTCGAGGACGTGCATTTCAGCTACAAGGAAGATGTACCGGTGCTTCGGGGCATTTCGCTGACGGCCAGACCGGGAACGACCACGGCGCTGGTCGGCAGAAGCGGCTCAGGCAAGAGCACACTGGTCAGCCTCGTAATGGCGTTCGATGCGCCGCAGTCTGGCCGCGTCCTGGTGGACGGAAAGGACCTGACCACGCTGAAGCTCAAGGACTACCGGGCAAACCTGGGTATTGTCTTGCAGGAGAACTTCCTGTTTGACGGCACGGTGGCGGAGAACATTTGCTTCGCACGACCGGATGCGACCCGAAGCGAAGTGGAAGAGGTCAGCCGTATCGCCAACGCCGACGAGTTCGTGCGCGCTTTTCCAGAAGGCTATGATACGGTGGTGGGAGAGCGCGGCATCAAGCTGTCTGGCGGGCAGCGGCAGCGGATCGCTATTGCCCGCGCTATCCTGGCCAATCCGCGCATACTCATCCTGGATGAAGCCACCTCCAGTCTCGACTCAGAAAGCGAAGCCCTCATCCAGGAAGGATTTGCCATGCTGCGCCAGGGACGCACCACCTTCGTCATCGCGCATCGCCTGTCCACTATCAGGAGTGCGGATCAGATCCTGGTATTGGAGGAGGGCCAGATCGTCGAGCGGGGCACGCACGATGAACTCCTGGCACTTGGCGGGTGCTACAAGGAGCTTCATGATCAGCAGTACCGCTTTGAGCAGAACCGCTTCATCAATCCCGGTGAGGAGATCAGCACTAGGACGCCCGCGGTGCCCACGGCTGCGCCTCGGAGGCGCCGGTCCGTGCCGTGGCGGTCCTGAGCAGGAAAGCGGGCCGTCGCCTGCGCACAAGGCCTGCGCCAGAGCAGCAAGCGAACTTCAAGGCGCGGGCCGCGCGGGCGGCTTGCGTATCGCCCGCTGCCTGGGGATTCCATTGCGACCCTCCGTATCCCGTGCACCCCCGATCTGGCTGACGAACGCTGACGGCGGCGCATCAGTGATAGACCAAGGCCCCGACTAGCGGATTTGCCGGCCCTATCCGCACAGGCAACCGGTAATACGCGCTTGCCAGAACCGAGCGGGTGACAAGCACTCCGACGCCATCAAACACAGTAACTGAGTAGTCACTGGGGCCTGACAACAGCGGAGCCGTCGTACCCAGATACGCAATGCTTGAAAACGTCTGTTCCATGTTGCGCTCTCGAAACACCAGCGTAAGCTCCGTGCGCAACTGACTCCACTCGTACCCCAAGGCTGCTGAAAGAACTGCGCCAACATCCGCCGAGGCATCATAAATCCAGTTGTAGCCTTGATGTGGCGGGCATTCGCTGAAGGCTGGATAGCAGACCTGGTCCGTGTTCCAGCCCTCAAGCTGCATGTTGTCTGCGGCTGCGGCCCCGATGCCGGCCTCGAGATACCACCCACATGCATGAGCGTCACCTGCGGACTTAAGATGCAGAATCGTTGATTTTTGCTTTTCGGCGTGCGTCAAACGCAAGGATCCGCACGCTGCCCACTTGGACCCCGGCTAGCCCTCCCAAGTAGTCATAAATCAGACTTAACAATGGCCTTCATAACGTTTGGCTTGCCGTTATGGAGGCGCAGCATCAGACCTTGCGTACGCTTCGGACCTCGGAGCCGGCCTTACTGGCAACACTGGGCGCGCTAAGCGGCAAGAGCCGGACCGCGGTCAGTGGCATTGTCTGTGAGCAGCTCGGATTCTACGATGCGCGCGGCCGTCCGCAGCGGGCCGGCTGCATGAAAGCCCTTCGGACCCTGGAAGCGGAGAGCCGGATCTCGCTGCCGCCGACGCAGCATTCGCTGAACATTGCAGGACCGCGTCTTCTGGATGCGCCGGTGGCGGAACCGGTGGAGGTACCCGAGCGGGTGAACCAGCTCCAGGAGCTTGAGATCGTTTGCGTCAGGAGTGCGCAGGATCATGCGATCTGGAACACGCTGATGGACCGGGAGCATCCGCGGGGCGTTACGACGTTTGCGGGTGCGCAGTTGTGCTACTTGTTCAAGAGTGCGCACGGGTATCTGGGCGCGATCGGGTTTTCTGCCTCTGCCCTGTACTTGAAGCCTCGGGATGCGTGGATGGCCTGGACCGATGCGCAGCGCAGCCAGATGCTGTATCGCGTGGTGAACCTGAGCCGGTTTCTGATCCGCCCCGGCGTGCGGTGCAAGAACCTGGCCAGCTACTTGCTGGGGCGTGTGCTGCGACGATTGCAGGCAGACTTCCAGGCGCGTTACGCGTACGTGCCGTACCTGGTGGAGACGTTTGTGGGACCGGATCAGGAAGGAACGTGTTTCAAGGCTGCCAACTTCCTATATCTGGGGACTACGCAAGGGCGGGGCCGGCCTGCGCCTGTCAATGCCTGCACCCGCTCAAAGAAGAAGGTATACGTGTATGCACTTGCGCGCGACTGGCGCGCGCAGCTGGGCGTATCGCCTGTGGCGCTTCATCCCCGGCTGGAGGTGGGCGCAGGGCTAGACGGCGCGCATTGGGCCGAGCAGGAGTTTGGCGGTGCGCAGCTGGGCGACCGGCGGCGGAGCGCGCGTCTGGCGAAGAGCGCGACCTTACTGGCGCAAACCATGGGCAGTCCCATAACCGCAGCAGTGCACTGGGAGCCGGCGGCCATACGGGGATTTTACCGCTTTATCGAGAAGGCGGACGAGCTGGGGATCACGCCCAGGAAGATTCTGGCGCCGCATCGCCAGCGCACGATAGAGCGGATGCGGACCCAACAGACCGTTTTGTGCGTGCAGGATGGCACGGACATCAGAGCTACAGTACCCGTCCGCAGTGCGACGGTCTCGAAGTCATTGGCCGCAACCAGACGACGGCCCAGGCGCAGGGCGTGCACCTGCATGCGACGCTGGCCTTGAGCAAGGATGGATTGCCGCTGGGCGTATTGCGGTGTGCGTACAAAAAGCGCAAGGGCGCACACGCTGCGAAGACGCAGCAATGGATTGACGGGTTGAAGGACATTGAAGCGGCGGCGCAGGCCCTACCGCGCAAGACGCGTGTGCTTGCGTGATGGACCGGGAGGCCGATGTGTTCGCCATATTCGCAGCGCAGCGCGCACTGAAGCGGGCGCACGTGTTGGTGCGGGTAAAGGTGGATCGGCGTCTGGCGGAAGGCGAGGCGCGGTTGTTCAAGGTGATGCGCCAAGGCCCCCCGGCGGGTGTCTTGGCGTTGTCTGTGGCGCGTTTGAGTCTTCGCGCGAAGTCCGGGCGTGTAACCCACGAAG
>LXNJ01000637.1_pt1 | contig 23699 bp, 18 predicted proteins | sample 809081 | NCBI WGS metagenome assembly LXNJ01 (sample SAMN04870510, study PRJNA318959) | sponge metagenome | biome: sponge; feature: marine sponge reef; material: water | host: Petrosia ficiformis | place: Greece: Milos, Mediterranean Sea | collected 2013-05-29 | depth 5-7 m | reverse complement strand
GCCTATGGCGCCGCGCTGGGCGCGTCCGCCGCCTACGTCGTTCCGGATGAAGACCCGTCGTCTCTGGACAGATACGCGGCGGAATTGAAGAGCGTGGCCGATCGGGGAGGCGAAATGGGCGTGCGGGTGTGCGTGGAACATTTCCCGGGTTCCGCGCTGCCAACCGCTGCCGGGACGATCGCGTTCCTGCGGGAAGTCGGGCATCCCAACCTGTTCCTGCTGCTTGATATCGGCCACGCCCAGATGTCCGAAGAAAACCCGGCCTCGATAATTTCCGACGCCGGACCCCTGCTGGGTTACGTCCATCTGGACGACAATGACGGTTCCCGCGATTTACATCTGGGACTGACGGACGGCATTCTGACCGAAGCAGCACTGGCCGATTGCATTGCGGCGTTGAGGGATATCGCCTACAGGGGGAATCTGAGTCTGGAACTACACCCCGGATTGCCGGATCCTCTCGACGCGCTCGGGAAAAGCCGGGAGATTGCGCTTCGCGCAATGCATGAGTAAACCACGCGACCGGCCCGGACGATTTCGGCTCGTGCCGAAATTCTGTCTTGCCAGTGGCAACTGAATCGAATAAACGAAAATATGGGCCGTCGAATCAGGCTTGAGGAGGCCAGGATGCGAACCGACAGTGACAGCGTCTACCTGTATCGAGTCGAGATCAAGGGAAACGAGGCGCCATTCGAGGAATACAGGGACCTTGCGCTTGAGGCGTTGCGGCGCCTGGACCTCGCGCTGCCCGAAGCGGGAACAATACTGCTCAAGCCGAATGCAACGGTCCTGTTTCCCGCAAAGAAACGAATTGTAACCCACCCGGGCTTTCTGGCGGGCATGGCCGACGCGCTCGTGGAGAAAGGTGTGGACGCCGGCAGACTGGTGGTCGCGGACGGACAATCCGGCGAACAGCCGGAAAACGGAAATACATGGAAGGGCGCCGGGTACACGATGATGGCGGACAGCAGAAAGCTGACGCTGACCCCGTTGAACGACCGGCCGAGCAGGTCGGTCACCGTGCCCGGCGGCGAGGTATTTGAGGCCTATCCGATCTATCGGGAAGTGACGGACTGCGCGTTCTTTTTCAATGTGCCGCTGGCGAAGTGCCACAACCTGGGATGTACGACCCTGGCCATCAAGAACCTGATGGGAATCCTGGCGCGGCCGGAGCGCCATCTGTGTCATATTCAGGAAGTCGACCGGCCGCACGAAAACGGGATCTGGCGGCTGACCGAGAGCGGCTTGAGTCTGTTTGAAGACCGGTTCTACCACAAATTGTGCGACCTGCTGGCCGCCCTGCGATCACTGAAGATTCCGCGTATCTGTATGGTGGACGGGTTGGTAGGAAGAGATGGCACCGCGTTCAACGAGGGCGAAAATTACCCGCTGGGGTGGACCCTGATTGGCGAGAACGAGGTCCACGTCGATGCCGTTGCAACGTATCTGATGGGGCTCGACCCCGAGACAACGCCCTATCTGAAATTTGCCGCCGCGCGCGGACTGGGCCGCAACCGGGTGGAAGAGATCGAAGTCATTGATCTGGCCGGCGGCGAACCGATGGATATGCAGGCGCTGGAGGCGGTGCGTTCGAGTAAGACGCTGATGCCTATCGCCCGTTTCGAAGGCGGCTATTACGATCGGTACCGGGCCGACGGTTCCGTTGTGCCCTGGCGGATTGACGATGTGAACGAGCAGCGGTCGGCGGACGGCTTGGAGCCCGTTGCCACATAGGCCGGGCAGACCCCGCGACGCCTCAGACTGGTGACGCAAGATGAATCAGACCTCTGAAACACCCGAATACCGGATGCCGCCGGAAGAAATTTCGGCGCTGCTGGACGCGCCGGGCACACCCGACATCAGCGTCGACCCCAATGGCCGGTGGATCCTGATGCTCGCGAAACCGGGCCTGCCGCCCATATCCGAACTGGCCCGGGAGGAGTTGCGGCTGGCGGGCCTTCGCATTGACCCCAACGCCAACGGTCAGAGCCGGTCGGGATATTATACGGGACTGACGCTATTGCGGATTGCCGACGGATTGCAGCGCCCGGTGACGGGTCTGCCGAAAGACGGCCGCATCGGGTCGCCACAATGGGCGCCGGACGGGAGCCGTGTTGCTTTTACCGTTCGTGACGGATCCGGGATCAGGCTCTGGTGTGCCGGCCGGGACTCCGGGGCGGCGCGGCAGGTGTCCGACGTCCGTTTGAACGGCATCTTCGGCGCGCCGTTCGCCTGGATACCGTCCGGACCGGACCGCATCCCTTCGCTGATCGTCCGGGCGGTTCCGGATGAACGGGGTGAAGTCCCCCGGGCGCCCCGGGTTCCACGGGGTCCCGAGATCCGGGCAAATGCGGGACAACCGGCGCCGTCGCGAACCTATCAGGACCTGTTGCAGGGAGCACACGACGAGACTCTGTTCGAGTACTATGCGACCTCCCGGCTGGTTGTGATTGCATCGGACGGAAGTGCTCGGGACCTGGGCGCCCCGGGAATCATCCGCCGCGCCGAACCGGCGCCGGGAGGCGCCCATCTGCTTGTGGAGACCCTCCACCGGCCATATTCGTACCTGGTGCCGCACTATCGGTTTCCGGTTCGGGTTGAGGTATGGAATATGGACGGCCTGCTGATTCGCGAACTGGTGGATGCGCCCCTGGCGGAAAATGTACCCATCGCGTTCGATGCCGTACCCGAGGGACCGCGCTCGTTCGGTTGGCGCAACGACGCGCATGCGACAGTGTGCTGGGTGGAAGCGCAGGATGGCGGCGACCCGGCCGTAGAGGCGGACGTGCGGGATCGCGTGTACGCGCTATCCGGACCCTTTGATCGCGCACCCGCGTTGTTACAGTCTCTCGAGATGCGGTACGCCGGATTGACGTGGGGCGACGACGCGATGGCGCTGGTGACCGAACGCTGGTGGCAGACACGCCGGACCAGGACCTGGCGGTTTGCCCCGGACGCGGTATCCAATGACCGCAAACTGCTTGTCGACCGGTCGTGGGAAGACCGGTACGGCGATCCGGGAACGCCGCTGCTGACGTCAAATCCCGCGGGGCGGCGGGTGTTGCTGACGGGTGGCGGCGGCAGGCATCTTTTCCTGGCGGGCGGCGGGGCCTCTCCGGAGGGGGATTTCCCGTTCCTGGACAGGCTCGACCTGAATACGAAATCGACAGAGCGGATCTGGCAGTGCGAACCGCCGTACTATGAACAACCCGTCAGATTGATCGATCAGGCCGATGGCGTGCTGTTGACGTTGCGCGAATCGGCCCAGAACCCGCCAAACGTGTTCTCGAGGGCGCTCAAGACCGGCGACGTCCGGCAACTGACCGCATTTCCCCACCCGGCGCCGCAACTGTCGAACGTGCGAAAGGAGATCATCCAATACCGGCGGGCAGACGGGGTTGGCCTGAACGGCACCCTTTATCTGCCTCCGGGGTATTCCGAGGAGCAGGGTCCGCTGCCCTTGCTGATATGGGCGTACCCTCGCGAGTTCAGGAGCGCCGATGCCGCCGCGCAAGTCACCGGCTCTCCGCATCGATTTACACGCGTGACCTGGACAACGCCCCTGCCCTGGTTGACGCAGGGATACGCGGTCCTGGACGGGCCTTCCATGCCAATCGTGGGAGAAGAAGGCGTGGAAGCCAATGATTCGTACGTCACCCAACTGGTATCCAGCGCCGAGGCGGCGGTGGAGGGAGTCGTGCGCCGGGGTGTTGCGGACCGTAACCGTATCGCGATCGGCGGACATTCCTACGGCGGGTTCATGGCGGCGAATCTCCTGGCGCACAGCGATCTGTTCAGGGCGGGAATCGCCCGGAGCGGTGCATACAACCGTACGCTGACGCCGTTCGGCTTTCAGTCGGAAGAGCGCACGCTCTGGCAGGCGCCGGAGGTCTATCATGCCATGTCGGCATTCATGCATGCCGACAGGATCAGGGCGCCGCTGTTGTTGATTCACGGCGAGGCCGACAACAACTCCGGGACTTTTCCCATGCAGAGCGAGCGGCTATACAACGCACTCAAGGGTCACGGCGCAACAACCAGACTCGTGATGCTTCCCCACGAGAGCCACGGCTATAGCGCGCGTGAATCGGTCATGCACGTGTTCTGGGAAATGACCCAATGGCTGGCTCGCCACCTGTGAGTGACCACGAAAGCGGCTTGATAGAAAGTTGACAGGAATGACAAAAATCGCACGGACGGCGAAGGGATCTTCGGATCAGGACCCGGTGGGGGTCATCCGGGAACTCCGTTTGTTACTCGGCGACAGAATAAGGACGGACGCGGATATCCGGGAAACCCACGCGGGGGACGCTTCGTACCATAAGCCCATGTTGCCCGATGCCGTGGTCTTCCCCGCGTCCAACGAGGATGTGTCGAAGATTGTGAAACTCTGTACACGGTACCGAACGCCGGTGGTCCCGTATGGGACGGGTACGGCCGTGGAAGGCGGCATCGTCGCCGTACGGGGCGGCGTCTGTATCGATCTGAGCCGCATGAATCGTATCTTGAGGATTGGCAAAGCCGACCTGGACGCAACGGTTGAGGCCGGGGTAACGAGGAAGCAGCTGAACCGGCATCTGGCGGAAACGGGGACGGGACTGTACTTTCCCGTGGATCCCGGAGCGGACGCCTCACTGGGGGGCATGACGGCGACACGGGCATCGGGAAGCGCGGCGGTGGGATACGGAACGATGAGGGAAAATGTCCTGGGGCTGACGGCCATACTTGCTGACGGCAGCATCATTCAGGCCGGAGGAAGGGCGAGAAAATCATCCGCGGGTTACGACCTGGCGCATCTGTTCGTCGGATCCGAGGGCACACTGGGTGTGATCACCGAAGTGACGCTGAAGCTGGCGAGAATCCCTGAGGCGGTATCCGCGGCGGTCTGTGCGTTTCCTGACATATCGTCGGCGGTAAACGCGGTTATGGAAATGACGTCAGCGGGAATAGAAATGGCGCGCATAGAGCTTCTCGACGAAGTTCAAATGGGCGCAATCAACGTCTATTCCGGCTTTGACTACAAAGTGGCGCCAACTTTGTTTTTCGAGTTCCACGGTTCCGCGTCGTCCGTTGCCGAGCGCGTGGCGGCGGTCAGGCCGGTTGCGGACAGGCATGGCGGTGAAGATTTCCGCAAGGCGACCGGCCAAAGAGAACGCGACCGTCTCTGGCAGGCGCGGTACGACGCCTATTTCGCGTCGCAAACCATGCGGCCGGGATCCGTGGGGTACGTGACGGACGTGTGCGTTCCGGTTTCAAGACTGGCGGATTGCATTCTCAGAACCAAAGAAGAACTGAACGCGTCGACACTGATTGCGCCCCTGTTCGGTCACGTGGGCGACGGGAATTTCCACGTCGTTTTCCTGATCGATCCGGAGTGTCCCGAAGAGCTTGCCGAAGCGCGCGAATTCGGCGAACGGATCGTCGAGTTCGCCCTGGAAATGGGAGGAACCTGCACGGGCGAACACGGGATCGGCATCGGTAAACTGGCAGCACTGGAGCAGGAACATGGGGAAGGCGTAAAGGTCATGCGGGCGATCAAGAAAGCACTGGATCCGCTGGACATAATGAATCCGGGAAAGGTCGTAAAGATCTGAGTTCGATAGCATCAGGCGAGAAATCAGCCGTTTGGAATAATTATTCTTGACTTTTGGTATTTTTTTGTTAATTTTCAATAATTATCCAGAATAATTGGAATAAAATTCCATGAATGACAAACAGGAACGGCAGCGGCGTATTCTCAGCGTCATTGCATCCCGTTCAATCGGGACTCAGAGGGCGTTGAACGATGCGCTTTGCGCCGCGGGGATTTCCACCACACAGTCCACGCTCTCGAAGGACCTGAAACAGCTGGGCATCGTAAAAGCGCCGGACGGCTCGGGAGGCCTTCGCTATCGGGCGCCGACCGGCGAATCTCAACACGATGTCGGTGGATCGGATCTGCTCGCGAGGGAATTGAGGGATTTCGTCGTCGAAACGGGCGGGGCGGGGCATACGCTCGTGTTGAAAACGATTACCGGTCATGCACAGGGCGTGTGCGAAGCGATCGATCGGGCCGGATGGACCGAGGTTGTGGGTACGATCGCCGGAGAAAATACGATATTCATCTTGTGCCAATCCGTGGAAAAACGAGAACTTCTGAGGGAACGGATTCTTGAAATTTCCCATTGAACGGGCCCGGACAGTCAATCACATGGCAGACGATGCGGCAATCCGGAGTGCAGCATCGCCGAAAGGACCGCAAACGAAGCACGAAGCGCGGCCCCGGCCCTCCGTTTCGGAACCCTCTATACCCGGACCCGTGGGAGGATTCGCGTGGTTTTGAACGTTGGCATTTACGGCGATACCGGGATGGTCGGCCAGGAGATAGAACGGGTACTGGCGCATCACGATCGGGCTGAGATCGGATTCCGGCAGAATTCAAGGCGCCGCCATGGTGTCCTGAACGAGTGTGACGTGGTTTTTCTGGCCACCAGAGACCCTGAGTCAATGCAGTTCGCGCCGCAGGCGCTGGACGCGGGTGCGAGAGTCATCGATATGAGCGGCGCTTTCCGGTTGCCGAGGCGGCTGTTCGAAGCCGGCTATGGGCTGGACCACCTGGCGCCGGAGTATCTCGAAGAGGCGGTTTACGGAATGCCCGCGCTGTTTGCCAGCCGGATTTCCGGTGCGCGGCTGGTCGGTAATCCGGGTTGCTATCCAACCGGCGTCATTCTGGCGCTGAATCCATTGACGGGCATGGTCCAGGGTGAAGCGACGGTCGTGGCGACGTCGGGGAATTCGGGTGCCCGCAGGGAGGTGGAAGAGGAGCCCGACGAGGTCACCTACAGTTACGGCCGGCGGCACAAACACGTGCCGGAGATGGAGTTCTATTCCGGTTTTCGGGTGAACTTCACGCCCATCGTTCTGCGCTCCGTATTCGCGGGCATCAATGCCAACATACGAATCGAACTGGCCGACCGCCTGAAGGCGCTGCCTGTGCATGAGGCCGGCAGCCAGCTGGTTGAGGCAATCGGGTCCGCGTATATCGAAGAGGACCTTGTCTGTCCGGTGGAGGACAGGGAAGACAAACAGTGGGGTACGCGCGACGTGGTGGGGACGCACAAGCTGGCGATCAAGGTGGGCGTGGACGAGGGGTTCGCCTATATCTGCGCCATGGAAGACAATCTGGGCAAGGGCGCGGCCAGCCAGGCGGTGGAGAACATGAACCTGATGTTCGGACTGCCCAGACTCTACGGAATTGACGGCGTTTACAGTACGGGTTGAACCGCCGGCCGATACGTACGGCCCGAAGGCGCCTGGTAACGCGGGATTTTGCGATGGAGCAATTCATTCAGAAAGCCGCCACGCTGGTGGAGGCGTTTCCGTACATCCGCTCGTTTCGGGACAAGATCGTCGTTGTGAAATACGGGGGCAGTACACAGCCTGACGACGGCGGATCCGATACGATCCTCGCGGATCTGGTCTTCATGGAAACGGTGGGAATGAGGCCGGTGGTCGTGCATGGCGGCGGCAGGGAAATCAGCAGACGCCTGCAGGAAGCCGGACTGGAGTCGAAATGGATAAACGGATTGCGCGTGACTGACGCAGATTCGATGCAGGTGGTGGAAGACACACTGTTCGGTGTGGTAAACAGACGGATTGTGGAGGGAATCCGGGCTCTGGACGGTTGCGCGTACGGGATGTCCGCGAAGGAAGCCGGCGTGATGCACGTAAGCAAACACTATGCAATGGCCGCGTCCGATGGAAAGCAGGTGGATATCGGGTTTGTGGGCGACGTGCACCGGGTGGACCCGGAACCGGTTCGAAGGGTGTGCGAAAAAGAGACGATCCCGGTGATTGCGCCAATCGGCCTGGGTCCCGACGGCCGGAGTTACAACGTGAACGCGGATACGGCCGCGGGGGAGATCGCGCGAACGCTTCAGGCGGAGAAGCTGGTTTTTCTGACGGACGTAAATGGCATTATGAGTGACAGCGCCAATCCGGACTCCAGGATCTCAACATTGCACGTCAATGACGTCGACAGGCTGATCCGGGACGGGACGGCAAAGGGAGGGATGATTCCGAAGCTACAGGCGTGCGTGCGTTCTGTGAGAGGGGGCGTAGACAAGACGCACATTATTGACGGACGGGTTCCACACGCGTTGCTGCTCGAAGTCTTCACGCGTGAGGGGATCGGCACCGAGATTGTCCAGTGAAGCAAAACGCGAATCAGCTTGTGTTTCTGGAACCCAAAAAACCGGGGAGTGGAAGATGGACACGCAAGAAATAATCGATCTTGAGCATAGCTATATTCTACAGACCTACGCACGGCCCGACTTTGTCCTGGAGCGGGGCGACGGGATGCATCTGTTCGACACCGACGGAATACAGTATCTGGATTTTGTGAGCGGGTTGTCCGTTAATGCGCTGGGATACAACAACCCGACCATTGGCGACGCCATCTCGGCGCAGGCGCGGAAGCTGATCCACGTCTCGAACCTGTACCATACGATTCCCGCGCCACGGTTGGCGAAAATGCTGTGCGACAGTTCATTCGCGGATCGTGTTTTTTTCTGCAACAGCGGAACCGAGTCCTGGGAAGCCGCGCTGAAGTTTGCGCGCAAATGGGGGTACAGAAATTTCGAGGACCGCGCGAAGTACAAGTTCATTGCGATGAACAACTCGTTTCATGGGCGTACGATGGGGTCGGTCTCCACAACGGGACAGCCGAAATACCACAAGGGGTTCGGACCCATGCTGCCCGGAATCTCGTTCGCGGAATTCAACAATCTCGAATCGGTGGAGCGGCTGGTGGACGCGGAGACGGTTGCGGTGATTCTGGAGCCCCTCCAGGCCGAGGGCGGCATTCATTCGGGGGAACCGTCGTTCATTGAAGGGCTGCGGCAGCTGTGCGACGAGATGAAGATGCTGCTGGTGTTCGACGAGATTCAGTCGGGACTCGGCCGGTCCGGGGCCCTGTTCTGTTACGAGCACTACGGCGTAACACCTGACATCATGACGCTGGCCAAGCCCCTGGCAGGGGGCCTGCCGATTGGCGCGACACTGATGAGCCAGGATGTTGCCGATGCCGTGGAGCCCAGCGACCATGCAGCGACCTTCGGGGCGCATCCGGTCAGTTGCGCCGTGGGCATCGAGGTCTTCAGGCAGCTCTCGGATCCGGGATTCATCGCGGCCGTAAGGGCGAAGGGCGACCATCTGAATGGCCGGCTGAACGCGCTGAAGGAAAGGTACCCCGACAAGATCACGGAGGTCCGCGGCAGGGGGTTGATCGCGGGCGCCGTGTTGGCCGACGTTCCCGCCGCCGACGTGATGGGCGCCTTCCGGGAGCGGGAAATCCTGGTATGCGCAGCCGGACCGGACGTGGTGCGATTCCTGCCGCCCCTGGTTGTTGATCAGGCGCATATCGACCGGGTCATGGACGTATTCGACGAAATCCTGACAGGCTAGCCAAAAAGGAGCTTCAGCAATGAAATTGGCGGACATCCGGGGCAGACGGATTGCGCTGGCGGCCTCCGGCGGGCTTGACAGCTGTACGGTTACGCGCTGGCTGGCTGACCAGGGGGTGGAAGTGGTAAGCATGACCGCGGATATCGGTCAGCCGGACGAGGTCGATATTGAGGATATCGGCCGGCGGATGCTGGCCTGCGGGGCCGTGGATTCGGCAATCCTGGACCTGAAGTCGGAGCTGGCCGAGGAGGCAATCACCATGCTCCTCGCCAATGCCGTCTACGAGGGCGGGTACTGGAACACAACCGGTCTTGCCCGCCACGTGACCACGCAGGGGATCCTCAAGGAGATGCAGGCGCGCGATATCGACGTACTCGCACACGGCGCCACGGGACGCGGGAACGACCAGGTGCGCTTCCAGCTTGTCGCCAATATGCTGTCACCCGCCATCGAGGTATATGCGCCATGGCGCGACGACGGGTTTCTGGAGCATTTCGGCGGACGCAGGGAAATGATCGCCTACTGCCAGGCCCGGAACCTGCCCATTACGGCTACGCAGGATAAGCCGTATTCGACGGATGCGAATCTGCTGGGATTGACGCATGAGGCGGGAAAACTGGAATATCTCGACGTTGCGGCGGATTTCATCGAGCCGGGCATGGGCGTTTTCCCGAAAGACGCGCCGGATCGCCCGGAAACATTCTCCGTAACGCTTGAAGCGGGGCGTCCTGCACTTGTCAACGGGGAGCACGTGGATGCCGTGTCGGCGATCGCAACGGCCAATGACGTTGCCGGGCGTCACGGCGTCGGCATCGGTATCCACACGGTAGAGAATCGCTTTGTGGGCATAAAATCCCGTGGCGTGTACGAGAGCCCGGGGCTCGCGTTACTGGGTGCATGCTACCAGTTCCTGTTGCAGCAGGTACTGGACAGGCGGGCACGGCGATTTTACGATTCGCTCTCCTCGGTACTTGCCGAGCAGATCTATCAGGGGTACTATTTCGACCTGTCATCGCAGATGATTCGAGGCGCCCTCTCGCCGGTCCGGAAGCTGGCCGAGGGCTCGTTGACCGTTTCGGTCTACAAAGGCACGGTAACGTATCAATCCTCCGGGGCCGTGGCGCATTCGCTTTATTCATCCGAACTGTCCTCGATGGAAGCGATCGGCGACTACGACCATCGGGATTCGGAGGGATTTCTGAACGTGCTGAGTGTCGGCGCGAAGGCGATGAATGCATCCCGCCAGGTGGATGAAGGGCTGACGGGTAACTGAGATACAGGGATCCGGAATCTGCTTCGCGGGATACGTCGGCTGTTTGGGATAATTCAATGGGCGAATCTGCAAAAAAGCCATGGTCGGGGCGGTTCGACAAGCCGTCAGAGAGCGCAATGGAGCAATTCAACGCATCCATCGGGTTCGACCGGAGGCTCTACAGGGCGGACATTGCCGGAAGCAGGGCGCAGGCGAAGGCCCTGGCGAAGATCGGCGTCCTGACGGCACAGGAACTGGACCGCATCCTGCAGGCCCTGGACCAGGTGGAAGCCGAAATTGCCAGCGGCCGCCTCGCCTTGGCCGCACACCTGGAAGACATACACATGGCCGTGGAGGCCCGGCTGATCGAGATTGTGGGTGAGGTGGGCGGCAAGCTCCATACGGGGCGCAGCAGGAACGATCAGGTGGCGCTGGACGAGCGGCTGTATCTGCGTGAGGCGGCTCGGGAAACCGCTGCCGGCATCGACCGGTTGCAGACCGTCCTGCTGGATTTCGCCGAACGGCACATCGACGCCCTGATGCCGGGATATACACATCTGCAACAGGCGCAGCCCGTACGCCTTTCCCACTATACTATGGCATTGTTCTGGATGCTGGATCGGGACCGGGGACGATTCGACGCGTGCGCTGAGCGGGCGGATGCCATGCCTCTCGGATCGGGCGCCTTCGCCGGCAGCGCCTATCCGATCGACCGCGAATTCCTGGCGTCGGAACTGGGTTTCTCGCGGATAACGCCCAACAGCATCGACGCGGTCAGCGACCGCGACTATCTCCTGGAGTATATGGCCGCTGCGGCAATTCTCATTGGACACCTCAGCCGGTTCTGCGAAGACCTGATCGTATGGTCGTCGTCCGAGTTTCGGTTCATCGAACTCGCCGACGCGTACAGCACGGGTTCGAGCATGATGCCGCAGAAAAAGAACCCGGATTCGCTCGAATTGGTCCGCGGCAAGTCGGGGCGGGTATACGGTAATCTGATGGCGCTGTTAACCGTGATGAAAGGATTGCCCCTGACCTATTCGAAGGATCTTCAGGAGGACAAAGAGCCCTTCTTCGATACGGTTGATACGGTTCATCAGGTACTGGAGGTCTTCACAGGCGCGTGGCGGACAATGACGGTCCTGACCGATCGGATGCGCGAGGCTCTCGACGGAACCGTCGTGGCGACGGACCTCGCGGATTATCTCGTGAGAAAGGGACTGCCCTTTCGGGAAACCCACCGGATTGTGGGCAGGCTGGTCCGGAGTGCCCTTTCGCAGGGACGGCGCCTGGACGAACTGGACCTTCGGACCCTTCATTCGGAATGCGATCTGTTCGAGGCGGACGTGGCGGAGTCGCTTTGCGCAGAGGCCAGTGTTAACCGGCGGGAACTGGACGGGGGAACGGGCTACGAGGCCGTTGCGGCGCAGATCCGCGGCGGCAGGCAGTTACTGAGCCGGAGAACGCGGAGAACGGAAGGGTGAAGTCCTTCAGTGAACGCGACGTGCGGCGGCACTACAACCTCCTGCAGCACAGTCCGGAACTTGGCCTCACGCATCTGAAAGCCACGGACGGAGACCACGTCATTGGCATCGGGTTGTTCGATAACCAGGCCGATTTCGTTTCGGAGTGCCGGCGGTACAATGGGCTGGGTACGTTGTACGTGGGCGTGAACCCAAGGTCCGGTCACCTGATGGAGGACTATGGCGGTCTGCGCAACCGCATGCGCACCCTGTTCAGGGACGTGGTGACGGAAGGCGATATCGATTTTGTCACTGGAATGGCCGTGGGGGATCCGGATCAACTCGCACAGCCTCCCCGAAAATTCATGCGCGACGCTTCGGTGCTTGCGGATGGCGAAGTCTTCTTTCCCCTCGATAAAGCGATGCAGGTATCCCCCGAATCTCTGCCGAACGTCCGGCGAAGGCTGGGTGTCTGGCTGTACGGCGAGGTCAATTCCGGCGGCGTCGACCTGATGCAATTCGTAAGGGTTGCGGGAACGGCGGCGCCGGACGACGGCTGGTTCAGACGACGGACGATGTTCAGGAGATTTCGTCCCTACATTATGGATGGTATTAGCGCCGAGATTGAGGATCTGAACCGTGAACCGCGAACCTGAATATCGCTTCCCGGTGATCCCGGCGACGGAACTTTGGTTCCGTTGGGGCGTTTACGTGGCAGTGCAAAGCACAGGCTGACTGCAGACACGCGGGTCGACGACCCGTTTTTTTAGTGATACCGGCGCCTGCGCTTGACCCCAATTCGAAAAAAATGTGCGCCTTACGTTGAAGCCGTGCCGGGAAGTCACCTCACATCCAGGGAGATGGTTATGTTTCGAAAGTCAATCGCTTTGCTGTGCGCCTGTTGCGTGCTGTGGACCAGCCTTATTGGCGCAGGTCAGACCTGGGCGGCGGATTCGGGCGGCGAAAATTCGGAGAAGGGTGAAAAGAACGGGGAAGAACGTCCCAAAACGACCCGGACAATCGAATCCCTGGAGGATGCGGGCTGGGCGATCGTGGACGTGCGGCAGATCGAGGGTAATCTTGTGGTGCTTAGCCCGCTTGTCGGGCCGGAAATCGACCTGGAAGAAAGCAACCGCTACTCCCTGTTCCAGGGGCGCAGCGTCTATAACGAAAGGGTTCCTCTCAGGCTGCTCGATATGGCTGTCGCCGGTATACAGACAGCCACTTTTCTGAAAAGCGGTGAACGCGTGATGGTGAGGATCCGGTACCGGTCCGGCCCGAAAATCGCTAACAGGACCGTGCCGGTCGGCGACGAGGATGCGCTCAGGCGACTGCGGGAATACGTCGAACATTACGACGAGGTCCGGAAGGGTGAATACAAGATCGGATTTGAATCCCGGTTACCGGAAGACTCCGAATACCCCAAGTATACCGATCGGACAATATCCTTTGAGGAGCGGCGTCCACGGGCCGGAATAACGCGCCGGCTTCGAGGTGGGGTGGTCCTGAAGGACGGTGAGCGGATCGAGGGACAGCTGTTGCCGGAATACGTCGACGGGACGATACTGGTGCAAGCCGGGCTCGATGCTCGTCGCGTGCAGGTTGAGGACATCGAACGGGTTCTGTTCCTTCGTGGAAGGCGTTCAACGAAACTCGGCACCGCGGTCCGAATGGGCGTCGGGGGCGCAATATCGGGCGCCATTATGGGTACGTTTGCCGCCTGGCAGACGGATTCGCCGGTCAAGGAGACAGCGTTTCTGTTTGGCGCGATCTCCGGAACGATCGGTTTTTTCACGGGTCTGCTACGCTCGAGGGGCGGTCCCGGCAAACGTGAGTTCGTGCTGGGCCCTGTGACCGACGGTCGGGACCGCGATAAAGACGGGAACGACGACAAGGAAAAACGTGAACCCGGCGGCGAATAGGTGGATATTGCGGCCCGGTCGGGCATCTTCCACGGATAATCCTCGACGTAACCGGTTGTGCGTGTCCGGGATCCGGTCCCCATCGGCCTGGATGCGGGGAGGCTGAATTGGGAATCTTGCAATTTCAGGATATCTCACCGGCTGTTGACGATTCCGCGTTTCTCGCTGAAGGAGCGATACTTGTCGGTGAGGTGTGTGTTTCGGCGGAGGTGAGCATCTGGTTCAACGCGGTGTTGCGCGGCGACGAGGAGCCGATCCGAATTGGCAAGGGGTCCAATATCCAGGACGGAGCGGTCCTGCATACCGATCCGGGATGTCCCTGTACCGTGGGCGAGTACGTTACCGTTGGGCACAACGCGATTCTGCACGGCTGTCTGGTAGACCGCGGGGCAACCATCGGGATGGGCGCAACGGTGTTGAATCAGGCGCGGGTTGGCGAGGAATCGCTCGTCGCGGCGAATGCGCTGGTTCTTGAGGGTATGGAAATTCCGCCGCGGACGCTGACGGCGGGGGTACCGGCCAGGGTAAGGCGGGAACTGACGGAAGAAGAGATCGCGAATTTCAGGAGGAATACGGACGGATATATCAGGAGGAGAGGAATCTACAAGGGACAAGACCGGTAGGTTGAGCATCGAGATTCGCAGGAGGCGGGCCCCTGTGGTTTGGCGCCCGCGATTTTTTTTTCCCAATCGCGGCTTTCCATTTCTCAGTCGCGACCAAATGGGCCGAAGTTAACGCGCGAGCCGGTATGACGATCCAATTACTCCCCCTTTGAGGGGGAGTCGCCTGCCTGCGCCAAGCGGAGCGCGGCAGGCAGGCAGAAGCCGAGCCGGTCCCCTGATCCCTGCCCGTGGCCTGGCGGAGGGCCGGCGACGGTGGTGGGGGGATTTCGACGCCTTGCCGTTTGCATGTGAGGTCTTGCCTGAGCGCGTCAACCATCCGGGAGAAGACGCCTGAACGTGCATCCCATATCCGATATTACCGAGCGGTTTGAGCGGGGCGTCCGCGAGTTCAATGCCGGCGACTTCTACGCGTCTCACGACACCTGGGAGGACGTCTGGATGGATGTGCGGGGACCTGAAAGACCCTTTTTTCAGGGCATGATTCAGGTGGCGGTGGGCTACTATCATCTGTCGTGCGAGAATTACGCGGGCGCGGAACACCTGTTGTCACGCGGAATCCGAAAGCTGGAGCCGTACAGTCCCGGCCACCGGGGAATCGATACCGGGCGCCTGGTTCGCGAAGCCGCGAAGGCACTGGCCGAGGTCCTCGAGGTCCGCGCGGGGAGACGCAAGACATCCTGTTCGGCAATTGCGCCGAGGATTCGACGCGGATGATCTTTCGAATGATGACTAAAACAAAAGGGGCCTCCGGCCGTCTTTCTATTTCTCTACATGAAAAATGGCCGTACGCATTGCGGACTGCAAACTGTTCAGGTCGGTCACCGATACCCTGATGCGGCTGAAGCCCGGTCTGAGATTTCCTGCATCCAGTTCGAAGTAGATTGCCTCCATCACGTCATCGCCACTCCGATCGTAGCTCACGATCACCCGGTCTTCTCCGGCTGCGACGATTCTCCGTACCATCGACGATATCGCGCCGAACAACCCCTTCCCCAAACGCGCGTCACGCTGTATCGAATAGGAAACCCGGTATCTGGTCCTTCCAAACACGTCTCTCTGCAGGTTGTACAGTTCATAGTAAATGTGGATGTTTGTGTCCTGCCGGTAGCTTCTGCTGGGCATCGGCACGACCCAGAGGTCTTCTTTCCTGAACTTCCCTGCCCGTGTCGTTTCCGAAATGTCCCAGCACAACTGCAGATCGCTGACAGCGAGCGAGTCCACAAAATCATGGACCCTCAAATCCTGCAGATACACGCCCCACTTGCCGGAGACCCGGTCAACCAACTGGACGGCGAGACGGTAGTCGCCAGGGGCGACCTCGAATCGCATCATGTCGGGCGCAAACGTGCCATGGGCAACCTTCTCGCTTCGAGGCGCCGTGAAGACCAGGCCGGTCTGCAGCCGGTCGTATACCTCGCCCGTTGCGTCCGTCAACGCCGCCACCATCCTGACGTCTGAGAGATCACGTCCATCCTTTTCTTCGCTCGCCACCAGGTCCAGCGGAATGCCGAAATAGACCTCCACCGCCGCGCCACCACCGTCCGCGCCGCGAAAACTGGCCGTGTCGTAGTAGAACTCAAGCGGCTCCACCCCGGGAGGAACGTCGTAGAAATCCGGCAGCTTTTGCGTTGCCTTTCTGTAGACCACAGCCGGATGCAGCGACATTAGCCTTGAGGTCACGCTAATGTCGTTTCCGGGTGCGACACTCGGGAAGTCCCAATCTCCGTCGAACCATTTGTCCTTGAAAATCAGTTGCAGGCCACCCGCGACTTTCGTGTATACCCACTCCTCCATCTTAACGGAATTGTCCTTTAGAGTCCATCCTTTCGGTCTCTCCAGATCGGTATTGGTGTCGTAAACGCCGTAGATCTGCTGCCCGTGCACGTCGCGTATCCGTTGCACCGCCAGGCTCGGAGGATACGCGTTGACCCTGTCCGAACGCGCACGATACTCCGGCTCTCCATACCTGATGTAGACTTCCCCTCGCCGGTCCCACGGGAATACTTTCTCCCCGAAAAAGGTCCGGGCATGCCACACCCTCCGGTAATGCTCCGCCTCCCGGCCCTTGCCCGCGGATACCAGCGCCATATCTCGCTTCTTCCAGAAGGTCTGAAGCCATTCCTCCTTTTCCGTGCCTAACTTGACCTCGTAGGTCTCAAGCTCTTCAGGAAAGGTCACAAGCGACAGATCTTCATACAACGCCCTTTCGCTGTCGGGCAATGCGTGAAAATACTCCTGAAAAAGCGCAACGGCTCGCTCCGGATCCCCCATTGCCGCGTGGGCCTGGGCCGCCAGCGGCAGAAGCCGTAAATCCGATGACGTATCCGCAAGCGCGGGTTCGACAGCCTTCAATGCCTCCGAATACTTGTGTTGTTCGATATAGGTCATTGCGAGGCCCCGATATCCCCGGATATCTCCAGGCAGGATCTCCAGATAGCGGTGATAGAGGGCGATTCTCTTTTCGTGGAAGAGGCTGTCCCTGAACCAGTCCGCCAACATCAGATAGGCCGGCGCATGGGTCGGATGCGCCTCGATCACGTCCTTCAGGGACCGCTCCGCATCCAGGTTGCCCAGCTGGATGTTCATCCGTGCAATGTTCATCCGCGCTTCCAGGTAACCCTCATCGACCCCCAGGGCACGGCGGAAATACTCGAAGGCCTTCGCCTTGACGGCCTTTGGATCCCGTCCGTATACCAGGCCCATACCGTTGTATGCCGCCGCCGCGGAATCCCCTCTCGCGCCTCGCCGAAATGCCTTCCTGGCATCTTCGAAATCTCCGCGCTCCAGATAGGCGTACCCCAGACCGACCCAGTCCCTTGCGTTGCGCAGCGCTGCCAGCGAGTCCGCGGAAGTCGCCGCAATACTGTCGCCTACAGACTCAAGTACTGGAAGAGTCACGGCTAACACAATAAACAGGTGTGATTTTATTGACATGCCCAAACCCTCCGGAGAGTGGACGCCATCCTGACATTCTCACCTTGTGTCTGGATCAATAAAGTACAAATATACGCTATATTCTGGCCGGATTTCTCAAGATTATCCCTCCTATAAACAAGGACACGGATTCATCTATGCTGGTTCGGAAAAATATATATCTGAAATTGAAGAAACCATCGAATGGACGCACGACACAGGCTTCATTCGTCAGGAATCAAGATCCTCAAGTGCTTCCCGCCGCTGACGAGGCCTTTTGCAAAGTTCGAATTCAGATCGTGTTCGTTGACACGAGCGGGTGGCTCCGGTATATTCGTACATGGCGGTTTGTTGCAATTGTCTGGCAATGCAGGCGATCGTTCAATCGCAGTTTCGACCGGATGAGGCCATAGGAGAATTCGATGCGGTTAGAGGGAAAGGTCGCCTGGATTACGGGCGGCGGCGCGGGCATCGGCAAGGCCGTGGCGACGCGGTTCGCACAAGAAGGCGCGACCGTGGTTGTATTGGAACTCGATCGGGACCGCGGGGAGGCCGTGGTTGAGGCGATCAGACGGGCGGATGGCGAAGCCGCGCTCGTGGTGGGCAGTGCGACTGAATTGAAGGACGTAAATCGCGCCTGCGACGTAGCTGTGGAAATATACGGTGGGCTTGATATTCTGGTTAACAATGCCTATTATTGTCATGGCACCCGCGTCCTGGATATAGATCCGGATTTATGGGACCGGAATATAGAGGGATGCCTGAAGAGCGCCTACCTTTGCAGTCGCGCGGCGCTTCCGCGGATGATCAATCGTGGTGGCGGATCCATTGTGAACATATCGTCCGTCAACGCGATCATGTCGTATGGCGAAAGTGCGTATAGCGCGGCGAAAGCAGGGGTCATTTCGCTTTCAAAAACAATGGCGGTGGATTACGGACCCGAACAGGTTCGGGTGAATGCAATCTGTCCCGGCACCGTTATCACGGAGGGTTGGCGGCCCGCACTCGAGAAAGACCCCGAATTGTTCGAACGCATTGCAGAGATCTATCCGCTCAAGCGCGTGGGCAAACCTGAGGAAATCGCGAACGTTGCGCTTTTTCTGGCCTCGGACGAGGCGTCTTTCGTTACCGGAGCGGTCGTCGTGGCCGACGGTGGCGTGACGTCGGGAAATCCCGCATTTCTGGATCACGTGGAGGGTAAACTCTCGTGACCGCAACGTTTCGTTTGCGGGATGGGACCATTTCAAATCCGGATCTCGCGGACCTGATGGCGCGTTGTGCCGACGGAGGCGGAGAGGTAACGCCGCCGAAAATGGAGACCCTTGAGAGTCTGCCAAACGACCAGATTGTGCTGGCGTACGTTGGAGCGGACCCCGCGGGTGTGGGCGTGCTCACGTATACGGGCGAAGAACGCAACGCGGTGCTGAGTTTCCTGGGGGTGCTCCCCGAATTCCGCCGCGGCGGCGTGGGCCGCCGGTTACTGATGAAGTTGGAAGCGGTTGCCGGCGGAAACGGGTGCGAGTCTTTGCGGACCGGCGCGAGCATCGGCAGCGACAACGCGGCCGCAACAGGGCTCCTGGAGGAGACAGGATGGAAGCCCGCGTTCGGCGCGGGACTGAGGATGTGGCGGGAACTTGCGGATCTTCCCGAGGCGGAACCACCGGCGGGGTACCGGATCAGGACCTACGAAACCGGCGACGATGCAGCATTTGTACGGATTAAGAATGCGGCCTTTATGGTCGAAAACGTCGGCGGACGAGCGTGGACGGTTGCGGACTTCGAGAAGGAATATCTGGACTCTCCGTATTTCGAGCGGAAGCGCGTCCTGTTTGCGGTTTGCGGTGACGAGCCCGTGGGCACAACCACGGCCTGGTCAGCGACGTATCGAGGCAAGGAAGTCGGACTGATTCACTGGGTGGCGGTTGTACCGGAACACCGGAAGAAAGGGCTGGGCTGGGTATTGAACGTGCGGGCGTTACACAGGTTGAAAGCGCTCGGGTACGGGGAAGCCACTCTAAATACCAGTGAAACGCTGGAATCGGCCGTTCGCCTGTACCGCCGGCTGGGTTTTGAAGTGATTGTGCGGCGCGCCCATTATCGCAAAACGTTGAACAGCGCTGCCAACCATTAGTTTACTCCGTTCAATTTGCACTGGATATGCGGCGGCCGGCAGAGTCTGGGGACGGCGACAATGAAACGATGCCTGGGAATGCTGCTGATCGTTTGCACAGGCTGCGGATCATCCGATCCCGTCGGTGTGGTCGAACCGACGCCGTATCCTTCGGGTACGATGTTGTCGGTCACCGCGTCGGACCTGAATACGTACCTCGTAAACGTGGCGCGGTCCTATGAGACTGTGAATGTGATGAATGCCGAGTTCGGGTCCATCACCCAGGGATGGAGGGGTGGCGTGGTTTCCACGTACTGGACGCGACAGTTCATGTCGAATCTGATTGTCCGCATTGAGGAATTGCAGGAGCGGGTTAAGGGTATCAGGCCGGATGACGCCGAATTACGCCGTATTCACGCCAGCTACGAGCAGGGGCTGGCTACCTTTCACGAGGCATTTATCGCCTTTGTCGGCCAGATTGACTTTCCGACGCCTGAAGGGATCGAAGGCGTAAACCTGCTGATTTTCAGAGGTAACAAGCGCATCGATGAATTTCAGTTGATGTTGAGCAATCTTGCAGGAAGGCAGATTCAGTTTTAACGCACATGAAACAGACGCTGTAGCTACGCCCTGCGGCAGCTGGACAACGGGCCCGTCGCACCTCTCTCATTTCACCTGTCACGATCGTTCCGCCGGCAGAAATAACGATATGAAATATTAACAAATAACCATTTCTACGTACATTGCTTCCGACAGAAGGGTCCGTTCAGGACCCTTCTTTGTTTTGCCGTTGAAGTCTGTCCTCACGGCTCTTCATTCTTGTGAGAGACTATCTGATTGCGATAAATTAAGTTGAACCATCATCTTCTGAAGTGTGTCTTACGATAGTGAACGAATGTATTGAGGGCAATGCGACCTGCAACGCCGTCTCATTGTCTATCTGGATCTGTGTCCTTTCATTGCCAGAGGCCAGGAGCCTGTAAATCCTGTTCGCATCAGGCTTGGAGATCTGTGAATGGTTCGGCTCGCAATGACGATTTGCCTGATCGCCTTGAGTTCCCTACGCGTCGACGCCGCACGGTCCGATCCGGCGAAGGTTGACTCGCTGCTGGCTGCCGCGGCGGATACGCTTCTCGACCGTGACCGGCGCGAAGCCCTGATGAAGCGTGCGCTGCGGCATGACCGTTCCGGCAAGACCATGCACGCGCTTGCGCGGTTTTACATGGCGCAGGGCACGCCGGTATCCCGCCAGACTGCCGGCCACTGGCTGCTGCGCGCCGTGATGCGGGAGCGGGAAAATCCGGACTATCTGGCAACCCATGCTGAGCTGTTATGGCGGACGTTGAAGCGTCCGGATTCCTACAGAAAAGCGCTCCAGGTTCTGGAACTGGATCCGGACCATGTAGCAGGTCTCTTCTGGGCAGGGCGTTTCGCGGTCTGGGCCTGGGAGATGACCTATTTTACGGACAGGCTCGATGACGACACTGAAGCGGCAATCGGGATGTATTCTATCAGTGGCGGAAAGACACTGACGTTCGTCGAATACCCGGACCTCGACATCGAAAGTGGTATCGGCTACCTCACCCGCGCCATCAGCCTGGACCCCGTCCACTGGCCGTCGCATCAGTATCTCGGGCTGGCCTATTACGCCGCCGGCATGCCCCGGCCTTTGATCGACCTCTTCGAAACCTACCGGGAGCGGCGCCCGGAAAACTGGAACGCCCACTTTTTTGCCGGCCTGGGCTATCAGATGGATGGCGACCTGGAATCGGCCTATCGCGCCTATATGGACGGCCTGAACCGGATGTCCGAAGAAGCCCGCAGATTCATGCAGTCGATCTTCCTGATCCGGGACCCGGTGGATGAAAAAAGGGGTGCGCCGCTTCCGAGCGACGAGGATATTCGAGAGTTTTGGCTGGGAAAGGACCCGCTGTACCTGACATCGGTCAACGAACGCCTGCTGGAACAGTGCCGGCGCGTGGCCTACGCGAACCTGCGGTTCTCCGATCCCACACTCGGGCGGGAAGGGTGGCAAACCGACAGGGGACAGGTCTACATCCGGTACGGAGACCCGCGCGTCCGGTACATGGACGGTCCGGGCAGGGGCCGGAAGGACGTTTGGGATTACGGCCCGTTTACAGTGATATTCGTCCCTACGGTTACCTGGGACTCCTGGCGGTTCGTTACGGCCAGGCTGGGCAATAAACGCCTGAAACTCGAACAGTTGGTGGACGCGGTACCCGATATCTATCAGCATCCGCTGCAGTATGATGCTCCCTGCCAGACTGCGCAATTCCGGCACGACGATGGGAATACGCGCATCGAAGTGTATTACGCGCTACCGGATGAAAACGTGCGGCATACGCTGTCGGAGGACAATAGAAATGCCGGAGTGGACGCCAGGCAGGCGCTTTTCCTCTTCGACTCCGGGTGGGATACACTCCGGCACAGCGTCGCAATCGTGGAGCGGTTGCCGAGGGTGGTTTATGAATCCACGGACGAGAGTTTCCTGTTGGCCGCGGAACGCCTGATCATTGAACCGGGGACGTATTTTCTGGCGGCCGAACTCGAAGACCGGGAGACGAAGCGGGTGGGCACGTACCGGGAACGGATGCAGGTAAGGCCGTTCGGGCGGGACACGCTGGAGATCAGCAGCCTGCTGATGGCGCGGCGCATACGGATGAGGGAAAACGCGCCCTACGGCCGGGAGCAATTCGCGGTACTCCCGAATCCGCTGCATGTGTGCCGCGCGGAAGGGAAGGCCTGGTTCTACTTTGAAATCTACAATCTTTCGCGTGACGAATATGGCGCCACCCACTACCGCGTCAGCTATCAGATGCAGTCGCTCCCCGAGGGTAGGGGTGACCGCGCCACGGCCGATTGGACGACGGCCGTTTCGTATTCGTACCGGGGCGCCAGGGATTGGGAGCCGCGCGACCTGCGCGTGGATATGGACGGCGCATCCCCCGGACCGAGGGCGTTTCGAGTTGTGGTGGAGGACCTGCACACCGGCCGAACGGCGACGGCGGAAACGCGTTTCAGAGTCAGATGGTGACGGAATTCGCGCATTGAATCCGAACCAAAACCTGGACGAGGGTCAGGGCTGCAGCCCTGACCCTCGTTCTGTCGCGATGGTGGGAAGAATGGACGTCAACCCTTCGCCGCTCTATTTCAGAACGGCGATTTCCCCCGGCGGGATCCGCGTTTCCGTGCCATTGTGCGTCACGAGTGCCGATGCGGCGCCCGTGTTCCGCGCCCAGACGACGCCGGTCTCGGCGGCGTTAACTTCCAGCGCGCCGTCCGTCTCGATGTTCAGAATCGCTTCCTGCAGGCGGGCATCGCCAGCCCCGAGGTTTCGGTCGAACGCGATATTGTCTTCGTCGAGTCGAGTAACGCCCTCGAAGATTGGGATCGCGCTGAGTTCCGAACGTTTCGCCCTGAACGTAAATGCGGCGGATTTTTCGCCGAAGTTCGCCACGGCCAGGTGATTGTCCGCGAGGAGGCCGATGGCGGATCGTCCGGCTTCCAGGATCAGTGAGTCGATACCTGACGTTTCTTGATGGCTGCAATCCGGGGCGATGAGCGCCGTAAGTTCGGAAATGGTCTTGCCGGTGGTTACCGGGAACGGTTCATCCACCCGGCTGAGGGTGAGGTCGTCCGCCACGGCGCGCCAGACCTTGTAATGGTGCCGGTTGTGGTAGACGGTTTTCCCTGTACCCGTGTAGACGATACCCATGCGGTTGTCGACGTTGAGCCATGCCGGATGATCGTAGGTCTTGACAACGTCGCTGTCCGGGTCCCGCGTGACGTAGCTGTCAAAGCGATCGGAACCGCCCGGCGTGTGGACGGTACGGTACCCGTTGCAATTTCCTCTCAGGGCTTTGAAGTCTTCATTGACGATGCGCAGGAAGCCCTGGTCTACACTTTGGACGGTTATCGTCTCTCTGGCCGTGAGCCGTTCGCAGGAGAGGG
>LXNJ01000636.1_pt1 | contig 23711 bp, 22 predicted proteins | sample 809081 | NCBI WGS metagenome assembly LXNJ01 (sample SAMN04870510, study PRJNA318959) | sponge metagenome | biome: sponge; feature: marine sponge reef; material: water | host: Petrosia ficiformis | place: Greece: Milos, Mediterranean Sea | collected 2013-05-29 | depth 5-7 m | reverse complement strand
ATTCAGCCTTCGCACAAACCGCTCGGCTTCATCGACTCCCCCTCAAGGGGGGAGTGATATCTCTTTTCTCGTCGGTCGCGTCGAATCCTCATTGATTGGAACTTTTTTAACAGCCCCTCTTCGGTCGGAATTGCCCCCCTGACAAGGGGGGGTAGGGGGGGTTGGTTTTCCAGTCGAGCGGGGCGTCTGCTCTATCCCCGAAAAAGAGGTCTTTTTCAACAGCCCCCGTAGTCGCGACCTGTGGGACAGCCCCGAGCCCTACAACCGATACACCGCGTCCCGAACGAAGCGCGCCAGACTCGCTTTCGTTTCGTCGCCAAAATTCTCGAACATCGCGATCGTGGCCTGCTTGCTGCCCTCCACGGCGGGCTGATCGAAAGGGTTCACCCCGCGCAGCAGGCCGCCGTAGACCGCCGCCCACTGCCAGAGCGCGATGAGTCCGCATACGTCGCCTACGGCCAGGGAATCGAGCGTGAGCACCATGTGGGGCGTCCCACTGCGCTCCGCTTCGGCGACGACGCCCGCGTGCTCCATCTGCAGAAACTCCGTGCAACTCACGCCGCCGGCCAAATTCTCATCCGACCCGAAGCTCCCGACACACAACGACAGCCCCACCACGTTCTCCCGCCCGCCGAAGTATCGCTGGTTCGTGTGGTGCTGGCTCTCGGGCGCGCCCGCCCAGAGAATCGTCTGCCCGCGCCCGGCCTTGCAGTAGCTCTCGTGAACGAGCTGCACGATGAGCTCGCCCGCGCCCGATAACGCATGGGCGTAAATCGGCATGAAAACCTCCGTGTAGCCGGTATTCTCGGCCCGCCACAGTTCGAGGGCGAGGTGCTTCGCCATGTTCTCGCTTAAAGGAGCGGCGGCCTTTAGTTTTTCGTGGGCGGCGGCGAAGCTCAAGTCTATCTCGCCGGCCAGATTCGTATTGCCCTCCAGCATCGCCAGGGGCAGGAGCGCGTTGTTCTGCGCGGCGGTGAAGCGCCCGCCCACCTCGTCGGGGTGCGGGAAAGTATCGAGATTCGCTTGGGCGACCATCGCGGCCAGCTTGCTCGGGCCGGACGAGGTGATCGCCAATACCGGATAGCCGCGCTCTATCAGAAGCGCCGTCTCCTGGATCACGTTTTCGGTGTTCCCGGACTTGCTCACGGGAACGATGAGCGTGTTCGCCGGACTGAACGCGCCGCCTTCGCGCAGCAACTCTCCGAACAATCCGCTCATGTCCGTGCCGTCGAGCAGGTGCAGCTTTCTGGGAAACCCCTGCTCTGAAAGCGCCAGATAGAGCGCCCAGACGTTCCGTATCGACCCCCCGTTCCCGACCACGACGACGTGCTCTTTCCCCGCCGCCGCACCGAGCTTGGCCTCCATCCCCGCAACGTCCGCGCGCTCGGTGGCGAACCAGGGCTCCCCCGGCCCGGACTGGTACCCCGCTATCAATTCGGCGCACTGTGCTGCGTCGTCCAGCAAATCTTTTTTCTCGCGCCAGAGGCCGTCCTTTCCCCTCTCACCGAGCGGGGTCTCGAAACTCTTTAGATACAGGTGCAGGCTCAAGCCCAGGCTCCTCGTTAGAAAGGTGTCGGAAAACGCATCGTATTACATCGCCCCTTCGTCCAGATGGGCCTTCATGCTGCGCAGGACGATGGGGATCAGGCCGGCGCGCGGGAGACCCAGACGCTCGAAAACGAAAGCAGCCACCTCCTGGGGTGAAACGTCATCTCCCTTCTCTGATACGGCCTTGCGCACCAGCACGTCGATCTCCCTCATATACCCTGCCCCGCTCTCGATATGGGCGGGGACCGCATCATCCCGCGATACCGCCCGGCTCATGGCGGATAGCAGGACGTTCACCCCCTGAAGGGCCTTCAACTCCTCCAGGCTCGCCAGTGTGCCCGCCACGCTCTCATAGATCGGCAGCGTGCCGGGTTCGGGCAGCACGTCGCCTGAGATGAGCGCGCCGTCATCGGGGATGAAGAAAGAAAGGCTGCCCGCCGAGTGCCCCGGCGTGTGAACCACCCGGACGTCAACGCCGCCCGGCGATATCTCATCCCCTCCTGCGATAAAACCTGCGAGCTTCACGGGGCCGGATACCGCATCGCGCATCCTTCCCACCGGGCGGACGCTGTGCTGGTAGTCCAGGTCCTCGATCATCCGCCTCTCTGATTCTGGTCCAAGGAACTCAGGCCCCGCCCGCTCGGCGATCAGGCCGTTTCCGCCGATGTGGTCGAAATGGGAGTGCGTGAGCAGGACGTGCGCAATTTCTTCGGGCTTCCTGCCGATAGATTCGACGTAGGCGAAAATCTCAGGCGCGGTGGAGGCTACGCCCGTGTCGATCAGGGTGAGCGTATCGCCCGCGAGGATATAGGACGTGACGAACCTGGGAATCCGCTCGCCCGCGGGCGTCTTGATCTCGAATTCCAGCCAGAGGCAATGCACGTGCGGCGTGATCTGCATGGAAGCATCCTTGACGATGGCGGAGAGGCGTATCGGTTCACCCGACACGGGGAATCTACCAAAACGCAAGGCAAAGGCGAACTAGAGCGTTCCTTTAGTTTCCTTTTTCCAAGTCGGTTTTCGTTTTCGCTTACCAAAGACACGTCGATAGACAGTATCGGGCCCAATTCTTGTGGGCTCTAAGACTGGCGAAACATCGGCGTGTTCTTCGATCAAAGCGTCTTGGCCCCTCTCACGGGCAAATACTGTCTCATACGCAAAACGACAGATGTAGCGATTGCATTTATTTACGAATTCACGGCTTCTGCACTCCACATGTTCAATACCATCGCGTGCGAACTTCTCAAGCAAGAATGACCCCCCGAAAACCATAAGATTTGGCGCAATAGGGAAAAGCAGCATGACCGGTCCTCCCGGTTGGAGGTTGTAAGGTTGCATTTCTTCCTCCGGGACGGATGGATCAAACCAAATGACCGGATTATCGCTGGTGAGGAATGGAATTTCTGTTTCATTGTGAATTACGTCTAACCCTATTTCATCTAGTATTTCTACCACCGCACCTATCATATTGGGCATAGCCAAGATGGATTGGTGGGGATCGATAGAGACTTGAACGTGATCCAGAATATCCTCATATCCCTTGGGCGGTAGAGGGAACTCCCCCCTCTTATCTAATTCCCACATTACCGTTTTTAGTGTCTCAGCATGAATATTTTCGGCAAAATCCCTGTTCGCAGGCACACGAGCAAATTGAAGGCAGATAAACTGGGAAATATCGTCAATCATGCCAGCATCGACTTTTTCCTGACGCTGAAGCCTTTCAACTATCGGAGGCCACGTTGCTTCTATCTCGGAGAAGAAATTTTCCAGAGCATCGTGATTTATTCCGCCTTCAGGCATTGGCTGGGAGTAATAATATTTGTGAAACCCCGTGCTATCCGGTTTCTGGCGAAAGGGCTTTGTCGGATCATCTTTCCTATAAACGAAGACCATCCCTTCATCATCACAAAAGGAATTGAGGTATGCTATCGGGACATAGTGATGACGTTTCTTTTTCATGTGGCCACTTCTACCAAGACATGATGCGTTACGTCTAGCCATCGGCTTTTTTCACAAAATCACGAAATCCTCATCTTTTCCTCGTCCCTATCTTGCTGTATAACGCCGCATTGCGGCGCGTTGGCCTGAAAAAGCCCTTTTGGACAAACGCCCCGCCGCGCGAAAACATTCGCCACTGGAGAAGACGATGAACACGACAGCCTTGAGCCTCACCCTGCTCGCCGTCCTGTGTTTCGGCGTCTGGGGATTCTTCATGAAGCTGGGCCAGGAGCGCCTGGGCGCCATGCCGCACCTCATGGGAATGGGCGTCACCACCGCCGTCGTCGTCGTCATCGCCGTTATAAGCAGGCAGTTCCCGCTTCCGCCGATGCGCCCGGAGGTCATGTGGCTGCCCGTGGTCGCCACGGTGGCCACCCTGCTGGCCATGCTCTTTCTGGTGCTGGCCTTGGCGAAGGCGGAAGGCCAGACGGCGGGCGTGGTGGCGCTTTCGGCGCTTTATCCGGGCGTCACGGCGATTCTGGCGGCGCTGTTCCTGGGCGAGGGCTTCACGCCCGCCAAGGTGGGCGGACTCGTCTGCGCCGCCCTGGCCGCATTCCTGTTCACCCGCTAGGTGGAAATCCTTAAACCATGACGACCAAACGCGGACTTCGCATCGGCATCGACACGGGCGGCACGTTCACCGACGTGGTCGGCGTGCGCTCCGACACCGGCGAGGTCTTCACCACCAAGACGCCGACGACGCCCGCCGACTTCAGCGAGGGCCTGATCCAGGGCATCAGGAAAATCCTCTCCGAGACCAAGGTCCGCCCCGCCATGGTGAACGGCGTGTTCCACGGCACGACGGTGGCGACGAACGCCATCCTGGAGCGCCGCTTCGAGGATCTGGGGTTCATCGTCACGGGCGGTTTCCGCCATCTGCTCGAAATCGGCGGAGCGAACGGCTCGGCGAAGGCCAATTACGCCGCCTCCCTGCTCGTAAAGCCCCGCGACGCGCTGGTGCCCCCCGAGCGGGTCCGAGAGGCGAAGGAGAGAATCACCGCATCAGGTGAGGTCTTGGAATCTCTCGGTGAGCAGGACGCCCTCAGGCTCGCCAGGTGGTTCAAGGGGCAGAAGATCGGCTCCGTGGGCGTCTGCCTGCTCCACGCCTACGCGAACCCGGCGCACGAGGAACTCGTCCTCGAAGCCTTCGAGCGCGAATACCCCGAATGTTTCGTGAGCATATCGAGCGAGGTGATCCCCGAACCGGGCGAATACGAGCGCGCCATCACCACCCTGCTCGACGCGTGCATCAAGCCGCGCATCAAGGCGTATATCGAGAGCGCCTCGAAAAAAATCGAGGATACCCTGGGCGGCGCGCCCTTCATGATCATGAAGAGCAACGGCGGCGTCTCCACCGCGCGCGAAATCGCCAAGCGGCCCATCGGCACCGTGCTCTCGGGGCCCGCCGCGGGCGCGCTCTCCGCCGCCTTTCTGGGGAAACTCTCGGGGCATGAACAGCTCATCACCCTGGACGGGGGCGGCACCTCGACGGACATCGCCGTCATCGAGGGCGGAGAAGCCAAGCGCGCCACCCGGCACCAGCTCGATGAGTTTTACCTGAGGATGCCGATGATCGACGTCGTCACCATCGGCACCGGGGGCGGGTCGGTCGCGTGGCGAAGCCCCGAGGGGAGGCTGCGCGTGGGCCCCCGGAGCGCGGGCGCGGACCCCGGCCCCATCTGCTACGGAAAGGGCGGCGAGGAGCCCACCCTCACCGACGCGAACCTGCTCCTCGCCCGCAGCCCGCTCCATCTCGCGGGCGGCGAGGTGAAGCTCAACAAGGCGCTCGCCATGAAGGCCATGCGCGGTCTGGCGCGCGAATTCGACATGAGCCCCCACGAGATGGCCTCGGGCGTGGTCGAAATCGCCGCCTGGAACCAGACCCACGCCGTGCGCCGCGCGACGGTGCAGCGGGGGATTTCTCCCAAAAACTTCGCCCTGATGGCTTTCGGCGGGTCCGGCCCCCTGACGGCGGGCCTGGTGGCCGAGCTGCTCGAGATCGACACCGTCATCGTCCCGCCCTTCGCGGGCATGACGAGCGCCTTCGGGCTGGAAGTCGTCGACCTCGTGAACGACCACGCTGCGGCCCACTATCAATCCGAAGAAAACGTCAAGCCCGAAGCCCTGGGCGACGCATACGAAAAACTGGAAGCCCAGGCTGCGGCGGGCCTTGAGAACGAGGGGATCCCCGCCCACAGGCGGATGATGCGGCGCACTGCAGAGATGCGCTACCAGGGAGAGGCCACCGAGATCGAAGTCGACGTGCCCGGCGGCTACCTCACGCCGCCGGTGCTGGCGGAAGCCTTCGAGCGCTTCCACACCCTCTACCAGCGCCGCTACACCTACAACCACAAGAGCAGCCGACCGGTCGAGATCGTGCACCTGCGCGTCACGGGGGTCGGCATGACGGAACCGCCCAACCTGCCGCTCATCCCGGCGGGCGACGACAGCCCCGAAGAAGCCTACAAGGGCGCGCGCCTCGTCTGGTTCAAGGAACTGGGCGGGTTCCACGATACGCCGGTCTACTACCGGGAGAGGCTGCTCGAGGGCAACTACATTCCGGGGCCTGCGGTCGTCGAGAGCTTCGGCAGCACGACGGCCATCTTCCCCAGGCAGGAAGCCCGGGTGGACAGGTACGGTAACCTGGTGATGCGCTTTCGCTCTGAAGTCTTCGAGCGCGATGAGCGCGCCGGCAGGCCGACGGGCGATCACGGCGTGGGAGCGGCCTGGACATGAATGCAAATCCCATAGTGAGCGAAATTCTCGCAGGCGCGCTTCGCGCCATCGAAGAGGAAGTCGAAGACCTCCTCGCGCGCATCTGGCGAAGCCCCTCGCTGCGCGACGCGGGCGATTTCTCGGTCTGCCTCTTCGACCGCTTCGGGCGCGCGCTCACCGGGCGGGTGCTCGCCACCGGCCCCGCGCCCGTCATGAGCGCGTTCCCCGAAATGGGCGAGGGCGACGTTTTCCTCCACAACGACCCCTACATGCCTCCTGCGGGCCTGGGCGAGGCAGCCGAGCTCTGCCTGACCCGCCCCCTGTTCGCGGACGGCGCGCTCATCGCCTTCTTACAAGTCAGAGGCCGCCACGACGACCTGGGCGGCGCGCTGCCCGGCGGGGCGAGCGTCGGCTCGCGAGAAAGCTATCACGAGGGGGTCCTCATCCCGCCGGTGCGGATAGCGCACGGCGATGAGACAATCGAGGACATCAAGACGCTACTTTTGCGGAACAGCCGCCAGGCCCATCACCTGGGCGATGACATCGACGCCCAACTCGGCGCGCTCCGGGTCGGCGCGGCCCGCCTCAAGGATCTGACGAGGCGATACGGCGCGGAGAACCTGACGGCGTGTTTCGCCGATCTGCTGAGAGAGTGCGAACTCGCGTTCCGCGGCCAGCTCATCCCGCAACTCCCCGAGAAAAGCTGGACAACGCGCACCGCCGTCGAAACGGACGGCTTGAACGGTCCCCACGAACTCGCGCTCACCCTCACGCGGCGAAAGGACACCCTGCACATCGAACTGGACGCGGCGCCCCAGGCGCGAGGCCCCATCAACTGTCCCCTGGAGGGAGAAGGCGCGCAGTTCCTGTCCCGCCTCATAGCCCCCATGCTGCTCCACCTGCAGGATGAGGCGAGCGAGACGCCCCTGAACGACGGGGCCTTGCGGGCTTTTCAGGTGCGCTTGCCGGAACCCGGCACCATACTCACACCCCGCTTCCCCGCGCCGACGGGCCTGAGAGCGCTGACTCTCGGCAAACTGCTCTCGGCGTTCGGCGAGGCGCTGTTCGAGGCATCGGGCGGACGCACGCCCGCAGGCTTCGACAACCTGAGGACGCTCAGCTTCTGGGGGCACGACGAAAAAGGCGGCTTCCACCTGCTCAGGGAAGCCCTCGGCGCAGGCGCGGGCGCGGGCATGAAAGGGGACGGGGCGTCCGCCGTTCCTCCGCTTGGCGCGACCGGCGGCATGCCTGTCGAGGTGATGGAGGCGCGCTATCCGGTGCGGGTCGAGGCGATGGGGCTGGCGCAGGACTCGGGCGGCGCGGGCGAACGGCGCGGCGGCCTGGGCGTTTTCAGAGACTACCGCATGCTCATCGACGGTGTATCCGCGAGCGCGGCGGGAAGCGCCGAAGCCGGCCCCGCGGGCGGCCCGGGCGCATCGGCCGGAAAACCATATGAGATGCGCCATCGCTCGGGGAAAAAGAGCGCGCAGGCCCCTGCGGTCGGCGCGTCCACGGCGTTCTCCAAAGACGATTCGATTCGCGTCTCCACCCCCGGCGGCGGCGGGTGGGGCGACCCCAAAGAGCGCGACCCCGAGGACGTGCGGGCCGACGTTCTGCGCGGCTTCGTCTCGCCTAGGGCGGCGGAGTCTGCCTACGGCGTGGTTCTGGGAGGCGCGCCGGGATTCAAGATCGACGAGGAAGCCACCAGAAAACGCAGGCAAGGAGAATAATTACGCACTTTCTTCCTCAACTTGGCGGAATCAGGGCGCAAAGGGCGGTAAAAACCACGGGGCGCACTTGGAGCCGCCCATCGTATCGGGTAGAATCCGCCCGCGCAGGAATCAATGAACACCCGTAAGGCCTGAGCGAACAATTTCATATCCCCGAAACTCTTCAAAGGAGAGAGGTTCAGAGAATGGCCATCAAAGTCGGCATCAACGGTTTTGGCAGGATTGGACGAAACCTGTTCCGCGCGGGTCTGGACGACCCCGACATCGAATTCGTCGCCGTCAACGATCTGACGGACCCGAAAACCCTGGCCCACCTGCTCAAGTTCGACTCGGTGCACGGTCGCTTCGGGGGCGAGGTGGAAGTAGGCGACGCGGAAATCAGGGTGAACGGCAAATCCATCCGGGTGCTCTCGGAGCGCGACCCGGCGAACCTCCCCTGGGGGGAGATGGGCATACAGGTGGCGGTCGAGAGCACCGGCATCTTCACCAAGCGGCCGGACGCGGAAAAACACCTGAAAGCGGGCGCCAAGAAGGTCATCATCTCGGCCCCCGCGACCGATGAGGACATCACCATCGTCCTGGGCGTGAACGACGAGAATTACGACGACGCCTCCCACCACATAATCTCGAACGCGAGCTGCACCACGAACTGCCTGGCGCCCGTCGCCAAGGTGCTGCACGAGAAATTCAAGGTTAAACACGGGCTGATGACCACGACGCACGCATACACGAACGACCAGAAGATACTCGACCTGCCCCATTCGGACTTAAGGCGCGCGCGGGCCGCGGCGGTGAGCATGATCCCCACCTCCACGGGCGCCGCGAAAGCGGTGGGGCTGGTGCTCCCCGAACTGAACGGCAAGCTCGACGGCATGGCGATCCGCGTTCCCACGCAGGACGTCTCGGTCGTCGACCTCGTGGCCGAGGTGGAAGCGGACGTGACGGCCGAAGAGGTGAACGACGCACTCAGGGAAGCGGCGAACGGCCCGCTCAAGGGAATTCTCGACTATACGGATGAGCCGCTCGTATCGGTGGATTACCTCGGCAACCCGGCGTCATCCACCGTGGACGGCCTCTCGACGAAAGTGCTGGAAAACAAGATGGTCAAGGTCATCTCCTGGTACGACAACGAGTGGGGATTCTCGTGCCGGATGGTGGACCTCATCAAGAAAGTGGGCGCGGCCCTCTAAGGGGCTTCAAAGAAATGGCGACGATCACGAGCAACATCGAAAACGGCGACCCGAAACTAGGCGTCGAGGACGTCGACGTCGCGGGCAAGCGGGTCTTCCTGCGCGTCGATTTCAACGTGCCGCTCGACGATCAGGGGCACATCACCGACGACGCCCGCATCCGGGCGGCCCTGCCCACCATCAACTATCTGCTGGATGAGGGCGCGCGGGTCGTAATCGGCTCCCACATCGGCCGGCCGAAGGGAAAGGTCGACCCGAGAAATTCCTTCGCCCCTGTCGCAAAGCGCCTGGCCAGGCTTCTCGAGAAGGAATGTCCCCTGGCGCCCGCCCCCACGGGCGCAGAGACCCGGAGCATGGCGGAGGAGATGAAACCCGGCCAGGTCCTCCTGCTGGAAAATCTCCGGTTTCACCCGGGCGAGGAGAAAAACGACGAAAAATTCGCCCGCGAACTCGCCTCATTGGCCGATCTCTACATCGGCGATGCGTTCGGCAACGCCCACCGCAACCACGCCTCGATGTCGGCGATCACGAAATTCCTGAACCCCGCCGTCGCCGGTTTCCTGATGATCAAGGAGGTCAGCTACCTGAGCGGCGCGGTGAACAACCCGATGCGCCCGGTGGTCGCGATCGTCGGGGGCGCGAAGGCGAGCGCGAAAATCGGCATCGTCGAGCGGATACTCCCCAAGATGGACAAGATCATCATCGGGGGCGGCATGGCGGGCACCTTTCACCGCGCGCTGGGCTACGAGATGGGCAACAGTCTCGTCGAGGAGCACATGGTGGACACGGCGCGTTCTGTCATGAACAAGGCGCAGGAGCTGGAGGTGAAGTTCTACCTTCCCAGCGACTACGTGATCGCGGACAAGTTCGAGGCCTCGGCCGAAACCAAGGTGGTGCCGGCCCAGGAGGTGCCCGAGGAGTGGTACGCTCTCGACATCGGGCCGGCGAGCACCACTTTGTTCGGCGAGGTGCTCCAGGACGCGAAAACCATCATCTGGAACGGTCCGATGGGCGTGTTCGAGGTGGATGCCTTCTCGCGCGGCACATACGCCATGGTGAACCACGTGGCGAATTCCTACGCGCTGACGATAGTGGGCGGCGGCGATACGGACGTGGCCGTTCACGCGGCGGGGGAATCGCGCCGCATCTCATACATCAGCACGGGCGGCGGCGCCTTCCTGGAACTGCTCGAGGGGAAAGAACTCCCCGGCCTCGCCTGTCTCACGGACAAATAATAAATCATCCCGAAAAGATAGAGAGGAACTCGCGATGCGGCGCGCCCTCGTGGCCGGCAACTGGAAGATGAACAAGACGATCGGCGAGGCGCGAACCCTCGCGCGCGAGGTGGCCGGGGGCGTCGCGGAGGGTGGACTCTCCGGTGTGGAAGTCCTGCTGGGTCCTCCTTATCTCGCCCTTGCGGCGGTCGTGGAGGCGGTCTCGGGGAGCGCTGTCGGCGTCGCCGGACAGAATTGCTCCCACCAGGCCGACGGCGCTTACACAGGTGAGGTGAGCGTCTCGATGCTCCGGGATGCGGGCGCGACCCACGTTATCCTCGGGCACAGCGAAAGGCGCGAATTGATGGGAGAAGGCGACGGCCTCGTTGCGCGCAAGTCGAAGGCGGCGAGCGCGGGCGGCATTACCCCCATCATCTGCCTCGGCGAGCCGTTTACGACGAGGCGGGCCGGGACGACGCTCGCGCGCATTGCCCACCAGGTCGAGCACTCGATCCAGGGCGCGTTCGGCTCCCCTCCTCCGGGGGGGTTCATCGTCGCGTATGAACCCGTGTGGGCCATCGGCACGGGCCTCACGGCCACGCCCGAACAGGCCCAGGAGACGCACGCCTTTATCCGCGAGCGGCTCGAGGCGATTTTCGGCTTGGAATGCGCGCAGGAAACGCGTATCTTATACGGTGGCAGCGTGAAACCGGATAATGCCGCGGATTTGTTCGCACAACCCGACATCGACGGCGGCCTCATCGGCGGGGCGAGCCTGAACAGCGCAGACTTTTTGGAAATCATCCGCGCCGCGCGGATAGATTCCGCATCGACATGAGAAGAGTGAGAAAATGACGATAGTTTTGACAGTCTTGCATGTGGCCGTGGCGCTTTGCCTGATCCTCTCCGTGCTTCTCCAGGCGGGCAAAGGCGGCGGCATGGGCGCCGCCTTCGGCGGATCGAGCGATACGATGTTCGGCACGCGGGGGCCGGTGAACTTTCTGAGCAAAGTCACGACCGGCGCCGCCGTTCTGTTCATGGTGACCTCGCTTCTGCTCACCTACATCGGCTCGCAGGGCGCCAACCAGGGCGGCTCGATAGTGCCCGCCGCACCCGTGCAGACGAACACGCAACCTTTGACACCCGCCGCCCCGGAAAAGAAATAAAGCGCGCGAGACTGGTTCCGCTGTCCGCGCGTGCTGAGGAACCTCGATGCTGATCAAGCGCATCCTGCTGCTGCTCCCCATTCTCATCGCGGCCGCGTTGTTCCAGTCATATTTCTGGGTGCCGACGTTCTCCGATCAGACCAAGGGAGGCAGTGACGAGCGCCTCCGCCAGTTCATCACCGGCTCCATCGGTGACGCGCAAATCCTGAACCCCATCCTTCATGCGGACACGGCGAGCGGGGCCATCGTCGATCAGATATTCGAGGGCCTCATCGACAGGGATCGCGACCTCTCCTACCGGGGCCGTCTGGCCGCCTCGTGGGAAATCTACGAGGAGGCGTTCTTCGTGCCTCATCCCGAGGGGCCGGGCGCCAGGGCTCTGGTAGAGCGCATCGAGCGGGCGCGCGGCGCAGGCGAGGCCGCGTGGCTCAAAAACATCGATAAAATCGAAACCATCGATCCCGCGGAGCAGAAAACAGCCATCCGCACCCCGCCGGCCAAGGGCGAGAAAAAACCCGGGAAAAAAGATATTGTCATCACCTATCCCGAGCGGGTGAAAGTGACGCTCAAGAGCGTGGATCAGGACCTGTTCAGGCATCTTGAAAAATTGCTGGGCAAGGGCGGCCTCGCCAAAGACCCCGCTCCCTACGTCAAGACCAAACTGCCGGAGAAGCTGCTTCCATTCGCCGCGCGGCGCGTCAAGCTCACCGAGCACAACCCGATCATCATCTTCAAGCTCAGGCAAGGCGTGCACTTCCATGACGGCCACGAGTTCGACTCCGGCGACGTGCGCTTCACCTATAATGCGATCATCAATCCCAAGAATCTTTCCCCAAGGGTGCCCGATTACGAACCCGTGAAGCGCGTGGAGACGCCCGGCAGGTTCACCGTCAAGATCACATACAAGCGGCTCTACTCCCCCGCTTTCGGCTCCTGGGGCATGGGGATGCTGCCCGAACATCTGCTGAACGCCAAGAAGATCGCCGAAGAAGCGAAGCAAAAGGGGAAGGATCCCAAGACGTTCAGCTTGCGCGACAGCGCGTTCAACCGAAAACCCACCGGCACGGGGCCGTTCAAGTTCAAGGAATGGCGCTCGGACGAACTCATCCGCCTGGCCAGAAACGACGACTACTGGGAGGGGCCGCCCGAGTATCACGAATACGTCTACAGAATCCTGCCGGACCCCCTCACGCAGGAGATCACCTTCTACGCGGGCACGGTGGACCGCTACGGGGCGGGCGCGCACCAGGTCGAGCGGCTCAAGAAGGACCCCAGGTTCCAGGTGTTCTCGGGCCTGGGATTCGGGTTCGCCTACATCGGCTACAACATGCGGCGCTGGCCGTTTCAGGATGCGCGCGTGCGCAGGGCGCTGGGCATGGCGGTGGACACCAGGCAGATTCACCGCTACGTGATGAACGGCGAGGCCGAGGACATCACGGGCCCGTTCGTGAAGCAAAGCCCGCACTACAACCGCAGCGTTAAACCCCTGGCCTACGACCCCAAAGGGGCGGAGCGGCTGCTGCACGAGGCGGGGTTCCGGAAAAAAGACGGGGTCCTGATGAAAGACGGCAAGCCCCTGGCCTTCACCCTGATGACGAACCACGGCAACGAGATCAGGCGCGCCGTCGGCACCGTCGTCCAGGACGCCTGGAAGAAGATCGGCGTGAAAATCACCTTCTCGCAAGTCGAATGGGCCGTGTTCATCCGAAAATACATCAACCAGCTCAATTTCGACGCGGTCGTCCTCGGCTGGAGCATGGGTCTCGACCCCGACCTCTACCAGATCTGGCACTCGAGCCAGACGAACAAGGGCCAGCTCAACTTCGTGGGCTACAAGAACCCCAGGGCCGACGACCTCATCATCAAGATCCGCCAGGAATACGACCTGGCGAAACAGGTCAGCTACGCGCACGCGCTCCACCGCATCATCGCGGCGGATCAGCCCTATACGTTCCTGTACGTGAGCAAGTGGACGGCGCTGCTCGACCGGAAAATCGCCATCGCCAGGCGTCTGAAGGGCGGCGCATTACGGCCCGAAAAAATCCGCCCCACCATCACGGGAAACTTTTCGTTCGACTTCAACGAGTGGCTGAAATTCCCCCGCATCCCCCAGTTCGAGAACTAACATGGGCGCCTATATCATCCGCACTTCGCTGTTCAAGCTGGTGACGCTGTTCATCATCTCGATCGTGAGCTTTTTGATCATTCACCTGGCGCCCGGCGAGCCGAGCCAGATCGACCCCCTGAACCCGCGCTTCACGCAGGAAGACCTCGCGCGCTACCGCGCGGCCTTCGACCTCGACAAGCCGCTTCCGGTGCAATATTGGCTCTTCTACAAGAAATTCTTCACCGGCGAACTCGCCAGTTTGAAGGACAACCAGCCGGTGTTCGGCAAAATATGGCGGCGCTTCCTGATCAGCCTGCCCCTGTTCATCGTGGGAACCATCATCACCTGGTGCCTCTCGTTTCCGCTGGGGATCGCGGGCGCATTGCGCCGCTACAGCGTATTCGACCGCTCCACCACCTTCATGAGCTATCTCATGATATCGATGCCGAGCTTCTTCCTGGCCTACATTTTGATCATCGCCGTCGTTCAGGGGTTTACGCTGCCCTTCACCGACTACCACGTGCCGGGTCTGGAGGTCTCCGTCCTGGGGATCGAGACCTTCGGCCGGGGCGACGTCTCCCCCCTGTTCAGAATCAACGATCGCATCTGGCACCTGGTGCTGCCGAGCCTCGTGGGCGCCATCGGCGGCATCGCCGTGCTTTCACGATACGTGCGCGGACAGATGATAGAGGTGGTGGATTCGGACTTCATCCGCACGGCCCACTCCAAGGGCCTGGATGAGAACACCGTGAACTACGTCCACGCCTTGCGAAACGCAGGACTCCCCTTCGTCACCATGTTCGGCCTCATCCTGCCGGGACTGATCGGCGGCTCGGTCATCATCGAGAACATCTTCGCATGGCCCGGCATGGGACGCCTGGGCTTCGAAGCCGTACTCGCAAGGGATTATCCGGTGATATTAAGTCTTAACTTCATCTCCGCCATCCTGGTCGTCATCGGCACCTTCATCTCCGACATCCTGCTCGTCATCGTCGACCCGAGGATCCGCCTGTGAACGAAACACTCGAAATGCGCGAGATGGTCGAGGAGATGGGGGAGGAACTCACCCCCGGCCAGCGCGTATGGCGTCACCTGCGGCAAAACAGGATGGCGATGGCGGGCGGCGTGGTGCTGGTGTTCTTCTTCGCCCTGGCGTCAATCGGTTTCGTCAATTCCGCTCTCATGAGCGAGCCGATGTTCGACGCGAACGTCGTGCGCCTGCCGGACAAGCTCATGGCCCCCTTCTCCGCTCCGACGGCTAGCCAGGTGCCTAAGGAAAACCTCCCGCGCCTCGGGATATACGTGTTCGGCACCGACGATCTGGGCCGCGACGTGTTCTCCAGAATGCTCGAGGGCACCTTCATCTCGATGTCGGTGGGATTCGTGGCCATCGGCATCGCCACGTTCCTGGGAGTCGCGATAGGCGGCATCGCCGGCTTTTATGGAGAGATCAAGCCGAGCGGCGCACCCCTGTTCGGCTTCATCGGGGCGGGCCTCACGGGATACGCCGTCTGGAACGAGTTGGGTTTTCTGGCGCTCCTGTTTTCCATGATAGGCGCCGGTCTGGGGCTATCCGTGCGCCGCGACGGGCGCTCCCTGTTCCTGGAGGGCATGATCTTCGGTGCGCTGTTGGGCCTGGCGCTCGGGCCGTTCGAGCCTTTCGGGTTCAGCGGCTTCACCTCCGACCTCGGCCTCAGCGTGCGCACGCCCTACTGGCGCGAGGGATTCCTGGGCGCGGCCTGCCTCCTAGCGCTCGCCGCCTTCGGAGGAGCGCAAGGCGCGAACGCGGAGGAAAGCGCGGCGGACGGCGTCTCCATCAGCGCGGTGACGGGCGGTGGCGCCGTCTATTTCATCCTGCTGCTCTTTGGCCTCTATCTCGCCTATCCGGGCCATACGGCGCATCTCTGGATGAGCATCGGGGGCGCGGCGGTTTTCGTATACCTCTACCAGAGATTCGAGGTCACCGAACTGCTTCAAAGATTCCGCCTGCCCAAGGTGGACATCATCTACACCACTATCGTGGACGTGCAGCTATCGTTCCCCTCGTTTTTCGTGCTCTTGACCATCCTCGCCCTCGTGACGCCCAACATCTGGATCATCATGGTGGTCATCGGCGTCCTGGGCTGGGTGGGGCCCGCGCGTTTCGTGCGCGCGGAGATCCTCTCGCTGCGGGAGCAGCCCTTCGTGGAGTCCGCGCGCTCCTCGGGCGGCTCGGACAGGCTCATCATCTTCCGATATCTCATCCCCAATTCCCTCGCGCCCGTCCTGGTATCGGCCACCATCGGCATCGCGGGCGCGATCCTGACAGAAGCGAGCCTGAGCTTTCTCGGCTTCGGCGTTCCGCCGCCCCAGGCGAGTTGGGGGAACATCTTCTCGGACGGCAAGAAATACATCTTCGACGCCCCCTGGCTCACCTTCATCCCGGGTTTTGCGATACTCGTCGTCATGCTCGCCTTCAACCTCTTCGGCGAGGGCCTGCGCGACGCCATGAACCCGAGGGCGAACAGCAAATAGCGGCTTGGCGGGGATGGACCGGCTCGGGAGGCGTTGACAGCCAAGCGCGCGCGACGCTATATAGCCTCTTGCCCCGAGCGTTGGTTCGAGAAGACGCCCGGGCGCTTGCCCAAGTGGTGGAATTGGTAGACACGCTAGCTTGAGGGGCTAGTGGGGGCAACCCCGTGTCGGTTCGAGTCCGGCCTTGGGCACCAATTTTCCTTTCCGCAATCCCTTACAAAACAACACTAGCTACCGGAAGCCCCTTGAAATACAGGGGATATTACGGCCTGATCCTTTCTCATTTATCGCGGATGAGGTTTGTCCGACGCATCCGATCGGACGAGGCAGCTTTTTGTTCTCACTGAAAATTTTGTTATCGTTCAAATAGAAAATTTTATGACACAAACGATATCTACACAGACGAATGAACAGATTCGCGCTGCGACTACAGCGTGAGATCGATCATGGCGGTTCGTAAGATTTCCTCGTCACCTGGGAGATGGAGATGAAAAGAACCTTCGTCATATTCGCCGCGTCGGCCATCGCGGCCGCAGCAGCAATCACGACGCCTGCACAAGCCCAAAGCGCCAACTGCCTGGACTACCTGACCGCCGAGGTCACGTTCGACAATAAGGTGGCCCCTCATCGGCAAGCACTAAAAGCCGCCCGCAACATGATGAGGAGACCCGAACGGGTTTACCGGGGCGCCAAGCGCGCCGCAGAGCAGACCCTCCAGCGAGCCAAATCGATTGCTTACAAGAAAAAGAGACGCGCCGAACAAGCCGCCGACAGCATCGCCGGCAAGGCCATATCCGAGGCCAGAAATGACTACAACACTACCCAAAAAAGGGTCCGCCGCGGAACCAGAAGAATCGAAAACAGGAGAGAAGCCAGAAGAACCTACAGAAAAGTCCTTCGAGAGGCCGAAGCCGCACGAGATAAAACCATCAAGGAAGCCAACGCCACTCGGAATAAAGCCTTCAAGGACGCCTACGCCTCCTACAGAGAAGACATCAAGGCTGCCGAGGCCGTTCGGGATAAAATGCTCAATGAAGCCTTAGCCGCTCGGGACAAAATCTTGCGGCCCATCAGGGCCGCCTACATTAAGGCTGAAAAGGCGTACAACAACGCCCACGATAAAGCCCAAAGGACTTTGAGTGACGCCTACACCAGAGCGTATGCGAACCCATCCGGCCCTCGCCGGAGGGTCTCGGGATACGCCAGGGAAGTCGTCCTGAAGGTGGCGGTTCACGAACGCCGTCGGCAATGCCCGTCTATTCTCAAAAAACAGCCGAAACCGCGATGACCCGCTCCGGCGTGTAGCGCAAAGCGCGACCCGGGCAATCCCGCCCGGGTCGTCCTCTCACCCATCCTGAAACCCCGCCGAAAATAATCCGAAATTCCTGTGGCGAAATGTGCGCCGTGACACCTATATTAATTATATAGGTGAGCGATATATATACCTCGCAAGCCAGAGCCGCCGAAGGAGATCGGCATGAGCCAATACATCTGGGTTTGCCCGAAATGCCTGCACCAGTTTCATGGACACGTGTTCGATGAGGGCACCTACGGGAACGGCCCCATTTGCAACACCTGCTGTGTGGAACTGGAATTCCTGCCCGCAGTGGAGGCGGCGGACGAATCCGTGTTCCAGGAACGGAACCGCGAGACGGAGGCCCCTATCCCTCGTTCCGCTTGAGGTAGGGACGCGTGATACCTGCGGCATTCCCCGCCGAAACAAAGAAGTGAAACATCGCATCCTGCCTAAAAACCGGAAAGTCCGTCATTCAGAGAGTTTTTTGTAGAGCGGCGCGTATCTCGCAAGGCTCGCCTGATAGACCGACATGACGTGGGGGCGCGGCCTGCTCCCTTTGCGCTTCTCGATCAGGTCGGCCAGCGCCTCATCAACCAGGGACTGAAGCTGCCGTCCCTCGCTGCGCGCAAGGTCGCGGCGGGCTTGATGAATCCGGCGCGGCCTCGATGAGTGGCGGGGAAAGGGAACCGACTACGCGGCGGGGAGAAATTTTTTTTTCCGCTCCCCTTCATCGGGGGAAATCGGCAAAACAGGGCTTCATGCTCCATGCCGAAAGCGGAAAGGGATTTTTTTATGCGCGCCGTCAATTTCATTACATGGCCGGGCGGGCATGATATGATCTCGCCCGGATGATAACGTCGCATGGTTCGACCACTGATAAAGGAAGGAGACGGATGAGCGAGGCGATGAAGTGGACACTCAAAATCACGAAATATGAAGATTATCACCTTAACAACTTAGGTGTCGACGAACTGAAATATCTCAACGCCAAGGAATGTTTTGCTGAAACGGAAGCGAGAAGAATAGCCTATGAAACCATCGAGAAGCTCATTGATGAATACCCGAATCATGATGATAGATGGCTTGAAGGGTTTGAGATCACAATTACTTCCCCATCTGGGCAGGAACAGATCATCACCGTGAATGAGATACCAGAAGCTAGGCGTGAAAACCTGCGAAGAAAACGGGAAAATGCCTAAGAACCGGGGGGGGAGGGCCTGCCTTTTCCGCGCACGGCGGCGCATGGGCCGCTGATGGCACCGCCGCCGCTTGCCGATAGGGCACACTTCGGAGGGGTGAGTGACGAACTACGCAGACAAATTGGAGGCACAAAAAATGTCGCAATATCTAATAGTTGATGTGGATAGTTGGTTAACCCATAAAGGAAACGAGAAACCGTATCTGGATGTTGCAATTCCTTCTGTCTTGGAGTCTGTCTTCTGCGCGCTGGTAGGTGCTTTTGGTAAGTTACCTGACGAACGAATTGAAGTCTCTTGGTGGAAAGATTTACCCAGAGTCCTTTTAGATTCCTGTCCTTATCAAATCCGTATTAATGCTCAAAATAGGAATTGGTGCCAATACGTCTATCAGTTCTCGCACAAACTGTGCCATGTAATGACGAACTACAATCGCAACAAAGTACATCGCCATTGTTGGTTTGAGGAAAGTCTTTGCGAAATGGCGTCGTTATTTGTTTTGCATGAGCTGTCAGAATCTTGGAAAACCAACCCACCTGAGAATGTAAAGGACGCAGCAGAATTTGCACCAAACCACGCAATATATTGTGAGAATGCTGTACTGCAATACATGACCCCAGAAGAATACAACAATATTTTAAATATACATTTACCAGAATGGTTCGCATTAAAACTTAAGGATATGGAAGCCGATTCTTATCTTCGCGACCACAATGTGGTTGTAGCCCTTGCCCTCTTGGAGCATTTCCAGAGTGCTCCTTCTCTTTGGGCGGACTGTGGATATCTAAATTATTGGAATGTTCATGAAAACGAAACTTTTGAAGACTATTTGAATTCATGGGAAAAGTGTTTGAAATGCAATGACTCTGATTCGGTTCGAGTACCTGCCCTCGTTAGAAAAATGTTTTACGAGTAGCAAGTCGTGAAGATAAACCAGTTGATCGCAAGTCTTGAATCCACGCCCGTGGGCGACGGCGATCTACTTGGCAAGCCGTTCCGGTGCTTGCCGTATCAAAAGAAATTCATCCGGGCCGCCTTCGCTCCGGGCGTGATTCGGGCGGGGCTTTCTCTCGCTCGCGGCGGCGGAAAATCCGGCTTGGCGTCGGCGTTGTGTTTGGACGCCGTGAGGCCCGAAGGCGTTCGGAATCAAGCCATCAAGAAAGCCAAGGCCGCCCGGAGCAAGGCTTTCCATGCCGCCAAGGCCGCTTACAGAGAAGACGTCAAAACCGCCGAGGCCGCTCGGGATATTACGATCAAAAACGCCGGAATCGCCCGGGACAGAACCGCCTATCCCGCAAGGCTCTCCTATCAGCGGGCTACCAAGGCTTACCGCGCCGCCTATGAAAAAGCCCGTGGAACATTGGGCAACGCCTACATCAGAGCGTATGCGAACCCGAACGCCGGCCCTCGCCGGAAGATATCGGGATATACCAGGGAAGTCGTCCTGAAGGCGGCGGTTCACGAACGCGTTAATCAGTGCCCGAAAATGCTCAATAAACAGCCCGAACCGCGATGACACGCTTCGGCGCGCCATGAATGATCCGGGTAAACCCTCCCGGCTCCTCCCCCAACCCGGCCAGAAACCCCGCCGAAAATAATCCGAAATTTCCTGTGGCGAAATGTGCGCCGTGACACCTATATTAGAGATATAGGTGAGCGACATCTCTATATCGCAAGCCAGAGCCGCCGAAGGAGATCGGCATGAGCCAATACATCTGGGTTTGCCCGAAATGCCTGCACCAGTTTCACGGGCACGTGTTCGATGAGGGCACCTACGGGAACGGCCCCATCTGCAACGCCTGCTGTGTGGAACTGGAATTCCTGCCCGCAGTGGATGTGGCGGACAAATCCGCGTTCCAGGAACGGAACCGCGAGACGGAGGCCCCTATCCCTCGTTCCGCTTGAGGTAGGGACACGTGATGCCTGCGGCATTCCCCGCCGAAGCATAGCGCCGAGAAATCCCGCTTCCAGCTTGAGTAGATAATCCCGTCCAGATGATCGTATTCACTCCGGCGCGTCGAGACGGTCGTTCGTCTCAACTGTTCAGGGTTTAGCTTTCTTGATGCGCCACTGCTTGAACTTCTTCTCGGTGGAGGCGCACGGCGCGAGCCCGAGACCGCGCGACATGTACGGCCCGGCCGACCTGCTTGCGGCGCCTGCGACGAGGCAAAGCGTCTTATCGCCGCCGGGGCGGAACTCCATCGCCGCGCCGTCGTAGTCGAAGACCTGGCCTGAGGCGTCTTTTGCGCAATCCACCAGGCCCAGGGTGACACCTGCGGCAGCCGGCGCCAGCAGCGCGGCGCATTTCCCGATAAAGGTGGCCGAAGCGATGCGACGCGCCGCCTCATCGTAGCGGAACTGCACGTCGCCGCCGCGCGGCTTGCACGAGTGCGTATGCAGCCTATCGCTGAACCCGCGTCCACGGGTGTCGATGCACCAGCCGAGCCTGTCCTTCTCGTCCAGATTGTCCGCCAGGTAGATGACCGGCGCGGGAGTACGCAAGTCGGGCGGCGCCGCATACGCCGCTGAAGTGAGGCCGAGCAGCAGGAAAAAAGCCGCATACAACAGAGGCATGACGACCGACTCTGCGCCGAGACGGGCGCGCATAGCTGCGGTTGTTTTCATTTTTAGATTTCTCCGTTTCCGCGTGGATTGCAAGAATTCAGGCGGCGCGAGGCGGGAGAACTCTTCGCCCCGAGGATTCGTCCGCGCCTCGTTTTAGGGGTTAGGGGCTGAAGAACCTGAGCAGACCGAAGGTGATTGCGGCGTTCGCCGCCACGACGGCGAGAGCGACTTTGTACAACTCGACTTTCATTTCCGCCTTGAGCGTTTCGATATCGGATTGTCTGGCGAGATCGCCTTGTCCCGAACGTATCGCTTCGGCGATGGCTTCAGCCTGTCGCTCGTCGAGGCCTGCTTCCTTGAGCGCCCGCGCTGTGGAGAGAGTGTCGAAGACCATAATGGGCAAATTATAGGTTGAAAGCCGGATGCGGGCAAGACTCGCCGTATCGACCATGCCGAGGCGGGAGAAGCCAGATGGGTCCCGTCATCCCCGACCCTCACTCCTCCTTGGGCCTTGGGGCGTGGTATCTGCGGTATTCCTCGCCGAAGCAGAGAGTGGAGAAATCGCGCATCCTGTCGATGAACATCAATCCGTCGAGATGGTCGTATTCATGCTGGCACACGCGCGCGGCGAAGCCCTCATACTCCTCCGCATAGACGTGTCCCTCCGCGTCCTGCGCTTCCAGCTGCACGCGGTCGTTGCGCGGCACGCGGCCATGAATGTCCGGGATGCTGAGACATCCCTCCCAGTCTTCCCAACCATCATTCCCCAACGGCGTGAGCTTCGGGTTCACGGCCACGCGCAGCGTCGCTTCGTCATCCGGGTCCGTCTGCATGACGAACAGCCGCAACCCCTCGTGCACCTGCGGGGCGGCGAGGCCCACGCCCGCGTATTCTTGCATCGTCTCGATCAAGTCGTCGATGAAGCCCGCAAGTTCGGGACTCCCGAGTCCCTCGGGCGCAATCTCGCGCGCCTTTTCGCGGAGCACGGGATGGCCCATGCGGGCGACCTTCAGTATGGGCATCTCCCTCTCCTATCCACTCGGGGACGAGGCCGGCGGCAGGGCGGCGAACCAGGCGGCCAGACCGCCGGGGTCGACCGTCTCCTCCAGCGAGTCCACCACGCGGTCGGCCTCGGTGAGCTTGTCGGCGGGATAGCTCGTCGTCACCGCGAGGGTCCGCATTCCTGCGGCGTTGCCCGAGCGCACGCCCGCGACCGAATCCTCCACCACGAGGCAAGATATCGGCCGAATCGGCTCGCTCAGATTCTCGCTTATCTGTGCAAGCGCCGTCAGGAAACTCTCCGGGTCCGGCTTGCCCCGGTTCACCATCTCCGCCGTCACGATGATCGGGAAACAATCAATGAGACCCACCCGCTCGAGCACGGGCCGCACCTCGTGGCCCAGGGCGCCGCTCGCTATCGCCAGGGGCCAGTGACCGGCGGCCGCGCGAATCATCTCCGCGGCGCCGGGCAGAATCTGCGGCGCCAGCGCGATTTCCTGATAGCGCGCCTCCTTGAGCTCCAGAAGCTGCTCGAAGCGGTCGGCCTCGACGGCCACGCCGCGGTCGCTGAGCACATGGCTGAACAGGAGCCTGTCGTCGAAGGCGAGATAGCGCTCGGCGTATTCCTCTTCGGTCAGGTCCACGTCCAGCTCTTCCGAGAGCACCGCCTGAAACGCCGCCAGGTGAAGCGGCTCGCTGTCCGCGATGGTGCCGTCGAAATCAAAAATAATCGCTTTTAATTCCGGCATTCCCTCTCCGTATCCGTTGCGGCCACGCCCCGATGGAAGCCTCCGCCTCGCCGCCGGACGCTATCCGCCATCGTTTTACCGGGCATTACAGCCATCCTCCCCCGTCTTCGAATATGCTCTCGCCCGTGATGTAGGCCGATGCGTCGGACGCCAGAAAAACCGCAAGGCCCACGATGTCCGCAGGCGCGCCCACGCGGCCCAGTATCGTCCTCTCATTCAAGCTCTTCTCGACTTCAGGGTCTGCGAGCGCGGGCGCCAGCATGGGCGTTCTGTGCACCCCCGGGCAGATGCAGTTCACGCGAACGCCGCGCCCGCCCCACTCGGCGGCGAGCGCTTTCGTGAGTCCCACCACGCCGTATTTGCTCGCGTTATACGCCGCGCGCGCGGGCCGGTGGCCCCGCTCTCCCAAGAACGTACCGATGTTCACGATGCTGCCCGCGCCGCGCGCGATCATCCCGCGCCCGGCGGCCTGCGCGCACAAGAAAGCGCCCGTGAGATTCACGTCGACCACGAAGCGGAAATCCTCAGGCGAGACATCTACGCTCGGGTCGGCGTTGATGACGCCCGCTCCGTTTATCAGGACGTCTATTCCGCCCAGGGTTTCTTCCGTCCGCTCCACGGCGCGCGCCACCTCATCCGCATTCGTCACGTCCGCCCCGATGGCGAGGGCACTGCGTCCCATAGCTTCGATGTGGCGGGCCGTCTCGGCCACCAGGTTCTCCC
>LXNJ01000635.1_pt1 | contig 23722 bp, 6 predicted proteins | sample 809081 | NCBI WGS metagenome assembly LXNJ01 (sample SAMN04870510, study PRJNA318959) | sponge metagenome | biome: sponge; feature: marine sponge reef; material: water | host: Petrosia ficiformis | place: Greece: Milos, Mediterranean Sea | collected 2013-05-29 | depth 5-7 m | reverse complement strand
TCGCGGCGCGACGGTGATCGACGGGACGGGCGCGGGGCCGCGTGACGGCATGGCGATCGTGGTGGAGGACGAAGTGATCGCAGCGGTCGTCCCGGTGGCAGAGCTCGGGGACGAGCTGCTGGAGGGCGCCGAGGTCGTGGACGCGAGCGGGTGGCATGCGATCCCGGGCCTCGTCGAGTCGCACACCCACGTGGCGACGATGGCCAACCGCGAGCAGGCGCAGTTTATCCTGAATCGGTATCTGTACGGAGGGATCACGACCGCGCGGGACATGGCGGGCGACGTGCGCTCGCTGATGGATCTGCAGCGGGCCTCGCTGGTCAAGGAGATCGACGCCCCGGATCTGCGTTTTTCGGCGCTGATGGCCGGGCCGGAGTTCTTCACCGACCCGCGCACGGTGTCGTCCGCTGCGGGAGAGACGCCCGGCGCGGTGACCTGGATGCAGTCGGTCACGGTGGACACCGACCTGCAGGAGGCGGTGACGCTCGCGCGGGGGACCTGGGCCACCGGGATCAAGACCTACGCGGCGATCGACGGTGAGCTGCTCGCCGCCATCGCAGCCGAGGCGCGCAGACAGGATATCCCGGTATGGGCGCATGTGCATGTCGGGCCCGCGCGGTCGCTCGAAGTCGCGCGCGCCGGCGTGCGCGCTATGTCACACGTGTGCGATCTCGGCAGCGCGGCAATTCCCGACGACGTGTTCCGCGAGGGCCAGGAGGGTCGGCGATCAGGATTCGTGGATGTCGACTTGAACGACCCGGTGGTCGACTCGGTGTTCGCCGTGATGAGGCGAAACGGAACGGTCCTCGATGCGACCCTTCGCATCGTGGTCCAGATCGGGCAGCGGCGCATGGCAGCCATCGACACTGTCGGGGCGCGCCCTCCCGGTGACGCAGGTGACACCGCGCAAGCCGGGCCCGATCCGCGCCGCGAGGCGCCCGCCGACCGGAGACGGCGTGGCGTTCGCCCCCGCTGCGACACCGCGGACGCCTTCGCGCTCACCCGCCGTGCTTACGAAGCCGGAGTCATGATCGCAGCAGGCACCGACGGCATGACCCCGCCCGATTCCGTCTTCCCCGCCCTCTACGACGAGATCCGCCTCCTCCACGACGACGTGGGCATGCCGATGCTGGACGTGCTCAAGGCCGCTTCACTGCACGGCGCCGTCGCCCTCGGCATGGAGGACGAAATCGGCACCATCGAGCCCGGCAAGCACGCCAACATCGCTTTCCTCGGCGAGGACCCGCTGGCGGGCCCGGAGAGTCTGCGGTCGGTGGAGTTGACGGTGAAGCGGGGCACGCTGTACTACCGGCGGGATTTCGTGCTGGGCGAGCCGCCGGGGCGGCCTACTGCGGATGACTCGTTCTGACACGGCGTGCGTCCTCTTCGCATTGAACTTGGGATGCGTCAATGTGGATCTCCTTCGGCTTTGGGCGGAGCATATATCGGCAACTCCGGTACCCTGTCCGGGCATCGTCGGCCGATGTGTAGCGCGGAAGGTGAGTAAGGCCATGTCGCCACGGGTGACCCACTGCCTGCAGGAGCGGTCTGTTCGGGCCCGCACCCATCTACCGGCCGCATCGGTGAGGGCTGGCCTGGAGCACTGTAGGGTGCTTGGCGAGGCCCATCACGTGTGATCCCAACCTGGGCTCATTCGAGCGGTTGCTGCTCGCGGGGATGGCGGCGACCAGGGCGTGTCAGCCAACGCCCAACCCGTTTCATGTAGGCCACGTATTCGTCTCCGAACTCCCGAGTGAGACGTGGTTCCTCGTAGAAACGGATGAACAGCGAAAAGAATACGAATACCATGCCGCCGTAGGCCCACACGACCGGCGCACCGTAGAGAATGGCCCACGCCACGATTGCGCTTAGCACCGCCACGTACATGGGATTGCGCGTACAGCGATAGAACCCGCGGGTCACCAGCCGCTTTGGGGGGTCAAAGAAAGCGGGCGTGCCTCGGCCGAAGGACGCGAAGTCCCACGCGGAGCGTAGGTAGAGCACGGCGGCGAGCGCCAGGACAAGGAGGGCGACAGCACGAGTGGCGCCCCCCGCAGCCGCTCGGTCCCCCGCGATGAGCAACGGGATGAGCAACGCGAAGGTGATCGGCACCGCCAAGATGAACAGGGCCGTCTTAAGAAACGGGTTCATTACTTGTCTCCCATGGGGTCCTGTGCGAAGTGGTCTGCGGGCGCAGGGGCGAAGATTGAAGGGGTTCGGCGGCTGCGCCGTCGGACCGAGTCATGCTCCTTTGCGTTGCCTTGCGCGCCGGGTTCCTCCTTGAGTCCTTCAAGGTCGGCCTGGTCGTGGACAATACTCGTGGCCAGGGACAGTGCGGTGGTCGTGGTCATCAAATCCATGGCGCTGACTTGGTAGTTGAAATGCCGCTGGATGAACGCTCCCAGCTCGGCAACCGAGAGCGAACTGAAACCAAAACTGGCGAGTGGTTGTTCGGGGTCGATCTCGTCGTCGCCACAAAGCTCGGCAACCTTCGCGGTGATCAGACCGGTCACGGCCCCGATGGTGAGTTTGCCGCCCATGTCCACCTCGAAGGCGTCCTGGTTGGTAGTGAGACGACCACTGCGCATATAGTCGGGCGCGTCGACCCGCCAGGGCGGGCGCTCGAAGCAGGCGGTGATCACATGGTCCTGATCCGCCATGACGCGCATGGCATAGTCGAGGTTGGTGGCGGCGAACACGCTGCTGACGGGAGGCAACCCGGCTGTCTTCATGAGGCGCAGGATACGCAGGTCGCGGGAAGCCATGCCGGCCTCGGCGACGGCAGCCAGATTATACGACAGCGCCGGCTGGCCTCGCCGAAGGCGCGAAGCGGCCAAGCCGTCCAAAAAGGCGTTGGCCGCACCGTAGTTGATTTGCCCCGGGTTGCCGAAAGTCGAGGAGATCGACGAGAACAGGACGAAGTGGTCGAGCGGACAGCCAGCGGTGGCCCGGTGGAGGTTGAGGGCGCCGCCAGCCTTGGGGGCGAAGACGCGTGCTACGGAATCGGGCGGCAGGTCGAGCAGCAAATGGTCATCCACGATGCCGGCGAGGTGGAGGACGCCCTTCAACGGGCGGCGCAGTTGGGCGATGCAGCGCTCGACATCCTCGGCCACCGCCACGTTGCCGCGAACGATGTCGATCTCGATCTTGTCGCGCAGATCCGGGAAGAAGTTGTCGATGCCGCTTGCCTGGCGTAGCCAATCGACGCTACGGCGGCGTTCGGGATCGCGATCCATCAGTGTGAGGTGCCGCGCTCCGGAAGCCACCAGAAAAGCGACCACACGCAGACCCAGGCCACCCAGCCCGCCGGTCACCAGATAGGTCGCGTCCGGATCGAGAAACGGCCTGTCGTCGGCGATGGGAAAGCCGGGTGGGCCGGACGCCGCGGGCGCCTTCACAACCAGTTTCCCCTGATGCTGCCCGTTCATTAGCAGACGCAGGGCTTTGACGACATCCCTGTACGGGAATACGGTGGTCGGCACCACCGGCAGCGCCCCCTCGTTGTACAGGTCCAGGCAGTCCTGGAGGAGCTTTCGCGCAAGGAACGGATCGTCAATGATCAGGCTGTCGATATCGATCGCCGCGAAACGCAGGTTCTTGCGGAAGGCGCGCAAGCCGAGTGTGTTGTCGGCGTAGATGTCGACCTTGCCGATCTCGAGATGCCGGCCACAGGGCCGCAGCGCATCGAGACATAGCGCGATGTGGTGCCCGGCGAGTGAGTTCAGTACGATGTCGACCCCCTCACCGTCCGTCGCCCGCATCAGGTCATCGTACCAGGAAAAGCTGTGCGAATCGAAAGCCGCCTTCACGCCGAGGTTCAGCAGGCTGTCGCGCTTGTCCTCACTACCGGCCGTGGCGAAGATCTCCGCACCAACATGCTTCGCCAAGGCGATGGCCGCCCGCCCGACTCCGCCCATACCCGAGTGGATGAGTACGCGTTCGCCCCTTCGCAACTGGCCCAGGTGAATCAGTGCATAGTAGGCGGTGAGGTCCACCGTTGGACCGGCGGCGGCATCAACCAGGTCGATGTTGCGGGGCTTGACGTAGACAACATCCTGGCGAACAACCACGCGGTTCGCGATTGAACCGCCGTTCAGGAAAACGACTTCGTCACCTAGGCGACAGGTGCTCACGGCCGAGCCCACGCGGCGGATGATCCCGGTCGCCTCGACACCCACTTCGCGCCCGAGCGCTGACCGCTCGTACGACAATGGCGGCAACCGATCCAGCGTCACCATGACGTCGCGGAAGTTGAGCGCCACCGCGCGCACATCGATTTCGACGTCGTGCGGCCCCAAGTCGCGAGGTTCGTACGTCTTCATCCGCAGGCCGGTGACCTGCCCCGGCCGGTCCAGGAAGAGTCGGTACGGAGGATTCTCACCTCGCGGCACTGCGGGGAATTCATGCCGAATCCCGACCACCCGCGGTGCCCACACGCGCCGTTGCCGGACTGCTAACTCGCGTTCACGCAAGTCACAACGGTCAAGCCAGGCCAACGTCTGCAGATCGGAGGACGCACCAAGGTCGACGAGACGGAAATCGAGCCGGGCTTTCTTCTCGATCTCAAGGGACATGCTCCGAACCGCGCCCCATAACGCGCTCCCACGCGGATCGTCGACCTCGAAGGCGGCCCGCCGAGTCGCCACGGTGACGCGGCATGTGTGTTCGTGATCGGCCCGCTCCAACCGGTGGGACACGAGGGCTTTCAGGAAAGCAGCGAAGCGCGCCGTCACGTCCGCGCCGGTCGGATCCTCCGGGTCGGCACCGCAAAAGAAATCGATCGCCTCAACGTCCGCCGCGTGCGGCCACTCTTCGATCAACGCGACATCGCCGTCGGCAAAGCTATCCCAAGCTACCTCGTCCACATCGGCTCCCCCAATCAGCGACATCCACTCGGCAGCATGGCTCCCCGCCTCTCCCGCCACCCAGCGCGGCCTTCGCACGCGGCTTGCCGTTTCCGCGTTGCTCTTCGCACCCGGATACGTCTGCGGAGCCTGGAGAAGAGTAGTGCTCGTCCCTGTTCGCACTGCCGTCCATCCGCTCTTGGGGTCGACGATGTCGTCCTCGCTGTGACTAACCAACGCCAATCCGCCGGGAACCGCCAACTCGCGCAACAACCGCCATTCCGCTCGTCCGACCTCCATGATGTCCGCGTGCAGGAAAAGAAGTTCCGCAGCTCCGCGCCGCAGCAAGCCCTGGTCGAATTCCGGCTCCGATTGAGCGTCAAGCGGGAAACACTCGAACCGCAAGGATGCATCGCGGTGATGAAACGCGTCGAAAAGGGCCCGTGTGCTCTCCTGGTCCTCGCCAAGAACCCAGTACTCGGTGTGACCACCTGCACCCGTGAGATAGTCCAGGCATTGATTGAGGGTTGTATCGTCGGGCGACCGGCCGGCCGCGAACTCGATTGTACGACACGCCCGGCGTTCCAGTCCGTCTAGGGCGGATTGCTCCAGCGCTTCGATCAAAACGGCAGGTTCAACGTCTCCGTCCGGCAGTTCGTTCGCCAGCCGCGTGTCAACGAACTTCGGTTGCCAGAGCACGACGTGCTTGCTGTGCGCCAGATCGGTCCGCCGACTCTTGTTGATGTGATTGAACGTGACAACCTCGTCGATATGGCAAACGAGATCTCCCGTCACGCTATCGTAGAAACTCAAGCTTCCATAGTTCACTTGACCCAAATTGGATGAGACCTGTCCCTTCTCGTGGATAGCCGTTCGGCGCTTCGGGATACGCATCAGACAGGTGACCTGGGGCGTTGACGGTGGTCGAAACACCGTCACTCCGGTCGCTTTCCTCGGCGCCCCGGAAAGATCGACGCTCTCCAGCAAGAAAAAAGCCAACAGCTGCATTCCGCCATCCAAAATGGGCGGAGGGCAGACGTATCCTTCTTCGCGTCCGGTTGTCCAGAACGTTTCGTCCATGGATATTTCGGCCAACAATTGTTTCGTTTCGAGATCGATGTCGATCCCGTGCACTGTCTGAAATGACGGCCCAAAGTGCAGACTCTCTCCAACGACCGTATGCACCCTGTCATAGAAGTCGCCCAGCTCGACGTAGCGTGTGGGTTCATATCGCGTTCGGTCGATATCCTCTATCCGCCGGGGCGTGTCCACCTCGTATTCGGGGTCTGCCCGGCGCACCGCTCCCTGACAATGCAGCGTGCTCTCCGCACTGAGGTCGAGCGGCTGGGATGAGATGGTAAACGTGTACTGATCCTCCGCATTTGAAACCGGATGTAGGGCCGTTTGCAGCCGCACGGATCGCCCTGTCGGGATCGGACAGGCCCGTATGAATTCGATCTCCGAAAAATGGATCGGAATGTCGCCCACCGCCTCCATAATCAGCTCCATATAGCCCGTAGCGGGCATGATGGGAACCTGATTCACCCGATGGTCCAACAGCCAGGGAAAGTTTTGCGCCGACAGGAAAGACTCAAAGCAATACCTGGCCCCGGGCAAAATGCGACCGACTAGAGGACCACGAGAAGATGGGCCATGCCCGACGAAGAATGCGTCGTCAATCAGGGGCTCAATCACCCGTCGCTCGTCCTTGGGATGACCGGGGAGCACGTGGGCGATGTTCTTGGGCCGTGGGTACTGGGCCGCGAAATCAAGCTCTACTCCAGCGCAAAAGAGCTGACCCAACGCATGATGGAAACTGACGCGGGCGTCAACGCCCCTCATGAGCGTGGGGATGGTTTGAGGGGGCGCGGCAGCGTCTTCGAAGCATTGTGTGATTGTGGTCTGCAGCGCGCTGTGAGGCGCGATCTCCAGCACCGCGTGGGGCCGACAGACTTGCCGGATGGTCTCCATGGCTGCGGCGAATCGAACCGGCTGGCGCACGTTGGACCACCAGTACGCACCATCGAGACAACCCACCTCCATTCCCGTCACCGAGGAGATCATCGGCACGTCCCCGTCGAATGCCGCTTCATCGAGAAAGGACAGGGCGTCGAGCAGGTCGTCCCGGATCGGGTCCATCGCCATCGAGTGAAACGCGATGTTGCCCGGGATTAGCTGATTGTACAGATTACGCCGTTCCAATTCTTCCATGATGGGCTGTAGTTCGTCCTCCCCGGCGCAAAGGACCGTACTCGCCGGAGAGTTCTCGCAGGCAATCTGAACCGCCGCCGCCGGGGTGCCGCTCGGCTGCACGGACAGGCTCAGACTCTGGAGCAGATCTTCCACGCTTGGCCGGTCGAGACCGACCGCCAACATCCGGCCGGAACCAGCTGTGCGCTGTTGCAGGGTCGCGCGATGGTAGATCACCCGCGTCGCATCCCCCAACGACAGAAGCCCGCAGGCATAGGCCGCGGCTACCTCGCCGGCACTATGGCCGACGACACAATCCGGGTAGACGCCCCAGGTCTTGAACAACTCGACGAGGGCGCACTGAATCATGAAAACAACAGGCTGAGCCAGTTCGCATTCGTTGAGATCCTCCCGACTTGCCTCGAAACAGGCACGCCGGATAGAAACGTCCGAGTGGTCGCGCCAGTGCGTCTCGATGGCGTCGATCGCACGGCGGAACACGGGATGCGTGTCGTAAAGGGTCCGGGCGCAGCCCGTCCATTGGGTTCCCTGTCCGGCAAACACCATCGCGAGGCGTTGCTCCCCCTCGTCCCGTGTTGAGACCATGTCGGGATCCTGGGCGAAGCTGTCCAGCGCCTCTATCAATTCCTCGCGACTCGCCACGGCAAAGGCGGTTCGCGTTGGGAAGGCGGTGCGGCGCCGACTGAGATTGCCGGCTACCGTATACAGATCCGCGTCATGTTCGCGAAGGTTATCCCGCAACGCCTCCGCAGTCTGGACCAGAGCATCGGACGTGCGCGCCGACAATGGGATCATATGGCCGGCTCTCGGTGCCACGGACACCGAGTCGCGAGGTGGCTTGTCGGGGCGGTACTCTCTCACGATGCAGTGCCCGTTCGCGCCGCCGAACCCGAACGAATTGATGCCGACCAACACAGGGCGCTCCGGAAACGGTTCGCATGTGGTTTGGACATGCAGGTTTTGACCCTCGAAGTCGATCTCGGGATTCGGCACTGTAAAGTTCTTCGAGATCGGGGCGAACGTGCGCCGCTGCATCATCAACACCACTTTGAGCAGAGAGCAATGGAAGGCGGAAGCCTCCATGTGACCGACGTTGCTCTTGACGCTCGCGAGTCGAAGCGGCTCCCTCCGCTCGAGTCCGCCGTACACCTCGCCGATGGCGTTTCCCTCGATCCTGTCGCCGATCTGCGTGCCCGTTGCATGCGCCTCGACATAGTCGACCTCGTGCGGCGCGATCCCGGCCCGCGCGCACCCAGCGCGCATCACCGCAGCCTGCGCATGCTCGGTCGGTGCGGTGATGTAGCGTGCCTGGCCCAAGCCGCGCGCATCGTCGGCCGTACCCGCCGTGTTGAGGGCGGTCCCCTCGATGATCGCATGGATTTGGTCCCCGTCGTACTCAGCTGCCGCGAGCGGTTTGATCGCGACCACGAACACGCCCTCCGAGCGCATGTACCCGTTCGCCGCAGCGTCGAACGAGTAGCACTTGCCGTCGGGACCAATGATGCCGAGTGCACTGGCGCCTATGCTGGTGGACGGCGATCCGAGATAGGTGACTCCACCCACCACCGCCTGCTCGCAGTCCCCGTAGCGAATCGCGTTCAGCGCCTCGTGCAGCGCGGTCAGGCTGGCGGAACACGCTGTCATGCAGGCCATCGAAGGCCCCATGAGGTTGAAGTGATACGAGATGCGGTTCGCCAGCATGGCGGAGCTCCTGCCGGGAACACCGAACATGTTGACGTCGATCTGCCGCCATGTGGCCGCGCTGGACATCTGGGCTCCGACGAAAACGCCGGTGTGGCTGTTGCGCAATCGGTGCAGATGCCAGCCGGCCCTCTCGAAGGTCTCCCAGGCGCAGGTCAGTAGCAGCTTGATCTGCGGATCCATGTAACTCGCTTCCTGCACCGACATCCCGAAGAGTCGGCAATCGAACAACAACTCCTCGCCGTCCCGGATGAGCCCCTCATAGGGACTGGCGAACCGGCTATCGAAGTCCGACGGTTTACCGACAGGCCGATATCCGCGGCCATATCGACCGGCTATGGACTCCCGGACAATGTCGCGCTCACGCAGCAACCGCCAGAAGTCTTCGTCGGACCGGATGCCGCCGGGCATCCGGTAACTGTATCCCACAATGGCGACCGGTTCTCTGGATGCTCCCATTACCTCGTAACTATCCTTGTCTTAGGTTATTCACGCATAGGCCGGCGCGTAGAGTCCCGTGTTGTTGTCCAACGGTAGTCGCGGGCAAGCTCCACCTGTGGCGGGAGCGGCCCGGTCCGTTCATCGTCGTTCTCTTCGCGTGCTTCCATGATTGCTGCCTGCCTCCGGCGTGAATCCCGTTTCGTGCGGAGCGCGGCATCCTGCGGCGGGCTCTTGCAGTGTCGAGTGCGTCGGCTATGCGCTGATGAGCGTGCTCCTGAGGACGGTGGCGTTGAGGCCTTGGCCCAGGGATGTCGAACTCACCGCCTCCAAGCATCCGCACCGGGAATGCCCCGGCTGAACAGCGTTTCCAGCCCCACTCCGGTGGCGCCTCCGACGGCGTCCGCCGCAGCTTGGGTGGCGGGAGCCGGATCCCGCAGGAATGCGCGTACCTGCCCGGTTTGCGGATCGCGCAGGATCGCCATCGGACGGTCCGTACTGTCATCGAGCGTGACCGACCCACCCGGGCCGGATAGCGTGATGCGTGCCAGGCCGGCCCAATCTGCTTGTACGGGCAGGGCAAACACGAAGCTGGTTTCCTCACCCTCGGGGTCTCCGATGCGCGCCATATCGAAGGCAAACGTAAAGACGGGCGTCCCGTCGGCCGTGGTTCCCTCGATTGTGTACTCTCCGCCCGCAGCCGGAGCGGAGGGCGCGGCGTCAACGACGAACGCTGGATCGAGGTAGGGGACGCCATCCTCGTCGCGTCCGCCCCACAACAGAATGGCACGCACGGGATCCGTTCCTGCAGCCCTTGCGGCCGCCGCCGCGTCATCGTTGGCGAGACGGTGGGCGAGCGTCTTGTTGAAGTGGTAGTTGCCGATCCACTCGTTCCCGGAGCCGCAATAGGACATCAGGTCGGGTGTGATCGGGGGCACCAGCGCATACCGTTCGAGGTCGAACCCCCAAGCTCCGATGCGTCCCTCGGACGAAGGGAACCACGGATCCACCCCTCCGGGATTGCCACATGGCGCGTGCAGCAACCCCAGGTTGTGTCCCAACTCATGGGCCATTGTAGCGGCCGCGTGAGGCCGGGCGTAGCTTACGTGCCCGCCGACCTGAGCCACCCCGGGCCTCCAGAAGGACCTCGCCCCGGGTCTGCGCTTAGCCACGCCCATCCAGTACCCCGATCCACCCTCCATGAGGCGCATCGCCTCGATCTGGGCTAATAGCTCGTTTGCATTCGAGTGCGACATGGACACAGGCTCGTGCGCCGTGACAGCCATTTCCGCCACCGGCAACAACGTCCGCACGTCACGGAACGACTCGTGCCCACCGGACGCATCCGCGGCCATTTCGTTGACGGACTGTACAACGGAGGAGTCCGCCACACCGTCCCAGAGAAACGGGATCAGAGTCAGTTGGAAGGGGGAGACGGCCCGCACGTCAACCGGCAGACGACCCGACTCTGGAATCCGCTTCGTGACCCCGAGCGCCGGGTCCAGCGCGCCACCCGGGTCGACTTCGATCACCATTTCCAAGCCAGGCGCGATGACTTCCGCCGGAATCTCAGCGTTCACCGAACGTGCAAGATCGCCTTCGTCGACCTCCGCGGGAATGATCTGTGCGCGCGCTGGAATGTGGACAATGTGGCGTTCCGTACCGTCCACATGGAATGTGGCCGTGACATCCGGCATCGTCACGGCGCTGCCTGAGGGGGCCGTCACAAAAACGCGGAGCAACGCCGGCTCGCCTGCCAGCAACGGCACTGGATGATCCCACGACTGCGTCGCTTGTGTGAGGTAGACGGAGGGTCCCTCCCGACAGTGGGCCACATAGCCATCGGCTATCGCGCCGAACCAAGCGACGAGACCCGAGTCCGTGGGGAGGCACAGACCCGTGCCTCCGGCCATGAACCGCTCCACGCGGCTGAGTGCCGAGAGGCCCTCTGGCAGTGGCCCCGCCAAGTCGGGGTTGTAGGTCACAATCAGCGATTTCAGACCGGTGAGATTCGAGTACTCAGGGGGGATCGGGCCAGCCAGCGCGTTGGACCGCAAGTCGAGACTCTCCAGGCTGCCCGCGCGGCCAAGCGCCACGGGCAGCGATCCCCCTAACTGGTTGTCGCCCAAATGGAGCTCGGTCAGGTTCGTCAGATCGCCCAATCCCGACGGAATCAGCCCGGTTAACCGGTTGTGCGAGAGGTCGAGCCGCTCCAGACGGGCCAGGTTGGCGACGCCCGACGGAATCGAGCCGGTCAGACGGTTGTCGTAAAGCCGCAAGATCCGGAGCTCGCCGAGCTTGCCGAACTGCTCGGGAATCTCGCCGCTCAGCTGGTTTTGCGAGAGGTCGAGGTATTCCAAACGGCTCAGATCACCGAGTTCGACCGGGATTGAGCGGCTGAGCTGGTTGTGTGCGAGCCTCAAGCCCCGGAGTTGCGACAGTCGTCCCAGTTCCACCGGAATCTGGCCGCTGAGCTCGTTCCACTCAAGAATGAGCCACTCTAACCGAACCAGGTTCCCCAGTTCCACGGGGATCGAACCCGATAGCCTGTTGGAGTTCAAACGCAGCTCCTTAAGCTCGGACAATTCCCCGAGTTCGACCGGAAGAGCGCCGGTCAACCGGTTGCCCCTCAGGTCGAGACGCTCCAATGGGTCCAAGTCGCCCAGCTCCGGCGGCATCTCGCCTGAAAGCCTGTTGTAGCTGAGATCCAGACTCCGCAGCTCCCCCAGCTGCCCGAGCTCCGCAGGAATCGAGCCCGTGAGCCGGTTGCCGCGGAGCGACAGCGCGACCACCCGTCCGCTCGCGTCGGTTTCAACACCGTGCCACTCGGACAGTGGGGCATCGGTGAGCCAGCCACCGTGTTCGCCCCAGCTCGAACCACCCATGTTCCGGTACAGCAATCCGAGGATGTCGCGCTCCGTCAGAGGCGGACACTGCACACCGGTTCCACGATGGATTGCGATGCCGGCGAGCCACGACTCGAAGTCGCCGTCATCCTCCACGCACAGCGAGGTGCCGCTGTAGTCGAACTCATCCAGTGGCAGCGCGGCGAGCGACAGCGGCAACCGACCGGACAGCTCGTTGTCCCCGATCTGGAATTCCGTCATTCCGACAAGCTGCCCCAACGCTTGCGGGAGACCTCCCGATAACCCGTTCCTGGTCAGGTCCAGACCGGAGATCCGACCCGTTACCGAATCCGTTGAAACACCGTACCAATGCGCCAGATCCTCATTTTCGAGCCAGCCGTCCGATAACGTCCACTCGGGTCCACTTGCGGCGTCGTACAGCGCCTCAAGAACAAGTTTTTCGGTCTCGTCGCACCACGGGATGTCCACCCAGCTGCTCCCTACGCTGCGAGCTTCGACTTCGCGCACCCACTCTCTGAACTCGGCCGTCGCCGGCACGCATACGCCGTCAGATTGGGCGCAGCCGAGCGTCTGCAAGCTGTCCAGCTGGAGAAAGCTACGTGGAACGGCACCCGTTAGACGGTTCCCTCCAAAACTCGCGGAAAACAGGTTCACCAGGTTCCCGAGTTCTGGCGGGATCGGACCCGTCAGGTCGTTGGATGACAGCGAAAGACCCTCCAACTTCGTGAGGTTGCCCAACTCCGGTGGGATCGGACCCGTCAGGTTGTTGCCCCACAACGAGAGAGACTCTAGGTCGACCAGGTTGCCTAGTTCCGGAGGGATCGGGCCTGTCAACCCGCTGGATGCCAAGTACAGGTGACGCAACTTGCCAAGGTTCGCGAGTTTCTCGGGGATTTGACCGGTTAGTTGGTTTAGTCCGAGGGTCAGGATTTGCAGTTCGGTGAGGTTGCCCAGTTCCGTCGGGATCGGACCTGATAGTTCGTTCCTGTAGAGGTCCAATTCCCGCAATTCGGTGAGGTTGCCCAGTTCCGTCGGGATCGGACCCGTCAGCTGATTGATCCGCAGAGTCAATCCCGTCAATCTCGTGAGGGCCCCGAGTTCGGGCGGCATCTCTCCTGTAAGGTCGTTCACGCCAAGGGACAGCCGTCTCAAGGAGACGAGCCTTCCGAGTTCCGGAGGGATCGTCCCCCACAGTTGATTCGCCCAGAAGCTCAGACCGGTCAGATCGGTGAGGTTCCCCAGGTCGGGCGGAATGGTGCCGGTCAGTCTGTTCTCCGGGAGCAAAAGCAGGACTACCCGCCCGGACGCGTCCGTGTCCACTCCGTACCAATCCCCCAGTGGCGCATCGGTCAGCCAGTTGTCGTTGTTGACCCAGTTCGGTCCGTCGGTGGCCTCGTAGAGCGCCACCAAGGCGGCCCGGTCGGGATTCTCGATGGTGATCTCGGCGACGCCTGACACATCGCCCGCAGTCGCCCGGATTCTCACAGCGCCTTCGGCAAGCGCCTCAACCAAGCCCGATTCATCGACCCGGGCCACGCCGACATCGCTCGAAGACCAAGAGAACACTGCCCTTTCCACCGCGTGGCCGTTCTCGTCGAACCCTTCCGCCGCGAGCCGTAGCGTGTCGCCTACCCCAATCGTGGCCTCGGATGGCGACACCACCACCGAGCCCGCCGATTGCGTCACCGTCACCACCACCGTTTCCCACACGTCGCCCGCCGCAACCGTCACCGTCGTGGCTCCGCCGCCCACGGCCGTCACCAGTCCCGCCGAATCCACGACCGCCACCAGCGTGTCGCCGCTCGACCAGGAGACAAGGGCCTCGGCCATCACGCGCCCGGCCTGTTCACGCACCTCGACCGCCAGTTGCACGGTCTGCCCAAGCGCGGTGAACGCGACCGTGTCGCGGCTCACCGCGATGGTTGTCGGTAGCGGTGACACCACCGTCAACTCGGCTCCGCCCGTCACGTCCGCTGCCGTGGCCGTCACAGCGGCCTCGCCCTCGGCGACGGACTTGACCAGCCCTGATTCATTCACCTGGGCTACCAGCGTGTCGCTCGAAGACCACATGAACTCAGTCACCGCCGCCACGCCGTGACCGTTCGCGTCGGTCGCTTCCGCCACCAAGCGGACTGTGTCGCCGAGCGCCACCAGCGTGTCCGCCGAGGGCGACACGGCGACCGCGCTCACGACTTGGGCCACCGTCACCGCCGCCGTGCCGGAAACCGACCCCGACCTCGCCGTGATCGTCGCGGTCCCATTGGCCACCGCAGTCACCAGCCCCGATGCGGCCACCGACGCGACCGAGGGGTCGCTGCTCGCCCACGCGACGGCGGCCCCCGCCATCACCTGCCCGTTCTGGTCCCGCACCTCGGCGGTGAACGGAGCCGTCTCTTCGAGGGAAGTCAGTGTGGCGAAAGCCGGACTGACCGTCACCGTGGTGGCCACGGGAGCCGGAGGCGGAGGAGTGGGCTCGACGGCGCCATCGCCGCAGGACAGGACCAGCACCGCGATCGCGGCGATGGCCGAGATCGCGAAGCCCGCGCTCAACCCTTCGGTTCTTCCGCCGTCAAGCCTCCGGCGAATGTGCCAACGGTGCATCCCTGCCCGACCATCTTCGGGAAGCCCTCTCGATTGCATGTCCATCTCTCCTCGCCCTGCCCGCTTCGGCGTTCGGGCTTCCTGTCGCATCGGCCGCGCGCCGGACGCATCACGCATTGGTTGACGATCGTGATCATTGCGCGAGCTATCGGCTCGTACGCATGAGATTACTGTGGCCGGAGAACAGGCGGCAAGGACGACCGACCGATCACCCGGTTGCGTGGGAAGCGGCTTGTCCGCCAGCCGCTTGATCGGCTCGTGCCGCGCGCTTCATATCCGCCCCTTCTCGCGGAGCCGCCAGTAGCCCGTCTCCCTCGGCAGGTAGTGGGGCTTCAGGTAGACGCGCCGGGCCGGAAGCGACTTGACCCCGTCGTACGGAAGGCAGATGGCCTGGTAGTTGGCGAGCAGCCCGAACTCGCGCGGCGTGAACACCGGCTCCCTCTGCTGGCGGAACGACTTGCTCGCGCCGATGGTGCGCCGCCCCCCTCCAGCGCGGCCGGAGAGGAGCGAGAACTCGGGCCTGCCCGTGGTCTCGGTGCACGTGTAGGACGCTCTCGTCTTCATGACGTTGCCGCACATTTCCGACGCGATCCGGGCCGACGCCTCGTCGGACAGGGACAGGAAGATCCGGGTGCGGAGTCGTCTGGACGAGCGTGCGCCACGCCTCGCCCGAGGGGAGCACTGAGCGGAGCGAGGAGAGCGACTGCGTGGCGACGATGGGGATGCAGCGGCACTGGCGCGAGAGGGCGAACGCCTTTTCGTCGCCGGAAGGGTCGTCCTGTCCGACGGTCGCAAACGCTTGGTAGTCATCGCAGATGAACACGGCGGGCCGCATGTAGCGGTCGGGACGGCGCGCGGCCTCGGCCGGACGCGGGAGCAGCGCCTGCATCCAGGCATTCTTGAGCAGCTCGCCGATGGCCCGCGCAAGGGCCGGGTTCGCTCCGGCGGGAATGTTCAGGGCGAGGACCTTGCCCTCGTCGATCAGCTGCGCGAGCGGCGGCAGCCTCCGGCGCAGTCTCGGCACGGGATGGTTGTTGTTTGCGGCATCGCGGTGCTCGGCGGGCGCGGATTCGGTGGGTGGCGGCGGGCAAAACACCCCGGCCACGTCCGGCAGGTCGAAGAGCGACAGGAAGACGCTGATGCCCTCGACGATCGAGGTGCGGAGCTTGGCGTCCAGCGCCATCCAGTCGTGGGAGTACCACCGCACGATGGCCTCGACCTGTTCGGCGACCTCCCGGCCCGCGCCACCGCCGGCCTCCTCGGTCTCGTAGGCGACGCCAAGTTCGTCGAGCCGCGATCCCAGTTCCGGGTCCAGACGGCACCCCACGTTGCCGGTGCCGGGCACGCGCTCCCACGCCCACACCTCCAGCGCCCGCGGGTGGGCGATCATGTCCTCGTGCGAGATGACGGCGCGCTTCGGACGGAGCCGGTCCGCAAGCTTTCGTGCCTCGGCGATCCTCCGCCCCAAGGAGTTCCGCGTCCACGGTGCAGCGATAGATGTCCCGGAGCGTGACCCAGCCGCCCGGCAGGATGCGGTGGACCAGCGGATTGCGGAACCCGCGTTCCGCACAACCAGGCGGCATTGCCCTGCACAAGCACCCCGATGTCGTTTTCACACCTCCGGATCGGCAACGGGCTCCCCCGAACGGCACTCAAATCCGGACTCTCGCAAAGCGGCTCGACCGCCATACCGAATGGCCGTTGATCGTGCCTTCGGGGCGGGCCGAACGGAGCAGTTCCCGCATCTCGACTAGGCGGCGAAGGCAGCCGTTGAGACCGCCCAGCTCTTCGACCGTCGCGTCGTCCATGCCCCGGATGGCATTCTCGATCCGTGCGGCCTCGCGCCGGGCCGCGGCGACGGTCCCGGGCGGATGCACGGGACGTGGTGCCGTGCCCGCATTCGTCCAGTTCCCGAGGATCGTCCGCACTCGGGCAAGCTGTTTCCGGGCGCACGCGACCCCGACGGCCTCGACCGACAAGCCATCCCCCCGCAGCGCCTCCCAGCGCCTCCGGTGCCGGTCCCGCCACGAATGGAGCGCCGTCGAGGTGTCGTAGCCGGGATCGGCGTGGACGAACACGGCGCGGCGGGAGTCCAGCGCCACGGGCATCCCGCGCGGGCAGTAGCGCCGCGCGCCCCCGGCCGCGCCCCGGTAGACCCGGACGGGCATCAGGGAGCGGTCGATGCCGAGCGCCTCGAACGCGCCCACCTTCTCCGGCTCGGTCGGGAGCCAGGGAAGCCCCGGATGCTCGATCACGTAGTCGAACGACAGCAGGCGGCGAATGACCACCTCGGTCGAGGTGATCCTGCGGTGGCGGATGTCCTCGGCACCGAGCGCCCGGTAGATGCCGCGCGCGCAGACCCGGCAGACCTTCAGGCCCCGAACCGTCTCCTCGGTCACCAGCCTTCGCTCCGTCAGGGCCTGCACGAACCGGAGCACCTTGAAACGGCTGGCCCCGAGCCAGTCCGAAAGCTGCGCGCGGGTGAACACGCCGCCGTGCAAACTCGCCAGCGCGATCCACTCGGCCCGGCGGCCCGTCAGGCCGAAGGGCTCAAGCGCCTTTTTGCGTCCCTTGAGGTGGGCGATCATCGTCGGTTCCCCTCTTCCGAGCCTTGTCGGCTCGGGGAACCTCCGCGACCCGGAACGCACCGACACCGGGGGACGCTCCCCGGCTTGGGCTTCCCTCGCGCACGCCGTCGCCCCGGCGCTGCCCACCCCCCACTGGTCTCGATCCGGCGGCGGATTTCCTCGGCGCCGAGTTGCACGCGCACGCCCGCGCAGGTGGGCTAGGGCTTCGCTCGCGTGCGAGTGAAACTGCTGCTTCAGCGTCTCCATGACCGGAACGCTGCAGAGCCGTTCGCAAGGAAGTCAACCCGCAGGGAAGGCCCCTTTGTCCGACGTTGTCCGATGTTGTCCGAGAAGGCACGCGGGCGGCTGGATACCGCCGCCAGCGGCTCGCCAGAACGCCCCCATCCCGCTCCTTGGAGGCTCGCCAGGGAATTGAACGCGACCAGGTGACCAGTCGATCGTCTTGCCGGCTGTTCTCCGACCACGGTAATCTCAGGCGTACGAGCCGGTGGCTCGCGCAATGATCATGATCGTCAACTAATCCGTCATACGTCCGGCGCGCGCCCGGTACGCAAGGAAGCCCGAACGCCGAAGCGGGCAGGGCGAGGAGAGATGGACATGCAATCCAGAGCGCTCCCCGAAGATGGTCGGGCAAGGAGCCGTTGGCACATTCGCCGGAGGCGTGACGACGGAAGAACCGAAGGGTTGACCGCGCGCTTCGCGATCTCGGCCATCGCCGCGATCGCAGTGCTGGTCCTGTCCTGCGGCGATGGCGCCGTCGAGCCCCCGCCTCCGCCTCCGGCTCCCGTGCCCACCACGGTGGCGGTCAGCCCGGGTTCCGCCACACTGACCGCACTCGGAGAGACGGCCCGGTTCACGGCCGAGGTGCGCGACCAGAACGGGCAGGTAATGGCGGGGGCCGCCGTTGCTTGGACGACCGGTGACGCCTCGGTCGCGTCGGTGGACGCCTCCGGGCAGGCGACGTCAGCGGGGAATGGGACCGCGACGATCACCGCGACCGCGGGCTCGGTGTCCGGGTCTGCGACGGTGACGGTGGAGCAGTTGGTTAGCGCGGTCAGCGTGTCGCCTACGGCCGACACTCTGGTGGCGCTCGGCGACACGGTCCGCCTGGTGGCCGAGGCGACCGACGCCAACGGTCACGGCGTGGTGGCGGTGACGGAGTTCGTATGGTCTTCGAGCGACACGCTCGTGGCCCGGGTGGATGATTCGGGGCTGGTCAAGTCTCTCGCCGAGGGCATGGCCACAGTGACGGCCGCTGCATCGGAGGTGACGGGCGGAGCCGAACTGACGGTGGTGCCCCCGCTGCCCACTACTATCGCGTTGAGCCGCGACACGGTCACGTTGACGGCGCTCGGGCAGACCGCGCAACTGGAGGCCGAGGTGCGTGAGCAGGCCGGACGCGTGATGGCCGAGGCGTTTGTCGCCTGGTCGAGCAGCGACACGCTGGTCGCGGTGGTGGACTCGGCGGGCCTGGTAACGGCCGTGGGTGGCGGAACAACGACAGTGACGGTTGCGGCCGGCGACGTGTCGGACACGGTGGTGGTGACGGTGACACAGTCGGCGGGCTCGGTGGTGGTGTCGCCGTCCGAGGGCAGGGTCGCCATTGGCGACACGCTACGGCTCGCGGCGGAAGCGTTTGACGAGAACGGTCACGCTGTGGAAGGGGCAGCGTTCTCCTGGTCTTCGAGCGATGTCGGCGTGGCTGGGGTCGATGAGACGGGTTTGGTGACTGGCGTGGCCGAAGGGACGGCGAAGGTCACGGCGACGTCGGGTGATGCCTCAGGCGTGGCTGAGATCACCGTGGAGAGCCCGGATCGGGCCGCCTTGGTGGCCCTCTACGAAGCCACGGACGGCCCGAACTGGGTCAACAACGAGAACTGGCTGACTGACGCGCCGCTTGGTGACTGGTACGGGGTGGACACGCACGCGTCCGGGCGGGTATTCCGGATTGACCTTAGCGGACACTGGGACGACGATAACCGAAGGTACGTCGGCCACGGGCTTGTAGGGACAATCCCGCCGGAACTCGGCAATCTCACAAGGATGTCAATACTCGATCTCGGGGTTAACGGGCTGACCGGAACGATCCCCCCGGAGTTGGGCAACCTTGGCAACCTGACGTGGCTTATACTCACGCATAACAGTCTAAGAGGTGTGATCCCGCCGGAACTAGGTCGCTTGGCGAGGTTGGAGGTGCTTAATCTAGACTGGAATCTTCTGCGGGGCCGGATTCCGCCGGAGCTCGGGCAACTTGCCAACTTGGAAGTCCTCTGGTTGGGCCGCAACGAGTTAACGGGTCCCATCCCGCCGGAGCTACGTGGCCTCACGAGCTTGAGGGAGCTCCGCTTCGGATGGAACAGCTTGTCGGGTGTGATCCCACTGTGGCTCGGGGAACTCACTGAGCTTAGCTACCTGTCCTTGCGCAACAATGACTTCACCGGCCCGATCCCGCCCGAACTGGGCGATCTCACCAAGCTCCGGCGGGGCCTCTTGCTCGACGAGAACGGCCTGACGGGTCCGATTCCACCGGAACTCGGGCGATTAACGAACTTGGGGCTGCTGTTCCTGTACGACAACGACCTGACGGGTCCGATCCCGCCGGAGCTGGGGGATATCAGGAGCCTGCGAGTTCTTTCGTTGTGGGGCAACAATCTGACGGGCCCAATACCGCCGGAGTTGGGCAACCTTACCGCTTTGACGGGCCTGTCGCTGTCAGAAAACAACCTGACGGGCCGGGTGCCGGTTGAACTCGGCAAGCTTACCCAATTGCGTGACATTTCGCTGTCCGGCAACAAGCTGAAGGGTTCCGTTCCGCTGAGCTTTGTCGGACTGGATAATCTGGAGACCTTCGGCTGCCGGTTTTCCCTCGGCGTCTGCGTGCCCGCCACGGACGAGTTCAGGGCGTGGGTACGGGAGGTGGACGTTCGCGGCAACTTCACTTCTGGCGGTGTTGATATCCCGTTCTGTGACGAGATTGATGCACAGGCGCTCGGAGCGGTCTACGAGGCCACAAACGGCTCCGACTGGACACAGGCCGACGGTTGGCTTGAGGACGAGAATCTGGGCCGGTGGCACGGTGTGCAAACCGATTCAATCGGCCGAGTCTCCGGTCTCGATCTGACCGGCAACGGGCTGGCGGGATCCCTTCCGGACGCGGTGGGACTGCTGGTTGGCATGAGGGAATTGAGGGTCGGCAACAACGAGTTGACCGGTAGGCTCCCCTTGTCGCTGGCCAGTGTGCCGCTGGAGGAGTTCGACTATGGTGGGACGGCGCTGTGCGCACCGGACGACGCCAGCTTCCAGGAATGGCTGAACGGGGTCCCCCGACACTCGGGGACGGGTGTCCAGTGCCCGCCTCTGACGGACCGCGACATTCTCGAGTCGTTGTACTGGACCTCCGATGGTCCCAACTGGCACAATCGAACGGGCTGGACGACCGATGCCCCATTGGACCGGTGGCATGGCGTGACGACCGATGCCGCCGGAAGGGTCATCGAGTTGCGGCTACCGTACAACGGCTTGTCCGGCCCCATCCCGCCCGAGCTGGGTGGTCTGGGTCGTCTGGAGCAGCTCGACCTTGCGTGGAATCAGCTCCACGGAGGGATCCCTTCGGAGCTTGGAGGGCTGCCGGAGTTGAGAATACTGAACCTCTTTAGAAACCGGTTATCGGGGCCAATCGCACCGGAGCTGGGGGACTTGGTCCTTTTGCAGCAGCTCAGTCTTGGGGATAATGAGCTCACAGGCGAAATCCCAGAAGAACTGGCCAACCTCGCCGATCTCGCCAAGCTGGACCTCAGATGGAACTTGCTCTCAGGTTCTATTCCGGCCGCATTGGGCAATCTGAGTCGCCTCGTGTCACTCGAACTCGACGGCAATCAACTCCGTGGACGCATCCCATCTGAACTGGGCGGTCTTGCCGGCCTCGAGTCCATCCGGCTCGCCGACAACCAGCTGACTGGCCCCATTCCGCCCCAACTCGGCGCCTTGCGTCGCCTGGCGGCGTTGGACCTTTCTGGCAACCGGTTCACCGGCTCGATACCTTCGGCACTAGGCGGCCATCCCCATCTCCGGGAGCTCCGGCTTTCCAGCAACGAGATCTCTGGATCAATCCCCTCCGAACTAGGGCACTCCGGCGACCTTTGGGTGCTGGAGCTTGCAGACAACCAACTCTCTGGATCGATCCCCGGCGAGTTGGGCCGCCTCGGCAAACTCGTCACGCTGAATCTGGGCGACAATGAACTCGCAGGACCGCTGCCGGCCGAACTCGGGCAAGCTACCAGACTGAACAATCTCGACCTGCGATCAAACGCGCTGACCGGTCCCGTTCCATCCGAGTTCGGCAACCTGGCCCAGCTCAAGCAACTGATTCTGGCGGACAACCCCGGCCTCGCCGGGCCGATGCCTTCCGAGATCCTGGCCATCGGACGGCTTGAGCGTCTGATGGCGGGTGGCACCGTACTCTGCCGGCCGCCGGATGCCGCCTGGGCCGCATGGTTCCGGAGCATAGCCGACCGCCGCTTGGTGCGTTGCGAGGGTGGGGTGGATGCGTATCTGACGCAGAGCGTGCAGTCGTGGGACGATCCCGTGCCGCTGTTGGCAGGAGAGCCGGCGCTATTGCGCGTTTTCGTGACCGCGGCTCATGCCGGCACAGCGGCGATACCCGATGTCCGCGCCACTTTCTTTGTTGCCGGGGCCGAACGGCACTCAGTCGATATCGCCGGCACGACGCAGCCCATCCCCTCGGAGATCATGGAAGGCGATCTTGCGCTGTCGGCGAACGCCGAGATCCCCGACTGGGTGATCGTGCCAGGGTTGGAGATGGTGATTGAAGTGGATCCCGAAGGCACACTCGATTCCGCGGTTGGAGTCACGAGACGGATTCCCGAAGAAGGGCGCATGGCCGTCGACGTACAGCCTGTGCAGCCCTTTCGCCTGACCCTGATCCCGTTTCTCAACGAAACCGAACCGGACTCGTCCGCCTTGGCGGATGTCTTCGCGATGGCTGCGGATCCGGATCGTCACGCGTTGCTCCGTGACGTGCGAACGCTGCTGCCGATCGGGGGACTCGCTGTCGAGGCGCGTGCACCCGTGATGGTATCCACTCCGGACATCCGCAGCATGTTGCGTCAGGTTGCGGCGATGCGCCTCATGGAGGGTGGTTCGGGCTACTGGATGGGCATATGGGACGGGGTTCTGAACGCCGGGCTCATACCTGCGACTCGTGGAATAGCCTACCTTGGTGGAGAAGCGTCAGCAACGGTCCGCAACGCCCGTACAATCGCTCACGAGTTGGGGCACAATCTCTCGCTCAATCACGCTCCCTGCGGTAGCCCTAGTGGTGTCGACCCCTGGTTTCCACATGATGGCGGAAGAACAGGCGCGTGGGGGTACGACATCGTAAGACACAGGCTCGTGACCCCCGAAGCGCCGGACATCATGTCGTATTGCACGTCTGGTTTCTGGTGGATCAGCGATTACTTTTTCAACAAGGCGTTGGTGCACCGCCTCGCTACCGATGGTGGCGCGAGGGCCGCGCGGGCCGCAGAAGCGGATCCCGTGCGCTCCCTTCTGATCTGGGGTGGACGGGATCGAGATGGTGTCCCGTATCTGGATCCCGCATTCGTGGTTGACGCCACGCCCTCTATGCCATCTGCGGGCGGAGAGTACACCATCGAGGGAGCGACCGCCGACGGGACAGCCATCTTCTCGTTCGCCTTCGATATGCCGGTTACCGGAGACGCCGAGGGCGACGAGACAAGCTTCGTGTTCACCCTGCCGGTGCAGGCCGGGTGGGCCGACAACCTGGCGAGCATCACGCTGTCGGGCCCCGGCGGGTCGGTCACGCTCGATGACAGCACGGACCATCCGATGGCGATCCTGCGCGATCCACAAACCGGACAGGTGCGGGCATTCCTGTCGGATCTCCCGTCCGCGGCCCAAGCGGCCGCGGACGCCGTGGGACAGCCTGCCAGACAAGGGTTGGAAATGTTGTTCAGCCGGGGCATCCCGGGTGTGGACGCTGGACGGCGATGAACCAACGATCACCCCAGTGCACGCACTTGGCGTGCGTGACGACATGCAGAACCGCCCCGGTTCCCGGAGACCACCTGCTGCTGCGGCGGTCCGCGCCACACCATGCGAGCCATCCCGTTTCTCTACTTGGCGTCTCCCCTGGGTCCGCAACGGCAACGCGTTGTTCAAGGGTGACCAGCGCCAAGGCGTCGGCTTCCCGCCGTTTGGAGACGGTTTCCCAGCTCTTGCAGCCCGGCGAATCAGTATGCTGCCTAACGGCAAGAATGGCAGATCGTGCAGTCCCAATTGAACTTACGTGACTTCCTGCCGTGATTTGGCTTTAGGATGTTCCGCATACTCCCCGTGGCCACACTCCGTGCGTCCGCTGGGGAGGCTGGCGGGGGGCCGTGCCCCCTCTGACCCCCGAAATGGAAACGGCGACGCCGTGAGCGCCGGACGC
>LXNJ01000634.1_pt1 | contig 23771 bp, 19 predicted proteins | sample 809081 | NCBI WGS metagenome assembly LXNJ01 (sample SAMN04870510, study PRJNA318959) | sponge metagenome | biome: sponge; feature: marine sponge reef; material: water | host: Petrosia ficiformis | place: Greece: Milos, Mediterranean Sea | collected 2013-05-29 | depth 5-7 m | reverse complement strand
TTGATCACCGCCCGGTTGGCGCTGGAGCAGGGCCGGGAGGTGTTCGCGGTGCCCGGTCCGGCGGGGGCCGGACGCAGCCGGGGACCCCACCGGCTGATCCGCGAGGGCGCCAAGCTGGTGGAGGACGTCGGCGACATCATCGAGGAGATCGCGCCGCAACTGGCGGCGGACCCGGCCTTCGCGCCGTCGCCGGACCCGGACGGCGCTTCCCTCGGAACGGTTCCCCTCGGGGCCGCCGCCGGAACGATCCTGCGGGACCTGGAGGCGGGACCGCTGCAGATGGACGAGGTCATCGATCGGACGGGCCTCCCGCCGCACCGGGTCTGCGAGGTGCTGCTGGAAATGGAGCTGCAGGGTCTGCTCCGGCAGTTGCCAGGAAACAGATATGCGCTAAACTCTGCCGTAGCCGGCGGCGGGTGAACACGGCCCTTCGGAGAGCGGTATACCCGGCCGGCGGCGCCGTTTTCGGATTCGAGATGAACGAAGCGATGGAGCGTGTCAACGTGGTGGGGGGCGGCCTCGCGGGGTGCGAGGCCGCCTGGCAGCTCGCCAGACGGGGGGTGCCGGTGGACCTGTACGAGATGCGGCCGGTGACCCGGACCGCGGCTCACACCACCGGGCACCTGGCGGAGCTGGTGTGCAGCAACTCGTTCCGTTCGCAGTCGTTGACCACCGGGGCCGGGCTGCTGAAGGAAGAGATGCGGCGCATGGGCTCCCTGATCGTCACCCTCGGCGAGGCCCACCAGGTGCCGGCGGGATCCGCCCTGGCGGTGGACCGGGTGCGCTTCGCCGAGGCCGTTTCCGAGCGCGTGTCTTCCCTGCCGGGCCTGCGCCTGATCCGCCGGGAGCTCGACGCCGTGCCGCCGGGGCCCACCATCATCGCCACCGGACCGCTCACCGCCGATTCCCTTTCCGAGCGCCTGCGGGAGCTTCTGGGGGCCGAGCATCTCTACTATTACGACGCCATCTCCCCGGTGCTCACCGCGGAGTCCGTGGATTCGTCGGTGGCGTTCCGCGCGTCCCGTTACGACGAGAAGCCCGGCGACTATCTCAACCTGCCTTTGACCCGGGACGAGTACTACCGGCTGGTGGACGCGGTGGTGGCCGCGGAGAAGGTGCCGGTGCGAAGCTTCGAGCGTTTCTTCGAGGGGTGCCTTCCGGTGGAGGAGATGGCCCGGCGCGGCCGGGAGACGCTGGCGTTCGGTCCCATGAGGCCCACCGGGCTGGTGGATCCGGCTTCCGGCCAGAGACCCTACGCGGTGGTCCAGTTGCGGCAGGAAAACCGCGAGGGCACGCTGTACAACCTCGTGGGCTTCCAGACCAAGATGACGTATCCTGAGCAGAAGCGGGTGTTCTCGCTGATACCGGGGCTGGCCAACGCCGTGTTCGTGCGCTACGGCAGCCTGCACCGCAACACCTTCATCAACGCGCCGCGGCACCTGCTGCCGACGCTGCAGTGGCGCGGGGCGCCGCGGCTCTTCTTCGCCGGCCAGATCACCGGCGTCGAGGGATACATCGAGTCGGCCGCGTCGGGGCTTCTGGCCGGCGTCAACGCCGCCCGGCTGGCGGCCGGGACGACGCCGGTGACGCCGCCCGCCACCACCGCCCTGGGGTCGCTGCTCCGCTACATCTCCGATACCGGGCGGGAGGCCTTTCAGCCCATGAACGTCAACTTCGGCCTGTTCCCGAGTCTGCCGGGCAAGGTCAAGGGGCGGCGCAAGAAGGAGATCATGGCCGGACGGTCCCTTCGGGATCTGGACCGCTGGTGGCTGGAGACCGGCGAGGGCGCCGCCGCCGCGCGGGAAGCGTGAGGCCGATGGACGGCGCCGCTACCAGCCTGGTCACCCTCGAGGACGTCTGGAAGAGCCACGCGCCCGGCAGTCCGGCGGCGGTTTCCGGATTGAGCTTTGCCCTGGAGCGGAACGAGATTCTCGCGCTGCTGGGCCCCAGCGGCTCCGGCAAGACCACGACGCTACGCCTGATCGCGGGCTTCGACCGGCCCGATAGCGGCAGGATCCTGCTCAACGGAGCTCCGGTATCGGGCGAGGGCATGTGGATCGAGCCCGAGCAGAGGCGCATCGGCATGGTCTTCCAGGACTACGCGCTGTTCCCGCACCTGACGCTGCTGGACAACGTCATGTTCGGGCTCCGGAACGGGTCCCGGCAGTCCCGGGCCGATTCCGCCCGGCACGTGCTGAGCGTGGTGGGCATGGTGGAGCTGGCGCACCGCTATCCCCACGAGCTCTCCGGCGGCCAGCAGCAGCGGGTGGCGCTGGCCCGGGCGCTGGCGCCGGGTCCCCTCGTGCTGCTTCTCGACGAGCCCTTCAGCAATCTCGACGTGGACATGAGAGCCGAGATGCGCGACGAGCTGCTGCGGATACTGCGGGCGTCGGAGACCAGCGCCGTCATGGTGACCCATGACCAGGAAGAGGCGCTGGCGGTGGCCGATCGGGTCGGGGTGCTGAACCAGGGGTGTCTCGAGCAGCTTTCCGAGCCGGAGGTGCTCTACCGCCGCCCGCGCACGCGCTTCGTCGCGGAGTTCGTGGGCCAGTCGGATTTCATTCCGGGGGTGGTGGGCGACGCCGTCGAGACCGAGGTGGGGAGCTTTCCCAACGACGCGGGGTTACCCGCCGGCGCCAGGGTCGACCTGGTGGTGCGTCCCGACGAGGTGGATTTCGAGCCCTCCGACGACGGTGACGGGGTGGTGTCGCACCGGCGGTTCCGGGGCGCCGAGAACCTGTACCACCTCACTTTGCGGTCCGGGGCGCGGCTCCGCAGCAGCCAGCCGTCCACCCGCGTCCTCGTGCCCGGAACCCGGGTCGAGGTCACGGTCCGGCCCGCTGAGCTCATCGTTTTTCCGTGCGACGCGGAAACCCGCGACGACCCGGAAGACGGCCTCCAGGCTCAGCGATGAGATTGACATTCCACACCGAATCTGAAGAAATATGAACCCGTGGCGGCCACCATCGCGTTGGCGTGGTGGCCCTTTTGTCGTTAACGGGCTTGCGTGGGAAACGCGATCCGGGGAGTCTCGATGTCTCTGAGGAGTGACAAGATTTGGATGGACGGGGAGCTGGTGGACTGGGATGACGCCCGGTTCCATGTCATGAGCCATGCGCTCCACTACGGCACTGCCTATTTCGAGGGGATTCGCTGCTATTCGCTGGAGGACGAGCGGTCGGCGGTCTTCCGGCTGGCCGAGCACGTCAAGCGCTTCCAGGATTCGGGACACATCCTCGGCACCCCCTTGCCGTACGGCACCGAGCAGATGACCGAGGCGATCCTGGAGGTGATCCGGGTCAACCGGCTGAAGGAGTGCTACATCCGGCCGCTGGCGTTCGTGGGCGACGGCGAGATGGGACTGTACGCGCTCAACAACCCGGTGCGGGTCATCGTGGCGGCGTGGGCCTGGGGGGCGTACCTGGGGGACGAGGGTCTCAAGCGGGGCATCCGCGCCAAGGTGTCTTCCTACACCCGGCATCACGTCAACGTGATGATGACCAACAGCAAGATCTCCGGCAACTACGTGAACTCGGTTCTGGCCAAGCACGAGGTGAAGCAGGCGGGCTACGACGAGGCCATCATGCTCGACCCCGAGGGGTGCGTCTCGGAGGCCAGCGGCGAGAACCTCTTCATCGTGAAGGACGGGGAGCTGAGGACCGCGCCCGTGACTTCCATCCTCCCCGGCATCAACCGGGCCAGCGTCATCGAGCTGGCCCGCGCCAAGGGATACCGGGTCCACGAGGAACGCTTCGCCCGGGACGCCCTCTACATCGCCGACGAGGCCTTCCTCACCGGCACCGCGGCCGAGGTGACTCCCATCCGGGAGGTGGACGACCGGGCCATCGGCGAGGGCAAGCCGGGGCCGGTGACCCTCGATCTGCAGCAGGCTTTCTTCGACGTCATCCGGGGGCGGGACGAGGGCTACCTGCACTGGCTGACGCTCGTGTGACCGGGCGCCCCGATTGCGTCCGCGATGCCGGCGCGGGCAGGGTCGAAACCACGGGGGCGACCGCCGCTCGCCCCTACCATCCCTCGTTCCAGCTCCGAGCCGAGTATTTTCGTTCTACCAGCGATGCGATGGCGGCGTGCGGGACCGCGACGCCTCCGGGCGCGGCGTCCCAGCAGCGCATCAGCAGCGCCTTGATGCGCGACGCGGGTTGCCGCAGGTTGGTGAGGAAGACGCGGTGACCGCGCCCCCGGCGGTAGGCCGGGGTCCTGGGCGGATACGGCAGGATCTCTTCCATCAGCGGGATCGGGAAGTCCAGCAGGAAGGTGCCGTGGAACAGCAGGAAGCGGCGGCGCCGGCGTTGCGCGTTGCCGGAGAACTTCCGCTGACCCACCGCGAGATCGGTGGCGCCCTGGCGGCGGATCGGCAGGCCGGTGGCTTCCGCCAGCACCTGCCGGTGGCGCTGCATGATGAAGGCATTGGTGGAATCGATGCGCTCCAGCGGCCCCTCGCCGGCCATGCGCAGGATGAGCGTGTAGCTCAGGCAGCCGGGCCCCTGCACCACGGTGCCGCCGCCGCTGCAGCGCCGCAGGACGGGAATGCCCCGGGCCGTACACGCGGGCAGGTCGACCTCGCGCTCCAGCCGGCTGGCGAGGCCGAGCACCACGAAGGGCTCCGGAGATTCCCAGAAGCGGAGGACCTCCCGGTCCTGCTTGCGCTCGCACTCGTCCAGCAGCGCCTCGTCGCAGGCCAGGTTCGCTTCGGGGGTCGGTAGTGTCAGGTCGAGGCACTGCATGTTTCGCGGCAGGGTCGGCACCCTGCAATGGGCGGTTTTGGAACGGGTCCGCGCCCGGCCCGAAAGGACTTGACAGGCGTGGGCGGCGGCGAATATGTTGCCCCCGCACGTGTTGCTTCCGCAGATCTTGGTATAATATCCCTGGAACGTCATGAGTGCCAAAGAGTCCATAACACCTGTCCATTTCGCGACGGAAGAAGAGATCCGGGGCGGGGTGGAACCGGGCGGGGCGGGGAAGCCGGCCGGGGGCGGCGCGTCGCCGGACGACAGCCTGCTGAACTCCCTCGATTCCCTGCTCGGCGAGGTGGTCCGGAAGGGTCCGGAACAGACGGACGTGCTGCTGGCGCAACTGCTGGCGCGTATCCGCGACCGGCAACGCGCTCCGGCCGCCGGCCTGAACACGCCCTACGTCAACACCATTCCACCGGAGCAGGAGCCGCCGTACCCCGGCGACCGCCGCATCGAGCGGCAGGTGAAGAGCTACGTGCGCTGGAACGCCATGGCCATGGTGGTCAAGGCCAACCGCCTGCAGGCGGGCATCGGCGGCCATATATCCACCTACGCTTCGGCGGCCAACCTCTACGAAGTCGCCTTCAACCATTTCCTGCGCGGCGGTGACGACGGAGCGCCCGGCGACCTGGTCTATTTCCAGGGCCACGCGTCCCCGGGCAACTACGCCCGCGCCTACGTGGAACACCGGCTGAGCCCGCGCAAGCTCCACCTCTTCAGGCAGGAGCTCGCCAAGGGAGGGGGACTGCCGTCCTATCCCCATCCGCACCTCATGCCCGACTTCTGGCAGTTTCCCTCGGTGTCCATGGGCCTGGCGCCCATCATGTCCATCTACCAGGCGCGCTTCGCCCGCTACTTGGGCGCCCGGGGGCTGCTGGCCCAGGAGCCGCGGGTGTGGTGTTTCCTGGGCGACGGGGAGAGCGACGAGCCGGAGTCCACCGGGGCGCTTTCCCTGGCAGCGCGGGAGAACCTCGACAACCTGGTGTGGGTGGTCAACTGCAACCTGCAGCGGCTCGACGGGCCGGTGCGCGGCAACGGCAAGATCATCCAGGAACTGGAGGCCCTGTTCCGGGGGGCCGGCTGGAACGTCATCAAGGTGATCTGGGGCTCGGACTGGGACCCGCTGCTGGAGGCCGATGCCAAGGGGCTGCTGGCGGAACGGATGGAGACGGCGGTGGACGGGGACTACCAGAAGTATTCGGTGGCCCCGGGGAGCTATACGCGAAAGCACTTTTTCGGCACCGATCCCGAGCTGCTGGAGATGGTCAATCATCTCAGCGACGACGACATCCGCAAGCTGTCCCGGGGCGGGCACGATCCCCAGAAGGTGTACGCGGCCTACAGCGCGGCGCTGCGCCACAAGGGCGCCCCCACGGTGATCCTGGCCAAGACGGTGAAGGGCTACGGCCTCGGCGAGGCGGGCGAGGGGCGCAACATCACGCACCAGCAGAAGGCCCTCAACGAGAAGGAGCTGCGCGACTTCCGCTCGCGTTTCGGCGTGCCGCTGCCGGACGAGGACGTGGTGGAGGCGCCGTTCTACCGGCCGCCGCCGGACAGCGAGGAGACGCGGTACCTGCTGGAGCGGCGCAAGAGCCTGGGGGGGTTCCTGCCCCGGCGCAAGGGGAAGGCCAAGGCGCTGGCGGTGCCCGGGGAGGCGACCTACGAGGAGTTCCACAAGGGTTCCGCGGAGACACGGGCCTCCACCACCATGGTTTTCGCCCGGCTGTTGAGCAAGCTGCTGCGGGACCCCGATATCGGCAAGAAGGTCGTGCCCATCATTCCGGACGAGGCGCGGACCTTCGGCATGGACACGCTGTTCCGCCAGGTGGGGATCTATTCCTCCAAGGGGCAGCTCTACGAGCCCGTGGACCGGGAGACGCTGCTGTTCTACCAGGAGGCGCGGGACGGCCAGCTCCTCGAGGAGGGCATCAGCGAGGCCGGGGCCATGTCCTCCTTCATCGCCGCGGGGACGGCCCACGTCAACTACGGCACGCCGATGATCCCGTTCTACACGTTCTATTCGATGTTCGGCTTCCAGCGCATCGGCGACCTCATGTGGGCCGCCGCGGACAGCCGGGCCAAGGGTTTCCTGCTCGGCGCCACCGCCGGGCGCACCACCCTGAACGGAGAAGGGCTGCAGCACGCGGACGGCCACAGCCACCTGCTGGCGAGCACGGTCCCCGCCCTGCTCACCTACGATCCGGCCCTTGCCTACGAGATCGCGGTCATCGTCCGGGACGGCCTGCGGCGCATGTACCAGCGCGGCGAGGACCTCTTCTACTACCTCACGCTCTACAACGAGAACCACGAGATGCCGGCCATGCCCGCGGGGGTGGAGGAGGGCATCCTCAAGGGGCTGTACAAGTTCAGGAGGGCCGAGGCGGGGCACAAGCTTCGCGCGCACCTGTTCGGCAGCGGCCCGCTGCTGTTCGAGGCGCTGCGGGCGCAGGAGATCCTCGCGGAGCGCTACCATGTGGCGGCGGACGTCTGGAGCGCCACCAGCTACAACCTGTTGCGCCGGGAGGCCCAGGCGGTCCAGCGTTGGAACCTCCTGCATCCCGAAGAGAAGCCGCGGAAGTCCTACATCGAGTCGCTGCTGGAGCCGGAGGACGGCGTCTTCGTGGCGGTGTCCGACTACATGAAGATCGTGCCGGACCAGATCGCGCCCTGGGTGCCGGGGGGGCTGGTGACGCTGGGGACGGACGGCTTCGGCCGCAGCGATACCCGGCCGCGGCTGCGCCGTTATTTCGAGGTGGATGCGGAGTCGGTGGTCATCGCGACGCTTCACGCCCTGTCCCGGAAGGGCCGGATCAGGAGATCGACCGTGGCGCGGGCCATGCGCGAGCTCCACTACAATCCGGCCAAGCCTCATCCCGGAATGGCCATCTAGGCCGTCTGCACATCATGGACGTAACGCTTCCCAAACTCGCCGAAGGGGCGGACTCCGGTACCGTCGTCAACGTCCTGGTCTCGGAAGGAGACCAGGTCCAACTGGACCAGACCCTTCTGGAGCTGGAGAACGAGAAGGCGGTGGCCCCCATCCCTTCCCCTGCGGCCGGCAGGGTGGGCCGGATACACGTGCTGGTGGGGCAGGTGGTGTCGGTGGGCCAGGCGCTGGTGACCATCGACGAGGAGCGGGTTTCCGCCCCGGCCCCTGCGCCAGCGCCGGCCGTGGAGGCGCCGCCGCCCGCGACGGAAGCGCCCGCCGAGGCGCCCTCGGCCCCCGTACCCGTATCCAGCAGCGGCGCGCCGCCGCCCGCCTCGCCCACGGTGCGGAAGATCGCGCGGGAGCTGGGCATCGACCTCACCCGGGTGAAGGGGAGCCAACGCGGCGGCCGCATCGTGATGGCGGACGTCCGAGGCTACATCCAGGGGCTTCAGCAACTCGCCCTCAAGCCCTCCGCCCCGCCGGCGGAGACTGCGGTCAACCTCTTCCAGACCCTGGACCTGGCCAAGTGGGGACCGAGCACGCGGGAGAGGATGTCGCCGCTCCGGCGCACCATCGCCCAGCGGATGACTGAGTCCTGGACCACCGTCCCCCACGTGACCCAGTTCGACGACGCGGACATCACCGGCCTCATGGAGCTCCGGAAGCGTTACGCCAAGGCCTACGAGAAGTCGGGGGCCCGGCTGACGGTGACCTCCTTCGCCATCATGGCCGCGGTGTCGGCTCTCGACAAGTACCCGGTCTTCAAGACCAGCATCGACTATGAGGCGTTGGAGATCGTCACCCGCGACTACGTCCACATCGGGGTGGCGGTGGACACCGAGGCGGGCCTGATCGCGCCGGTGATCCGCGACGTGGACAAGAAGAACGTGCTGGTCCTGTCCAGGGAGCTGGACGAGCTGGCGGGGCGGACCCGGGAACGCAAGCTGACCGCGGACGAGATGCAGGGGGGGACGTTCACCATCTCCAACCTCGGAAGCATCGGCGGCTCCTGGTTCACGCCCATCGTGAACAGCCCGCAGGTGGCGGTCCTGGGCATGGGGCGGGGCGTCCTCCGGCCGGTGGTGCGCGACAGGAAGGTGACGCCGCGGATGGTGCTGCCGCTGGCGCTCTCCTACGACCACCGGGTGATCGACGGCGCCGACGGAGCGCGGTTCCTGCGCGAGATCGTGCGCTGCCTGGAAGACTTTCCCGAAGCGGACATCAAGTGGCCCGTCTCATGACTCGTGAGGCTACTGGACACGAGATCGGTTAGGAGACCTGTGGAACCCATCAAAACGGAAATCGTCGTGGTCGGCGCCGGGCCCGGCGGCTATGCCGCGGCCTTCTACGCCGCGGATCTGGGAAAACGCGTGCTGCTGGTGGAGCGGGACGAGCGGCTCGGGGGGGTCTGTCTCAACCGCGGCTGCATTCCCTCGAAGGCGCTCCTCCATGCCACCCAGGTCATCGACGAGGCGGCGCGGTCGGAAGCCCGCGGCGTTGCGTTCGGCAAGCCCAAGGTCAAGCTCGACAAGCTGCGCGAATGGAAGGGGTCGGTCATCGACAAGCTGGCCGGTGGGCTGGAGGGCCTGTGCTCCCGGCGGGACGTCCGGCGTCTCCACGGGCGCGGGCACTTCGAGGACTCCCGGACCCTCCGGGTGGAGACCGCCGAAGGACAGCAGTTCGTCAACTACGACCAGGCCATCATCGCGGTGGGCTCCAAGCCCGCCATGCCGGCGGCCTTCGATCTGGGGAACCGGCGGATCATGACCTCCACCGAGGCGCTGGAGCTGGCCGACGTGCCGGGCCGCCTGCTGGTGGTGGGGGGCGGGTACATCGGCATGGAGCTTGGCATGGTGTACGCCAGGCTGGGGAGCGAGATCGTCCTGGTGGAGGCGCTGAACCACCTGCTGTCCGGCGTGGACGCGGACCTCGTGCGGCCCGTGGCCAAGGTGGCGGAGTCGCTCTTCAAGGAGATCCGCCTCAAGACCAAGGTGCTGCGAATGGCCACCAGCGGGAGGAAGATCAAGGTGGCCATGGAGGTCGACGGCTCCGCCCGGGAGGAGAGCTTCGACCGGGTCCTCGTCAGCGTGGGCCGGACCCCCAGCTACGAGGACCTGGGTCTCGAGAACACCGGGGTCCGGATCGCCGCCAATGGCTTCATCGAGTGCAACGACCAGCAGCAGACCGGCGATCCGGCCATCTACGCCATCGGCGACGCCAACGGCGGCGCCTTGCTGGCGCACCGGGCCACCAAGGAGGCGCGGGTGGCGGTGGAGGTCATCGCCGGCGAGCCCGGCACCATCGCCGACGTGGTGATCCCGGCGGTGGTGTTCACCGAGCCGGAGGTCGCCTGGTGCGGGCTGACCGAACAGGAAGCCAAGGCCGGGGAGGTGGCGGTGGAGGTCGTGAAGTTTCCCTGGGGCGCCTCCGGGAGGGCGCTCACCCTCGACCGCCCGGAAGGCGTGACCAAGCTGATCCTCGAGCCCGGGACGGAGCGTATTCTGGGGGTGGGCATCACCGGCGCCGGCGCCGGCGAGTTGATCGGCGAGGGCGTGCTCGCCATCGAGATGGGGGCCACCGCACGGGACCTCGCCGAGTCCGTCCATCCGCACCCGACGCTCTCCGAGACCCTCATGGAATGCGCCGAGGTGTTCTACGGCACGGCCACTCACACGCCGCCGCGAAAACGCGCCCGGAACAAGGGAAAAGAGGCCGCGGAAGGGGCTCCGGGCAGCGTGCGCGCTTGACTTGAAATGGGCTATTTGTTAGCTCGAAAATCGAGGCTTGTCGCGGTTGAAGCGGGTCCGAGAGACTGCAGGCGCGGGTGCGCACAGACTGGTACGCAGACGGGTGTACGTAGACTGTTGTACGTAGACTAGTATCTCCAGGAGGAAGTGAATGACCTACGTGATTGCAGAGCCCTGTGTCGACGTCAAGGACACGGCTTGCGTCGATGTTTGCCCTGTCGATTGCATCCACCCGACCAAGAACGACCCCGAGACATTCGAGAAGGAGAACATGCTCTACATCGATCCCGAGGAGTGCATCGACTGCGGCGCCTGCGAGCCGGTGTGCCCGGTGGAGGCCATCTTCGAGGAAGCCGCGGTTCCCGACAAGTGGCAGGAGTACACGCAGATCAACGCCGACTGGTTTCAGAAGTAGCGGCTGGGCCGCGGCGGGCGCCGTCGGCGCCCGGGGCGGGATCGGCCCCCTCTCCGTCCCCCACGATCCCATCGTATCCGAAACCCTCACAGAAACTGCGCGCCAGCAGGGACTTCACCTCTTCCATCCCGATGGATTTTCCCGTCTCCCGCTCCATGGAGGTGACCTGCGCCCAATCCAGGCCGCACGGGACGATCCTGTGGAAGTAGTCCAGATCGGGCGCCACGTTGACGGCGGCGCCATGGTAGGTGACGCCGCGTCTGACGGCGATGCCGATGGCGCAGATCTTCCGGTCGCCGATCCACACGCCGGTGAAGGGCGGGCGCCGCGCGCCCTCCAGGCCGAAGCAGCTCAGCAGGTCGATGATGACCTGTTCGAGCCCGTGCAGGTAGTGGTGGACCGCGCGGCGTTGCCGGGACTTGAGGTCGACGATGGGGTAGGCCACGAGTTGCCCCGGGCCGTGGTAGGTCACGTCGCCGCCGCGGCTGGTGGCGCGCACCGGGACGTCGCCGGCGTCGAGTATGTGCGCGCGGGCCTCCCTCCGGCCGGTGGTGATGACGTGCGGATGTTCCACCAGTATCAGGCAATCGTCCCCGGGCTCCCGAGTCTTCTCTTCGAGGACCCGTTCCTGAACGGCCAGCGCGGCCTCGTAGTCGAGACGGCGCAAGTCGATGACACGCAGGGGGCTGGACATCCTGCTTGACGCATATCACATCCGAGATGAAATCAAAGTGCCAAGGCATCGTTGCCGCGGGCGCTTCTTGACTCCCGGCGCCGCCCGCACTAGAAACGGGCGAAACGGGCCAGACGGGTGCGTGGCATCGGATCGAACGGGCCGGCAGGTCCGGGAACCGGAGTGAACGAGGTGACGGGAACCATCAGGAAGATACTCAAGGACAGGGGGTTCGGCTTCATCGAGCCGGATGACGGCGGCGACGACGTGTTCTTCCATCGCGGCAGCGGCGCCCCCCGGGTCCAGTTCGAGGATTTCGGTGAAGGCGACAGCGTGCAGTTTCAGACCCGGGCGGGCGACAAGGGGCCCGTGGCCTTCGGCATGAAGCTCCGCTGACGGCACAGGCGGCATGTCCGCATCGACGCCAAAGCAGGCCTTCCTGGAGCACCTCGAAGGCATCCGGAAGCGCTATCTCCCCGAAGTCCTTTTCCTCCTCGACGACGTGCTCCGGGAGGCCGAGCTCGGCGCGTCGGGGTTGGCCGAGATGTGCCGCTATCACTTCCGGACGGGCGGCAAGCGGCTGCGCGCCCTGCTGCCGCTGCTGGTGGCGGATTGTCTGGGGGAGGACCCCGCCAGGGCGGTTCCCATGGGCGCGGCCTGCGAGATGCTGCACAACGCGACGCTGGTCCACGACGACGTGCAGGACGGCGACGAGGCGCGCCGGGGGCAGGAGACGGTCTGGCATCGTTTCGGCGTCGCCCGGGCCATCAACCTCGGCGATGCCATGTTCTACTTGGCGCTGTTGCTGGCGCAACGGGCGCCGGTGGCCGTCGAGCGGCGGGAGGCGCTGGCGCGGCGGATGCTGGTGGAGACCCTGAAGGTCATCGACGGGCAGGAGCAGGAGTTCTCGCTACGGGCCAGCGGCCGTCCCTCGTTGACGCGGTACTTCGACATGGTCGAAGCCAAGACCGCCCGGCTCTTCGTGCTCGGCATGGCCGGCAGCGCCGAGATGCTGGGCCGGGAGGCGGGGATGCTGGAGGGGCTCGCCGAAGCGGCGCGCCAGCTCGGCATCCTGTTCCAGATTCAGGACGACGTGCTGGACCTCTACGGCGACAAGGGCCGTGATCAGCGCGGCAGCGACATCGCCGAGGGCAAGCGCAGCATCCTGGCGGTCCATGCGTTGGAGAACGCGTCGGCGGAAGACGCGCGTTGGCTGCTGGAGGTGCTGGACAAGGACCGGGCGGCCACCTCGGCCGGGGACGTCGACCGGGTCGCCGGACTGTTCGACCGGCTCGGCTCGCTGCCCTTCGCGGTGAGGGAGATGCACGACCGCAGGCGGGCGGCCCTGGCCGCCGTCGGGGCGTTGGAGCAGCCGCGCCTGTCCGCCATGATGCAGGGGATCTCGGAAACCGTGCTGGAGCCCATAAGGGATCTCGTGTAACGGTAGGGGCGTCTTGTCGGGGAGGTTGTCGCCGGCAAGGCGCGATGTCGCAGGGGCGGGTTTAACCCCGCCCGTGTCCGGCGCGCTGTCCCGTCCGGGGCAGGGCCGGCAACTCCGAAGGAGCGTGATCGCCGATGAAGATGTTTCTCGCCGGAGAGTGGGTCGATCGACCGAGGATGCAGGAGGTCGGCAACCCGTATGATGAATCCGTCATCGACAGCGTGCCGAAGGCCGGCCGCGACGACGTCGAGCGCGCGCTGGCGTTCGCCGAACGCGGGGCCGCGCTCATGGCCCGGATGACCGCTCACGAGCGGTGGCGGGTGCTTACCCGCGCGGCGGCCCTCATGGCCGAGCGCGTGGACGAGCTCGGCACGCTCATCTCGAGCGAAGAGGGAAAGGTCCTGGCCGAGGGGAAGGGCGAGGTGCGCCGGGCGGTGGAGACCTTGACCGCTTCCGCCGAAGAGGCCAAGCGGGTCCACGGCGAGACCGTGCCGGTGGACGCCGACCCCGCGGGAGCGGGCAAGCTGGCTTTCACGCTGCGGGTGCCCTGCGGCGTCGTGGTGGCCATCGGCCCGTTCAACTTTCCCCTGAACCTGCTCTGCCACAAGGTCGGTCCGGCCCTTGCCGGGGGCAACTCGGTGATCATCAAGCCGGCTTCCGACACTCCGCTGTCGGGCCTCAAGCTGACCGAGATCCTGCTGGAGGCCGGCGTTCCGCCCGAGGGCGTCCAGTGCCTGACCGGCTCGGGCGGCGAGATCGGCGATCCGCTGGTGTCCGACCCGCGGGTCCGCAAGATCACCTTCACCGGCAGCCGCGAGGTGGGCGAGAGCATCTGCCGGATGGCCGGCATCAAGAAGGTCACCATGGAGCTGGGGTCCAACTGTCCGGTGATCGTGATGCCGGACGCGGACCTCGACAAGGTGGCCGCGGCGGTGGCCGCCACGGGCTACGCGAACTCGGGGCAGGTCTGCATCTCCACCCAGCGCGTGCTGGCCGACCGCCGCGTGTACGCGGACTTCCTGGGCGCGCTGGCTCCCAAGGTGGAGGCGCTGGCGACCGGCAGCCAGCTCGACGCCGCCACCCAGGTGGGGCCCATGATCAAGGTGGACGAAGCCGTCCGCGTCGAGCAGTGGGTGGACGAGGCCGTGGGCCAGGGGGCCCGGGTGCTGGCCGGCGGGTCCCGCAACGGCGCGGTCTACGCGCCCACGGTGGTGGCGGACGTCTCCCGCGACATGAAGATCTCGCGCGACGAGCTCTTCGGTCCGGCGGTGGGGGTGATGCCGTTCGAGTCCATCGACGAGGCCATCGAGCTCGCCAACGACACGGTCTTCGGCCTTTCCGCCGGGATCTTCACCGAGAACATCGGCTGGGCCATGAGATTCGCCCGCGAGGTGGAGTCCGGCAACCTCCACGTGAACTGGGGGCCGCAGTGGCGGGCCGACGTGATGCCGTACGGCGGCCTCAAGGAGTCCGGTTTCGGCAAGGAGGGGCCGCGCTACGCCATCGAGGAGATGACCGAGCTCAAGACGGTCGTGTTTCATCTTTAGGGACGGGTCCCGGACCCGCCCGCGCCACGGATTTCCGCCGCCGGGAGGCCAACCGAACATGCGCACAAACGGACGCGGGGATCGCGAGTTGCGCCCCCTCGACATCACGCCCGGTTTCATCAAGCACGCCGACGGCTCGGCCCTGATCGAGATGGGCGATACCCGGGTCATCTGCACCGCCACGCTGGAAGACCGCGTGCCGCCGTTCCTGCGCAAGACCGGCAGGGGCTGGATCACGGCGGAGTACGGCATGCTGCCGTCTTCGTCGCCCACCCGCATCCCCAGGGAGTCCTCGCGCGGCAAGGTGGGCGGCCGCACCCACGAGATCCAGCGGCTGATCGGACGCAGCCTCCGGTCGGTGGCGAACCTGGACTGCCTCGGCGAACGGACCGTGTGGCTCGACTGCGACGTCATCCAGGCGGACGGCGGCACCCGGACCGCCTCCATCACCGGCGCCTACGTGGCCCTGTGCTGCGCCATGGAGAAGTGGGCGGCGGACAAGACCGTGCCCGACGGCCTGCTCGGGGACAGTGTCGCCGCGGTCAGCGTCGGGGTGGTGGAGGGACAGGCGGTGCTGGACCTCGACGCCGGCGAGGACAACCAGGCCCAGGTGGACATGAACTTCGTGATGACCGGTTCGGGCAAGTTCGTGGAGGTCCAGGGGACGGCCGAGAAGGAGCCCTTCGACGCGGGACAGCTCGATCGGTTGATCGGCCTCGCCGGTGCCGGCATTCAACGGATCCTGGAGATCCAGCAACAGGTCCTGCGGGACCGGACAGGCCCCTAGTCTTGCTATCGGCGCCACATCAGGTAAACTTCAGACTCCGTGACGGGGCGTAGCGCAGCCAGGTAGCGCACCTGCCTTGGGAGCAGGGGGTCGGCCGTTCAAATCGGCTCGCCCCGACCACTCCGTGGCATGGCCCGTGGAAGACGGGTCGTGAAGGAGCCGGAGACGCCGGCATACCGGGAACGGGCCTTGAGGAAACGGTTCGCCGCGCCAGTAGCTCAGGTGGATAGAGCAACGGCCTTCTAAGCCGTGGGTCAGGGGTTCGAGTCCCTTCTGGCGCGCCAGCAACAGGTGCTTTGGTTACGGGTGTTCTGGTGAGTGTAGCTCAATTGGTTAGAGCACTGGACTGTGGCTCCAGGGGTTGAGGGTTCAAGTCCCTTCACTCACCCCAATCAAGCGTGTACGGGCCGCTAGCTCAGTTGGTAGAGCAGCTGACTCTTAATCAGCGGGTCCGGAGTTCGAGTCTCCGGCGGCCCACTCCCCCCCCTCCTCGACAAGGCTCACGAGATCCCGGCGGTATCCCGCGGACGGGAGTTATCTTGACTTGCGGTTCGCGGGGTTGCTACAGCACAGTCGTGGTCGGTGCTCCCTGGCAGGCCACCGGCACGCGAGAGTGGCGGAACTGGTAGACGCACTAGACTTAGGATCTAGCGGGCAACCGTGGGGGTTCGAGTCCCCCCTCTCGCACCATCACGGAAACGCCATCGGAATCACCGCGGGCTCGCCCTCCATCGGAGACATGGATCCGGGAACCGGTGCGATCCGTGCGCGCGGGATTGGAAATACAATGGAGCGACAAGGGGCAGGACAGGCATGAAGTGTGAAGTCGAAGTGTTGACGCCGACGCAGAGGAAGCTTCGGCTGGAGGTGCCGGCCGACCGGGTCGGCAAGGCGTTCGCCCGCATCTACCGGCAGGTGGGACGGCAGGCGAAGGTGCGCGGTTTTCGCGCGGGCAAGATCCCGCAGCACATATTGCGCGGCCTATACGGCACCGAGATCCAGGCGCAGGCCCTGTCCGAGCTGGTGGAGGAGTCGCTCGCCGGCGCCGTGAAGGAACAAGGGCTCGAGCCGGTGTCCGAGCCGCGGCTCGAGACCGGTGAGCTGGACGAGGGGTTGCCGTTCGCGTTCACCGCCGTCATCGAGGTGAAGCCCGACATCGAGCTCAAGAAGTATCACGCGGTGCCCGTCGAGCGCGTGCGCGCCGACGTGGAGGACGAGGACCTGGAGCGCGCCCTGAAGGAGCTCCAGGACCGGAACGCGCAACTGGAGCCGGTGGAGGGGCGTGACCGGGTGGAGGACGGCGACTACGTGTTCATCGACTTCTCGGGCTCGGTGGACGGCGAGGCGTTTCCGGGCGGCACGGCGGAGAGCTATCCGGTGGAGGTGGGCGCGGGCAAGGCCCTGCCGGAGTTCGAGCGAGGTCTGGTGGGAATGGAGCGCGGCGCGCCCGGGACCATCGCGGTGGAGTTTCCCGCGGAGATGGGTGACGAGCGCCTGGCCGGGAAGACGGCCGATTTCGAGGTGACGGTCAAGGAGATACGCAACAAGGTCCTGCCGGCCCTGGACGACGAGTTCGCGCGGGACTACGGCGAGTGCGAAACGCTCGAAGAACTGCGCGAGAAGCTGCGCTCGGAGCTGCGGAGCGAGATCGAGGCGTTTCAGGACCGGCAGTTGAAGGATCGCATCGTGGAGCGTCTCATGGAGGAGCACGACTTCGAGGTCTCTCCGTCCATGGTCGATCGGGAGTTGTCGTACCTCGCGCGGCGCGCCGCGAGCCAGCGGGAGATGTCCGCCCCGGATGCTCCGGAGCCCACCACCGACGAGCTCAGGGAAGAGCTCAGGCCGGAGGCGGAGCGCCGGGTCAAGATGATGTTGCTGATCGAAAGGATCGCCGCGGCGGAAGGGATCACGGCTTCCGAGGAGGAGGTGAACGGCCGCGTCGAGGCCGTGGCGCGGGCCAGCGGGGACCAGGCGGCGGCCGTGCGCCGGCAGTACGGCCAGGATTGGGCGCGGGCGACGCTGCGCTCCCAGCTGGTTTCCGAGAAGACGCTGGACTTCCTGCTGCGGGAGGCGGAGGTCACGGTGGTGGAGCCTCCGGAAAACGGTTGATGGCCCAAACAAAAGAGGATAGACTTTCCTGGTGGCGTCGCCACTCGGGTTGAGGCAACATGAACTTCATTCCTTTTGTCGTAGAGCAGACCGGTCGAGGGGAGCGCGCCTATGATATCTACTCCCGGCTCCTCAAGGACCGGATCGTTTTCCTGGGCAGCCCCGTCGTAGACGAGGTGGCCAACCTCATCACCGCGCAGTTGCTGTTCCTGGAGTCGGAGGACCCGGAGCGGGACATCTACTTCTACATCAACTCGCCGGGCGGCTCCGTGACCGCCGGTCTCGCCATCTACGACACCATCCAGTACATTCGCCCGCAGGTCTCCACGGTCTGTCTCGGTCAGGCGGCCAGCATGGGCGCCGTCCTGCTCGCCGCCGGAGAGCAGGGCAAGCGCTACGCGTTGCCGCATTCGCGCATCATGATCCATCAGCCCCTGGGCGGGTTCCAGGGGACCGCGGCCGACGTCGACATCCAGGCGCGCGAGATTCTGAGGACGCGGGAGGAACTGGGCGCGATTCTCGTCAAGCATACCGGTCAGTCGCTGAAGCGGATCGAGCGGGACACGGACAGGGACCTGTTCATGACCGGACAGCAGGCGCTGGAGTACGGATTGGTGGATGAAGTGATCACCAGCCGCCTGGACGTAAACACAAAGGGGTGAGGGGGAACTTCGATGCCGAAGCATGGGGATGACCGGTCCGGCAGTCTTGTCTGTTCGTTCTGCGGCAAGAGCCAGGACGAGGTGCGCAAGCTCATCGCAGGCCCCACCGTCTACATCTGTGACGAGTGCATCGACCTGTGCAACGACATCATCGCGGAGGAGTGCGAGAACGATGACGCCATCGCCTCGTCGTCCGGGGTCCCGAAACCCGTCGAGATCAAGCGCGTGCTGGACCAGTACGTGGTGGGCCAGGATCCGGCCAAGAAGATCCTCGCGGTGGCCGTGCACAACCACTACAAGAGGATCGACAACCAGATGCTGACCGGGGACGTGGAGTTGCAGAAGAGCAACATCCTGTTGCTGGGCCCCACCGGCTCCGGCAAGACCCTGCTGGCGCAGACGCTGGCCCGGCTGCTGCAGGTCCCCTTCACCATCGCCGACGCCACCAGCCTGACCGAGGCGGGCTACGTGGGCGAGGACGTCGAGAACATCATCCTCAATCTGCTTCAGTCCGCGGACTACGACGTCGAGAAGGCGCAGCGGGGCATCGTCTACATCGACGAGATAGACAAGATCTCGCGCAAGTCCGAGAACCCCTCCATCACCCGGGACGTGTCCGGAGAAGGGGTGCAGCAGGCGTTGCTCAAGATCATCGAGGGCACCATGGCCAGCGTCCCTCCCAAGGGCGGCCGCAAGCACCCGCAGCAGGAGTTCCTGCAGGTGGACACCACCAACATCCTGTTCATCTGCGGCGGCGCGTTCGTCGGCATCGAGGACATCATCCGCAAGCGCACCGGCCGCAGGCGGCTGGGTTTCGGCAGCGTCGAGACGGACGTCGACGTCCGCCCGGATTCCCGCGTCGTGCACGACGTGCAGCCCGAGGACCTGCTCAAGTTCGGGCTGATCCCGGAGTTCGTGGGCCGGCTGCCGGTCATCGCGACGCTGGACGAGCTCAATGAAGAGGCGCTGGTGCAGATCCTGAGGGAGCCCAAGAACGCCCTCACGAAGCAATACTGCAAACTCTTCGAGATGGAGGGAGTGCACCTCAACTTTACAGACGAGGCGCTTTGGGCTATTGCACGGGAGGCGATGAAGCGGAAGTCGGGTGCCCGCGGGTTGAGAGCGATCATGGAGAACACCATGCTCGACGTGATGTACGAGATGCCCTCTCAACCCAACATCAAGGAGGTGGTCATCACGGAGGAGGTGATGGCCCGCAACGAACCTCCCATGGTCGTGTACTCGAAGGCGGCGGAGAGCGCGTGAGAGGGGTTACCGATGCTATTTCGCAGCGACAAGAAGGATGACGGCGGAGAGGGAGCCGACAACACGGTGCAGGCGCCGTTGCTGCCGCTCCGGGACATCATCGTCTTCCCGCACATGGTCGTGCCGCTGTTCGTGGGACGGCAGAAGTCGATTCGTGCGCTGGAGGAGGCGTCCCGTAACCAGACTTCTATCTTTCTGGCGTCCCAGAAGGATGCCAGGACCAACGAGCCCGGCGAGGACGACATCTATCCCATCGGCACGTTGGGCAACGTCGTGCAGATGCTGAAGCTGCCGGACGGGACCGTCAAGGTCCTGGTGGAGGGCAAGCGGCGAGGCAGGATCGCGCGATACCTCACCCATCCGGAGTTCTTCCTGGTGGAGGTGGAGGAGCTGGAAGACGTGGTGGAGCAGGGCACCGAGGTGGGCGCGGTGGTGCGCGAGGTCCACAGCGCCTTCGAGAACTACGTCAAGGTCAAGAAGAAGATCCCCCCGGAGATGGTCATGTCGGTGTCTTCCATCGAGGAACCCGGCAAGCTCGCGGATACCATCATCGGCCATCTCGGAGTGAAGCTGGAGGAACGCCAGGTCCTGCTCGAAACCATCAACGCCACCGAACGTCTCGAGAAGGTGCTCGGGCACATGCGGGCGGAGATCGAAATTCTCGAGGTGGAGCGGCGGATTCGTTCGCGCGTCAAGAAGCAGATGGAGCGTTCCCAGAAGGAATACTACCTGAACGAGCAGATGCGGGCGATCCAGAAGGAGCTCGGGGAGAAGGACGAGTTCAAGAACGAGATGCAGGAGATCGAGGAGAAGATCAAGCAGAAGAAGCTCTCGGCCGAGGCCAAGGAAAAGGTCGAGAAGGAGCTCAAGAAGCTCAAGATGATGTCGCCGATGTCGGCCGAGGCGACGGTGGTCCGCAACTACATCGACTGGATTCTCAGTCTGCCGTGGTACGACTACACCGAGGACAAGCTCGACATCGGTGAGGCCGAGAAGGTGCTGGAAGACGACCACTACGGGTTGGGGAAGGTCAAGGAGAGGATCCTCGAGTACCTCGCGGTACAGAGTCTCGTCGGCAAGATCAAGGGCCCCATCCTGTGCCTGGTGGGACCGCCGGGGGTAGGCAAGACCTCCCTCGGGCGCTCCATCGCCCGCGCCACGGGACGCGAGTTCGTCCGGGTGTCCCTCGGCGGCGTGCGCGACGAGGCGGAGATCCGCGGTCACCGGCGCACCTACATCGGAGCCTTGCCGGGGAAGATCATCCAGTCCCTCAAGAAGGCCGGGTCCAGCAATCCGGTTTTCCTCATGGACGAGGTGGACAAGATGTCCATGGACTTTCGCGGCGACCCGTCGTCGGCGCTGCTGGAGGTGCTGGACCCGGAGCAGAACCAGGCTTTCAACGATCACTACCTGGATCTCGATTACGATCTCTCGAAGGTGATGTTCATCACCACGGCGAATACGCTGGACGGCATCCCACGGCCGTTGCAGGACCGGATGGAGATCATACGGATCGCGGGCTACACGGAACTGGAGAAGCTGAACATCGCGAAGAAGTACCTCGTGGTGAAGCAGCTCGAGGCCAACGGGCTCAACGACGAGAACATCGTCCTGTCCGACAAGGCCATTCTGGGGCTGATCCGGCACTATACCAAGGAGGCGGGCGTCCGGAACCTGGAGCGCGAGATCGCCTCCATCTGCCGGAAGGTGGCCGTCGACGTGGTGAAGAACGATCAGGCGGCGAAGACGACCGTGGGCGGCAGGAACCTGCCGAAGTATCTCGGCCCCGCCAAGTTCCGGTACGGCATGGCCGAGGAAGCGCACAGGGTCGGCACCACCACCGGTTTGGCATGGACCGAGCTGGGCGGCGAGCTCTTGTCCACCGAGGTGTCCATCATGCCGGGCAAGGGCCAGTTGACCATCACGGGCAAGCTCGGGGACGTCATGCAGGAGTCGGCCCAGGCCGCCATGAGCTACGTGCGGTCGCGGGCGGTGGACCTGGGGTTGGAGAAGGACTTCTACCAGAAGAACGATATACACATCCACGTGCCCGAGGGGGCGATTCCCAAGGACGGCCCGTCGGCCGGCATCACCATGGCGACGTCGCTGGTATCGGCCCTGACCCGGATCCCCGTGTTCCACGACGTGGCGATGACCGGCGAGATCACGCTGCGGGGCAACGTGCTTCCCATCGGGGGCCTCAAGGAGAAGGTGCTCGCCGCGCACCGCGGCGGGATCAAGGCCGTCCTCATCCCCGAGGAGAACAAGAAGGACATCAACGAGATCCCGGCGGCGATCCTGAAGAGCGTGGAGATGATTCTGGTCGGGCACATGGACGACGTCCTCAAACGGGCTCTCGTGGTCAGCGATCCGGAAAGGCTGTTCGCGCACCGGGACCTCGACGACCCGTCCGCCGACGCGCCGGCCGGCTTCGACAAGAAGGACGCGGAACCCAGACCCAGTCTGCCCCAGTGACGGGTGTCCTGTCGCCAGTTTCTTCGGGCGGTTAGCTCAGTTGGGAGAGCATCGGCCTTACAAGCCGGGGGTCACAGGTTCAAGTCCTGTACCGCCCATTCGTTGCTCCCTGCGTGGTGTCGCACGGACGGAAGTGCGTGTGACGGCGCGCCGCGGTTGCAATCGTCGACGATAAACGTTATAGGTTCCGTTTGGTTCGGGGCCGTAGTTCAGCTGGTTAGAACGCCGGCCTGTCACGCCGGAGGTCGCGAGTTCGAGTCTCGTCGGCCCCGCCAAAATTCATTGCGAGATGCGAACGGTTCAGATGACAAAAGAGGAGTCCCTGGCACAGCGCCGGTGGTACATCATCGACGCCGAGGACAAGGTCCTCGGACGGATGGCCACCGAGATCGCCAGGGTCCTGCGCGGCAAGCACAAGCCGGCGTTCAGCCCGCACGTGGACGCGGGCGATTTCGTCATCGTCGTCAATGCCAAACGCGTCAAGCTGACCGGTACGAAAGACAGTGACAAGCGCTACTATCGCCATACCGGCTATCCCGGCGGGCTTCGGGTAGCGAGTCTTTCGGAGATGCGGGAGAAGAAACCCGAGCAGGTGGTGCGGCTGGCGGTGAAGGGCATGTTGCCGAAGAATCGCCTGGGACGCGGCCAGCTCGACAAGCTCAAGGTCTACGGCGGCCCCGAGCATCCGCATCAGGCTCAGGTGCCCGAACCGCTCGAGATGAGCGGGTAGAGATCGAAATCATGGCGGACGAGCTCATATACGCGACCGGCAGGCGCAAGACCTCGGTTGCGCGAATCTATCTGAAACGCGGCAACGGCGACATCCGGATCAACCGCCGGATGCTGGAGGACTATTTCGGTCGTGAAACGGCCAGGATGGTCGTCCGGCAGCCCTTCCACGTGACCCGCACCCTGGGGGACTTCGACATCGTCGCCAACGTCAAGGGCGGCGGAATTTCGGGTCAGGCCGGCGCCATCCGGCACGGCATCACGCGGGCCCTGATGCAGGTCGATGAAGGGTTTCGCACCCCGCTCAAGAAGGCGGGTTACGTCACCCGAGACCCGCGCGCGGTGGAGAGGAAGAAATACGGCCGGCACAAGGCACGGAAGCGGCCGCAGTTCTCCAAGCGCTGATCGGCGGCCGGCACCCCTTCCGCTTCATTCCGAGCCTGTGTACAGGTACAGGCTCAACAACCCCGTCAGAATGTTGGGCAACCACGCGGCAAGCCAGGGCTGCATCGCTCCGGCCTTGCCGAGCGACACGCAGAAGCCCAGCAGCACCCAGTAGGAAAATCCTATCCCGATGGTCAGGCCGAAGTTGAGGGCGAGGCCGCCCTTCCTCCCGGGCTTGACCGCGAACGCCACGGCCAGCATTATGATCAGGGGCGTCACCAGCGGGACCGCCAGCTTGGTGTGCAGATGGACCCTGTCGCGTACCGTGTCGATCCCCTTGCCGCGCAGGTCGGCGATTCGCCGCCGCAACTCGAAGTAGCTGAACTCGTCCGGCGAACGAGCGAAGATGCGGAAGTCCTCGGGCCGTTCGTCGAGCGGCAGGGTTGACCCGAGGGGCCGCCGGTGGAGGCTTCCCCCCTCGAGCAAGCGCCACTCCGTGCCCCCGTCGGGTACCCAGCGGCCGCCCCTCCAGGCCGCCGCCGGCGTCTCGATGAACCCTTCCATCGTGAACTCGGGAGTGATCCGGTAGATCACCAGGCCATGAAGCCTGTTGGCTTCCGTGTCGAAGTCGTCGGCCCGTATGAACGCGCCGCTGCTCCGCATCCAGATCTCCTTGTCGCCGAACACCGATTGCCGTGTCTTCTTGTGCACCTCCACGTCGTAGATGTGCTTGGCCTGCCGCGTGGAGACGGGCACCGCGGTCTCGTTCCACAGAAACGTAGCGGCGCTCAGGCCGAGGGACGCCAACAGGAACGGCAGTGTGAACCGGTGGAGGCTGATGCCGCAGGCGCCC